>Ga0255058_10000054_pt1 | contig 63150 bp, 82 predicted proteins | sample Cases_109_9_MG_FD_188637 | JGI IMG/M metagenome (GOLD analysis project Ga0255058, IMG submission 188637) | Seawater microbial communities from Amundsen Gulf, Northwest Territories, Canada - Cases_109_9 | ecosystem: Environmental > Aquatic > Marine > Gulf | place: Canada: Northwest Territories...
AAATTCCATAAGGAATCTGTTGGGATTGCAGACCGTTGGCGTCAACATATAAACGTTGCCAAGCTGCCCGAACTGTGAGACAAGCTCGTTGCCTCGCCGGTCTGGTCCACTGCCGGTTCGTCATTGTACCGGCTTAAGACCGTATGGTTTGCTCCTGGCCGGCGAGGCAACAAGGACGCTGAATGATGAGCGATTTTGACCTTCCTCGACGCAGCCGGTTCAACTTCATAAAAGGCCGATTGTGCGACCCTAAAACGTCTTGGGGGAAACACGCTAAAAGCCGACAGTTCGATCGACGGGTCGGAAGGGCGGCAAAATATGCGGGGTTTCAGGAGCGGGTCGATGCCCTGGCGAAAAAACACTCCGATCTCATGTGGAAGACGATTAGGGAACACCTTGGCCCACTGTTGAAACATCGGCAATTGACCGAAGTGGAGTCACCAAAATGATTACACGGCGCCTTTTCCTGAAACTGTCCGGCGGCGCTGTTCTCGCCAGCACGATTTCGCTGTCCGGGGTCGAAGCGGCCATCGACTATTTCAACATGACCGGCGAGAAGGTTTGGGTGGGTTTCCGGCATATTGCGCGAAATTCGACCATCAAGATTTTTGATGCCGAGACCATGAGACCAATCTGGCACAAGCCGCAAGTTCACGGCGGGATCGATATCTTGGCGCCGAAGGGCGAGCGCGAGATCATCATGGAAATCGAGAAGGAAGGCTACGAGACCTTCCACAACCGACGCTCGTTCGACTGCGACGTGACAATCGTGGTCAACCAGCCGCGCGTCCTGCTGGAAACGCGGGGTGTCCACTGATGAAAATGACCGCCTATTTTTTCGATGAATCCAACAGCCTCAGGGAAAAGGTCGCTACAGAGACGTTCCGAGACAATGGCGGCGAGGCAATTGGGCAAGGAACGAAGATGAGAGGCACTGAGGCCGGCGAGCGCGACGTGCAATATGAGGTTCCGGATATCAGGGCACCCCATTGCAAGCGGGTGCTAGAAATGGCCGGGTTCCGGGTTGAAATGGAACGAACAATACTGTTTGAAGAATAATGCGGGGTGGAGTAGTTTGATGTGGGCCTGTCTCGCCAACAGGGGTAACGTAATATTGTGGCGTTAGATCAGACAGGCATCTGAAAGCTGCGAAACGCCCCACATCAATTCAGTTCTAGCGCGGCGTCTCGACTTAGCCGACATCGAGAGCGGGAGCACCACGGATGAATGCTCTGACCGACCAAAGACGGCAATTGCGGCAGGACCGTTAAGGCCAATGCCAATGTCGTAGAGCCGGTGTAGCGACCGGCCCGCGCAACCAGGTGTCAGAAAAAGAATTGATTTGGCCATTGCGTCATATATGCAACACAAAAGGCTGCTGTTTGGGTGTAGGGTCGAACCTCACATCAAAGGAGAAGACCTGATGAAACGTCTAATCACTCTGATTGCCTTGCTATTTTCCTTCCCGGCATTCGCCGCGGATCTGCCGGTCTATGAGCCGCCTGTGGCGGTCCAATATGAGCCAGCCATCAATTGGACCGGCGGCTATGTCGGCCTGGGCGTCGGTGGTGGCGCCACCTGCAACGATATCTCATTTACCGGCATGTCCCTCGATTGCGTCGGCGGGCAGGGGTTTATCGGCGATGTGATCCTTGGCTACGACTGGCAGCTTGGAAGTCGATGGGTTGTCGGCGCCCGTATTGGCGCGGCCTATCAGGATCTGGAAACTTCTGCCGTAGCAGCTCCGTTTGCCCTGACGGCAGAACCGGAATGGGTCGGAACGATGTCGCTCCGCGCCGGTCTGTTGCCCAATGAGTCAACCTTGCTCTACGCAATCGGTGGATACTCGTATCTGGACAGCTATACCGTTTCAATCACTGGCGTAGGCACCTTCAAACAGCGCTATAACAGCGGTTGGCACATTGGCGGCGGTGCTGAAGTGTTTGTCAGTCCATCGTTCACGATTGGCGGCGAATATCTCTATACCGATCATGGTTCATCGTCTTGGGGTGTTTCCGGCCTGAGCGTATCGCCATCGACGCACACGGCGATGTTCCGCATGAATTGGCGTCCACAGAGCGGATTGTTCGGAAGGCGGTGATTGCTCTGGAGCGCATCGTTCCAAATATGTAGTTTGGCACGGTTGCTAATCAACGTTTCAGACTGACGGCCGCACCTGTTGTGATCTGAAACCGGCAACCGTGTCGTTCCGAATCTGTTATCATTGCGATGTACGCCCTTTGTGGGCGTGTTTCCTCCCTAAACTTGGGGCCGGTTTCCAGATTTACCCGGCCCCCTTTTTTCGTCAACTTGCCAAATCTCACAACAATCGAAATCATGGCGCCAGATCACTGGACGATTCGCTATGACGATTTGGCACGATAGATTTGACGCAAAAGTGGCACCGGAGCCAATGTCTGGATGTTGGCTGTGGATGGAAAATGTCGATACTTCCGGCTATGCGCAGTTCAGCATTAAAGGAAAAAACCGAGGTGCCCATCGTTTGAGCTATGAGCGGCATCGGGGCGAAATTCCGGCCGGCTTGCAGATCGATCACCTGTGCCGTGTCCGATCCTGTGTGAACCCGGATCACATGGAAATGGTGACACAACAGGAAAACATGCGCCGCGGAATCCCGCGCTGCGCAAAGATCACGCATTGCCCGAAAGGCCACGCATACGATGCGCAAAATACCTGGATAGATAAAACAGGACGGAGGCATTGCCGCGAGTGCAGGACAACCAGCAGCCGCGAGACATATCTTCGCAATCGGGGAAAAATACGTTCAGATTATTATGCAAAAAAAGCTGCTAAGTGGTTGGAATGATATACTATATAACGACGACGCAGCGCGTGAGACAGGACGATGGCTCACAACTGTGCATCAATGTCGATCTGCCCTATGAAACCGTCGAGGATGTGAGCCAGGCGCTGGCCCGTGGTAATATCGTCGGGATGCGTGTATATTCCCGCAAAGTGGAAGGCCGAGACCGGCTCCGCAAAATCACTGGACGATCGCAAATGATGCTCTCGACAGCCGGGATCGCAATGATCCAACTGCCGTCCGTCGATTTTGAGGAAGCCGCCGATGCAACATGACACGACAACTGAGTTTCCGATCAGTGAAAAAGAGTTGCTGAAACTGATCAAGGGTTTGCCCAATACCCGGATAGAGCGTTCATTCGACGGAATCCGCCAAGCCATCGATGAACAATACGGCGAACTTCCATCGCGCTCTGCAATGATAAAGCAGTGCAAGGAATGGGAAATCCATCCAAGAAAAATCAGCTATTTCCAAAATCCGGCCGCCTTCCTCAACCACGATTCCAAGCTCGCCCTGTCGAAGCACAAGGGCCAGGACATGGTGATCGTGGCGCTAGAGCACGTTAATTCGATGATCGTCGGATTTGCCATGAAGGCCGAAGAAATCATTGCCGGTCTGAAGGACGATGACATTTACACCGCGCTGAAACTGGCCGAACACGCCGAAAAGGCTTTGGCCGCGACAACGGATATTCGCCACAAGCTGATCGATACGCTTGAGCTCGAAGAGCGAAAGGCCAAGCCGGTAGCGGTCCATTCCGATAATGTCGATGATTTTTCCGCCTTTCGCGAGGCCGCGAGAGTCAAGCGGGAAACTCCTGTCGAATCCACCAACGGCTCTGGCAACGGCACGAAGAAAGCCCGTCGATGAATGAAGGAAATTCTCGGCACTCGATACGAAGCTGATTGCCCGCCCGGGTTTGTCAATTTTCTCAGCACGGCTCTACACAATCTGTCATACGAATCCGCTTGTGATTTCTACGCCGAATACGCGCCGAAGATGAGCAATGCGCAGCTCGCGCTGCTTGGCTGCAATGATCGGTTTTTCCTGCTTACCTACATCCTGCGCCGCCCCGATGTCATCCACCCCTGGCTTTACGATCGCTGCCGGGAGGTCGAGAACGAGGCCGATGGCTTCCTCGATCTGTGGGCAAGGGAACATTACAAAAGCACCATCATTACCTTCGCTGGCTCGATCCAAGAGATTGCCATCAATCCGGAGATCACGATCGCGATTTTCGGCGGCACCGACAAGATCGCCAAGCCGTTTCTCTCACAAATCCAAACCGAGCTTGAAAACAACCAGATCCTCAAGGACATCTACGCTGACGTCTTCTGGAAAAACCCCAAGAAGGAAGCGCCAAGCTGGTCAACCACCGATGGCCTGATCGTCAAACGCGAGACAAACCCGAAAGAGGCGACGGTAAGCGCCTTCGGCCTGATCGATGGTATGCCGACCGGCGGACACTGGTTGTTGCGCATCTACGACGACATCATCAACGAAAAACTCGTCACCAACCCTGAACAGATTTTGAAGGCAACCGAGCGTTGGGAACTGTCCGATAACCTCGGCGCCGGGATCAACCGAGCCTGGCACATCGGGACACGATACCACTTCGCCGACAGCTACGGCACCATCCTGGAACGCGAAGTTTGCAAGGAACGGATTTATCCTGCTACCGACAATGGCAAGATCAACGGTGTTCCGGTGTTCTTCACGCCTGAAAAGTGGTTTGAGAAGGTCAAGACGCAGCGTTCCGTGCTGGCTGCGCAAATGCTGCAAAATCCGCTGGCCGGCAAGGAAAACACGTTCGAGACGAAATGGCTGAACGGCTTCATCCTGCGCCCGAGAACGCTCAATATCTGCATTCTGGTGGACCCCTCGAAAGGCCGTAAGCGCGTTGGCTCCCAGGCCAACAGGAGCGATCGCACGGCAATGGCGGTAATCGGCGTCGATGCGCAAATGAACAAATACCTTCTCGACGGCTATCGCCATCGCATGTCGCTAAGTGAGCGCTGGAAGAAGCTCAAGGATTTGCACAAGAAATGGAGGAACGCGGAAGGAATCCAGAGCATTCGAGTTGGCTACGAGCGCTACGGCCAGCAAACCGATGATGAATATTTTGAAATGCAAATGCGCAAGGAAAACTACCGCTTCGATCTGGAAGAAGTCGCGTGGGTGAAGGAAGGTGGCCAATCGAAAGCCGATAGAGTGGGCCGCTTAGAGCCGGATTTCCGGCATAGCAACTTTTATTTACCGGGCAAAATCTGGCATCCGGATCTGGGCAAATGTACCTGGTCGATTGACAAAGAAACCGGAAAGATTTTGTATCATCGAATCGAGGGCGAATTGCGTCAGGAAAGGGATGCTCGCAAGAACGGCGAAAAATACCGGCTCATTGACCCAATCAAGCGCCTCGACGAAGACACAAATATTTATGACCTGACACGATCATTCTTTGAGGAATATCGACTTTTCCCCTTCGGGACACACGACGATCTGATTGACGCCACATCGAGAATTTTCGATCTGGAAGATGTCACCGGTCCTGTGATCTTCGAGCATGGAGAAGAGTTCGCTCCTGTTTTTGCAGATTGATCGGAGCCAGCAATGGCTACAGCACGGGTTGACCCCTTCCTGCGCTATGTGCGTCAGGCGGACCCAAACTACGACAGAGACAAGCGCGTAGAGCCGCAATACGAGTTTCGCGGCGGCCGTAGGATATTTACCGCCGTTACCAACGAATCCGGGCCATACGCCCCATGATCAACCAAGCGGCGCCGGAGTTCATTGTCGATAATTATGGCGACGAGGAATTTGTCGATCGTCGGGTGCAGGCCGCTGAAAAGCGGGTCAGCCATGCGATCGGCGCGAAGCTGGAACAAACCTATCCCGGTCATTATTGGCGCGTCGAAATCCCTCATAACCAGGGCATCATCAAGATCATGTTGCCGTATTTCACCGGCAAGGTGTGGGGCTACATCATTCCCTTCGACAAACTCGACCCAACACATCAAACCGTCGTCAAGGCCGGCGGCGAGCTGCTCGAACGTTTTGGCCTTTCTCGCAGCAGTTTCAATGAAGCCGAGCTTTCCGACGCCCTCGATATCTACGGCAAAACGCCGCCGCCCATTAGAAATGAATGGGAGATTGGCGATCGTCCCGTTCGCAGGGTTTGGAAACACTTGATCGAAGGTATGAACCGTGGCCAATAACAGCGCCGGAAAAGAACGCCCGACACATTTGAACGAGAGCCACGAAAGCGCCGGCGCCGGCGGCGATGGCTATATCGGCCAATCGGATCTGTTGAAACTGGCGTCGGCGATCGTGCAACAGGCCGAAAACGGCTTAACGTCAAGGCGCCGAGCGGAATGGGCCAATGCCTACCTCGCCTATCGCTCGCAGCACATTCACAACTCCAAATACGAATCGTTCAAATATCGCACCAGATCCAAGCTGTTCCGGCCAAAAACACGGGCCGCAGTGCGCAAGGCAAACGCCGCTGCAGCCGCGGCGCTGTTCTCGACCGAAGATGTTGTCTCGATCACTGCCGAAAACGATCAGGACGAAATGGCGCGGGCTGGCGCCGAATTGAAGCACAACCTTCTGAATTACCGACTCGATCGATCATCGTCGAAATCCGGTATCCCGTGGTTTCTGACCGCGATCGGCGCCAATCAGGACGCTTACATCACCGGGATCTGTGCCTCCAAGCAATATTGGGAATACGAGGAAGAGGCGGAAGATGAATACGACACCGATTTTGTCGAAGGAAAAGGCGGCGGCGCCGAAGATATTGCCGCGCCCATGCCTGAAGACGAATATGACATCTTTGACGATCCAGCACCTGGCCTGGATCAAACAAGCGCTGTTGGAGAACCAGACGAATTAGACCCGGGCAATGTCGTCGATATGGCCGGCGAACCGTTCGAGCCGGAAATGGAGCCGGAACCTCGGATTCTCAAGGATCGCCCCCGATGTGAGCTATTCCCCCCCGAAAACGTCATTGTGGACCCTGGGGCGCCGTGGATCGACGTCGCCCAGGACGGTGCCTTCCTGATCCTGCAAACGCCGATGCACATCGATGATGTTCAGGCGATGACGCAAAACCAGTCTGGCCGGTTCGGCGGCGGTGCCTGGAAGGATATCCCGATATCAACGCTCGCTGCCAATTCAACGCAATATGGCGCGACAAGCGTTCGGACCAGCCGGGAAGGCGGCACTGACAGGCAATCAACCCGCGAACAGGCCGCCGTGAATGAATTGTCGATCGTTTGGGTCCATGAGAATTTCATCCGCCGCAGAGGCATCGATTGGCATTTTTGGTCGCTCGGCGTGACCGAATACCTGACCGATCCTGTCCCGACTGCCGAAGCCTACCCCGAACAAGGCGGTGAACGCCCGGTGGTCATTGGTGTTGGTGAAGTCGAATCCCATTCCGTGCTGCCGCGCTCGCCGGTCGAGGCTTTGCAGCCGCTACAGGCCGAAGCCAACGATCTGGTCAATCTGGCGCTCGACACCATCAAGAACACGATTTCGCCGATCGTCAAGGTCAAGCGCGGCAAACGCATCGATTGGAAGCAGGTTCATTCACGCGGCCCGGACGCGGCAATCTCCGTCGATAACATGGATGATGTCGATTTTGTTCAGCCCGGTTCGATGAATCCGATCGCGTTCCAGCAGGAAAATCGCCTGAACGCTGATTTCGACGATCTTTCCGGCTCGTTCTCGTCAAGCTCCGTCAATAGCAACCGCCAGCTCAATGAGACTGTCGGCGGCATGAAGCTGATGCAGGGCAACGCCAATGCCCTGACCGAGTTTGATCTAAGGGTGTGGACCGAAACATGGGTCGAACGGACTCTGCGCCAGATCGTCAAACTTGAGCAATTCTACGAGAGCGATGAAATCGTCCTGAAAATTGCCGGCCGCAAATCGAAAATGATCCAGAAATTGCAGCTCGACGAGCAATACGACGAACTTTTGCAGTCTGAGGTCAATACGCGCGTCAATGTCGGCATCGGCGCTGCCGACCCGGTGCAGAAACTCAACAAGTTCGGCATGGCGATGTCGATGGCAATGGAAGCCGCGCCATTCGTCATGGGCCAGGTCAAACCGAAGGCCGAAGCGATCTTCGAGGAAATCTTCGGCCAGGCCGGATATCGCGACGCTGCCCGGTTCTTCGAGTTTATCGATGAAGAAGTCCAGGACCAGCAGGACGAACAGGAAGGCGAAAACCAGATCGAGGCCGCCAAGCTGCAGCAGCAGGGGCAGATCGAACAAGGCAAGTTACAACAGCAGGACAAGGAACTTCAATCCGAAACCGGCATCGAAAAGGCCAAGATCGGCGTTTCGCGTGAGAAAATTGCCTCCGATGAACGCCAGACGAAGATGAAGATCGAAGGCGAAATGGCGCGTGAAAAGATACGCATGAAGGGCAACCTTTATACGCGAGCGATGGACAATCAATCCAAGCGGCAAGAGCAGATGAGAAGGGTGATGGGCGGTGCCAGCAACTCAGCGTAATGCCGAACAAATCGTCGATCTGGTCGATTATGACCGGTCGATTCAACGGGTTATCTCGCAATCCAGCGCGATGGAGGGCGATCTTCGTGACAATGGGACGGTGGGGCAAATCCTGGAAGAGATGCAGGGCGATGCCGAAGAGGCGTTGAAATTGCTTGTTGAAATCGATCCGGACGAAAAACTTCAAATTGTCGGTCTTCAAGGCATCATTCTTCGCTTCCGGGAAACCGCGGCGCGGGCTGCTGCCATCATCGAAGCCGGCGAGATTGCAGAGGCCGAACACAATGCAGAGCAAATGATCGAGGAATGATGATGGCTAGAAAACGCAGAATCAAGGGTACTGCCCGCGCCGAACCGCACACGCCTGAAACCCGTGCCGCCGAGGATGAAGCCAGCGAGGCGACCCCGCCGCTCGAAGAGGCAGGAACCTACGAATACCAAACCGATGAAATCAGTGAGGACATCACCGATGTAGCCGGGGACGATGAAGACGACGCGCCGAGCCCGGAGCTTGAAAGCATCGAGGAAGAGGAACCGGAAGAAGAGCCGGCCGAGACAAAAAAGAGCCGAACCAAGCGTGATGAACTCTACGACGACATCGAGCGCCGCCGCGAGGAACGCGAAGCCAAGCAGCGTGAGCAACTGGCAGCAGTCGAAGATGAAGACGACGACGCGCCGGCACCGGCCGACACGCCCGCTGAACCGGCAGAGGATGACGATCCTGACGTGACGATGAAGGTCGATCGTCAGAACATCACCAAAAAGCGCTCTGAGTGGGATGACGATGCCAGACGTTCCCATGCCGAAGGGAATCGTTTAGAAGAATTGAATCGCCTGTTGCCCGAAGTGCGAGCCTTACTGTCCGCGCCGACAACAGCGACACCGGAGCCAGCTCCGGAAGAGCCCGCCGCACCTTCCAGTGCGGATGAGGGCAGCGAGCCGACACCGCCGATGACGCGGGATACGGCAAGGGGGATCGTCGATCGTATCCAAACGGGCGATCTCGACGAGGGAGCGGATGCTCTCTTAGAAGCGATTGACAGCGTGGCGAAACCTTCCGTTGACGCCAACGCCATCAGTCAGCTTATCGACCAAAATCAACGCAAATTTGATGTTGAACGATCAATTCAGCAGGAAATGGCGCGGTTTTCCGAGACATTTCCAAACGTTGCCGAAGATCCGGTTTTGATTGGGGCAACGTTTAATCAGATGCACGTTGAGCAATTGAGCGACATTGAAAAGATGGTTTTTCCCGATGGCAGTGTCCTGAAGGAAACCGACATGAGCAGATTGCGCGAAGAGCCTCGGTTAATCCCCGATTGGCATCGGCAATATCGCGATCATGGCTTCGATGTCAGACCGATCAGCGAAGTGGTCGATTCCGCCGGCAAGTTTGTTCAGGAGAAATATATCCTGCCCAAGCCGGCACAAGAACAGCGCGGTTCGACGCAGCTTGAACAGAGACGTGAAGCCAAGCGCACGAACCTACAACGGCAACCGCGGAGAGCGACAGCTACGCCAAGTCAAACCGTGCCGCAGTCACAATCGACATCATCGGTTATCGGTGAAATGCGGGCGCGGCGAGTAGGCAGACATCGTTGAGCCGCTAGAACGGAGATAATCGATATGGCTGGTGTCCTGTGGGAAGGAAGCCTTGATGCAGGTTTCACATTCTCGAAGAAACTGTCGAAGACGCTGCGCACCGATCTGCAGCCTTTGACGAAATTCCGGCAGCTTTGCGACATCGAAGATGGCTCAGAGCTAGGCATTAATGCCGGCGACAAGCTCTATTTCGACGTCTACAGCGATGTCGCGACCCAAGGTGGTCGGCTCGTCGAAAACGTTGCAATGACCGAAAGTTCATTCTCGGTCTCGCAGAAATCCCTAACCGTGTTCGAGGCCGGTCATTCCGTCCCCTATACCGGCAAACTGGAATTTCTGAGCTTGCACAAGGTCGCTGACATCATCGACAAAACCCTCAAGAACGATGCCAAAAAGTTCTTCGATTCTGAATCGTATGAGGCGATGAAGTTGACCCAACTTCGCGCTGCCCCGACTTCCGGCAGCTCGGCGACGTCCGTAACGCTGGAAACCAACGGAGCGATGTCGATCACCAACAACCTCGCCATGAACCTTGAACACGTCAAGGGCATTGTCGATACGATGGGTGAACGCAATATCCCGCCAATGGTCGATGACGATTATGTTGCAATCACCCACCCGACGACCGTCCGCCAGTTCCGCAACGATCTGGAACAAATCTATCAATATACGTCGATGGGCGCGGCACGGCTGTTTGAGGGCGAGATCGGGCGTTATGAAAACGTCAGATTCATCAAGCAGACCAACATCCCCAAGGGCGGTGCCAACGACTCGACTACCTTCGACAGCCTGAATCGTATCGCGGACGCATGGAACAACGGCCTTTCTTCATGGGTCTTTTTCATGGGTGCCGATACGGTCGCCGAAGGGATTGTCTGCCCCGAAGAAATCCGAGCGAAAATCCCGACCGACTTCGGCCGGTCCAAGGGTATCGCCTGGTACTATCTCGGCGGCTTCGCACTCGTCCACGACGACGCGCCCAATTCGCGCATCGTCATGTGGGATTCCGCGGCCTAATCGCCGGCTAACCAAGGGCCGCGCCAGGCGCGGCCCGCAGCCATACGGAGAAGTGAAAATATGGCTTATGCAGAACCAGTCCGCGAGACCATCTATCTTGGTCTGATGGATCTTGCTGCCGGTGTTGTCACGACATCCTTCAAAGGCCCGAACGGCTTGAAAGGCCGGCTCAAGGATATCATCGTCGTTTGCACCGAGGTCTTCAATGAGGTCACGAGCGAGGCGTTTATCCAGCTTGGAACGTCCGGCGATGCCGATGCCTATGCCGTTGCTGGTCTCGGCTCGACGGCCGATACCGACACCTATCGGATGTCGGCCGATGATGATGCCGGCGATGCTACCACCGGCTTCCTCGATGCCGATCTTCCGGCCGATACGCAGGTCGAAGTGGTCACGATCCAGAATGTCGGCGGCACAGCGACCGGTATTGGCCATGTGTCCGTTGTCGTCGATTGGTACTGATCTCGATGGCCCACTACGGCAATCCGGGCAATCACGGCAAAAAGCCGCGATACGGCAGAGATCCTTTCCCTGCCGATGATGCCCAAAGCTATGTCGGCGGCGATGCCGCCCACGCGGGCTATGAAACTCTGAAACGCGCCCCACGATCGGCTGGCCATGTTCTTCGCGAATCGCAAGGATGGATCGATCCGGAGCGCTCTTTGGAAAAAGAGAAATCCGATCGCATGTACGCCGATTGGATGGATCGAAACGACTATTGAGAGAAAAGGAGAATCCGATGAAAAAATCCAACTCGGTTCACACCACTTCGATGGGTGGTGGCGTCAAATGGCGCCAGGATAACGCACCGCAAGGCGGCGATACTCAGAAGCTCGATATGACGAAAGCCCGTTTGGGTGAAACCAACATGGGCGGCCCGACGAGCATCGAGCATTCGATTTCCGGCGGCAAGGTCCGGCGCCGTGACAGCGAGGCTACGGGCGAAGTCTAAGCCCTAAAGAGCCTGTTCGATTGATGCACAAGGGGCGGCCAAGCCGGCCGTCCCTTTTTTCTTAAATGGAGAACGACGATGATTGATGAAAGCGCTCCTGCGCCTGATGCACAGTCCGCCCCGCCGCCGCTGCCAAAGACGGCCAAAAAGCAACCGGCCAAAAAGCCGAAGAATGACGAACTCGCCGCCTTGAAGGCGCAGCTCCGCGAGGCCAAGAACCAGATTTCGGCGATGGCCGATGAACGCGATGAGGCCGTTGCCGAAAACGAAGTGGCTGGCGAGCGTATCGATAAACTCGAAAGGTCTGCAACGTCGAGCGTGGGAAACACGATGCATGGCTTGCCGTTAAAGGGCAAGAAGAAGGGCAAGAAAAAGGGCGATGAAATCGATGAGGTCAATGCCAAGGCGCGGCGTCTCGATCGTTCAAAGCCGTTTGGTGAAATCTCGCCGCCTTGGAACAACGCGCATTTCAGCCAAAATCAGCGCAATGGATCGTTCTATTTCGACGCTTCCGGCATGGAGATCACCACACTGCGCCAGGCCGGACAGGAGATTATCGATCCGGGCCTGGCCGAAGCACAGGCGCGGATGCGAGCCGAAGCAATCAATCTGGCGGCATGGGCGGAAGGCGTTGAGGACTATGCCGATGTAGATGTGTTCCGGGCTCTTCGTGATCGGTTTTTCATATCGGTGTCGTCAATCCATGATGCCGTCGATGTGCTGATCGAAAAGCAGGTCGTCAAGGCCGACAAACAGAAACGCTCACGGGTTCAGGCTGAATGACGGCTTTAACCTTCACCATTCTGACCGGCGCAAAGACCGTTGAAGGCTCGATCCGCTCACGGGTGAACCACTCTGACGTCCCGGCCACGGATGTCCTGGCCGATGGGGAGGCGTGGATAAACGAACGTCTCCGCATCGAGGAACAGGTTCAGCGTGTTCAAATGTCGTTGGCCAAGGATATCGACAAGCTGACGGTGCCGGCCGGCTTTCTTGACCCGATTGCCTTGAATCTGGTGGAGGGAACGGACAATCACGGCCGCATCGATCGACGCGCCAAATATGATGTGATCGAACGCCGCAATGAGGACAATACCGGCCTTGCCACGAATATTGCCGGCCCAAGGGAATATGCCGTTGTCGGAACGGAGTTACTGTTCGATGCCAAGGCCGACAAAGCCTATACGGTCAATGCCGTCTTCTACGCCGCGCCAACGGCGCTTTCGGTCTCCAACGAGACCAATATCTACACCGATACCTTCCGCATCGTCCTGCGCCATGCCTACCTGATCTACGGCTTTGAATTTCGCAAAGATTTCGAGCAAATGACCAATCAGATCGCTTTCGCAACCGATGAAGTGGCAAAACTGCACGTCGCTGATGACCTCAACAGTCGCGGTGGAACCTACGATACCGAGGTAGATTATGGCTGACACCTTCACAGCAAACCTGAATTTGCGGCTGATCGAGACCGGCGCCTATGACAACACCTGGGGGACGAAAACCGCCACCGATGTTCTGACCATCATCGACAACAAGCTCGGCAATACCTTCACGGTTGCCGATGTCGGTGGCACCAAGGCCATCACCCAGGCCGAACAGACCAACTTGATCATCAAGGCGACGGCCGCGACACTGACGAGCAACCTGATCCTGCAGGTCTCCGGCAAGGGTCAATGGGTGTTCTGGAACGCCACCAGCGCCGGCGCCTTCACCGTTACGGCAGAGATTTCCGGTGGCGGTTCCGTCACCATCCCGCGCGGCGGCTTTGTCCTGGCCGTTGGCGATGGCACGGATCTGAAACAGGCTGCCGATCTGTTTGCCGATGAAACGCCGCAACTCTCCGGGTTTCTTGATCCCAATTCCAATTACATCGGTGTTGACCAGGGCACTGACCTGGCTTCGGCGGCACCGCTCGTTATCGGTACGGATGGCGACTATTTTGATGTGACCGGGACAACGAATTTTGCCGCCATGACGGTTGCGGCGGACAGGCTCTTCGCGCTCCAATTCGACGCGATCCTGACCATGACGCATCACGCGACTAACCTCGATTTACCGGGTGAGGCCAATATCATCACCGCTGCCGGTGACGTCGCAATGTTCTTCGCGACCGGCGCCAACACCGTTCAGTGCATCCAATACACCAGAGCGGACGGCACGGCGATCGTCAATGATCTGGTAAAAGATGCATCGCCGCAACTCGGCGGCTTCCTTGATCCGAACGGTAATTACATCGGCATGGACAAGGGCGGTGATATTGCCTCTGCATCGCCCTTGGTTGTCGATACGGATGGCGACTATTTCGACGTCACGGGAACGACAGGGTTCGCCGCCATGACGGTGGCGGCAAACCGCTTTTTCGTGTTGCAATTCGATGCTATTTTAACGCTCACCCATCATGCCACGAATTTGAACCTGCCAGGCGGCGCCAACATCATCACGGCAGTCGGCGATCGAGCGCTGTTCTTCTCTACAGGCACAGATACCGTCCATTGCCTTGCCTACACCAAAGCCAGCGGTCTACCGGTGATTGTCAGAGGTATTACAGACGTTCAGAATTTTACTACGCCTGGAGCTGATACATGGACAAAACCGACTGCACCGGCTCCGAGCGCTAATGCCAAGGCGTTGATTGAAATTTGGGGCGGTGGCGGTTCCGGGAAGTCTAACAATTCGGAGGTTGCCACTGGCGGCGGCGGCGGCGGCGGTTATTTTACAACGATAGTCCCGGTTGCGAGTTTAGGGGCGACCGAATCCATGACTGTTGGTGCCGGTGGGGCGGGGGCGTTGGCATCTAACGGTAATGTTGGAACCAACTCAATTTTCGGGACCGGTAATGTGCGTTTGGGTGCTCAATTTGGAGACCGAGGCGCAGCGACAGGTGGCGATGGAGGCGATGGAATTACACCTGATTTTCCTGCCGCCCTGGCAGGGGTAGATCCTGGAGGTGGTGGCGCGGGTGGTTCTGGTGCCGTTGGTGTTGACTCGGTTAATGGCGGCGGTGGTGGTGGTGATGGCGGAGCGGGATCGGGATTCGCTGGCGGTAGCTCTTATGGCGGTGGCGGCGGTGGAGGCGGTCATCCGACGAGTGGCACGGCGTCTGGCGGAACAAGCGTTCTAGGCGGAAATGGCGGCGACGGACACGCAACCACACCAACGGCAGGCGCTGATCCGGGCGGCGGCGGTGGGGGATGTAATGCCGCAACAACCTCTGGCGCGGGAGGTGATGGTCAGATACGAGTAACCATCTTTGAATAGGGTGGAAAATGACCGAACAAGCCGTTGATATTATTGTCCCTCCCGGTTTCAACCGGATCGATACCGGGTTTGCCGTATCGGGGCGGTTCATCAATGGCGATCAAATTCGCTTTGTCGGCGATCGCGCCGAAAAGATCGGCGGTTGGCTCAAATATTTTCCGACCGTGCTTCTCGGTATCACCCGTGGCATGGATGCCTGGGTGTCCCTTGCCTCGATCGAACTGGTCGCGATGGGCTCGCACTGCAAACTGCAATTGCTGAAATCGGGCGATACCAGCCAGGATATCACGCCAATCCGCGCCACCCAGGCCGGTCTCACTGATCCCTTCACGACAACATCAGGATCACCGATCGTTGCGGTCAACGATGTCGCTCACGGTGGCAAACAAGGCGATTTTGTCACCTATTCGGGCGGCACCAATCCATTCAATGGCCTGACAATCGATGGCGAATACCAAATCACGTCAGTCACGGACGTCGATAATTACGTCATCACCGATGATGAAAGTGCCACCAGTTCAGGAGCCGGCGGTGGTACGGTCACGGCGACATATCAGATTACCTGCGGGTTCGTTGATGCCGCGGTTTCCGTGGGTTATGGCGTTGGTGGCTATGGCCTTGAAGGCTACGGTGACGTCCGGACCATCGGTAATTCCACCCTGATCGATCCACGGATCTGGTCGATGGCCCATTACGGCGAGGATCTGTTAGCCGCGCCAAACGGTGGCACGATCTACCTTTTCGATCTTTCTGTAGATACTCGCGCCCAAGTTCTCACCAACGCACCGGCTTTGGTCAATTTTGTCTTTGTCACGCCCGAAAGATTTATCTTCGCGCTCGGCGCCGATGAACCCATGACGGTCAAATGGCCGGATGTGGACGATAATACGGACTGGACGCCAACGGTAACAAATACGGCCAATGAACGGCGGTTGCGCGGCGGTGCAAAACTGGTGTCTGGTGAAGCGCTCACGCAAGGTCTGAGTATCGTATGGTCGGACAGCGCGACATTCGTGTTCCAATATACCGGTTCATCGCTGGTTTATTCGAGCCGCCAGGTCTCCAAGGATGTTGGTATTATCGCTCCCTGGGCCTTCGCGGTTGCCGATGGTGTCGCTTATTGGATGTCTCAACACGGCTTTTTTATGTACGATGGATCGGTCCATCCGATCCCCTATTATGAGGATATCCGGGATTTTGTTTATGACCGACTGGACGAATCCCAACAGATCAAGATCGCCTGTGAATACCGCGCCAGGCACAACGAAATTTGGTGGTATTATCCGTCTGGCGGCACGGAAAACGATAGCTACGTCATGGTGTCGCTGGAAACCATGACATGGGTAACGGGAACCGCCGATGTCACGGCCACGGCGCGGCGGCCGAGCGGTGCGCAGCGGACGTTGACCACCGATGCCAGCCAGTTCATTCACGAGCATGAAGCCAAAGGCGTTGTCGATGCCGATGGTGGCAACCTGCCCTATTCACTGGAAACCGGCCTGGTGCAACTCGCCAACGGTACACGGGTGTCTGACATTTGGGGTTTTCTGCCGGATTTCAAGAAACTCACCGGCTCTTGCAATTTGCTGATCGAAACGTTTAACCGACCACAATCTGCAGGGCTCGAAGACAGCGCGACCAAGGCCGTCCTGTTGACCGACGAAATCGTTGATTTCAAAGTCTCCGGGCGGCTGTTCAAATTTATCCTGACCGGCACGGACATTGGCAACGATATGAGGATCGGACAACCGCAAATTCTTCTCGACGATGCCGGCGCGAGGCGAGCATGAGAAAACTGGCCCTTGGCAAACCGCCATCATCGCCACCCCCCCTCAATCTCTCTAGTTCATCGAGACTCGAAGCGCTTGAAAAAAAAGTCGAATGGCTCATAAATTCCATCAATGAAATTCAGATAGCCAGCTACGAAGAAATTGTTGGAGAACTTGCCGATGCCTACACCGTGACCAACATTCCAGACCCACCGGACAGGGCATTGAGCGGGACGGAAACCACCGCAGCCGATATTGCGGCGGTCCTGGCGACGCTTATTTCGGATTTGAAAGCGCGGGCATTCAGACCATGAGCGCTTTAGATAACATCGACGTCAGAGTGGCAACGGAAGACGATTACGAAGGGCTGTTCGAGCTGCTCGCTGGAATGCACAAGGAAATGGCGATCGCGCCGCTCAATGTCGATAAGGCAGCCGCATCGATTTCCGAAGGCGTGATAAACGGCGAAGTGCTTGTCGCGTTGGACAAAAAAGGAAAAATTGTCGGGACCATCGGTGTGATCGAGGAAAAATGGTGGTATAGCGATAGCTCATATTTGATGGATAGATTCTTCTACACTGCACGATCTGAACGTGGCGATGAGATTGGCAAGGCGCTTTTGGAAGCGGTCACGGTGTTTTCAGATAGTCGCAATTTGCCTCTCATTCTCAGCGTTATGAATCCGAAGCGAGCGCGTCCAAACAAGCGCTGGCAGCGTATTTTTGACCGGGCAATGTTTATTCCGGCCGGATACGGCCTGATAGCTCCGAAAGGATCAGATGATGGGCCTGTGCGGTAGCGACCAAACCACCCAAACCACTACGAGCGTAGTCGATCCTCAATTGCAGAAGATGGCGAAAGACGCCTACGGCAAGGTCAACACCTTGTCGGAAGTACCGTTTGAGCCATACGGCGGCGATCGTGTCGCTGGCTTCACACCCGATCAGCAGTCGTCTTTCGATGCGATCCGAAATATGTCGGGCAGCTTCGATCCATCCGTTGCCGGTACGGCGCAGGGTTATGTGACCGACTATGCCACGGCACCCGGCCAGAACATCAATACCAGCCGGATCGTCGATGAAACCGGTCGCCTGGGCGCGATGGGAGATTACATCAATCCATTTATTCAAGGTGCTCTCAATCCGGCTATCCGCGACATGCGGGAATCCGGATCTATACATCGCAATGAGATTGGCTCCCAAGCGCAAATGGCTGGGGCGTTTGGCGATGCGCGACACGGTATTATGGAATCCGAACAAATGGAGGGCGAGACCGAAGCGATTGGTGATCTGTCAGGGCGCATGTACGCCGACGCTTGGGCACAGGCTATGGGGCTCAGGGGAGCCGATGAGGCGCGTTTCTTGACCACCGATAGCTTCAACGCCGAATCCAAAGAACGGGAGCTAGAGAGGATGTTTAGCGGCGCCAAAGGCCTATTGGGCTCACAGGCCGGTGGCATCCAGAACTGGTTGTCGGCAATCAATCCGCAGCTTGCCGCCGGAACGCAGCAGCAGCAATTGAGCCAGCAAGGGCTTAATGTCGGCTTTGAGGATTATCTGATGGGCTATGACCATCCCTATAAAAACATGGAAGTGTTGCTCGCAGCCCTGAGCGGCCAGCCATACGATTCGACGGAAACAAAAACGACCGAACAGCCCGACAATTCCTTGGCAACGCTCATCGGTGCTGGGCTTGGCGCCTTTCTGTAGGAGATCATCATGCTAGTCGAAGAACTGCTGAAATATTTTCTCACTGGGGGCGCCGCTGATAAACTTGTCGATCAGAATTGGTGGCCAGAAGATCGACAAGCCCCGGAAAAACCAAAGCCGCAGGGTACGCGGCCTAGCGGTTTCGGCGGGAGCGGCGGTGTCAGCCCGGGTAGCGGTTTAGGTGGTACAAATAGGCTCGTCAATCCGTTCCCCCCCGTTAGCGATTGGAACATTATCAGCAGGGGCGGAGCGGGGGGAGCGGGGGCGGGGAGAGCGCCGGCACCAATGCCATCAACCCTTCCTCCCGTGCCGCCGTACCTCAATCCGTTCCTGCACAACCCCGGAAACACCATGTCGGAAGGGTGGGTTCCGCCCGCGCAGAATAAGCGGTCAGGCGGGTTAGGCGGGTCAGGCGGGTTCGGCTTCAACAATCTGCAAGTACCACGGTGATAATATGGACCTATTAGCTGCTATCCAAGCCATGTTTAGCGGCGGTGGAATGGCTCCGGCAACCGGTTCTGTCCCTACCGCAGCTAACGTTGCTCCGGGTGCACCGCCGATGCCGTTGGGGCAGGCGGCAGGGGGGAGTCCGATGGCCGGGGGCGTACCGGCCGCACCAGGCATCGATCAATATCAGCCGCAAAACGGGCCGCTTGGCAGATTTCTCGCCACTATGTTTGGAGAGGGAGTCCCAGATCGGGTCCGGGATACTCTTGCCGGCATGGGTGCTGGCGATCCAACACAGCCGTTCCTTACGAATTTGGGGCAGGGAGCAACAGGGGCGAGGGTCAGTCGCAAGGAACGGCTTGACCGAAAGCGCGATCTGGCGACGAAAAAACGCGATGATGACCGGATAGAAGCCAGAATGGGCAACGAAGAAGAGCGATTGAGACTGTTGCGAGAAAACGCCGGACGCGCTGCCACAAAAGACAAGTGGAGCAATCTCGACAAGGCATCGCAGATCATCACGCGAGAGTCAAAACGCCGGTTGAAAGAATCCGGCGACTATCTGACGACAGATCAACAATTCAAACTTTTCAAACTCGTCCGAGAAGAAGTCGAAGCCGAAATGGGGGAGCCGGATGATTATGAAGGTTGGAGCGAAGAGGAACTTGCCAAGATAGAAAAACTGACCGAAAAATGGACCGATTATTACCGTGAGAAATTGAAAAGAGGGAGTGTTACGACGCCAGCCACGGCTGATCTTGGCGTTCCGGTCGCCGATCCTGCAACTGGCATTTTCACCCTTCCGCCTGGATTAACGCCGGAACAGCAGAAGGAATGGTTTGAACAGATTCCTCCCGGCACCCCGGAAAACCCCACAAGAGTCATCAATCCAGCTACTGGTCTGGAAGTTGAAAAAGAATGACGCTTATCGAGGATAAGGTCTATGAATTGTTGGGCGGCGTTGAAGAGACGGAGCCGATCGATCTATTAAAGTTGCCGGGGTTCAAACCAGTATCCGACACCCCGATTCCACGGGCAAAGCCCGTCAAGGCTGAACCAATCGATTTGTTGAGTATGCCGGGATTCAAGCCGGTAGAGCCGGTCGAGCCGGACTTGTCAGCTTCTGCATCCATCCCCTCCGATGAGGCATACGCCGCTTGGAACGAGAAAGAGGGAGTCGAAATACCGGCCCTGAAACCACGTATCGAGCGCGGCGTCGATACTGACGTTCTGGATTCCGCCTTCGAGCGCACGGGCGAAGTGCCGCTGATGCGTAAGGACGAGTTTTCCGAGTGGGCCAGCGACATTCATCAAAAAATAAGCCAATCACCGGCGGGGCCGCATTTCTTCAAGCATCTGGACGAATTGCGCGATGGTCGCATGACGTCGGCTGAGTTCGAGAAAAAGGTAAGGTCTGAAATCCTGCCAGGCTCCGTTAAGGGTGGGGAACAGGCCAAACCATTAGAGCCAAGCGAGGACGCCTATCTGGAAGGCGTAGCCGGGACAGCACGGTTCACGGGTGGGCCGGGACAACTGGAAAATCTCGACCAGCTTCTTCCAGAGAGTGTTTTTGGCGATTATGGCCGGCTTACGGAAAAACAGGGGATTCAGGAGGTCAAGGAAAGATTGCCAGCGGATGTGGCCAAAGCGAAACAATTGATGGAGGAATTGCCGGAGGAACAGGAACGTAGCAGGACACCGGGTCTGCTTGAGGAAGGTGGGCCGCAGAATCTACGCGGTGAAATGCTGAAAAGGGAACGCAAAGGACGCTACGAGCAGCGTTCCAGAGAGGCCCTTGAGGCGTTTCAGAAAGTTCTCAAGGATCGTAGCCAGCTTGCAGGCGAAATGCCGCTTCCGAAATTTTCCAAAATGAGAGACGCGCTTGATCGTTTCGCTTTTGGACTTTTCCAAGCTGTGCCAGGCGTGATGAAATGGAGCGGCATTGCTGCTGGAAATGTCATCCCCGGCGTCGATGAGGCGAACGCCGTTAAAAAGGCCGGCGATTATATGGAGGAACGGCTGCTTAAAGCCTTCCCCGGTGACGAGACGCGGGCAGATGATTTAATATCCGGCCTGGCGGGCGGCGGCGGGTCGATGGGTGGATTTGTGGCTGGCGGCGGCTTGATGGGCGGCCTTTTCAAGATGTTGGGGATGCCGGCCCGTGCGGCGCGTACTACCGGCGTTGCAGCGATTGGTGGCGCTGTGGAAGGGCCGGGCGGCTACGAGGATGCTGTAAAGTTCGGCGCTACGGCAATTCAGAAATATACGGCGTTTTATCTCAGAACCGGGCTTGGCCTGACCGAAGCACTGCCGATCGATCGTTTCTTTATGCGGCTGCAAAATCGCAGCGGTGGCAGGGTGTCAAGGATGCTGGCAAATACCCAAGCACAAGGCTTTGAGGAATTTCTGCAAGAGTTTGGCCAGAATGTCGGCGGTGATGTAATTGCAGCCGGCTTGGGCGATATTTTCCCCGGATATGACCCTGATCGAAAGATTGATTGGGACGCAGCGATCAAGAACGGCACAATCGGCGCTATCCTGGGCGGTATTATGGGTTTTGGCACCGGTATGCCCAGCGGGCACAAGCCGCCTAAACTGCCAGACATCCCGCCTGAAATTGCCGAGCAAGAAGCCAGGCGTCGGATGCAGCCGCCGCCATCGTTCCCAGTGGAAGAACCTCCGGGGCCAAGCGCGGGACCGGTCACACCACCGGCTCCCGTGGCTCCGCAGGCTCCCACGGTAGCTACCGAGCCCGAGCCGTCAGAGGGCGGCGTCCAGCCGCCAGAACCAGAAGAAGAAAAGCCGGAACAGGTAGCGAGCAGGGACGAAGCCGCTTTGCTGCGCGGTGCTGGCTGGATTGATAAAGAAATCTTCGGTATGGATAGGGAAGTTCTCGATGTGAACCTTGAAAAAGCTCGCAAACAACGCGCGGAGCCTATCTATGACGATGATGAAATTCAAACGGAAGATGCTGGACCGGCGGCTGTCGAAACGCCAGGCGTACCAACACGAACTGAACCAGATGAAGGAGAGCCCGGACAAGAAGGTGTCGCAAGCGTCGAGGAACTCGACGAAACTGGCACTAAACCGGTGGATCAAGACGCTGGACAAGGAGATCGACGTCCTGTTTCACCACCAGAGCCGACGAAGGAAATTGAGCCTGAGGAGCCCGAACCTTCCGTAGAACAATTTGAGCCGGAGCACATCGTCGATGACGATCCGGACTACGATGAGCGTATGGACGAATTGGAGGCCGAAGGCACGGCAGAAAAGCCGGTTGTCGTAGAAACGGCCGAGGATCTGGAACAGGCCGCAGCGGTGGCCGATCCGGACCCGCCAGAGGGCAAGATAAAAGCCGGCACCTATCAAAAGGGCCATGCCAAGATCCACGGCCTCGATGTAACAATCGAGAACGCCAAGGGCTCTGTGCGGCGCGGGCGGGGCGCTGACGGCAAAGCTTGGCGCGTCAAAATGCCGGCCGCCTACGGCTACATCAAGCGCACCGAAGGCGCAGACGGAGATCAGGTCGATGTCTACATCGGCGACGATCCCGCGAGCAAACAGGTGTTTGTCGTCGATCAGAACACCCTTGAGGGCGCGTTTGACGAGCACAAGGCCATCATGGGCGTCGGCACCGTCGAGGAAGCCCGTGCGCTTTATATCGAAGGTTTCTCTGACGGTAAGGGCGAGCAGCGTATCCGTGCCATCACGGAAATTCCGATCGATGAGTTCAAGGAATGGGTCAAAAGCGCTGACTCAACAAAACCACTTGGTAGAGTTGACAAGCCCAAAAAGCCGCCGAAGCCGGGCACCCGTCCACAACTATCAACTGACGAGGCGACTTACAAAGGAGACTTAGTTCCTGCTGTTCGTGTGGGCGATGATTTATTTATAGGAGATACTCATCAAAGCGCACTCGCCAAAGCCGTTCAACATTTTGGTGAAGATAGTCCGGAAATCCGCGCCTTTGAAGCCCTCGACGATCCCATGCAAAACATTGGGACACTCAAAGGCAAACGACCTAGCGGTGTATCTAAGTTTCTAGCCGGTGTATCCGGCGACCCCAAAGCAATCGTCGATGCCATGAAAAAACGGCGGGACACAAAGCCGACCGCTCGTGGGCCATCTGATCCTGAATTGAGAATGGTCAAAATGCCGGCCCGGCGAATATTGAAAAAAGCTGGCGGCGTTGATCCCAAAAGTCCGCTTGCCGGCGAATTGCGGCACATGGGGATCACTAACAAATCGGCGCTTGGCCTGTTCAAAAAGGGTGGACGAACCGCGGTCGATAATTTTGTCGCCAGCGACCATGACATTTTCGCGAACATTGAAACCAATAATGGCTACGTTCCGCAAGAAGTGTTTTTTGAAGCGCTGCGCGATGAAATGTCAGGGGCGCCGTGGCGTTCGGTTGAAGAACAAACGGCGATCGATGAGTTCAAAGGCGCGATGCGCGGCGGTGATGAAGAGCAGCGGACTCGTGAGGACATCATTGCTCTGATCGAGGAAAATGGTGGTGAAGCCGATCAGGAATGGGTTAAAGCAGCGATGGATTTGGTCACGGCTGGTGAAGCCGTTGACGAAGCGATCGCGCTTGCCGCTGAAAACCTGCAAGTGAAAGAGGCGTCTGATGAAGATGCTATCGAAGAAGATGCAATCCCGTTTGGCGAAAGGCCACCTGAGTCTGAAAGAGACACGGGAAGTCGTGAGCCAATTGCGCCGCCGCGAAGCGAGCGCATCCCCGCTGGAGAAGAAGATACTGCAGAGGCATCGGAAGCGGTTCGCGATGCTGGTCAGGATGAGGGCCAAACAGCAGTAGAGCCCGGCGCCGAAGGCAAGCCGCAAGGCGTCCTGCCTGGCACCGAGAAAATCAGCGACGCCGAACTGGCACAGCGCAAGGCTGACCAACGCCTCAAGCCCAAAGCAGATCAACAGCAGGCCGATGAAGGTCTGTTCAGCGACGACAGCCGGCAGGTTGATCAGGTCGATGAAGATCGCAAGCCAACCAAACCGCTTGATGATATCCACATCACCATCAAGGCCGACATTGCCGGCACCGAAGAGACGGCGACAATCCGCTTTACGGCGGTTGAGGCGCTGAAACTGGTCGATGACCGGATCGCTGGTCTGCAGCAGCTCAAGGATTGCGTGTCGGCATGATCACGATCACCGAAGACGGATTGGCCAGGCTCAAGGTTCGAGGCGCACAGATCCGGCGCAGCGACGACAAAAAGAGAGTCGAACCGACTCTGATCGCCAAAAAGGTTGCCGAGAAAGTTCTGTCGAAGCCGGAAGTGCCGGGGCTCAACATTCTACCGTTCATCAAAAAGTCGTTGCCATCGTTCGATTTCTCGATGAAGCGCGACAAGCAAGGTTGGCTGACATCGGTATCGGCAAAATCGATCGGCGCCGACAAATCGAAGGTCTACGAATTTAAGATGGAGCGCGACAAAAAAGGCTTGTTGAAATCCGTCCAGATGGACTCTGGAACGAAGCATTACAAATTCACCATGAATCGTGATAAAAAGGGATTCCTCAGTACGATCAAAGCTAAACCCGTCTGATCATTGGAAAAATTATGAGCGATCGAATGCACGTTGCGATCGTGGCCCTTGGGCCATCGTCGATGCAGTTTTTGAAATACGCAGAAGGGGCCGGTGGTTCCAAGTCGTACTGCGATGAAGTTTGGGGCGTCAACATGAACGGCGGCGTCCTGCAATGCGATCGGATCTTCCACATGGATGATTTGAAAATACAGGAAATGCGTATAGCCTACGGCTCTCCAATCGCCGAGAAGCTAACGGGTATGCTCGCCTGGATGAAAGATCATCCCGGGCCGATCTACACGTCTCGCGCCTATGCTGACTATCCGGGCTCGGTGGATTATCCGCTTGAGGACGTCATTCGCGCCACCGGGGCGCCCTATTACAACAACACGGTGCCTTATGCGCTGGCTTTAGCGATCTCGCTGCCGGTCAAGAAAATGAGCCTTTTCGGCTTGGATTACACCTATCCCGATAGCCAGGCGGCCGAAACCGGCCGCGCCTGTTGCGAATATTGGCTTGGCCGAGCACACGGCATGGGCATTGAGGTTTTCATCGCACCGGAATCGACACTGATGGATGTGTGCAAACCGGTTTCGTCGAAATTCTACGGATACGACACCCTCGATGTGTCGGTCGAAATCAAGAATGGCGACGTGCAGGTTCGCACCAAGCCGAAGCTGAAACTGCCCGATATCGGTGAGATTGAGCGCACCTACAATACTTCGGCATGGGCCTGTCGGTCCAAGCATGAAGTCCGTGGTGGTGAAGCGCTGGACCGGCTAATGGCCTATGAGGACGTGAAAACCGTTCTTGATGTCGGTTCGGGCGAAGGTGAACAGGCGCAGATCATGCGCGATGCGGGCTTAAAGGTGACGACTGTTTCCTATATTCCGCCGGCCGACATCGTAGGCGACTTTAACAAAGCGCTGATCCCCGTCCCGTCCGTCACCGATAAAGACGGCAACGATATCAACGGATTTGACGCTATTTGGGCGAGTCACACGCTCGAACATCAAGTGGACGTCCATACGTTTTTGAAAAGGTGCCATCAGCTTTTGCGAGACGATGGTGTGTTTGCGGTCACTGTGCCGCCGTCGCGAGACGGTGTTCTCGGTGGCCATGTTACCCTGTGGAACACAGGTTTGGTTTTATACAATCTGATCATAGCGGGTTTTGACTGCTCCGAGGCGCGAGTCTCAGGGTGCTACCCCTGCGCACTGAACGAAGTTCCTTACAATCTCAGCGTGATTGTTCGCAAGAAGACCGCTCAATTGCCGGATCTGGATATGGATTTTGGCGATATCGGGCGGCTTCAAAACTTCTTTCCGGTTCCCGTTGCGCATGGGTTCGACGGCAACCTCACACCTGTTCGATGGTAACAGAGAAGGAATTTTGCCATGTCGAAATCTGACGCTTTTGAAAATGATCTCATTGACTTGATCTTCAATGCGATCGCGATTGCCAATTTGGCCGATAATGCCTCCGTTTCGCCGTTGATTGTCTTGCAGATTTCCCTGCATACGGGCGACCCAGGCGAGGCCGGCACTCAGGCAACCAGCGAAACGACCTACGGCACCTATGCCCGTATGCCTGTGGGCCGTACAACGACCGGCTTCCTTGTCACCGGCAATCAAGCCTTTCTCCGCGCCAACCTGGCGTTTTCCACACCAACATCCGGTTCCGGTACAATCTCGCACTTTGGCGTTGGTACGGCCACGTCAGGTGCCGGCATTCTCTATTATTCCGGTACGGTGACGCCGAATATCACGATCTCAACCGGCATTACGCCAACGCTGACTACCGGGTCCAACGTTTCCGAGGATTGATAAATGGCGCTGATCTTCAAGGATCGCGTCAAGGAAACAACCAGTACCACCGGCACTGGTACGTTTACGTTGACAGGCGCGGTCACGGGTTTTCGGGCGTTCTCGGATATCGGGGACGCCAACACCTGTTTTTATGCGGCCATCAACGAGGCCGACGACGAGTGGGAAGTCGGCGTCGGCACCTATACGCTGTCAGGGACGACGCTTGCCCGGACAACGGTTCTGAACAACCATCTTGGCACTACGGCGACGGTCGCGTTCACCAGTACGCCGATCATCTTCTGCACCCTGCCGGCCGATAAGGTTTTCAACAAATCCGGGATCAGCTTCACCATCGATGGTGGCGGTGCTGTCTTAACGGCCGGTGAGAAGGGCCATATTTTTGTCCCGTTCGATTGCACAATCACCCAGGTATCGGCGTTTGGCGATGCAAGTGGCACGGTAACGGTCGATATCTGGAAAGACACCTACGCGAATTTTCCGCCCGTAAATGCCGATTCCATAACGGCATCGGCGCCGGTCGCGCTGTCTACGGCACAAAAATATCAGGATTCGACGCTAACCGGCTGGACAGTAGACATTTCGGCGGGTGATGTCCTTGCCTACAACGTCGATGCCTCGCCTACCCCCGCGACCATCACCAGACTCACAGTCGCTCTCGATGTGACGAAGACATAGGACGATCAAATGGCTCTCCCGACACACCGAAAAGATGAAACGCTCGACAAGGTTTTCCAGAATGTCTTGCGCGATGCAGCCCGTGCCCGTGGGATGGCCAAGGGCATGTCGGACGACATAGGAGCGGGGCGCGATGTGCAGGTCCGCATCATCACACACCTGTATGAAGATTTGTGGTCAATCCTTGGACGGATGCCCGGATATCGGGCAACTACCGGCATTGCAGTCTATGTGGAAGAGCATTGGGATGGCGATCCTGCCTTGAATGCTACGGTTGAGTTCGATGCGATGGAGACGGCGATTGCTGCTTTTCTGACGATTGTTGACAACAATATCGACAAATCAGCCAACGGCTATATCGAGGAACGCAAGATCGAGGCCGATGGCAGTCTGACGTGGCACACCAAAACCGCCGTCGAACTGGCGACATTCAAGACCAAACTCGATGATCTCATTGCTACAATTGCCTTGTGATCCGCTATGGCCGTACCCGTCTTTGAGAGCAAAACGCTTACGGAGTTTGATACCGAAACCACGTCGCCGACTTTTGATATGCCGGCGACGCGGCCTGATGATGATCTCTATATTGCGCTATTGTACGCTGACGGCAACAGTTCGTATTCCAGTCCACCGGGTAACTGGACATCTTTTTACAGTGTAACTCCGGGCGCTGAAGGGCCGCGAATTGCGGGCTATTGGTGGATAGGTGACACGGAGCCTGCAACATATTCCATCACGTCTGGCAATGAGAAACAGGCGGGGGTAATCGTCCGGCTTTCAGGGACACACCTGACCGATCCTGTTGATGTCGTAGGAACTGATAGTGGTAACACGGGAGCAACCAATCAGTTTGCACCAGATATCACAACGACAGTCGATCTGACCCTTGTCCTTCGTGTGTTGGGCGCTGACAACGTGTTTGTCACGGCCCCCACTACATCAATCCAGAATGGCGCTACCGCCGGTCCGGGCGGGGTTGGTTATGGGGCCTCACGCGAGACAGGCCCAAACCCGGCAGGCGTGACCGGAACAGCACAGTTCTCGCATAGTTCTGCAAAATGGTCATCTGGAACATTCTCTATAAAGGGGCCTGACGCAGGAGCGTTTTCCTTTGGCTCAATTCTGCATTGAAGGAGTGAAAAATGGCTGTTCCAACAATAGCGGCATCAGGTGCCGGTGCGGTTTCCTTCTCTACGGATCTGAATGTTCCCTATCCTGCCGGAATTACTGCCGGAGATTTGCTGTTCGTTCATACCGTTATTAGCAGTTCCGTGGGAATGAACATTCCGGCTGGATGGACGGAGGTAAGAAATACCGGCGCCACCGATCCACGGGCACAGGTTTTTCGCAAAATCGCGGATGGCACTGAAACTGGCAACCTTACGATTTCAACAGCTTCCAGCAATACCGTTCGCACCGGCCGTATGCACCGTAGCGATGATGCCGATACCATCGAAGCCGTTGTCAACAATACCGGTGCCGGCCGTACTGTTTCGCATCCTGACATCACGACGCTCACCGCTGACAGTCTGGTGTGCATGTTTACGGGTATCAGAAACGATGAAGCGGCATTATCATTTACTGGCGAGACAGGTGGCGATCTGACGCTGTTGAACGACTTTCTAACGACGACCGGATCGGATCAGGCTAATTCGTGTCAAACGGCCGATATGGCTTCTCCTGGGACAATTTCAGGAGGGACGTGGATAAAGCCATTAAGCGACAGTTGGACTCATATCGGCTTCGCAATTTACCACGCTCAAGTGCCGCTCAGTTCTCTCGGCTCGGTCATGTTTTAAGAGTGGCCAGGCATGGGAAAGGAGATCGAATGGATCATCTTCTACGATGACGAAAGTTCGTTTTCATCGGTCGATGGTCCGCCTGGCGAGGCGCCGCGTGATGGCGTCCAGTGCATCGCTGTCGTTGACCGCGGCTGTGGCCATTACATTTTAAGCGAACAAGATTGGTATTGCTGGCACTTCGAGGACGATTGTTGGGTGCCACACGGATGGGCCGGAATGCTGCAATACCTGCGTAAACCGGGCGTTTTGAAGATTGTTCTTGAGGGATATGCCATCAAGGGCGAACGGCATTACAAGCAGCGCTCAAAGGCCCGGAAAGACCCAAGATTACCGCCTGTCACGGCTAAACCTCCAAGACAACTGGAGAATACGCCATGACTGCGATGAATCCCATTACCGAGCAAGAATTTTACCGCATTCGCGATGATACGACTGCTGCGGACCCCGGCACACCAAATTGGATATCGACGGAAAATCAGGCCACTCGCACGGTCATCGATGTCGATACGCCCTTCCGTATCCGGTTCGTCACTGCAAATAGTGGCGATGCCAATGCTAATTCGGCGTTCCAGCTCAGGATGGAAAAAAATGGGACGGGCGGCTTCCTTGAAGTCACAACGGTCTCAGCGAATGGCGCACAAGCCGCTGCCGTCAGTTCCAGCGCCGATGCCACGGTATTAACCACCGGGAATTTTCAGCTTTCGGCTGGTACTGGCACGGCGGCCAACGGTGAATATTCAGAGGATGGGATCTCTGACGCCAATATGGGCCAAGGCGCCTACATCGAGGTCGAGTTTGGCGTCACCATACCGGCCGCAGATGTCGCTGACGCCGATACCCTTGATTTCCGCGTCTATTATGATGGAAGTGCGTTCAACAACTACGACACCAACGCCACCGCGATTGTTGAGGTCAATAAGGTTGTCGGATTATCGGTCGGAGCCTCTGCAGGCGTCGCAACCGCGACAGCGTTAAGCGGTTCCATCGGTGCATCCTTGGGCGTCGGAACGGCTGTCGCCAAGATCGACATCCTTGGCGTGTCGGCGGGTGTAGCTTCTGTAACGGGTCTTTCCGGTTCAATTGCCGCATCTCTTGGTGTCGCAACGGCCGTTGCAAAGATCGATATTCTCGGCGTGTCGTCTGGTGTTGCGGCTGTCACCGGTAAATCAGGCTCGATTGCCTCTGCGGCGGGTGTCGCAACGGTTGCCGGTGAAGCCGCAGGTCCGGCAAGTCTCGCTGCATCGGCAGGTGTCGCGACGGTTCTTGGCTTGTCCGGTTCCATCGGTGCATCCTTGGGCGTCGGAACGGCTGTCGCCAAAACGGACGTTGAAGGTATTGCAGCCGGTGTAGCGACCGTCACAGGCCTGTCAGGCTCGATTGGCGCATCGATCGGCAAGGCGGTCGTCCTTAGCTACAGCGACCAACAGAGCGGTTTCCTGCTTGGCCACAAGGCATTCGCGGAAGTCGGATTCAGTGGTGATGGAGCGTTTGCGGAAGCGGCGGGTGCCGTCTCTGTTGCTGCTTCGGCAGGCGTCGCCACGGTCGCGGGCCTATCGGGGTCAATTGCTCAATCGGCAGGTGTTGCAACCGCTGTCGCCAAAATAGACATCCTTGGCGTTTCGGCGGGCGTAGCTGCCGTTATCGGTAAATCAGGCTCGATTGCCTCTGCGGCGGGTGTTGCAACGGTTTCCGGTGAAGCTGAAGGTCCGGCAAGTCTCGCTGCATCGGCAGGTGTTGCAACTGTACTAGGATTGAGCGGTTCAATAGCTTCTGCGGCAGGTGCGGGAACTGTCACCAGCCTTTCCGGTTCCATTGGCGCCTCGTTGGGTGTTGCAACGGCTGTCGCCAAGATCGATATTCTCGGTGTTTCAGCCGGCTTGGCTACCGCTACGGGCCTGTCCGGTTCCATCGCTGCCTCTGCAGGTGTTGGAACGGCTGCTGCCAAGATCGACATCCTTGGTGTTTCAGCCGGCGTGGCCACGGCTATCGGTCTTTCTGGCTCGATCGGTGCGTCGATCGGCAAGGCGGTCGTCCTTAGCTACAGCGACCAACAGAGCGGTTTCCTGCTTGGCCATAAGGCATTCGCGGAAACCGCCTTCAGTGGTGATGGAGCGGTTTCAGCAGAAGCAGCGGTTATTGGCGTTTCGGCTGGTGTTGCAACGGTCCTTGGTCTGAGTGGTTCGATTGCCGCATCCCTTGGTGTCGCCGCGGTTTCTGGTATAGCCGAAGGGGTCGGGGGCGTCGGCGCTTCTGCAGGTGTAGCAACCGCTCTTGGTTTGTCCGGTTCGATCGCGGTTTCAACCGGTGTTGCCACGGTTGCCGGTGTCGGTGCTGCGGCTGGCAGTGTCGCGGCGGCGGCAGGTGTTGCCACCGCTCTTGGCTTGTCCGGCTCGGTCGCGATTTCAACCGGCGTGGCCACGGTTGCCGGTGTTAGTCCTGTGCTTAGTGTCGCGGTGGCAGCGGGCTCGTCAACCGTTTTGGGCATTTCGCCACCGATTGCCGGTCAGATCATCATACCGGGCGGCGGCGGAATCGGTGTAGGAGGGACAACCAGGCGCAGGCGGCCAAAATACCGGCAGCCGGAATATTACGACCGGTGGGAGGAATACGAGAAGCAAAAGCGCCGCGCCAAAGGCTTGGACGATGATCTCGATGAGGAACAACAGCGACTTGCTCAAATCTTCCGGGAAGATGAGGAAATCGTTGCAATGCTGGCTTCAACGATTGTTCATGGGATATTGGAATGAGCCTCACATCCTGTCTGAAAAAGCTCGAAAAAACCGTGTCGGCCGAAGACGCTGTGCGGGTCCAGTCGATTTACGGCGAATTGACCGAAGCCGTGATGAGCGCCAACGAAGCGGCCATCGAGGCCGTTAATCGCGTACTGGCCGAAGCCAAGACAGAGCGCCTGGAGATTGTCGCCAAGATCGAGAAGGCCGGCGGCGTGGTGAAACCGGAAGCCGATCTTCTCGGTGAAACAGAGGCAGACGAAGGCAAGATCGAGGATTTCGGCGAGGTCATTGAGGGTGCCAGGAAGCACCTTGCCAGCGAACTAAGCTCGAAATTAAGCGACACAGAGATTAATGTTGTTGTTGAACCGCTGAGCAAGAGCTTTCCGCGGCCCAATTACGTCAAGCTGGCCGAGGAAGGTGTGCCCGGCAAAACACTCGCCTATGTGGCGCTGTTCCGTTCGGAGATCCCGCACAAGCCACGACAGCCTTACAAGGTCAAACGTTGGGGCGAGCAAGTCGAGACGATGCGAAAATTCGCCAGCGATATGCTCAGTGGCGATGCAGAGCTTATGGAGCGCGTCGAAAAGGGACTGTCCGAATCGAGCTTCGAACATTCTTTCGCGTGGACCGCCGAGGCGATCAAGGGCATCCCGGCAGACAAGATCGAACGCGCCGCTGATATTCGCGTCAAGTCCGGTGAATATTCGGTCTTCGCTGGTGTGCGATATGACCCGGCCAAGCTGCTCTATTTCGTCGAGAAGCGGCGCGGTATGCCCTACCAGAGTGGCGGCTACCGGATCGACCGAGCAGAAGCCCATAGCGAGACGCTTGAAGGTGCCATTAAAAAAGGCACCGAGATCGCCCAGCAGATGGTCGAGCATGAAGGCGGCACCCAAAGCAAAGAGCGTTCCAAATATACCGATGTCAGGCTTTACCGGGATGTTGCTACCAAGAAGTTCTATATCGCCTTCAAGGTGCGCAGCACGATTATCAGGGTCAAAGACGGCTTCGAGAGTTCGAAAGCCGCCCGTGAATATCGCAACGAAAACCGTGATGAAATCCAGCAGATCATCGACGATCTGCGCCGTGGTCCGCGCGAGCGCCTTGAAACCAACGAACCACGCGCCGGCCTTGACCGACGCGAAGGCGATATTACGCCCGAGATATTCTCCGAGAGCTTCGGTTTCCGTGGTGTCCAGTTTGGCAATTACGTTGAAGGGCCTCGCCGGCAAGCCGATCTGAACCGCGCCTATGACGCTCTGTTTGACCTCGCGGACGCTGTTGGTGTCCCGCCCCGGGCATTGTCGCTCAACGGCTCCCTTGGCCTTGCATTCGGCGCACGGGGCCGTGGTGGCAAGAATGCGGCGGCAGCACATTTTGAGCCCGGGGAGATTGCGATCAATCTGACCAAGGGGGCTGGACCCGGGTCACTGGCCCACGAATGGATGCACGGCGTCGATAACTATTTTGCCCGTCAGGACAAGGCTGGCGGATTTATGAGCGAGCGGCATCGTGCTCCTGGCGCTAAAGGGCCGGTCAGGGATGAGGTTTACAAGGCGTGGCGCGGTATTGAGAAAGTCGTTGGAGAAGGAAGTTTCAGCGAACGCTCGCTTGAGCAGGATAAAGCGCGTTCCAAACCATATTTCAGCACAACGATCGAAAAGGTTGCCCGTTCCTTCGAGCGCTATGTCATCGACAAGCTCAACGAGAAAAAGATCCGGAACGACTATCTTGCCAACATCGATCTGTCCGGCGGCGCCTATCCGACAAACAAGGAAATGGATGATGGCATCCGCGCTGCCTACGACAAGCTGTTTAAGGCGCTGAAAACCGAAGAGACGGCGGAAGGCAATGTGCGTCTGTATTCGGCATCGGTCGCCTCACCAGCGCAAAACTTCTATTCCGGGCTGTTGAAAGCCGTGGAAGAGGCCAAGCTGACCGAGGGTACTTCGGAACAATGGTTGGGTTATTTTTACACTGCGGCCCATAAGAAAACCAAAGCTCTGCGAGACGAGAAAAACCGGCCAACCGGAAAAACTAAAGAGATTGATATACCGGCCACATCGCCAATCCCCGGCGTCACACTAGAGGAAATGGAGTGGATTGGTCTTCTCGACTGGCTGAAACAGCAGAAAGGCCCGCTGACACGGGATGCCGTCGCCGACTTCGTGTATGCCAATCTGGTTGATGTGCAGGAAGTTGTGAAAGGGGAGCCTAGCAAACTAGGTCGCATTGAGGCTTTGCCAAACGGAAAATTCATTGTTTGGGAAGCTGGCGGTGTCAAACGGGTTTTCGACACGCGCCAAGATGCTGAGTATGAGCTAAAACGGTTTCGAGAAGGATACCCCGATAGCGAATCCAGAACCAAATTTCCCTCCTACCAAACACCGGGCGGCAAGAACTACCGCGAGTTGCTGCTGACGCTGCCGACCAATCGAGCTGACGTTTATCATTTTATCCGCGAACACCCGGAAGGGTTTGAGGTAGTCCGCGCCACAGATGGCGTCGAGGAAGTCAGGCAGCAATTTCTAAAACGCGCCAACGCTGAAAAATATGTTGAACGTGCCAACACCCACAATATGGGTGGGCAATTTAGAGAACCCACTTACACCGGCGGCCATTTCGGCAACACACCCAACGTCATTGCCCATATCCGCTTCAACGAACGGGTCGTAGACGGCAAGAAAATCCTGTTCATCGAGGAAATCCAGTCTGATTGGCACCAGAAGGGGCGGAAGACGGGGTATAAAACATCTGATCGTCTGATTGATGGGCATGACTATAATTGGTGGAACAGGCAATCGCAAAACATATTGAACCAAGGTTCAGAATATAGGATTGCCCACAGTGAGGAATACACACAGGCGCTTAGAAATCGTGATTTACTCGCCGGCAACCCCGATGAAGTCCCCAATGCCCCGTTCAAGACCACATGGCCCACCTTGGCCATGAAACGCATGATCAAATACGCCGCCGACAATGGCTTCGACCAAATCGCATGGACAACGGGGGACATGCAGAACGCGCGGTATCCGGATGAACTCAGGAAAGTCGTGACCAGCCTTTCATGGCGGCCAGAAGTACGCAGACCATCGAGCGTTGAGGGTCAGATTGTCAGGATTGTCACCACCATCCAGAAGGATTTAGATGCCGCTCCCATGAGATTCGCGGTCGAGCCTAATGGTGTGATTTCCGCAGCAATGCCGGAAAGAGCGAAAGGCAAGCACATCGAGGAATTGGTCGGCAAGGAAATGGCCGACCAGATTATGGCGGAGCCGTCTGGTGTCATCGATGCCGAGGACTTCGTGATCGGCGGCGAGGGCATGAGGGGTTTCTACGACAAGATACTGCGCTCTGCCGCCAACAAGATCGGCAAGAAGTTCGGGGCCAAGACAGGGACGGTAGGACTTCCCGGAGAATACGAAATTTACCAAGACGTTAAAAGCGGGCTTTGGTTTATTGACGAAGCCGATGTTGACGCAGCCGAAGGGATGAACTCCGGTATAACAACATACGAAACAGAGATCGATGCAAGGGAGGCATTGAAAAAATATCAAGGACCGAACGTCGAAGTTTGGTCCCTACCCATCACCGACGAATTGCGTGAAGCGGTCAGTTCCGGCGGCCTGCCAATGTTCCAGAGCCGCCGGCTGACGCCTGCCGCACAGGCCGCCAAGCCGCTGATCGAGGAAAAGGTGATCGAGATCATCCGGCGCATGACCGATGGGCTCGAAATCCAGCTTCACCCTGACTGGATCGAGGCCGGCAATTACGTCGCACTCGAAGGCTCCGGTGGAGGCACTGTAGCGGGCGGTTTTGCTGATAAAATACAGGGAATTATCGGCATTGCGATGTCGTCTGAAGCAAGTCCGACCGAAGCGGCGTTTCACGAAGGCTGGCACTTCAATGAGGATTTTATGACGCCGCGCGAGAAGGTGTTGATGAAGTTGGAATTGCCACGGCTGCGCAGAATCGTCCTGAATCACTATCCTTCTTTGGGAGATCGGCCAATCGGGGAAGTCATTGGTCAGATTTCCGATAATGAGATCATCGCTTATGCCGGCGCCTACCACATGCAGCGTGGTCTTGTCGGTGTCCATATCGGCATTCGCCGGTTCTTCGATCGCATGGCCCGGATGTTCCGGCAGATCCGCAATGCCATGCGCGGTCTTGGCTTCAATACCGCCGAAGACATATTTGATATTGCCGAGACCGGCAAAATGAAAACCCGCGCAACACCAGCCAAAAGACGCCAATTGGCGCGTGATATGTACCGGGCCACGGGAACTACCGAGCCACAATATTCCGCCAGGCGTCGGCCAAAGACAGATCCAAAGGCTTCGTTTGAGGCAGCGGAGGATGTTTCGTGGGTGATGCGCCGCCTGTTGCGCGGCAATAAATCGATCTTGGGCATGACCTACCCGGAATTTATCACCGACAAGGGCATCATGCGGCAGAAAACTCAGGATCGAATGAACAGCGTCAAACGGCAGCAGCGGGCGATCGAGGCAAGTGGCGGCGTCATCCCGGAATCTCTGGACACCTATCTGGCCGAAGAGAATTATTACGGCAAGGCGGGCGAGCGCCAGACGGCATTCCTGCAAAACCACATCGATCCGCTGACCGCCGACATGCGCGAGCGAAACATCACCGGGGTCGAATTGGGCGACTATTTGTATGCTCGTCATGCACCGGAGCGCAATAAAACCATGCTCGAACGAAATCCGGACATTGAAGACGGATCGGGCATGTCGAACGATGAAGCCGCGCGAATTATGGCTAGGATCGCCAGGGAAGGCCGTACAGGCGATTTCGAGGCGGTGGCCAAGCGGATAGACCGGATCATTAAAGACACCCGTAAGCGGTATAAGAGAGCCGGCCTGATCAGCAAAGAAGAATACGAACAATGGGAAGACCGATGGGAGTTTTACGTCCCGCTGCAAGGGTGGGCCGATGAGGCGATTGGCAACGAAGAGACTGAAATTGGTTTCAAAGGCCGCAGTGGCTTCGATATTCGTGGTCTTGAGAGCCAGATGGCGATGGGACGAACCAGCAGGGCCGAAAACCCGATGCTCAATGTGATCATCGCGGCCGAGCGCTCAATCCTTCGCGCCGAGAAGAACGAAGTTGCACAGACGTTCCTGAAGATGGTCCGGACATATCCCAACAAGACGCTTTGGCGGATTTATACCGGCAAACCGGAAAAAAGACTGAATAAGGATACTGGTTTGATCGAAACCTTTTGGGTGCCGCCTTGGGAAAAGACGCCTGATAATGTCGTTTCCGCCAAGGTCAATGGCGAGGTCAAATGGATTCAGATTTATCATCCCGGAGTTTACCGGGGCATGAAGATGCTCGGCACCGACAACTTCAACGATGTTATCGCGACGTTCGGGATGCTCAACCGCTATCTGAGCCGGGTCAATACCTCGCTCAATCCGGGGTTCATTGTGCGCAACTTCGCCAGGGATCTGCAGACCGCGATGATCCATCTTGGCGAGCAAGATATCCGCTTCATCCGTCTCAAGGTTTTAAGGGACGTACCGGCAGCGATCCGGGGTGTGTTTGGTGGATTGAAGGGCAAGCGGGACACCAAATGGCAAAAGCATTTCGAGGAATTTGCTGTCAAGGCCGGCGGCAAGGTTTCGTATTTCGATATGGATTCCCTCGAAAACAAAACCCGCAAGATCAAAATGGCCCTAGAGGAAGGCAATTTTTATCGTGCTTTCAAATGGACGTGGGATTTGGTTGACCAGATCAACGGCGCGGTCGAAAACGGTGTCCGCCTGGCGGCCTATGTCAATCTGGTGAAGCCGGTCAGTGAGGGCGGGGGAGGCCAGACCATGGCTAAAGCCGCATCCTTCGGCCGCAACATGACCGTGAATTTCAATCGCAAGGGCGAGTGGGGTCCAACGGGCAATGCGCTCTACCTGTTCTACAATGTCGGCATTAACGGACCGGCGCGAATGTTTCAGTTTATGAGGCGCGAACCGGCCAAGGCGGCAAAATATTTCACTGCCTTCATGGCCTTCAACTATGCGCTCGATATGCTCAATTACTTGATCTCTCCGGAAGATGAAGATGGCCAAAAAGCCTACGACAAGATCGAGGAATGGAAACGCGAGCGCAACCTGATCATTATGCTACCGGGCCGGGAAATCATCAGCGGTATTCCGATGGATGGCAGGGACTATCTGAGCATCCCGCTGACGTGGGGATACAATGTGTTCTTCCTGATGGGTCGGGAAATGGCGGCTCTCACCCGTAACAAGATGGGTTGGGGCGCGGAACGGGTCACAATATCGAAATCCGCGGCTAACCTTACCAGCTCTATCGTCAATGCATATCTGCCGGTGCAGATCGGTGGAGGGCTCTGGAGATCGATCGCGCCAACGATCGCCAAACCGACGCTGGAAATCAAGGACAATACAAACTGGCATGGCGGACCAATCTATCGAAAGGTTTTCCCAGGCCAGGAAGCCGAACCGGATAGCCAGCTCTATTTTGAAAAATCGGTCAATCCGGCCCTGCGCGATCTGACAAAAGCGCTGAACAAGTGGAGCGGCGGCAATGAGAACAGAAAGGGCTTGATGGACATCAATCCAGAAGTGATTGATCACTGGATGAAATTTATCACGGGTGGCGCCGGAAAGTTCTGGTTCGACTACATTGGTGGGAATGCCTTGAGGATCATGGAAGGCGAGATAGTTCCGCCTCATAAGATACCGCTCCTGCGATCGCTCCGTGGTCGCGTGGACGATTATACCGGCAGCAATATTTTCTATGACCAGTTGATGCGGGTCCGAGCACTCGACCAAGAAATCAACGCCTTCGATGGGTCTCGTGACAAGGAAGCCGTGAGGGAAGCTAGGGAACGTGATCCGCATCTGACTAAGATGATAGATCCATACAAGGCGGCGGCCAAGGATCTCTTGAAGCTCAAGAAAGACGAACGCGGCATCAAGGGCAGCCGCAGAATGTCAGAAGAGCGGAAAAAACAACGGCTTGAGAACGTTTCTAAAGAGCGAAACAAGGTGATGAGCAGGGCGCGAAGAAAATGGATCGAGACTCATCGAGAGTTGAGAGCGACCGGCGAGTCTGATAGCGGTTTGTGATGGCATCCTTCACCGCACAAGATGTGCACGAAATGGCGGAAATGATGATCGCCGAGGCCAGCAGCGAAGGTTGGAGGGGCATGGCGGATGTCGGTTATGCCGCTTACAACCGCTCTGAATTGACCGGTAAATCAATATCAGAAACCATCAATCACTACGATGCAAAGAGTGGTTATGCGCAGTTCTCCTACCAGACTGACGCAGCCAACATGGAAAGAACCGAGAGAGCGATCGAGGAAAACGCGCCGATCTATATTGAGGCCACACGGCTCGCTGGCGATATTTTGACCGGCCAATCAGCGTATCCAAATCACGGTGGAACGTACTATCACAAAACCAACATGGAAAAACCGCCAGATTGGCGCCATGATTACGATGTCATAGAGGCGATCGATTACGGTAATCACATATTTTATGGTGGACCGATCGCGGCTAGTCACATTACGCATCTTAGCGACATCTTTTCCACCTATGATTTCGGCCCGGTTCCAGAAAATTCGCCCGCCATTCAAATCGCGGCGTGGGCCAATCCAGAGCCGGTTAATCTGTTCGGATTTGAAGACTTGGTGGAAGCGTTTGATTCCCAGGGCTTCCCGATTTCATCGGCAATGGCGGCAGAGGCACCATTAGGCACAAGTATGGAATCGATGGCGGCGAGCCCGGAAATGCCGTCCAATCAGCCAAAACAGCCGGCGATGATGGCACCGGGGATACCGCAGCCACGGCCGTCGCCGGGGATAATGGCGCCAGGCGCCTCGATCGATCAGGTGTCCTACACGCCTGATAATTTCCCGGACGTAATAGCCGGTGGTTTGCGCGGCCGATCAAGCCCAATTTCAAGCCCCCTGGGCGGTGTCGGCAATTATACCAATGAAAATCTCGGCTATGACAGCCTATCCAGCCCGGAAGGCATCGCTCCGGGCCTCATGTCTGGAACCACGGTCAGTGCCAGAGGCGCAGCTAACCCGGAACTGGCATCAACCCCCGCTCCCGTGGCGGCACCTTCCCGCGATCTGCATCAATCCGAAACGCCGAGCATTTTCGATCAAAGAGAACCGGAACCGGCGGCATCGCCTATGTTTGCCGGTGTTCCCGAAGCATCTTTCTCCAATCAAGCAGCGGACGCGGCACCGGGGATTCCACAACCAAGACCCTCGGCGGACGCACCGCTTCCACCGCAGCCGCGTTCATCAGCAGCAGTAAATACACCGCCAAGCAAAGGAAACATTGTCACAGGCGGCTTAAAGGGCGCCGGACAGGGGTTTATCGCCGGTGGCCCATTGGGTGCGGCAATCGGCGGAGCGATCGGGGCGGGTGTTCCGCTCATCAAACGAATGAACAGGACGAGCGGCGGTGCGCCTGCTGATGATGGACCGTCAAGTTGGGGCAGCGATCCAATCTCTGAAATTGCCGATCAAAGCTACAATGCCGATGGATCGTTCAATTTGGACCAATTCTATGAAGCTGCGGCCAAGACCGCTTTTGGCGGTGGCGGCGGTGCTCTGGTGCGAGAAAACCGTGTTGCCTACGAGGCTGCGAAGCGCACGGCGGCGAGCCGTGGCACAGAGAGTTATTACGATTATTCCCGTGGCAGCACCGCGCCGACTAGCGGTAAGTCTTCCAGCAGATCTTCCGGATCGGATCGCAATGGCGGCAGCGATAGGAACGACGATTCCTATGGCGGCGGCGGTGCCGAACGAAAGGAAAGCGAAAAAGGAATGCCGAGCGGCGGCTTTGATCCATCCGAAAGGACTGTCGGTTCATCAAATCGGTAAAAGGAGAATCCAATGTCAAGCATGAAATCCATTTCGCCGGCACTAGAGGCCCAAGCCGTCGATATATCGAGCGTCGATCACGCTTTTCCCAAGCCCTGCAACGCCATTTATGTCGGCGGAACGGGTGTCATCATCGTTGAAATGGGCAATGTCGCGGGTGGCGTTGTAAATGTCACCTTCTCCGCTGTTCCTGCCGGCTATCAACTGAACGTTGCCGCAACCAAGGTAATCAAGACCGGCACCACGGCGACGCTCATGGTGGGGATGTTCTCGTGAGATTAGGACTCGGCCTTGGACTGAGATACAGACGCGCTTTGCTCGGTGAGCCTGTTCTGGCGATTCCGGTCAATAGCGTTGCACCGGCTATCAGCGGCACGGAAACACAAGGTAACGTCCTAACCACGACAGACGGGACGTGGACCGCCAATCCGCCGCCGACCTTCAGCTATCAATGGGATGCCAACGATGTTGTGATTCCGGCCGCGACGGCCAATCAATATACGCTGACGGCGGGTGAAGTCGGCAAGGTCGTCAAGTGCGTGGTCACGGCAACCAACACCGAAGGCTCGACGCCAGCGGACAGTAACGACAGCGGATCAATTGCCGCGGCGGTGGCCGATCCGGTCAATATCGCCTCTGCAGCGGGTGTCGCGACGGTTTCCGGTGAGGCCGCCGGCCTCGACAGCGTTGCCGCATCGGCGGGTGTGGCTACCGCTCTTGGCCGATCCGGTCCAACAGCGCCCAGCGATCTTCTCGATGACTCCGATTTCGATGCCCTGGCGGTTGATTTCGTCAGATTGCTTGTCACTATCCGCGATGTTGCGACACCGGCCAATGACGTCGCCGATGGCCCGATCAATTCCAGCATCGCTTTCACTGGTGGCACCAAGACCATTGTTGCTCTGAGCGGCGTTCTCAAGACGCGAGGGGCCAACACGCTCGAACAATCGCACGATCCTGAAACACCTGGCAATGTAGCCATCGGAACGCTGATCGAGCCGATAGCGGAAGCCAGCATTCACCTGCACTCTGCCGACGCGACAGACGTTTCATGGGTCAAATCCGGTGTCGATGTTCCGGCAACCGACAAAATCGATCCTTTCGGAACATCCACTGCCGATGAAATTGCCTGTACGGCACAAGGCGATGTCGTTCGGACAATGCACCAAGCCTACACCGGGTTGACGGCGGGCAAGGTGACGACCGTTTCCCGCTGGATCAAAGCCGGGGTCAATGTTGATTTCGTTCAATTGGCTTGGGATGCGGACGGCAATGGCACGGACGGCTGCTACTGTAATTTCCAGCTTTCCACGGGGGCGCGTGGAGTACCACAGGCGTTTGCCGCCGGCACGGCTCTAACCGCTCGTATGACCGGTTACATCAATGGCTATTATCGCGTCGAATTGGCCGGAAAGATTGCTGTCGGGACGGTCGGCCGCTTCTCAATGAATTTTGTCGATCGCATCGACGCTGACGGCTTCGAGGCCGCCAATTTGCTCAACAACGACAGCGTGATCGTTTTCGGGGCGCAGGTTGGACCGGGGACGGAGATCGCCGGTTCCTACATCGCTTCCACGACAACTCCCGTCACCCGTGCCGCCGATACCATCCCGCAGATCCTCACCGCGGATTTCCCCTACGCCAACACGGGGCCGGGCTGCGTCGGCTTCAAATATCAGATTTTGGAGGTGCCGGCCGGCAATTCCAACATTTTCGCCATCGGCAATTCGGCGACGGAAGAACTGGCGCTTGAACAATATGACGATTCCGGCTCGCAACACCGCTTTTCCATCAAGGATGGCGGGGTACAGGTTGCGCTGATTGCCGATGGTCCGGGCTCGGCCGACTATTTTGCTGAATTGCTCACCTGCTTCTCGTGGACAACTGACGATGCCTACATCAAGTGCAACGAGGGCATCCCTGACGGCACCCAGGACGTGACCGTGACGCTGCCGACAACCGGTGGCACCTTACTCTACATCGGCGGCGACAGCAGCGGCGGTTCAGCTTCGATAATGCTCAAGGAATTTGTCTACCTGCCGCGCAAACCATTCAACATCGATACCGAAGCCACGGCAGACGGCGGGTTGCCGTTCCCAACCGGTATTGCCGCGATGGCTCTGCTTGAGACCGGTGACGCTATCCTCACCGAGACAGGCGGAAACCTCGTTCTCGAATAAAGGAGAAAGACATTGGTAGATACAAAAATATCAGGATTTGATGACATTGGCGCTGATATTGTCGGCACCGATCAACTGGCTGTTGTCGATGATCCTGCCGGTACGCCATTGAGCCGCAGGGCCGATTTTACGCGGCTTCTGCGATACATCGAACAGGAAACCACCTTCATCAAATATGTCCAGCCAACGGTTGTCGATCCTCTAACCGTTGTCACGACCGGCGATGGCAAATGGTATATGCACGTTCCGCCCGGATTGAACGGCATGAACTTGATGTATGTCCACGCCGAGTGCATCACCGCCGGCGCTGTCAGCGGGACGATGGATGTGCAGATCCGAAACGTCACCCAAGCCGTTGATATGCTTACAACCAAGCTCACGATCGATGTCAGTGAAACCGGATCGGACACGGCCGCCGTTGCCGCCGTGATCGATGCGGCCAATGACGATGTTGCAACCAACGATCTGCTCGCTATCGATATCGATGGCATTCACGGCACACCGGCCAAGGGTTTGATCGTAACGTTGGGGTTCCAGCTTCCATGACCTACACCATTGTAAATAATGTGGATTTTCGGGACACCGTTGGTCCTACCAATGTCACGTACCAATATCTGCAGATGACACGACCGGAATCCGTCAGCGGCGCTGTTAATGGTAAGTGCGTTATTGTCCATGATGAAGATGGTCAAACCTTACGGAAAATCCGCGGCTTCGATTGGGCGAAGCGTCTTGCCGAATTTCGCAACCTCTCCAACATTCACATAGAGGATATTTATGCCGATTCCAGAATGAATGCCGAGCAACAGTTCGCCGCTGGCATTGTCATAAGGGAGCCCTATTCAAACATCAAAGTCAAAAACGCGATCGTCCGGAACGTGCGTTATGCCGGCAGCGAGACCGGCTACCAGAACGCCGATGGTTATACGACCGAGCGCAATGGCTCGGAGATAGAATTTTGGTCGTGCATCGGCATCGATACAGTTGACAGCATTTGGGATATGAAGTCCGCGGGCATTTGGGTTGATTGCGATGTCGAAAACTCGAATTTCGGGTGGCGTTTGAGGGGAGCAAATTCGGTTGGTGAGCCCGACCAGATCCATTATTTGATCAATTGCACATCCCGCAGTTGTGCAAGGGCCATACAGGTACACCCCCGCTGCGAGGTCCGGCTATGGAATTATACTGCGATCGATAACGGCGGTCTGTACGATATCAAAGTTGGTGCCAGTGTTGATCAGGTTATCTTTTTGACCGAGCATCCCTTCCCCAATATGCGGGAGCCTTACCCGCCGACGTTCACCGAAAAGCAAAAGCGTGAATATGACGATGCCGGCCGCAACCGGGCCAAGCATAGGCTCTATCTGGCGCCTCAGAATGTTGAGCGGCTGCGCACACAAACGCCTAAAATCTCAGGCGGGTTGATCGGCTCGATCAAAACCGTCACGGACGGCATATCGTCCGGTGTCGATGGCAAATACTGCGAGACCTCCGATGGTATCGCTGCCTCGATGCAGGTTGACGACGATGCGGCGATTGCATGGTTTCAGGCTCGCTCTGGATTTTCAAATGCCAGGGCCGGCATCGATCTCCGTCTTGATAATGTCGCGAACGCTCTGATTCTTCGCTTGAACGATGATCGCTACTGCCTGAAAGAAGCCGGCGCCATCACCCACATGGCGAGGATCGGCGAGCCGGATTCCATCCGGGGCCATTTCTGGAGGAAGATGGGGGCAACTTCATCTGGCGTTCTTTGGGATTATCTGGACGCCCAAATTGATCGTGGCCGGGTGTTTGGTGGAGGTAGTGATAACTGGAATATGCCGATTGCCGACATGGGGTCGGCGTGGGACGAGGACAATTTTTCGGTGATCGTTGGTTGGCACACGCCGAACGAAGTGGCCGCCGACCGATATGTTTTCCACATTCGGAACGCCGACGACTCGGAATACCATAAGATGTGGGGCGACAGTGTTGGGGTATTCGGGTTTTCGACCAAGGACAATATTGGTACAAACGACTTCGTGCGCAGCCCCGGCTATGGAGCCGGCCTTACTAGGTCATGCTACACGTTTGATGCGGGCACCACGAGATCGGTGCTGCATGAAGATGGCGTCAAGGTCGCCGATGACACCAGCGCCCGTACCCCGGCATCGCTCACAACCTTCAGTCTTGGCTCGAAAAGCAGCGGCGGCGGCGGGTTGCAGCGCCGCATCGCCGAACTTATCATTCTGCCGACAACGTTGAGCGATGCCGACGCATTGTACGAGTCCGAACAGGCCAACAACACCTTCAGCCAACCGGGTATCGGGGATCTGAGTTGATGAAACTTTCCGCCCAGGGCGCCGCCTTTCTCCGGGGCCATGAGGGTTTTGTCTCGAAGTGGTATCGCGATCCGGTCGGTATTTTGACGATTGGGGTTGGCTTCACCTGGCGCTCGGAGTCGTTCAAAAAATGGTGGAAAAAACATAAACCCGGCTCGATCGGCCAAGGCTCGATGACACGCTTCGAGGCTGACGATGCGCTGAAATACCTATGCGACACGGAATATGGCCTGGCGGTCAATCGGTTCTTGGGCAAGAAAGTTGCGCAGCACGTCTTCGATGGCATGGTTTCGATGGTCTACAATTTGGGTCCGGGAGCACTTAAATGGAAATGGGCGGCAGCTTGCAAGCGCGGCAATTATGCCGCAGCGGCGGCTCTGGTGAGACGCACAGGGACAACGGCCAAAGGCATCCGGTTGCCCGGTCTGGTCAGGCGCCGAAAAGAGGAAGCGCTGTTGATCTCGAACGGTATCTACACGGGTGAGCGAGTGTTGGTGATCGATGCGATGGCCGATGGTGTTCTGAGACGCCGCGAGCGCGGGTCCGCCGTTGCCGCGCTGATCCGGGACTTGAAGACCTTGGGTTATTATAGCGGCCCAATCGATGATTTGTTCGGCCCGAGTACGGAAGCCGCGGTTATGCAATTCCAGCATATCAGCGGTTTGCAATCTGACGGTATTGCAGGACCGAAAACCCTGAAAATGATCGCCGCTGCATTGCGGACACCTGCAAGGATAGCCGCGAAACCACGCCGCAAGGCGACGGGCGGTTGGATTGGTTTTATCATGGTGGTTCTCACTGGAATCGCCGCAGCAATCGGAAAGGCAATTGGATTATGGTAGATTTTACGTGGTGGCAGGTTGCCGCTTTCTTTGGTCCGTCTGTCGTGACCCTGATCGTTTGGGTATTTCATAAGCTGAGTGGATCGAAGACCAACATCAACGCAACACTTCTCGCCGTTCTCGGCGCTACGGAAATGCTCGATATGAGCTTTCTTCCGTATGGTATCACCGCGCCTCTGGCAACGGGCTTTGCCGCTGCGATTATGCTCTCGAACACGGTTTTGAGCAGCACACGGCCAAATCTTCCAAAGGCTTTGACGGGGTAGCGATATGTGGGCTCGGATCACGAAAGCATGGAAGCCGATAAGCGGTATCCTGTCAGCGTTTATTTTGGTGACGGTGGTGATCGCGGCCTGGAAGGGATTGCCGAGCCCGCCGCTGCTGGCGTCCGATGTCGAGGTTGCGATCGAGGTTGCGGCTGCGATCAAGCCGGTGATTGATCGGGCCGCGTCCCATGAACCAAAACTGATTGAATTGGCCGGCTCCGTTGACGTTCTGAAAAAGGGCCAGAATGCTCAGGAACACGCGACCCTGCTGATCCTGCTGTCCGGTAAGGACAACCAGCTCTATCAAGTCCAACAGCAGACTTCTACTGCAGCGTCCAAAGCCCGTGAGGCGACACTGAAACGGGAAATTGAAGCACTGAACCGGTCAATCATCCGCGTCGAGTGCAAAATCCAGACGGGTAGAGATTGCTAATGTTTTTGATCAAAGCCTTCCTTGGCAAATCGTGGATCTACATTGCCGCTGCAGTTGCGATCGCGGCGGTCTATGCGCGGCAGATTTTCAAAGCCCGTCGCGCCGGCGCCAAAGCCGAGCGTGACAAGCAGGTGCAACAACGCTTGCGCGACATGCGAGCCTCCCGTGACGCTATTGATGCCTCGCGACGGCTCACAGACGACGAGGTACGCGCACAACTGAAAAAACGGCATGGAGGGACCAAGAAATGAAGAACGTCGCCCTATGGCTCTCCCTGGCTGTCCTGATGGGTTGCCAGACTGGGCCGGCAGCGCCGCCGACCGGTTGTGTGATCTGGTCCGAACCGCCGCTCGCGGGTGAGATCGATAAGATGTCCGTTTCTCACCTTCGCTGGCATCACGAAATTGCAACGGCAGCAGATGAGGTATGCCGATGAGAAATTTATTTGTCATCCTGATGATGTTTACGTTGAGTGGAGTGACGGAAGTCGCAGGGCAAGGCTATCAGTGCGCACCGTTCAAGATTATCCGCGACGTGATGCTGAAACAATGGGGTGAAATACCAACCCATCTTGGCCAAGCCGGCGATAAAAATTCCGGCAATTTCACGGTGATTTTCACTAACAGTGAAACCAAAAGCTATACCGTCGCGATGGTTCTGAAAACCGGCATGACCTGCATCATGGCCGGTGGTCGGAACTTTCACTATCAGCCGGCACCGGAGATTGAGGATGATTTTCCCGCGTAGCCTGGCGCTGCTGTTGTTGGTCTCGCCGGCTGCGGCGCAGGACTGGCGAGCCACCGGCATCGTCCTGCCGGAGTGGTATTCGGAGCAATGCTGCGGAGCTAAGGATTGCAGGCCGATCTCAGCGCGGGAAAGTCTCGCGGGCCTGTTGCGCTGGATACCGAGGGATGGCGGTGGCTGGTTGGTAACGGACACCGGGGAATTTTTTGCTGACATAGATGTCAACGGCCAGCCGAGTTCAACTATCAAGAGGTCGAGGGACTACCGCAACCACATCTGCCGAATCCCGGATGACGAGACTGAGCCGAAAGATACCTCCCGGACCATTTGCCTCTATATCGCCCCGCCCGGCCTCTAGTAACCCTCGGAGCAGCCACGGATATGACCAACGCGGACTGGATCAGGATGGGAATTTTGATCCTGCTTGGCGTTCTCGCGATCGAGGGCGTGTTTTTGGCCACGCAACTGCAGATCATAGCATGGCAGCTAGGAGCGAATTAAACGTAGCGTTTTCATGTTTGGCGCCGATATCCAACCTCACCAATAATTTCTACGGCTCTTTCCCAATCTCCTGGTGCAAAAAGAGCCAGCGCGATGGAAAACGGTTCAATGTCTTTCACCTGCCAGTAGGTCATTTCATCACCGTAATCGTGTAGATGGGTGTGACAGGGCCTGCACATCGGGACCGTCCACTGGTCGCCGGCCTTGAGCGTACCGGACGGCGGTTTGCCAAGGCGTGGATAGGCCGGTTTCAGGTGGTGCGCGTCGGAATGTTCGGGCGTGACGCATGTGAGGCACGGCAGCGTCTTTATGAAAGCGATGTGAAGAGCATCACGATGGCGATGGTCACGCTGCCTTGGCATCTTCATCGTATAGCTCTGTGAGTGCAGTTTGTGGAACGAAAAAGGCCGGCTTCGACTCGCCCGGATTTTTGATCCATTCCTCGTTCGTCGCGTCTTTCCCGTATATCCATCCTTGCAGGTGCATGATGGGAGCGACCCCTGTAACCAAGACAAAACCGTGCTTCTCGAATTTGGTCTGCAGGTCTTTTTCCCGCATGATCAGACAGTTATTATGGCGGGGCGTGTAGCGAACGTGAATGTTTGGGGCAATATCCGGTTCATCGTAATTGTGGACCGAGCCTGACCAATAACAATTTTTCCATTTGCAAACCGCCAGTTCGGCACAAGCAGCCTCAATGTCGTTGGCCAGTGCCGATAGGCCGTTCTTTTCAAATCCCGCATAGCCGTCATTGTTATCCAGCCCACAACGTATGCTCTCGGCGCGTCGATAGGCGCCGATGGCCGCTGCCATGACGTGTTCTGCGTGATCGAGTGGGATGACGATTGTCATTTCATTTGCCTTCCAACTTTTTGAATTGGGCGTGGTAAGCCTCGACAACCTCTTCCCAATCGGCTTCTGAGAGTTTGTCGCCGCCAAATTTCCCATTGGCGTAGGGATGCACTTCTACATTCCAATATTTCTCCAACTTTGATTGCACTTTGAAGTCCTTAAACACGCTGATCACGCCGTCCTTGAACAGATCCGGATCGCTGATCACGCCGTCTGGCTCGTGTGATCCCATCGCCTTCGTCGGTGGCGGCGGTCCTTCCTCGATAGCGGCAGCGTTTCGAGCGGCTTCCCTGGCCAGCACATCCTCAACTTCGTCCATCACTACCGCAACATCTTCTGGCATTATGTCGGTGCTTTTGCCGTTTTCCGGTACTGGTTCGTCTCGAACATTGCCAGCGCTCGACCAATCCGGAAACGGCTCATTCGGCTTTCGTTTCAGGGCTTCCGGGATGTCCGGGTAGCCTTCTACCGCCTCTGCTACCGAATTAGGTGCGACATTCACCGTCGCAACGAGCTCGCCAGTCACATCGTCGATGACGTCTGCCTTGTAAATTATACCGGGCGCCGGCGCTTCATTCTCGACCGGCGTTACGTCTGTCATTGGGCGCACATCGATGCCAGCGCGTTCAGCTTCATCAACGTCCATGATGCCGGCAAAACCAAAGGCATAGCGGGCGGCTTGGATTGCAGATTTGTGGCGTAACATCCGGCGTTTCCATTGTTTCCACGGTTGGGTGTCGCGGTAACACTCGGCCATGTATTCGGTGACGACGATTGGGTGAGTTCGATCTTTGCGCCATATCCGACAACTGATTGAAACCAGATTGCCGTCCTGGATATTGTCGTCAAATTCGAGACCATCCATCTGCGGGTGGCTGTTCATCAGGTTCATCCAACCATCGATTGACACGATAGGCTGGATGCCACCGCCTTTTTTTGGAAAAGCGTAGATTTCCCGCGTGATCGGATTCAAGTTGTATTCGTTTGCCACAACCAAAAATGCGGCAAATTCCTCACGAGTGCAGTTATCTGGCACCACGGTCTTGCGTAGGGTTTGCTCGAACGGCGCAGGCTCCATTCCATAACGATTGGCAACGATTGTCGTGACTGATTTGGTCATTGGTTTGCTCCTTTAGACCGCGATTTTCACTTCCGAAACGCTGACGCCTGGTAAGCTGCCGCCAGCCCGCACGACCTTATCGGCGATCTTCTGCGCCAGCTCGCGCATTTCATCGTAGGTCTTGAGTTCCTCGATGAGCGCGTCGTAATCCTCGATCACTGCGACTTTCTTTTTTCTGTTTGACGTGCGCTTGCCCATCCTGCCGCCGACGCGGGTTTTGCTGGCTTCCTCGATCTCGTCTTTGCTCATTTCCGGGGAAGCTGCTTGCAGCGCCTTCTTCTTGATGTTCTCAATCGCGTCGATCAGTGTTTGCAAGGGTTTGCGCACACTGTCAGCGGCTTCCTTGGCCATTGTGAGCATCGGTAGCCATTTCCCTTGGACATCGCTTTTGCCCTTGTCCCACGGCTCCGCTTCCAGCTTGCGCAAGCTCTCGGCTTTCTTGCGCAAATCGTTCGCCTTGTCGCGCAGATTGGCGATCCTGTCGGCGTCGTCTTTGGTTTTCAGATCGCCGGCCAAGGCTTCCTCGATAGCGCGGGAAACATCGCCTATCTCATAATGCAGCCGAACGTGTTCATCCGGCGGCTCGTTGTGGCCGATGCCGGGGGCGTCAGTGTGAAGTCTCACGTCCAAGGTTGAATCGTCCTGTAGGGCGTCTTTGACGGCTTCTGGCGTCAGGTCGATGTCGGCGGTCTCGTCTGGCCAGCGCTCGCCGGCCATGACGCTTTCAAACAGTTCATGTTCAATCGGGTGTTCGCAACAGGAGAGAAACGTTTTCCAATGTGCATCGTCGCCTTTTTTATCAATCGGCTTCAAATTTTTTGAGCCGATCTTGACCTGCATGTTGCCGCTGGAGTTCCGCCAGATCGAGACCGGCTGCACCGAACCGTCTTTCCTTGCTATTCGATAGAATCCGGGCTGCGGCCCGTCTTTTTCGTGCCATTCTTTGATTTGACCATCCAGATTCATCCGCCAGTGGCGGTATTGATCAACGCCGTATTTGTCGTTTGCAGCCAGGTTTCTTTTGTCGTCTGGCATCATTTTTGCCATCGTTCATTCCTTCGTGTCTTGATTGTCGTTTGCTTGTTCTGTCGATCGTTTTTTCACGCCAGTCTTGAAAATCACTGTTTCCAGCGCTTTGATCTGTACCTCGCTGGTCAACCGGGTGGTGGCCATTATCACGGCGGACGCATCCTGGCCCTGCATCGCGTTTAAGGCTGTAACGCCGAGCAATTCGCCGAATTGCTGGATCACTATGCCGATGATTTTCTGGACCTCCGTGCCACGGTGCAGCTCGGCGATGAACCAATCCTCGTAGGGAAATATAACGGCGAGATTCAGCCGCGCCTCTAGTCCGCGATTCGTTGGCTCATTCTGAAATCGCTTGGCGTTGATTTTTCTGATATCGGGTTTTGGCATGGGGATTCTCCTGTGTTCTTATTGCATCGGCAACGTTAATTATCAAGCTATCCGGCTTTTAATTCGATATATAAATTCATCAGAATTTCAATGGTTTTCGACACCGCCCTGGCTGAGTCCATATCCGGGTGCATCCGCATGTGCGCGATCGAATGGAAGGAAACGCCGAGCGCTGTGGCGGCTTCCGGGTTTGTCCATCCCATTTCCCTTTGTGCGGCCCTGAATTGTTCGTGGGTCATTCCAGTGCTCCCAGGCTTCGCATGTTGCTCTGTTCCGTCCGCCACAGTTCGAGGTTGATCTCGTGGCGTTTGCGTTCAAAGCGCAGGTTCGCTTCGTAGCCAACCGCCTTGGCTCGTTCTTCGTGCGCGGCTTTCGTGCTGGCGTGGGTTGTGGCCAGCGCCTTGCGTTCTTCGTTGTTGCCTTCGGAGAGCAGAAACACAGCGGCCGTGGTTTCCTTCACCAGAAATTCAGTGCGTTCTTTGTGGCCGGTGGCGAGGCCAGACTCTTCGCTGTTGTCTCGCAGCCAGTCTACCGCTTCCTGCACCATTTCATCGGTGATCAGTTGCCTCATTCCTCGCCCTCGCGGTCTCGCTGCTCATCACGAAGGTAATCGCCGCGATCCTGTTCGGCACCTGCTGCTTCTTCCGATAGTGCCTCTTGGATCGCTTCGTCGTATTCAATATCGATTCTGTTCCAATCAATCTTCTGATGTTCGATGCCGGCATCCTCGAAAAAACCTTCGTTGATCCCAACATCCGGCTCAGCTCGGCACCATTTGCCTGAGACTGAAACTTCGATCTCTATGGTGATCGTTCCTGTCGTTTTCATGTTTTTGCTTCTTGCCATCCTGCCGCGTCCTTGACCGGCGTGGTTTTGTACTCGCCCAGGCTGGCGCGGCGGATCAGTTCACCGGGGTACAGTTTGATCTCGCCGGTCCATTTCTGTGACCGATTGCTCCATTTCAGGACGCGGACAAATCCAGTCTTGTCGCGCCGGTGAACCAGCGCATATTGGCTCCCTCCCTGAGTGCCATACTGGACAACGATGCCGTCGCCACGACGGACTTTCTGGTAGATTTCAAAGCCTGAGATTTTGGTCATTTCTTGCTCCTTGTTGGTTGGGTAAACGCGAACCGCCGCAACGCGCGACGGCTCTGGTTCACTCAGCCACGGATCTGGATCATGCCACGACGGCTCTGGTAGGCTTCTAAGGCTTCTTGGTCAGTTTCAGGGGGGGCATTTGCTCCTTTGGTTCCATCGTATGTTCCTAAAATTCCACCGATCATCTGAACAGTAAGAGCATCATCGATCATTGGCTGTAAGTCGAAGTCGGCCAAGGGGTGGTTGTCCTCGATTACCTCGACCAAAACCATCGTCTCGGTGTTGCCAAGAGGGCCGTGGATGCGGACGCGCTTGTAGATCATGGCATCGTTGCCAAGCTGCCGATTAACCTCGATAGCTTCGTCGCCTGTCTCGTGAACACTCCACAAGCCTTGATCGGCTTCCTTGCACCAGTGCATCAAAATGTAGTCAGTGGTTTTCATGTCGTTGCTCCCTGATGGCCTTGACGGCCTTTTGGTATTCGGCCCATTTCTGGTCAAAATCCCGTTTCCAAGAATAGTAGTCCGCGACGAGGATAATCACGCCGCCGACCACCATGATGATGATGAGGTAGAAGAAAGGGTCGGAGGTCATGGTCTTGTGCTCCGCGCCATATCGACAAGATCGACCTGGCGGCTGTCATCGCCGAATAAGCCGTCGTCAGCCTGCTTCTGCGCTTTCTTGGGTTTCAGTGGCTCGTCGGCCAGGCGCTGCGCCTGTTGCGCTTCGCTGATCCGCTCAGCACCCGGCAGGACACCTTGCGGCCTCCCATCGGCACCTAGTTCAAGTTCTGTGTTCATGTGCTTGCTCCTAGAATGTGCAACAGCCGCAGCATGGTGCATCTTCGCACCGCCCGCGCCTGTTCTGGTAGAATGTGCCGCCGCTTGTCTGAACGACTGTGACCGCCGGCGCGTCTTCGTCGGCGCAAGCTAGATGCGCGACTTGCCAGCCTCGACCTACCCGGCGCAGTGTCCCGGCTTTGGCCGCAACGGGACCATTGCAATGCTCGCAAGTCCCAGCATAACGATTCAACATGGTTTTGCTCCTGTTTCAGATGGCTACAACCTATGCCAATATAGCATCATTGTAAACCCGGCAACGTTAATTTATTGTCTGCGCCGAAACGTTGCCGAAACGATGGAGAATTGATCGATGGGACGCATAAAACGTCATCGCAGCAAAACCGAGATTGATGCATTAGTGGATGCGATTTCGAACCTGGGCGGCGAACTCGCGGCATCAATCGCAATCGGAAATATCAGCAAAGCCGCTGTGCAAAAATGGCACATCAGCGGTGTACCGGCGGAACGCTGCGCTGATCTGGAACGGCTCAGCGGCGTACCCAAGGGGCTGTTAAGGCCGGATTTGTTTGAGCTGCCGGCATGAGAAGGAGCAAACATGCGCATATTTCTGGCGAAAATCAGGAAACTCTGGCGTCGGTGGTTTCCAAAGCGGAAAACCCGTAGGCCGAATTTACCGCGCCAGACGTTTGAGGGTGGTGGCCATTATTATCTGGGCGACCTTCTTGAAACGCTTGATGACTACGGCGACGTTGTTCGCTCGCTGAAAAACCATCACCCGGACGCCTACGATTATTACACTCAAGTTGGATGCTCTGTTTTCTCGGAAACCATGGTAGTCGATAGGCAGCTACACCCGCGTTGGCGCGATGGATCAAAGCGCCCCGCCATTATGATGTGCCACTGGAAACAGGCTGAGAAATCGCGCTGGTGGGGGGATAAAGATGTTGATCAGGACGACACAATTTGGCCAGCGTTTTCGCTGCTTCACAAGATGAGAATGGTGTCGGGGGTACAATTCACGAACGGCGATATGTATGAGTGCATCCTGTTCTACCGAGAAAAGAAAAGCGACAAAATTATTTGCGGGATGCCGTTCTATATGGCAATCGATGCTGTGGGTGATCTGTCTATTATGCGGGTCTTGAAACAAGTGCCGTCACTGTTGCCTTCTAAAAAGACGCGATATTTGAAGGGCCAAGTGCAAGGTCTGCGGAAACAAAGTCACTCACTGAATGGCCACACAATCCAGCGCTGGGGAATGCCGTGGTATTTGCAGGAAATGTCAAAAGATCACAAACTGAGCCCCAAAAAAATAGCTGAAATCTTGTTCATCACGACTGCCGCATTCAGTGAAACGTCAGCAAATGGTCTCCTGATCCGGGCCAAAAAGAATGAAATTTGTAGCGCTTTCGCAATCGATCTGCTGAGAACGCCATATTTTTTCAAGGACCGGATCAAGGTCAAGACGCCAAGTGGCAACACCAAACCGATTTTTCATATTGTCCGGACACATCCACGCAAGGGGTCAAAATTAGTTAAAACACATTTTCGCGGGCTACGGCGGTTCAAGTGGCATGATCACGATGTAACGATTTCGATGCCAGGATACCATCACGCGCCCGTTCTGAGCCATTTTGATGCGACCGCCTATAGGTTTAACGATCCATTGGCCGACCCTGACACAATGGATGATTTGAAAAAAGTCGGTGCAGAGTTCGACAAACACATGGAAAAAGGATGGAGATCATGAAAATCATCATTGAGCACGACGGCGTGAAGCGTGAAATCAAGGGTCTGTTTCGAGTGTGTCTCGGGGAGAATGATCTGAAAACCATGATTCAATGTCTGTCGCAAAAGCATGAGGAAAAAAAGAGCTATGGTTGGATCGACATTTGCGAAAGACCAATCCCAGGATTAGACCTGCGACCGCTTAGCTGGAAAAAATGATCTGCCGCTGGTTCGGCCACTGGTGGCGCAAGGGTAAGCTGATCGCTGACCCAGGCGCTACCCATGTTGGCGAAATGTGGACGTGTCGCATCTGCGGAAAATTTGAAGAACACCTGTTGCCCGGTATCCGCTATGCTGGCTCAAGCGAATATGTGAACGCCCCGGCCGAGCGCCATCGCCTTCACATGGGCCAAGCTCAATATGAGTTCACACCACCAGAGCGATCAACGCAGGCCGAGCGCGTTGCAGGCAAATGTCTCAACTGCGGTTGGTCCGGCCAGGTGCTGTTGTCGTCGTTTCCGCGTTTTTTCGATTATGATAATTGTCGCACCCGCAGTATTTGGTCGGAGACGCCATGTCCATCGTGCAAGGGCCGTCTCACAATTACCGAAGCGCTTAAATGATCCCGTTACCAACAGGACAGTTCGATGTCATTCTCGCCGATCCACCTTGGAAATTCGCCAGCAACAGCCGTGCCAAGCCCGGCCGAAACGCACGGCGACACTATCCGGTCATGCGGCTGGACGATATCGCCGCGCTCCCCGTCAGGTCTCTGCGGGCCACAGATTGCGCACTGTTCCTGTGGATCACTGGTCCCATGCTCGTTATTGGGGCGCATATACCTGTGATGCAAGCCTGGGGGTTCAGGCCATCGGCAATCGCCTTCACCTGGGTCAAGCTCAATCCAAAGGCTCCCGGATTGTTCACCGTTGCCCGCGACTATCACATGGGCGGTGGTTTCACTACCAGAGCAAACGCAGAATACTGTTTACTGGGCGTCAGGGGCCGCTCACTGCGCGTTAGCAAGTCGGTGCGAGAGTTGATCGTCGCGCCCCGCCGGCAGCACAGCAGGAAGCCAGACGAGTTCTACGAGCGCGTTCAACAGTACGTTGGCCGTGGGTATGTTCCCGAACGACGCATAGTCGAACTGTTCGCGCGGCAACAACGCTTAGGTATCGTGCCGTGGGGAGACGAGATGGAGAAATTTGATGGTTGAGCATGATAAAACCAGAGCGCTGGCAAAAGTGGAAAAAGAACTCAAAGAACTGCGGAACGCCGTAAAGTTTTTATTGCGCGAGACATTCAAAGATAAACACCACTTCGCTTATGATGGGATGCCTGCCGAAGAACAGACAAAACGCTGGGAGGAAGACCGGGAGCGCGAGGATATACGTGTCGCGGAGTTAAGCCAGCGCGTATTTGATGGGGAGGCTTTCTTTCCATGACGATGGTTGAAATGCACACCCACTGGGTGGATCTCATACAATCCGGAGTAATCGCCATGTTGGCCGTTCAGCGACTGAGAGTGAGTGGAAAATGAGTTGGCGCGGCCATATTTCAATCGTCGATTATCAGCACTCCTACAAATGCGAAATCTGGAATGAGAGTGGAGGTTTCAGCAGGGTCATCACTGGCATGGAAATGACGACGTTCGAACCCATGCGGGGTGAGGTTCCACCGAAAGCGCTACATATCTCCATCGAGGATCGCGGCATATTGCAGGCAATAGTCGATGCCTGCTTTGTCATAGGCATCACACCGGCGGCCGTCACCGTCGATCCTGCCGAAATAGGTGCCACCACACGTCACCTCGAAGACATGCGCTCTATCGCCTTCCATAAGATTGGAGCCACCAAACCATGACCTTGCCGGAATATGAGCGCGGCTATGCTGATGCGATGCGCAATGCCGTCACTTGGCTGGCTACACGTGCGGACAGCATGAATGATAACCATGCCAAGCTGGTGTTGCATTCGGCCGCAACTAATCTGGGATGGCACGAACAGCGGATGAAAGTGCAACGCCGAGCCTCAAAAATGAGTGGAAAATGAGTAGATGCCACCTGATTTGGACGTGTAAATGGGCAACGTATTTTCTCAACTCGCGGCATTCCCGGCAACGTAATGGTGGGAGCAAAGGGTTGCCGGTTAGCCAGACTACCAGTGAAACTCTCAAACCCCCAGCAAGGTATTTTATTTTAACCAGCTAATTAACCGGCAACGTATTTTATTTTAACCAGGAGCAAGATTATGACTGAACCGAAGGTAATTCTAGCGACGGTCAGGGAGGTCAGGAGTCTGACAATCCTTTCCGATGAAAGGTGTTGGGACATCGAGTGCCGGTTCGATAACGGCGAGAAGTTCGCCGCGGTGCAGGTCGATTATAGGTTTGAGACGCTGGCGCATTTCATCGCGGACAGGCTGAACGATAAAGCGAGGATTGACGCGGCATTAGCGGAGATCAGGAGCGGCAAGGCTGATCCGTGCTTAGATGAAGAGGGAAACCCATATTGAGCGGGTTTTGCCCGAAATACAGTTATCCCCCCCCCTTAACCGTATTTTCGACCCACAGAGAGCGCCGTCAGCGTCGATTAAACGTTGCCGAGGTACAATCACCCATGCCAAATTGCCGGCCGCTGGTGACGCTTAAACGTTGCCGGGTGTGTCGGGGTTGGCGGAAAGGCTGGCCTTTGTCGTGTTTCATATACGACACCAATGTAATAGAAAACCTTGGGCTTCGATGTGGACAGGCTGTTGATCGAGGTGCCCAGGTTGGCGCTGCGGTTGCCATCGCGGCTCGACTCTGCGCCAAATGGAAACGCCCCCGGCGAGGCCAAAGCCGAGGGCGGTGATGCTGAGTGCATCAAGGCAACTGGACCGCCAGGAAGGGCCGAGTCGCAATGCCAGAGAAACCACAAACCGGACCGAAGCGCAAGGCAGGCGGCTACATCCGCGTTCAGCGCGGCATGTTCGACCATCCGATTGTCGGTGCGCTCAAACCTTACAGCCGCTTCGAAGCCTGGCAGTGGATGCTGGCCGCCGCAGCGTTCAGATCGACGGATGGCATCGAACGCGGCAGTTTGGCCTATTCGACCCGGTTCATGGCCAGCGCTTGGGGATGGTCTCGGCCTGCCGTGAGGCGCTTTCTGGACCGTTTAGAAGGTGCTCAAATGGTAGGCCCAAGAACAGGCCCAAGGATTAGGTCAGACCCGGCCCAACTAACTATCTGCAATTACGAACAATACCAGTCTGACAGGCCCAAGGATAAGAGCCAGACAGGCCCATTAACAGGCCCAAATAAGAATACACTGAACGCAAAGAAGAAGAAGCTCACTACGTTCGCTGATCAATTTGACGCCTTTTGGACACTCTGGCCGAACAAGTCCGGAAAGAAAGCAGCAGTGAAAGCATGGGCCAGACTCGACACGGCCGGCAACGTTTTGTATGAAGACCTCGTTGCCGGCATCGAGCGGTACATCCGCGACAAGCCGGCGGACAGAGAATGGATGCACCCAGCAACGTTTCTCAACGGGGAACGATGGAAGGATGAGGCGCCGGCACCAGTGCAGCGCGACAGCGGTCGCAAGAGCATGGCGACGATAATGCAGGAGATCACGGACGATGAAGGCGACGAAGAAGGAATTGGGCGAGCGCATCGCGGTCCTGTGCTCGACGCTCCCAAGTCAATCAACTGACGCCCTGGGGATGGAAATGCGCGGCAGAGCGTATCTGATGGCGCTACAGAGCTGCGAGGGCGCGACGCTAAAGGATCTAGATTGGGTCCTCAGCGACATTATCAACGGCGATCCGGAACCGATGAAGTTTGCTCCAACGTCTGGCAAGCTGGCTCGCATGGTCCGCGACCAGGCGGCAAAGAGACGATGGGAAGGCGAGGGAGCGCCGCCAGAGCCGACGAAGGCAATCGAGCAGGGATTGTCACCCGAAGAACAGAAACAGCGTCAGGAAGGCTTAGAGAAGCTGTCCGGCCTGATGGCGCCGGTGAAGCGCAAGCGGTTCGATTATCAGGTGTGGGTAGCCGAGCGGGTGAAGGCCGGCACGATCACGCTGCACCCTGGCGCGGAAGGCCGGAACGCGACACCGGATCAGACATAGGAGACGACGATGAACGATCCTGACAAGCCGAGAAGGCAGGCAAAGACGGGCGAGGCGCTGGACGAGATTGCCGGCGAAGGCGCTGCGCGGCGACCAATCCATCAGGCCACCAAAATAGAGTGGGTCTATCCGGAGCCGCCGAATATCAACAATTGGCGCGGGTGCTGGCGGCGTTGGATCGAAAAAGGGAGCAAGCGATGAGCAAACCACCATCCATGTTGACCAGTATCAGACATAGGAGACGATGATGAAGGCCAGATTTCCGATGTTGACCAGTGCCGAGATTGAACGGTTTGCGTCCTGGCTGGAGCAAGAGGCCGATACCGATATGGCTTTGGCGGCGCAGGTGCTCAAATTGCCATCCGGGCCAATAATGGACCCAATGGCGACGAAATTATACACCGAGGCATCGGCCGAGAAGATCGTCGCTGAGAAGCTGCGCGGCTACCAGAAGGGTTAAGGATAAGCGACGATGAGAAGGGAACGGGACAATGAACACAGAACTAACACCGATGCAAACGTTCGAGGAACAGGTCAAAGAGCGCCTGAAAACCGATATTGCCGATCTGTTGCCGGATGAGGCGCTGTCAGGGTTGATCGAGAAATCTATCAACGAAATGTTTTTCAAGCCACGGATAACCGGCAACAGTTTCAACGAGCGGCGCGAACCGAGCTGGTTTAACCAGGCGGTCGAAACCGCGGTCAAGGCACGGTTGTCGGGATTGCTGACAAAGCACCTGGCGGACCACCAGAAAGACATAGACGCCAAGATTGAGGCGTCGATCGTCAGATCCATGCCGGCGGCTGTCGAGACGCTGACGATGGCGCTGCACGAACTGGTCGAGCACATCAAACAGATGAGCTACCGATGAGGTATCTCGCACTCGTTTCTCTGATGATGAGGACCTTGATTGTTGTATTTCTGTTTGCCGTGATGGCGCCGTCACTGTCCGTTGCCGGCCCGTTGGCGGATTTACTGAAACAATGGGCGGACAGGCAACAGCAACAGGATGACACGCCGGAGCCGACGCCGGAGCCAGAGCCGGACAGCGAGACAATCACGATTACGCGGCAATTATTGATCGATGGGAAAAAGCGCACCTACATCCTTTATGCGCCGGTGAATTATGGTTCGTATCGGCCTTTGGTGATTGCTTTTCATGGCGCTGGCGGGAGACCGATGATATTTGCCAGCCGGATGTTTCTGCGTGAAATGGCCGATGAACATGGCTACGTTCTGGCGCTGCCGAAGGGTGTTCGCAAAAGCTGGAACGCCGACAGCCTGGAGGAAAGCGCCAGCGGCTACGCTGAGCGCACGAACATCAACGACATCGGTTTTGTCCAGGCGATCATCTACGACGCTCGCGCACAGGCGTCCATGGGTCCGGATGTCTATCTCATGGGCATGTCGAAGGGTGGCATGATGGCCTACCACGCCGCCTGCGAGATCGATGACATCGATAAGATTGCCGTGGTCGCCGGCACCCTGTCGTCGGAGGATTGCACATCGCTTAAGGAAGTCGATCTGTTGCACATTCATGGAACAAAGGATGAAAACGTTCCCTTTGATGGCGGTCGAGGACAATACACTGGCGGTGACACTATCTGGCCGCCGGTCAAGAGAGGGTTGGATTTATGGCGGAAAAAGAACGGGGTAGGACCACCAACCCTGAAACGTGCCGCGCAAGATACCCTTTGCACTGTCGAGAAGTCGAACGATGGCAAAACCCGCATGGAAGTGTGTCTTGTCACGCCCGGCGGCCACGCCTGGCCCGGCATTGAACCGTCGCAAAGGCAGATCGACAACGATATTTATGTCTCGCCGCATTTCATCGCGACTGACTATATCGCGGAGTTTTTCAACGGAGGATGATGATGGGAGAATTTGAACAAGCGCTGAAAACGGTCAAAGAAAGCATACGGCGGACGGGGCGTAATAAATACATGGCTGACCGAACGTGTTTCAAAGGGCTGTCGTACCAGATTAAATGCCTGATATCGGATTATTTGGCGATAGAGGCGCTGAGCCGGCACCACGATGGATTTAACAAGATGAAAGGACGATAATGCCGATCCGTCTTGAAAAGATGGGGAATCCCATAAAGCTGGCGACGTACAAGGGCGTCAGTATCGAAAGCCGGTACGATCAGCCTGCTGAAATTCTGAAAATGAAACAAGTGATTGATCGGTTACCGCCGATGTTCACTTTCTACGTCAAAAGAATATTCTGCGATTCAAAGGCCGGCAATTGTTACACGATTAAATTGAACACCAACATCGACAGGTTGGCTGAAAGATTTTCCTGCATGGCTGATATTCTTTTCAAGGAACAAGGCGGCCACAACGGAATTTATGTGGAATATGAAGGTGGAAGTTTCATAAAAGACCCTAACTGGAATGAGGAGCCTGACGATGAACACGACCCGGCTTAACATATTTTTGTTCTTGGCTGCACCGGGCTTTGCCTGGATCTGGTTGGCGGCTTTCCTATGCCGCATGTCCTTCGAGCACGGTCCGGCCGATGACGATACAATTGATGAGGTCAAAAGATGATTACGATGCTGATCGACCCCGGAAACATGACGACCGCGCAACGGAAGTGCATGAAGGGTCTCAAGGATGTGATCCTGCAAAGCGCCGCCGAGGAACTGACGTTCCCTGAAATCCTCGCAATCGTCGCGCATCTGACCGGTGCGATGATGTCGAGCCAGGACAAGCGCGACCTGACGGTGCTTGAAGCGATGGATATCGTTCTTCTCAACCAGTCGAAAGGCCGGCACACGATGGATGATTTTCTTTCCAACGCTATCGGCTCGAATCCGATATTGTCGCCATGACCACTTTGGAAAAGGAGAAACCTGATGCCCGGTAAAATGGCGCTCGTCGCCGGAAAGCTCTTGGAGCATGACGTTGAAGGCAATCTACTCTTGGGCGACGATCCCTATGTCGCCCCGCTCGCGCTGCGGCTGATCGCAATTCCCGATGCCGCGACCTACACGCTCTTGGCGAAGAACACCGGCAAAACCCACGTCCTGCCGGATCTCGGCCAGGATATCGTGATTTCGATGCCGATAGAGCAAGTCGGCTTGGAATACACGTTCATTTACGGGGGGATTGCCGCGGACGTTTCCGACTGGCAGTTCGATACCGGAGCAAACGCCAACTTCTACCTTGGTGGCTTGGCACATCTGGATACCGGTGCTGGTTCGGCCGGCGATGAAGTTGTCCCGATTGCCGGCGACGGCAACTCCAACTCCAAGCTGGACATACTGGTTCCGGATGTCGGCACCCGCGTCCACATGATCTGCGACGGCACCAACTGGTTCCTGAGCGGCGTGGTCGTCGGCGAAACCGTACCGAACTTCGCCGATCAGTGAGGGAGCGCAGCGTCGTCCTGCTGGACGGTCTGCGCGTCCATTTCAACTATCGGGTTGCATCGACACGCATAGGCTCGTCGTTCAAGAACGTTGTGCGCCAGGTCTATCCCGATGAATCGGGTGACGAATATCGGTTCATGGCCGTTCGCCACCCGCTGGATCGCATCGTATCGGCTTGGACGTGTTTCTACGCCCCCGGTCGCCTGGCATCACAGCCGGAGCTGCAACAAGCCGGATTTACCGCCGGCATGTCGTTCAACGAGTTTCTTGACCTGGTTCTGGTGTCCCATGAGGTCAACCGGCACACATGCTACCAGACGAACTTCAAAGGCCCACACACGATCGATCTTCTGATCCGGGTCGATATGCTGGTTGAAGCATGGCCAGGGCTTGTGGAGCGGTTTCCGCACTGCCTGAAGCCATTATCGAAGATGGTCAACGCCAGTGCACACGGCGACTGGCAGGGCTACTACACGCGGGTGATGCGCACACTGGCGGAAACCGAATTTGCCTGCGATATGGCGCTCTTTGAGGATGCCAAGCACCATGAAGGTTAGGAATCAAGAATTATTTGATAAATATCAGATAGTTAATGATGTTTAGCGTCTATTAAATTCCATAAGGAATCTGTTGGGATTGCAGACCGTTGGCGTCAACATATAAACGTTGCCAAGCTGCCCGAACTGTGAGACAAGCTCGTTGCCTCGCCGGTCTGGTCCACTGCCGGTTCGTCATTGCACCGGCTTAAGACCGTATGGTTTGCTCCTGGCCGGC
>Ga0255058_10000055_pt1 | contig 63051 bp, 63 predicted proteins | sample Cases_109_9_MG_FD_188637 | JGI IMG/M metagenome (GOLD analysis project Ga0255058, IMG submission 188637) | Seawater microbial communities from Amundsen Gulf, Northwest Territories, Canada - Cases_109_9 | ecosystem: Environmental > Aquatic > Marine > Gulf | place: Canada: Northwest Territories...
ATTTTGCTGCTTATATATCTCCAGCTCTTCGTCGCTTAGATCCAGAAAAGTCTTTACCGTGAATCCCTCATAGTTGTCGTAAACAAAAACGGGAAGCAACTCTTTTATGGACGGTTGATAAGCAAAGCACTTGCCTAAATATTCGGTCTCTCTTTCCCATTCAAGGGCAAGCTTGCTGTTGTCGTCTTCAAAAGTATATTTTCTTGAAATAAAATCATATTCATCTAGATCGCTTTCTTGAATAAATAGATGAACATTGTGGCCGAGTTGGCAGAACTCTCGAGAGATGTTTTGTATGTGAATATTGCTTCCTGTTCCTGCTAGAAGATATCCGTGCCAGACCAAAAGATCCAATAACTTCTCCTTTAAAAAAACAGTCGATAGATTATAACTTTTACCGACTGCCTATATATAATTCTATAAATCTATTAAGCGCAAATTACCTTCATATCGAATAAGGCCAAGCCGTCACTAACCGACCTCCCTTGTGAGCATTCTTGTCACATCTCTTGTCTGTCCCATAATAAGCTCAGCTAGGTTGTAATCCAAACTACCGAGTCCGCAGCTAGGCGTTATCATTGACCTTTTATAGAGAATGTCTTTATCGACACCGCTTTTTGAAACTTCATCTATGGCGCCTGTAAGTTTCTTAAAAAGGGTATCCACTCTTAAGTCTCTTGCCTCCACTGACGCCGGCACTATTCCCCATGCGACCACTCCCCCGTTTTTTAAGTGTTTGTTCAAAGCATCAGGATATAATGCCATCGTACTTGTATAATTAAAGGCATCAAAAGCGATTATGTCGACTCCGGACTCCATGAGTATTGACCAGTCGGTATTCCCACAGCAATGAGCGCCTGTAAGGCAATCAACGGACTCTACTACCTCTTTTAATGACTCCACTGCTCTGTCTCTGTCTATCGGGACGGTCGGTGATCCTATCGATTGGAGCATAGGCTCGTCAAAGAAGATGATCGGCTTGCGGCCCGTGGCTATGAATTCTCTTTGCATCCATTTCGCTTTCATGATGGTACTTTTTAAAAGAACATCCATAAGCTGATCGTCATATAAGATAGCCTTTCCGTCTTTATCCTTTATTATCAAACCAAAGGTAGTCGGGCCCGAGAGCTGTCCTTTAATAAAAGAAACATCTCTTAAACGAATCTTTTCTATCATTTCAAGCATAACGGTTAGCCCTGAGGCGAATGATGGTGTCATCTTGAATCGATCAAGATTTTCTTCTAAGAAATCATTGTAGAAAACTTCGATATCACTGGCCAGATCTGTTTTAGAATCCATATAGATTCTTTGATTGTCCTTATCAACGACCATCCCCGGGATACCTTCGGTCTGGATAAATCCCATGCTTTCTCTAAAGTCACGATTGGAGAGTTCAGGCCAAAATGGGGTATCGGGAAAATATTCAAGCACAAGCTTACAGGCCCTTACAGGGTCCTTATAAGGCAGGCTTCCTATTCCTAATGAGATTCTAAGATGATTTTCAATATTCATATATAAAAATTAAAGGATACTAGTAGACAGTATCCTTTAATTTAATAATTATCAAACAAACTTAATACTCATTTACCTTAAGAGATGCTTAAGGGGAAGGCGTTGTGTCCGGTGTAGCCACTTCACTGCCGCCATCTGGAACTGTGGGATGGCCCGGTGGAAGCTCACCGCCCTCTGCTTGATCAGGGCTAAGTGGTGGCGCCGATTGCGTGCCTGTCGGTGGAGCAGTAATTGTTGATTCCCCGCTCGGAGCTACAAGGTATCCAACAACCAAACCGATGACCAAAGCTCCGATGATAAGTCCGATTGATAGAAAAAGCGATATAACCTGAGCCGCCTCTTCCACATCTTCCGAGTTGCTTTCTGTATTCTCAACGTCTTTATCAGTCAATCTTAATAACCTCCTATCGAAAATCGTCTGAATTATATCATAATTATCAAAGCTATACTATTGTATGGCGCCAATTATAAGCTATCGACCAGGTATTATTCTAGATTGCTAAGATAATTTCTTAAGCTTATGCCTGACCGGTTCCGAAAGGTCTATTATCTCTTCCTCATCGAGGGTAAGAAAATCGTAATCTTTATATATGACTTCTCCACCGACCATCGACAATATGACATTTTCCTGATTAACAGAATAAACTAAAGCAGCATAGGGATCGACTACAATCTCCTGATGGCTATGAGAAAGATCGACAATTATCATATCGGCCTCTTTCCCGGGCTCTAAGGTACCCACTTTATTATCGATCCTTAAGGCTTTGGCCCCCCCGATAGTTGCCATTTTTACAAATGCTTCGGCAGGAGAGTGCTCGGCTGATTGTGTAATGCCCCGTTGTAGAAATAGGGCTATTCTCATCTCGTCAAACATATCCATACTATTACTGCTTGAAGGACTATCGGTTCCCAGCCCCAGCCTAAAGCCCCGATCTCGAAACTCCTTCATCGGAGCAATCCCCATTCCAAGTTTAGCGTTACATTTTGGACAGTTGACAATTGCTACGTCATTTTTTTGGAGGACGTCAAGATCGAATTCGTCGACATGAACACAGTGTACAGCAAGGATGTCACTTTTAAAAACGCCCCATTGTTCCAGATACTTTACAGGGCTAGTACCCGTTGGATGCCATAAAAGGTCGCTCCATCCCATTATCTCCCTGTATGAACCGGCCAAAGCGCTTGACCCATATTTAACGAATTGATATTCATCTTTAGACCCGGCCAGATGGGTGCAGAGCTGCATCTTCTCATCTATAGCCCATTCGCTTACCGTTTTATATAGAGGCGGACAGACAGTGTATGGAGAATGTGGAGATATTCCTACATCGATCTTTGTTCCTTTAGCGATTTCTCTCAATGAATCAACACTGCTTCTACCGGCTTTGATAATCTCATCTGTTTTTCTTCGATCCATCCCGGTTATCTCAAAAAAGACTCTTCCTCTAAGAGATGCCTCGACAGCGGCGTCAAGACTGTTTCCGGAATATGTGATATCAGCAATAGTCGTTATCCCTGCTTGAACAGCTTCTAGTGCCCCAAGGTTGGAAGATACTTGCCACTCATGCTCATTTAACTCCTTGCTTTTTAAGGCGACCTGAAGTTTCCATTTAGAAAAATCCAGATCATCGCAAACTCCTCTAAAAATGCTATATTCGAGATGAGTATGAAGATCTACAAAACCAGGAAGAATAACAGAGTGAGGATGGGCCTCGATATCCACGTCCGGGTATTTCTTTTTTATTTCTTTCCTAGTGCCAACATCAACGATCTTATGTTTATCAATAACAACTGCCCCGTTTTCAATCGGGGAATCCGATATGGGAAGCACCCATTTTGCACTATATATCTTTTTTTTGCTCATTTCCCCATCATTTCTCCTCAGTGATACCTATCGATGACAAAATCACCGATAGACAAAAGTTCTCCCTGAATTTTCTTATTTGAAAGATTCATTATAGATTTTTTCGCCTTATTAATAAATTCTTTGGCAATTTCCTTAGAGTCGATTATCGATCCGCTTTCTTTAATGAAATCTATGGCTCTGATGATATTGTTATCATTTGGGTCAACGATGGCTTCTTTTATCTCATTAGAAACTTGATCTTTTACAGCCAGTATCACCGGAAGGGTCACAATCCCTTCCTTGATATCATTTCCAACGGGTTTTCCAAGAATTTCTTCTTCTCCGTTGATGTCAAGAACATCGTCATATATCTGAAAAGCCATACCTAGACAATGCCCGTAGGAAGATAGGTTGGCCTTTCCATCACCGTTTTGACCGCTTGCTGCTGCTCCTATCTTGCATGCAGCCGAGAATAGAGCGGCTGTTTTCTTATCTATCCTCTCATAGTAGTCCTTACGATTTTGATGAAGGTCGCCGGCCATATCTCTCTCCATGATCTCGCCAATGCTTAGAGCCATCGACGCCTCTGTTAAAGGCTTCAAGAGATCGCTGTCATCGTGGCGAGAAAGCACGTCAAAAGCATACCCAAAGAGATAGTCGCCGCATGCTGTAGCGTAATTATGGCCATAGGTATAGTTCAAAGTCCTAACCGACCTCCGAGAGCTAGCGTTATCTAAAATATCATCGTGAATAAGCGAGGCAAGATGAATTAACTCAACGGCCACCGCACCATCGATCGTCTTGGCGTTCACACCTCCACTGGACGCTGATGACAATATAACTAAGATGGGTCTAAGCCTCTTCCCTCCGGCTTTCATTATTTGTTTTATCTTATCCCTTAAATGCGCCGGAACATCTTCGATAAACTCATCCAGCCGTCTTTCTACCTTCGTTAGCTCTACTCTTACAGGTCTCGAAATGGGATAATTGACTAACTTACCAATTTTTACCATCAATATATCAGCTCCATACTTCTCTTGATATATTTCTTTCCCCGTAACTCGCTAACGCTTAATAGTTCGCTTATATCCACTTCTCCATCGCATTCTCCAAGACGAGTGCCAAGTTCATATGAGGCGACAATAAGGTGCTCTAAATAGGGGTTATCATCATTATCGCTTGCTCTGTTTGCGGCTGTGTTCGCTATCGACTTAGCTAGGATCGAAACAATAAACGGCTTATTCAATCCCACCACTTGGCCTATAGCTTCTGCAAAGAGGTAATCCGTAGATAATAACCTGTCATCAGAAAAACTATCTTCGTTTTGAGAAATGGAACCAATATCTATAGCTACTTTTAATATCTCCAGCGCAAGCGCTGTCTTTATAAGCGATCGTTTAGGAGAAGCCTTACCAAAGTTCGATGTAAAATAAAGTATTTTAGACAAAAGAAAATCCGATCTGTAATCCATATCGGAAACAAGCGGTATCATATTATTTAAGACTTTGCTAAACTCATCTGCTACGGTCTTTAGTTGGTCATCGAATAAGCTCTTAGTCATAGGAGTATATTTTATCAGGTAACTTCTTTAGTGTCAGTTAAAGTTAGTCAAAGGAATTCCTTTTAGCCGATGCCTACTTTATCCTTCGATAACAGGTGTCGTTTACTGTAACTATCCATCTCCTACCTTTTTCGACCCTTATCGTATTGATGGCTCCCTTGTCTTGAAATATCTGCCAGTACCTTTTAGGTGGTACATCTAGAATATTCCCAAGGATGACCTTGATGGGTCCGGCGTGAGTAACGATAGCGATTGTTCCTTCTTTGTTAGCCGCAAGTATCCGGTTAAACTCACTTAATACTCTTTTTTCAAATTCACTCCAGTTTTCGCCGCTCGGTATCTGCTCTTTCGAAGGATCGTTAAGCCAGGAGTTCATCTCTTCTTTGAAGCTATCCAGTATCTCTGGATGGGTCAGGCCCTCCCAGTCACCGAAATCGACTTCACCAAGATTCTCCAGGCTCTCTAATTCTAAATTTTGACTCGTGTCGATGATAGCGGCTGTCTCCCGAGCTCTCTTTAGTGAGCTGGAGTAGAGTTTTTTGAACTTGGTATCGCCTAGAAACTTTTTTAATCTCATGGCGTTTTCTCTTCCAAAATCAGATAAGGAAAGATCGGTACGACCAATATATCTTAATTGTTCATTCCATTCTGTCTCCATATGCCTTATAAGCATTATCTCCGTCATTTACACCATCCTCATCAGGACAAGAAATATAACAGCCACCGCGATCTCCTGTATTTCGATTATCGCGCCAAGAATATCTCCGTTTATCCCTTTTACGTTCCTGGTAAGAAGCGCGCTTAATATGTGATTAAAGAGTAAAAAAAAGAAGATAATTATAGCAACCTGAGTGACATTAAAAAATATAAGCGATATCGCTGCTACCAACACGCTGGAAATAATTAACTCTGCCCTTCCAACAGAATTAGAAAAAGCCTCTCCCAGACCGCTGTTGTTAAATGTTGCATATCTACTGGCCGTGATTACTGCTGCCCAACGAGAGTACACCGGGATCAATATTATAATTGGAATAATAACACCTGAAATAGCAAGGGTATTGATAATCTGTATTTTTGCGGCGATCAACAGTATCAGCGAGACGACGCCAAAAGCGCCAATCCTGCTATCCTTCATTATCCTTATAGCCTCTTCTTTTGATCTCCCCCCTAAAAGGCCATCAGCCGTATCCGCTACCCCGTCGATATGCAGACCGCGACTTAAGATCACAAGCATAATTACCGACGTGATTCCGATAACCTCTTCGGCGCCAAATAAAAAAAGAATATATACAATCGCCGCTAAAAAAAAGCCGAAGATGAGACCCACGATCGGAAAGTATCTGGCAGATCTTCCGATATCCTTTTCATCTGCAAGCCTTTCCTTAACTGGAAATATCGTTAGAAACGAAAGTGCGATCTTAAATAGCTGTATTTCACTTCTTTTTCCTAACGCTTGATCGTTTACTCCGGCAGCGTCGATTGCATCTCGCAATTATTTTACTCTCTCTTCTTTTTCACTTTTATCAGAGACGCTTGCCTCAGCAAATGTTGCCATCTCAGATAATACCTTGCAAGCGGCTTCCACTATCGACATAGTAAGGGCAGCTCCCGTACCTTCACCTAGCCTCATATTTAGATCAAGTATCGGATCAAGACCTAATTCGCGCCAGATAAAACCATGGCCGGGTTCAACAGATATGTGAGAGGCGATCATATATTCTACTGATCTTGGGGCGATTTTTGCGGCCACAAGCGCGGCTGCCGCTGAGATAAAGCCATCGATTATAACAGGGACTCTATTCATAGCAGCTCCTAAAGTAACGCCTGCCAATCCAGCGATCTCCAGACCCCCTAGCTTAGAAAGAACGTCGATGGCATCACCACTATTGGGATCATTCATCTGTATCGCCTCAAGTATGAGCTCCTGTTTTCGAACGAGACCCTCCTCATCAATACCCGTCCCTCTTCCGGTTATTTCATTTATATCTAAGCCGCTTAGGACTCTTAATATGGCCGTACTGGCGGTCGTATTTCCAATACCCATATCGCCGGTGGCAATCAGATCGGCGCCGCTTAAAACTTCATCGGTTACAATATCGATGCCGACATTTAAAGCAGATATCGCCTCATCTCTTGTCATCGCCGGTCCATTTACAAAATTATCTGTTCCCATTTTTATTTTTTTATTTATTACTACCTCAGACTCGATATCAGCATCGACCCCAATATCGACAATGCGGACTTCAGCCCCTACGTGTCTCGAAAGGACATTTATGCCTGCCCCACCGTTTGCAAAATTAAGTACCATTTGTGGGGTCACTTCTTTTGGAAACGCGCTGACACCGGCTTCACTGATGCCATGGTCTCCAGCCATCACAATGATTACTTTTTTGTCTATGCTTGGCCTGGCATCCTTTTTGATTCCTGCTATTTGAATTGATATGTCCTCTAATTTTCCAAGGCTTCCCAATGGCTTTGTAAGCGAATCCTGCCTACTCTTTGCTTCATCCATGGAAGCCCTGTCCAAACTTTCAATATTACTATTTACTCTCTCTGTGAAATCCACTTGTTACCCCTTTTTTTTTGATGTGCGTTGGTGAAAAAAAATAACCCCGTCTCGCAGGGTCCAAATCTTGGCCACTCCTTCCACGAAGAGCTTTAATCGAAATGGCAGGTCTCCTGACTTACGGATGTGACTTACGCTCCTTCCCGATCATGATCGATCAGTGGATATTGCTAGGAGCTATGCGCAATCTTCTCCGCTTACAGTGGCGGGCCCGTGGCTGATTCCAACAGCCTTCCCTATTCTTCCAGCATCCATAATACGGTTGCCGGACACCAAATCATTATTCTATTTTCCAATATGAAAGTAACAGAAATTATTGTCCGCCGCAATCAGTCCGCTTTTGATATCTTAAGAGCGCACACTTTAAATTCAGGTATCTTTGCGATCGGATCCAAAGCGGGATTGGTCAAGATATTAGCGGCAGCTTCCTTGAAGTGAAAAGGCATAAAGACAACACCTTTTCTAGATTTGTCTGTCACCAGAGCTTTTGCCTTTATTTTGCCTCTTCTAGTCTCTAAGTTTACAAAGTTGCCAGTTTTTATATCCATTTTTTTTGCGTCAAATCGACTGATCTCAACGTGTGCTACTGGATAGATCTCATCTAATCCTTCCGTCTTTCTTGTCATCGTTCCGGTATGGAACTGATTTAAAAGTCGTCCAGTAGTCAGTATGAGTGGATACTCGGCATCAGGTTCTTCGGCAGGCGGCCTATACGTGACGACGTGAAATTTTCCAAGACCTCTTGTAAATTTTTCCTGATGAAGAATGGGTGTACCGGGATGATCACTTGTTGGACACGGCCATTGAAGTCCATCTTGACCTAACCTGTCAGGAGTGATTCCACCATAAGAAGGGGTAACCGAAGCTATCTCTTCTAGGATTTCATCGGCTGATTCATATGACATCTCATAGCCCATAGCCATCGAGACCGCGCACAATGTCTTCCAGTCTTCTTTTGCGTTGCCAACCGGCTCTACGGCTTTTCTTATCCTTTGCACACGTCTCTCAGTATTTGTAAATGTTCCATCTCTCTCTGCAAACGAAACACTTGGAAGTACGACGTCGGCAAAGGCAGCAGTTTCGGTAAGAAATATGTCTTGGACAACAAGAAAATCCAGTTTTTCCAGCGCTTTCTCGACGTGGCTGACATCGGGATCACTTAACATAGGGTTTTCTCCCATGATATAAACACCCTTCACATCGCCACTGGCACCGCCATTCATGACTTCTACTACAGTCAGGCCTTTGTTTGTAGGTAGATCAGTATTCCATGCTTCTTCTAGCTTGTTTCTTGAGCTCTCGTCATCTGTTTTCTGGTAACCGGAGTATACGTTTGGAAGAGAGCCCATATCGCACGCTCCCTGTACGTTATTCTGCCCTCTTAGAGGATTGACTCCTGTACCAGGACGACCGATATTTCCGGTAAGCATCGAAAGATTGGCAGTTGAGAGAACGTTATCTGTCCCGGTCGTATGCTGTGTTATTCCCATTGAATAGACTATCGAGCTAGCCCCGCTTGTCGCGTACATCCTGGCAGCCGACCTCAGACCGTCCGCAGGGATCCCTGATATTTTTTCGACCTTTTCGGGCGTATAGTCTGCTACGTTCTTCTTTAAGGCTTCGAAGTGTTCTGTACGTTCTTCAATAAAATTCTTATCTTCCAATCCTTCATCGATTATCACATTCATAAGACCGTTTAATACAGCCACATCAGAACCGGGCCTCTGGTGAAGACTGATATCGGCAAACTTCGACATCTTTATCTCCCGGGGATCTATTACTATTAACTTCGCGTTTTTAAATCTTACCGCCTTTAAGATCTCGATATGGATTATAGGATGCGCTTCCGACGTATTTGATCCGATGATGAGTATGGCCTTGGAGTCGGCAAAATCGCTTATCGAGTTAGTCATCGCTCCACTTCCAAAAGCAGTGGCAAGACCAGCTACCGTTGATGAATGGCAAAGTCTGGCGCAATGATCGACGTTGTTTGTCCCGATAGCCGCTCTGATAAATTTTTGAAATATGTAATTCTCTTCATTGGTACATTTAGCTGAAGCTAGGCCGGCGATAGAATCCGGACCATGCTTTTTTTTGATATCACTTAAGCGGCCAGCGATCAATTTTATCGCTTCGTCCCAAGAAGCCTCCTGAAACTCTCCGTTCTTTTTGATCAAGGGTGTCTTAAGTCTCTCAGTACTGCTTACAAAATCATATCCGAAGCGGCCTTTGACACAAAGATTTCCTCCATTTACCCCAATATCTAGAGGCGCTGAAACGTTTACGATCTCACCATTATTGGTCTGTAATTCCAACGTACAGCCGACACCACAATATGGACAAGTCGTAAGAGTATTTTCAAGCTCCCATAGCCTGCCCTTATCAAGCCTCGGTTTCTCTATTAAAGCCCCCACCGGACAAGTGGAGATACATTGACCGCAAAACTCGCAAGTCGTATCTTTTAGCGACTTTCCATAGGTAGTCCCTATCTGAGTTTTAAAACCGCGATAATTAAAGTCAATGGCAAAGGCATGCTCTACTTCATCGCAGATCCTAACGCACCTGCCGCATAAGATGCATTTATCAAGATCCCTGTGTATGAATGGATCATCTTCTTGTGGTTCAAGGGAGTGCTTCTCACCTTTAAACTCGCTTTCAGTGATGTCATATTTGTAAGCTAAATCCTGAAGAGCACAGTTTCCGCATTTTTCGCAGGTAACACAATCCAGTGGATGGTCGGAGATTATCAGCTCGACTACTGTCTTTCTTAGTCGATGGATCTCCTTGGTATCTGTTTTTACGACCATCCCGTCGGCTGCATTAGTAGCGCACGCCGGCAACGGTGCTCTTGCACCTTCGACTTCTACAAGGCATACCCTGCATGCGCCATAGGGCTTAAGCCTTGGATCATGACAAAGCGTTGGTATCTCGACCCCGAGCTTAAATGCTGCCTCAAGAATAGTCATCTCTTTGTCTAAGCTTACTTCTTCTCCGTTTATTGAAAGGGTTATTTCTGTCATCTACAGCATTCCTTTTGGTATCGTCTCTTCATGTTTTACTTTGACTCCCTCAGCCTTGGGTGAATCAGTGAAGATCGCGTCCCAGGGACAGACAGAAATACACATTTTGCAACCGATACAATCATCGGGCCTTATTTCAGTATATTCTTTCCTTGCTCCAGTTATTGCGTCTACAGGACAGTTTTTAATACATAGCTCGCATTGGCGGCAAAGTTCTTGCTCGATGACTACATCTATCAAATTGACGCATACATTTGCAGGACAAGTACGTTCCTCGATGTGAGCCAGGTATTCCTCTTTAAAATATCGTATTGTCGTAAGAATCGGATTTGGAGCTGTCTGGCCTAACCCGCATAGAGACGATACTTTTACGTCTGCCGCTAGGGCCTCCAATTGCTCCAGGTCTTCTAATGTCGCAAATCCGTCAGTTATCTTTTCTAATAACTCAAGCATCCGTTTTGTCCCGACCCTGCAGGGTACGCATTTTCCACATGATTCGTTTTGAGCGAATGTCATAAAATATTTTGCAAGATCTACCATACAGGTCGATTGATCTAAAACGACCATGCCTCCGGATCCGAGAGTGGCCCCCTTTTCGATCAAGGAATCATAATCTACAGGGGTATCCAGTAGGCTGGCTGGAAGACAACCGCCTGTCGGCCCCCCTATTTGAACTGCTTTATATTCTTTTTCATCCTTAATGCCTCCACCGACATCGTAGATGATCTCGCGAAGAGTCATCCCCATCGGTACTTCAGCGAGTCCGCTTCTTTTTATCTTTCCGGTAAGGGCAAAGACTTTATTCCCCTTACTGTTCTTAGTACCGATATCGGCGTAGGCCTTTGCTCCATTGGTTATAATCCAAGAAATATTGGCAAGAGTTTCGACATTATTTATGCAAGTCGGGTATCCCCAAAGGCCTGATGTCGCGGGAAACGGCGGTCTTAGTCTCGGCATCCCCCTTTTACCTTCAATCGATGCCATCAATGCCGTCTCCTCGCCGCAGACAAAAGCTCCGGCACCTTCTTTTATCTGAATATTGAAATTAAAGTCGCTCCCTAAAATATTGTCTCCTAGAAAGCCCTTCTTTTTTGCCTGCTCTATCCCCATCTTCAAGCGTTTGACAGCTAAAGGATATTCGGCACGGCAGTAGATGTAACCATATTCGGCGCCAATGGCGTAACCCGCGATCAACATGCCCTCAAGAACGGCATGGGGATCGCTCTCCAAGACGCTCCTATCCATAAACGCGCCGGGGTCACCCTCGTCAGCGTTGCAGATTATGTACTTTTTTTCACCGCTTGCTTTTCTCGTGAACTCCCATTTAAGACCCGTAGTAAATCCGGCTCCGCCTCGACCTCTAAGGCCGGAAGCTTTGACCTCTTCAACGACTTTGTCAGAGGACATCTCATCAATCGCTTTCTTGATAGCTTCGTAGCCCCCAAGCGTGATAGCGTCTTCGATATTTTCCGGATCTATGATGCCGCACTTTCTTAGTACGATCCTGTTTTGTCTCTTAATAAAATTCTGCTCGGCACCCCTTAGACCGTCTTCAAGAGCGATCCATTCATCTATCGGTTTGCCCTCAACAATATGCTCGCTTACTATCTTGGGGACCATCGCCGGAGTCACATTCCCATAGGAAGTTTTCTTATTATCGTCGAGGACATCGACTAGCACTTCTCGATAACAAAGACCGATGCACCCGGTCATGCCAAGCTCTATCTCAATATCGTTCTCATCGATCTCTTTTTTTAAGGCGTCGATCACATCTTTGGCTCCTGCTGCCATTCCGCAACTACCAACACCAACTAATACTTTTTTCATAGATTAATGTTCTCTCTGTTCATATTTCTTTACTACTTTTTTGGATTTATCAGGAGTCAGATTGCCATGGGTATCTTCATTGACCATTATCACCGGTGCTAAACTGCAACATCCAAGGCAAGCAACCGATTCTAGTGTAAATTGCTTGTCTTCAGTAGTGTCTCCGTCAACTACGCCTAACTCGGTTTCGAGAGCCAATGTTATATTTTCTGCTCCGGAGACGTGGCAGGCCGTTCCATGGCATACTCTAATTAAATTCTCGCCTACCGGATCTAACCTGAATTGAGAATAAAAAGTTGCAATGCCATATATACGGCTCATGGGTGTATTTGTCTCTTTTGAGACAGTACCCAAAACAGTTTCAGGTAAATATCCATATATGCTTTGAACATCTTGAAGTATAGGCATGAGTGATCCATCTTTGCCTTGATAACTCTTGATGATATCTAAAGCCGGTTTTAAGTCGATATTTTCGCTTTGACAGTCGCAATTTTTTGTCATCTAATAATTCCTCCTAGATTCATACAGGTAGCGGTATACAGCAAGAAGTTAGTATATCAAAAGATTATTCATTAAGAAACTGTTACCTCACTTACTTGTTCTTTTCGATATAAGTCATTCTTAAATTGGACAACACTCCATCAATAGCATTTCTTGTCTCTTCATCAAGGCTTTCTCTAATATTTTCCGCAAGCGCTCCATAACAATCTATAGCCAATTTTGCTTGATCGAAATCAATAGTGTCAGACTTAGGATCTTGATAAACGCCCATCCTTTGCCAAGCAAGGCTCGATAATGTCATCATGAACTGAGCAATAAAATCTTTCACCGGAGTCTTAGCCATCTGCTCTTGTATCTGAGCCATTATCTCTTCTTCACTCAAATCTTTACCATCGCTGCCTGCAGTATCGTCATCTTTGTTGATCTCATCGTCTTTTTCGTTCATAGTTATCCCTTTCCTTTTTCTTGTAACCATTAGCGCGAGACAAGGTTATCTTATGGATTTAGGGGAATATTATATCAGAATTAGTTTATAATCTATGCTTGATTTTTATTTCAGTTTGCCGAAAATATGCCTAGTAGAATAATTGAGGTTTAAATGCTAATTTCAGTACCGACTTCAGCAAAGTCGCTAAGTGAATACGAATTTTTTGTCGATCCGGGCGACATCGACGACTTACATAAGCTAGCGGACAAGCTGCATGGTAAAAAAGTACTCCATATTAACGCAACCGCCTTTGGTGGTGGCGTCTCAGAGATGCTTTACACTAATGTTCCGCTAATGCAAAGCGCCGGTATCGATGCCGATTGGAAAGTAATCCATGGTTCTGATGATTTCTATAACGTGACTAAGATAATGCATAATAGCCTCCAAGGCATGGACATACCCCTTACCAATCAGATGAAATCTATCTATGAGTACTATCAAAAGATGAACGCCGATATGATGGAGGGCGGTTATGACTTTGTTATCGTCCATGATCCACAACCAGCCGGACTTCCTACTTTTTTGAAGGATCATAGAAAAATCGGTAAGCACTGGATTTGGCGGTGCCATCTGGATCTTACAAATCTCAATAGAAGCTTGTGGGCCTACTTGATCCCTTTTTTGAGTGAGTATGACGCTAACATATTTACTATGGCACACTATGTGGACGGCCACATTGATGATCTTCCACCATGTTACGTAATACCGCCATCTATTGATCCGCTAAGCCCTAAAAACATGCCGCTTGACGATGCTTCTGTCTCTAGAACGCTAAAAAAATATAAGATAGATCCTGATAAACCGATTATAACCCAGGTATCCAGATTCGATCCCTGGAAGGATCCTCTTGGTGTTATCGATGCCTATCGCTTAGCAAAAAAAGAAATACCGGACCTTCAATTAATTCTCGCTGCGTCTATGGCCACCGACGATCCTGAGAGCTGGCACTATTACGAAAAAACTGCTCGTCATGCTGGGGAAGACAGCGACATATTTTTACTTTCAAACCTGCAGGGCGTGGGTAATCTCGAGATAAACGCTTTTCAAAGAGGATCGGATATAGTTGTCCAGAAATCTATCCAAGAGGGCTTCGGTCTAACAGTAGCGGAAGCACTATGGAAAGAAAAACCGGTTATCGGAGGCAACGTCGGTGGAATAACGATTCAGATAGATGATGGTGTCAATGGCTATCTTGTCGACTCTGTCGAGGATTGCGCGAAGAGGATTATCGATATCTATAAAGATGGCGATAGGGCAACTAAGTTCGGCATAGAAGGCAAGGAGAAAGTCCGCCAGAGATTCTTATCGACTGTTGAGTTAAAATCATATTTCCAGATATTTAACGATCTACTTGAAGGCTAAGTGACATCCTAAGATTTAAGTGTTATAAATTACGCATGCAAGCGCTGAGCGGAATCCATCGATGACAACTACCGATAATAGTAGCCAGCTCGAAGAAATAATCAAAGATATCACCGATAGACGATCACTCATGCTCGCCTCAAATAGAGGGCCTATTCAGTATTTTCGAGATGATGACGGTGAGATAAAGGAAAAACGTGGAGCGGGCGGATTGATAACTGCCCTGATGTCGGTACTTAAAGCTACAGGCACTATTTGGTTTGCAGCAACTCTTGGTAATGAAGATCGTATCAAAGCTAAGAATAGTCCCTTAATAGGAATTCCCGAAGACGAACCCGAATATTACCTTCGACTCATTGATCTGGAAGAAGATACCTTTAACCGTTATTACAATGATATAAGCAACAGCATCCTCTGGTTCCTTCAACACTACTTGTTCGATCCTATCTATACCCCTGTCTTTGACCCGAGCCTAAGCGAATCATGGGAAAAAGGTTATAAATTTGTTAATGAGCAATTTTCTAAAGCGATATTGGATGCTTGCATCGACGAAAGCGACCCGTTAATTCTCATCCAGGACTACCATCTGTACTTAGTTGCAAAAAATATAAGAATCAAAAAGCCTTCTGCCCTTATATTTCATTTTATCCATATTCCCTGGTGCTCTCCTGATTATATGAGACTTCTCCCGGATTATATGAGGTCGGATATCTTAAATTCCCTCATGTGTTGCGACATAATCGGCCTCCACAACAGCCGGTATGTAAAGAACATACTACAATGTTTTGATGAATTTCTTGATGTAAAAGTGGATTATGATAAGGACGAAGTTTTTGATGGCAATAGGGTAGTGAAAGTAGGAGCCTATCCGATCTCTATCGACGTTGACGATCTCTTAGATTTTTCAAGAAGTGACATTGTAAAAGATGCTGAAAAGAAATTCTTAAATAAGAAAGGTGATTTGTCGGCGATTGTGAGAGTCGATAGAGCAGAGCTTAGTAAAAATATTGTACGAGGATTTGAAGCCTATTCCCTTCTGCTTGAAAGATACCCGGAGTGGTTGGAAAAGGTAAAATTCTTTGCTTATACATATCCGTCAAGAACTGAGATCCCAGCTTACGAAGATTACACTGATCGCATTAGAAAGATCGTATCCGACATCAATCAACGCTTTGGGACAAATTCCTGGCAACCGATAGAATTGGAGATGACCGATGACTTTCCAAGATCAGTCGCTTCTATGAAAAACTTTGACGTGATGCTAACTAATCCTATTTTTGACGGCATGAACCTTGTTGCAAAAGAGGCGGCTGTTTTAAATAAAACGAACGGGATTATCATTTTGTCTGAAAACGCCGGCGCCATCGATGAATTAAAAAAAGGGGTAATCCCGGTCAATCCCTTTGACATCGAAAGCACTTCAACTGCCTTACACGAGAGTTTGCAAATGGGAGCTAACGAGAGAGAGGCGATGTCAAAGCATCTAAAGCATGTTGTCAGTGAAAATAATATTTCGAAATGGCTGCTAGATCAATTCAGCGATATAAGGGATCTCCTGTAAGAATTATTATCTAAACTAGAGAGAGCCACCTTAGAAAACTTTCAACACCATCAACAGAACGCAAAAAGAAATCAGATTCGTTGATTACTTCTTCATGGGTTTCGTCTGAGAGAACGCCGATTGAGAATCCTTTTATAAGGTTTCTATCACGAAGTCCGGCGATAACTTTAAAAGCATCGACATCGGTAGTATCGTCACCAATATATATTGCGTTACGGGATCCGAATCTTTCAATAGTGGTTAGGACCGCTTCACCCTTATTACTTTTTTTCGATTTCAACTCTATGACCATCCTGCCCATGAGTAATGTCATATTGTGCTTTTTAGCTAGCGGAGAAAGAAGGTCCTTTAACATCGTCTCCGATCGTGCATTGTCGTTGGTCAAACGATAATGAATAGCGAGCGACAATCCTTTGTCTTCAAAAGTCATGCCATCCTCTAAAGCGCCGGATGTCTTTAACGTGGCGATTGCGTCTTCGATAACTCCCCTGTCTGCTTTTGACTCCTTTATTGTGACCTTACCGTCTATTAAGCTGTCAAGCCCATGGTTTGCAAGATAGGTCAGGTCTTCAAGCCCCACCATCTCTTTAGCTTCATCTAACGGCCTACCGGAAACTACCGCTACTCTAAAAAGAGCGTTTACAAGTTCTAGCGCTTCCCTGATACTCTTACCAACATATGCGCCCCCGGGTGTTTTAGCGATGCTGCTTATAGTCCCATCAATATCAGTAAAAATAAGGGATCCTGGTATGTCTTCTTTAAGAAAAGAAAACTTATCTAAATTATTAAAAACGTCTCTTTTTTTGCTCATACTATCATTATCTCACAGCTATAATTTTCCAAACAGACAGATATATCGTATAATACTTTCTCTTTCTATAAAAATATTCAATAAACTAATGCCCATTGCCGATAATAAAAGATGCAGCAAAGGGATATAAAATGAGACGTACTTTTTTTTACAGCATAATCGCGGCACTATTGATAGTAGCTCTGTCTACCGGGGTCGTATTTGCTATTCCATCGGAAACGACCACCGATTCTCAACCCGTATTCATAAATCCAGCTATTATCAAGACAAAAAAGGAATTAGATGACTTGGCTGAAAAGATTAAAAGCAAAGAGGCAGAGGTTCAAGAGCTTGGTGGTCAGCTTGAGAGCAGCACTAAAGAGATCATATCCTCTTATCAGAGACTTAAGTCAGCCGAGAGGGATCTTCGCGATCAGCAAACGGTGCTTAACAAAAGAATCATCGAAGTTTATAAAAATAGGAGTAATTTCATAATATTAGTTCTCACCTCGAGGAGCCTTAGAGACCTATGGACAAGGATAACCTTTCTGTCTCGAGTAAACCAAGTAGACCGAAGCCTTCTTTCTAAAAATAAAAAACATCTAGATAAGGTCGATAATATTAGAAACACGATTTCAGCTAAAAAAGAAGGTCTGCTTGAGAGTAGGCGCGCTAGGATCAGCGAGCTTGCTGACCTAAGGATAGAATTTAATACAAAAAATACCAAACTTTCAACTCTAACAAATGCCGCTAAACCGGCTAAGACCGTTAATTCACAGACTTCATTTTCTATTTTAGGAAGATAGAGAGCAAAACCTCCGTATGTGTAATCTAAAGAGGCTCCAGTGAAAAAGGGCAAGCAATTTTAACGCGTCAAACACCTAAGGGTTGACCCACCCACTATTTATATTGAGATCATCGCTAAGCTTAGTTCAGCTTTTTTTAGTCTTTGTATCCAACAACATTTCTTCGACATACAGATATATGCAATTGCTTTCTCATTCGAGGGTTTGACGTTCTAAAGACAGCGTATCTAGGTGAGGATGTTGATTACCGAGATTTAAATGACTTGCTCAAATGTTAAGATAATTTTTAATAAATATTAAAGTTCGTTAGACATTCATTCTAGAGGAAGGTCTCTTAAAACAAAATATCATGAATTTTTATCTAGCCAATCATCATCAAGTTTGCTTGCATCTATTGACTCTTCGTCGTTACTAGTACCACTTTCAATTTCTTGAGGGGGACAGTTCTCTCCATCGCTTGTGACGTCATCGACATTGATCTCAATACTTAGATCATTACCTTCGTCGTCCTCGTTATCTGAGTTATAATGCAAACTATCGATAGTCTTCTGCTCCGGATTTGTAAGATACCCCTTAACGTCTTGAACGTCAAGATTCATGAACTCACTTACCTCGGTCTTTAAAACCTTGGCAAGGTTTGGATTTTTTGTAGCGATCTTTAATCCAAAAAATTCACAAATGACTTCGTCTTTATTGTTTTCTTCGCTTTTACTCACAGCCTACCTCTCATTTTGCTGTTATTTAAATATCGGCATTTACTTTATTCATCTTTAAGCCAATATTGCTCTAATATTTTTTCTTGACTGCCGCTTGTTATTTGATAATATTTAAGGACGTCCCAAAAAGTCGAGAGAGCTGACTTTTTATACGACCGTTAATGTGATGTTAAAAATGATCGGAAATTATAAGTCGTGAGACTGAACAAAGTATGGTCAGTTTTTATATCTCAGTGGCGGGGTGAAAAAAGAATATGGTTTCCAAGGTTTTTTGGGATAAAATTCCCCCAAGGTTAATAGAGACAGGATCTCGAGAACCCGCTGGGGGTTTTTACTTGTCATTAAAGAAACTTGTTTGTTCTTCCATGCCGGCGACGGTGTAGATCGAAAGCTCTCCTTCTAAAAACCCGTCAATCGCTTCATTAGCCAACTGATCGGCCTCACGGTTGTCTTCTCTTGGCACATGGCTAAGTTCGTATTCGTTGCACTTTGAAAGCAACTCAATGGATCGCTTATAAAGAGGGGCGAGGCCTTGATTTTTTACCTTATAAACGCCTTTTAACTGGCGCACTAGAAGCTCGCTGTCTAACCTAAGGTCTAGGTGGCTTGGATTCAATTCCATCGCTCTTTCCAGCGTGACTATGAAAGCTAGATATTCGGAAACGTTGTTGGTACGTTCCCCCACATATTCACTTACCGTAACAAGGGTATTTAGGTCTCTATCTAATACTATTCCACCAATACCTGCATGCCCTGGGTTTCCCCTAGCGGCGCCGTCGCTAAATGAAATGACCTTCACGCTATTTCTTTCACGACTATTCTACTGCAATGACCGCATCTCCATATTTCAGTATCATCCTTAAAAGCATTTAATTCGCTCTCAGGAAGTGAGACATGGCATCCCTGACATGTACCATCTTTTAGTACGGCAACAGCTACACCATCTTTCTCTTTCCTTAATCTTTCGTATAATTTCATTACTTCATCATCTATATCTTTAGATACCGTTTCACGCTCCACTTTTAGATTTTCAATAAGTTCATCTTTGTCTTTATTTAGAGCCATGACAGCGTCGCTTAATTCATTTTTCTTTTTTTCAAAACTTAAAAGACCATCGCTAAGCTTTCTATTTTCATCTGCTAGCTTATCCGTCTTGTCGATAGCTTCCAAGAGTTCATCTTCGAGCTCACTGACATTGTTTTTTAAATGCCCTACCTCATCTTGAATTGATTTTAATTCCTTAGGGTTTGTGACATTTCCGTTGTACAATCTTGCCTCGTTCTTTTTTGTCTTCTCTTCAACCATGCTAAGATCGTTTTCTATCCGCTTTTGATCTCTGCCAGCTTGAGCATATTGACCGTCATGGCCATCCTTTAAGATCTTAAGTTTATTGATTTTTTCAGTAATTTCAATCAGCTCATTTTTCTCGGGCTGATTGTTCCTTTCTCTTGTCAATTGGTCTATTTTTTCATCTACCAGCTGCAACATATGCAGCCTCTTAGGGTCATACATCTCTTCTCCATGGATTAGTCTTTACCCTCGATATCTTGATGGGGATGTCTTTAAATTCTCTTCCAAGATCCTTTTTTAAACTATTTAAAACTTTTGTTTCCGTAGCATCATGAGTCCCGTCGATGATTAAGAAGCCTCTATCTATCGCCTCTTTAGCATCGTGATATTTTATATCGCCAGTAACAAAAACGTCAGCTCCTGCAGCCATCGCCTCGCCTATAAATCCGGCGCCGCTCCCGCCACAGACGGCGACTCTATCGATTTTTCTCGGATCGCCGGCTACCCTAATATTGTCGCCGAACGCAACTTTGCAGGCCTCTATAAAGCTTTTAAAATCATTTTTTTTCTTAAGCCTGCCGATCCTACCGATGCCGACTTCGCGGTCTTCATTCGATAGTTCATATACATCGTACGCGACTTCTTCGTAGGGGTGGTTATTTACCATAACATCGATAACAGCTTTAAGATCATTTTTCCTTGTAAGAACTTCAAGCTTAACCTCGCTTACCTCTTCTGTCTTCCCGATCCGCCCCAAGGTGGGGTTCGATCCTCTTAACGGTCTAAAGTTTCCGACACCGCTTGTCTCAAATGAACAATGTGAGTACATCCCGATGGCTCCCCCGCCAGCATCTCCCATTGCTTTTTTTAATTTCTCTCTAGAATCGATAGGGACAAAGACAGCTATCTTATACAAATATCCAGTCACAGGAATAAGCGCTTTTACATCAACGAGATCAAGGGAGCTTGCTAGACAGTCGCTCACTCCCCCTTTTGCTTTATCGAGGTTTGTATGAGCCGAGTAGATAGATATATTTGATCTTATGGCGTGAGCAATTACCTCGCCCTTTCCGGCATCCGTGATTATTCTTTTTAGATCACTTCTGATAAGAGGGTGATGTGAGATTATTATATCCACGCGGGCTTTTTTTGCCTCCTCGATAACGCTTATGTCTACATCCAGCGCTAGAAGGATCCTTTTGACTCTAGAGGCCACACTGCCCACCTGAAGTCCGACATTATCCCACTTTTCCGCCAATACCTCCGGGGCAATGGCATTCATAAAGTCTATGATCTTTCCAACTGTTTCGCTCAAGCTCTATCCTTAAGTTCAGTCATGATTCTTTCTCTGGCTACATAAGTCGCGACATCAGTATATCCTGCTGTCTTTAAAGACTCCACCAACTTATCAAAGTCCCTACCCACGTCATCTGGAGAGTGGGCATCGGAGCCAGTAACAACTGGTACACCCCTTGTAAAACAAATATTAATAAAATCTTGGGATGGATATATTTCCTTGGCCGGTTTCCTAAGTCCGGCGCTATTTATCTCTATCGCTGCGCCAGACTCTTTTATAACGTCGATCGTCTTTGCATAGACGTCATCTAGCTCGACATTCGGTCTAAAACCATACTTTTTAATAAGATCCGGATGTGCGATGATATCGAATAGTTTCGTCTTTGCCGAGTCGGCTACCTCTTTGAAGTATCGCTTGTAAAGGTCTTCGATGCTGTAATTATCATAGTTGTCGATATATCTTCTATCATCAAAGCCCCACCCGTCTATGAAATGCACTGAACCAAGCACATAATCAAAATCATATTCGGCGATTATCGATTGAATTTCTCTTTCTTTTCCGGGAATATAATCGACTTCGATGCCAAGCCTTATCTCGATCTCCTTAAACTCGTCCTTCATCCTCGCAACATCCGCTATATAGAACGGAAAGTCATCCCAACTCATAGTTAGCGCCGGATCATAAAAATGAATTAGTGGAAGATGATCAGAGAAGCCGATCTCATCAAAGCCTTTTTCGATTGCGCTTGTGACGTAATCTCGCATCTCACCTACAGCGTGACCACATCTTTTTGAGTGTAAGTGATAATCGATCACGTTACTGAATTTTTCCTCTTGTTGACCAAGTAGACGAGGCCTTAATTTTTTTTCTTTATGAGTTTTACGGTAGTCCCACCCTTACGTTCTTTGATCTCAACTTCATCCATCAACGCAAGCATGAAAGGAATGCCTCTTCCCCTATAGTTTAATTGAGAATCAAAAGATGGAAATCTTGGCTTAAATACTCCCTCATCGATTACTTCGATTATCGCGTAATCTGCTTCAAATATGAACGTGATCCTTACCTTGTCTCTCTTTCCTCTTGGTGAACCATGCTCGATCGCGTTAGCGCATGCTTCGCCTACGGCTACCTTGATATCAAACTTATCGGTCTCATTAAAGCCACTTTCCTCTGCCATCTTGGCGATAAATTTTCTGACAGCTACCAACCTTCTTCCTTGACCAGTTATCTCTAACTCATCAAAAAGATAGTCGTCCCTGCTTTTTATCTCCTGGCTATTTTCAATATTCATAGTAGTTACCGTGTTTATGCTCAATTAATGAACTTTTTAAACTAGCTACAGCTTGTATCCTATACAAAATCAACTTTACAAGCAATCTTTATATCAGCGATACTTTCGAACGCTTTTCACGTCGATTAATTCCCGAAGAAGATCATCAATGGTTTTCCCGTCAGGATGAATAATCTGTCCGGCAATCTCCGCTAGAGGGATTAGCACAAAGGCCCTATTTTTTATTTCGGGATGGGGAACATTAAGATGCGGTTCGTCGATCCTTAAGTCACCGAACAAGAGGATGTCGAGATCAATTGTCCTTGGTCCCCACTTGATCTTTCTATCTCTTTTAAGTTTTTCTTCAATACCTTTTGTGATTTTTAGTAACTCATGGGGGGTAAGGTCGGTCTCAATCTCAATTGCGGCGTTAAGAAATTCTCCCTGATCGACATAACCAACCGGTTCCGTTTCATAGAGCGACGATACTTTTTTGACCTTAATATTTATATTATTTTTTAGAAGAGAAATAGCTTTCTTTATGTTCTCTTCCCTATCACCGACATTTGAACCGAGACCAATAAAAGCTGGGGTCATTTCTGTTTCGATCTGCACCTCGTTACCTCAACACCTACCCAGCGCATCTCTCCACTTATCGGAGGATCAGGTTTTCTGACCCTCACGGTGACATCGATGACTTTTGGAGATTCAAGAACTTCGGCGGCGATCCTTGCTGCTAACGTTTCTAGAAGGTTAAGGCTCTCGCCTTCCATTACCTTCTTTACTCTTTTATATATAGCATGATAATCAACGGTATCGACAATTTCGTCGCTTTTTCCCGCCTCGATCGTATCGACATTCATCCTGATGTCGACTATAAAATCTTGTCCCTCTTTCTTTTCTTTTGCCATGAGGCCATGATGGGCAAAGAACTTCATGCCCTTAATAATTATCTTATCCATCATAGACCCCCTTCACCACAGCGTCCGCCATCTTCGCTACTCTAAACATCTGAGCAACATCGTGGACCCTAATAATAGATGCGCCAGCGGCTATCGATAAAGCTATCGTAGCAGCCGTACCTTCGACTCTTTCATCGACTTGTCTGTCTAATACTTTCCCAATAGTGGACTTCCTGGATGTACCGATAACTATCGGTCTTCCCAAGCTCTTAAACTCTTCAAGTTTTCTTAGGAGGGTCAAGTTATGTTCCACCGTTTTTCCAAAACCAAAACCGGGATCTATGGCGATCTTCTCTTTTTCGATTCCGGCCTCTATGGCAATTTCCATCTTGTTATTTAGATAACCCAATATTTCGGGTATCAGATCTTCATAGGTGGGATTATTTTGCATGGTAGAAGGATCATTTTTCATGTGCATTATAATTATGGGAGCCTTGCTTTCCGATACTATATCAATCATTTTATCGTCAGTAGTCATTGCGCTGACATCGTTAATAATGTCGGCGCCACTGCTAAGCGCTTCTTTGGCTACTTTGCTCTTTTGGGTATCAATAGAAATCGGGATCTCCGACTTTTTTCTAATATTCAAAATGATTGGGATCACTCTGGAAAGTTCCTCGTCAACTGAGACCGGCTTGGAATCTGGCCTTGTCGACTCTCCCCCTATATCGATAATGTCAGCGCCATCGCCTACCATCTTAAGAGCGTGGTCGGTAGCTATATCGATATCATTAAATTTTCCTGAATCTGAAAAAGAGTCCGGGGTGACATTTAAGATCGCCATAACAAGCGTCCTTCCCCCTATTGTGAGTTTTTTCCCGTTTAGGTCCCATATGGTCCTTGTTTCTTGATCAATACTTACAAGGACCTCCTCTATCTCTTTAGCTATGCCCTTAAGCCCGTATGGTTGGATCTTTAATTTTTTAATTATTAATTTAAAATGCTTTAATGAGCCCATCAGCAGCACATCGGTCGTTGGTCTAGTAAAACCGGCAGACCATTTAGCAACGGCTGCCTCACCACCCTTAGAAAGCATCTCCTGCTTTATTATGTTTGCCGCTCTCACGTCGACATCTATTAACTTTAAAACCCAATATCTCATCTTTGGCGCCATCATCGGTATACTTACGTCATCGACCCCGATTTTTAAAAGTTCGCGTTTTGCGTCTTTATAATTATTTATTTTTTTAAGATGAAGGTTGTGGCCCATAAATGTAACTAGTTTCTTCGCTGATTGATAAGGGCGAATACCTCGGCTCTTGTTGCTGGCCGCTCCCTAAATATCCCTCTGACAGCAGAGGTTATCGTAAGTATGCCCGGTTTTTTTACGCCCCTTATTGTCATGCACATATGCTCGGCTTCGATCACGACAACAACGCCTCTTGGTTTTAGTTTTCTTGTTATTACTTCGGCTGCCTCGGTCGTCAGCCTCTCTTGAACCTGGGGTCGCCTAGATATCGTCTCGATTACTCGACTTAACTTACTGAGGCCGACGATTCTTCCATCGGCAGGAATGTAGGCAACATGAGCTTTCCCTACAAACGGGAGAAGATGATGCTCGCAGAATGAATAAAGAGGGATATCGGTTAGCAATACCATTTCTTCGTGTTTGTCAGTAAAATATACTTCCAAGTCCTTCTCGGGATTTTGCTCCAGGCCCTTAAAAACCTCTTCGTACATTTTTGCTACGCGTTCCGGGGTATTCTTTAAGCCCTCCCTTGATGGGTCTTCACCTATCGCTTCTAAGATCATGGTAATGGCCTCTTCAATTTTTTTTGTATCCATTTTTCCACCCGCTTCTTTAATTAGTTATACTACTCATCTGTCATCTTGTTATATTCAGATATTAATTTTTCTGTTATGTTGCCTACCGTCATCATATTTCGATCAATTTCTGTGACCGGAACGATCCCTTGTGACGAAAGAGTGAGAAATATCTCATCGGCCCCATAAAGATCGTCTATTTTTATGGATTTCTCGATTAACGCTAAACTGCCCCTTTTAGCTAATAAGATCACTTGATCCCGGGTGATCCCCCTAAGCAACCCATCAGTGATCGGTGGAGTGATTATAACATCTTCCTTGACTATAAAAACGTTACTAACCGTTCCTTCAGTGACTTTTTCGTCTATGTTTAACATCAGCGATTCGTCCGCTCCGGCGTCTTGCCCTTCAAGGCCGGCAAGGATATTGTTTAAAAAATTTGCTGATTTAGCTAACGGGTCTATCGCCCTTTTGTCATTTCTTCTAATCGTTGAGATGATCACTTTCCAGGAATCTTTTATACGGCCATCTTCTATCTCCCTTGTCGTCAAAACGATCGTCGGCACAATATTCTTTTCAGGCAATACGCCACCTTTTTGTACCCCTCGTGATATAGTTATCCTAAGAATAAGATCGTTTAAACCCTTATTTTCAATGACCGTCTTTAAGGCCGCCTCCTTGATCCACTCCTTTGACCAAGGAATCTCTAACCTTATCAACTTAGCTGAGATATACAACCTTTCTATGTGTTGATCTAAAAGAAAAATATTATCATTATAAGTTCGCAGCGTTTCAAATACTCCGTCGCCATATAGAAAGCTCCGGTCAAAAACTGAGATACACGCTTTTTCTGCAGAAATTATCTGACCGTTGATAAAAACCTTGTTTTCGTTATCTGCCAATTTTTTCCTCAGCTTCCATCGTCGCTTTTATTAGAGCCTCGGCTTTTGAAAGGGTCTCATAATACTCTTTCTCTGGAATTGAGTCCGCAACGATTCCGGCTCCCGCTTGAACATGAGCTTTTCCATCTTTTATAATCAATGTTCTGATTATGATATTGAGATCCATATCGCCATTAAATGATAGGTAGCCCATTGAGCCAGTGTATGGCCCTCTTCTTACCGGTTCCAGCTCTTCTATTACTTCCATTGCCCGTATCTTTGGACAACCGGTTATTGTACCTCCGGGAAAACAGGCCCTGACAAGATCGCTTCTTGATCTGCTTGTGCTCAGTTTTCCGATGACATTGGATACTATGTGTGTGACATGCGAATAACTCTCTATTATCATCAACTCATCCACTTTGACACTTCCATAGTCCGAGACTCGTCCCAGATCGTTTCTCTCAAGATCTACAAGCATAATATGCTCGGCTCTTTCTTTGACGTCGCTAATTAATGTTTTATTTAAATGCTTATCATCCTCGCTTGCACTCCCTCTTCTGATCGTTCCCGCTATCGGTCTTGTCTCGATCTCATCTCCCGATAATTTCACCAATCGCTCCGGCGAACAACTTACCATCTGCCAATTACCAAAATCGAAGTACGCAGAGAAGGGTGAAGGATTTAGATCTCTTAACTTTTGATAAATGAGGTATGGATCGATCGTGACGTCTGTGGTCAATCTTTGAGAAAGGTTTACCTGATAGACATCTCCTGCAAAAATATATTCCTTTGCCTTTTTCACAATATCTTCAAAAGCCTCTTTCGTAAAATTTGATCTAAAATCACGAGTCTTTTTTTTGACATCTTCTTTATCTCCGGTAATTAGACCCTCTTTCAGCTGAGTGCCTGCCAAAAGAAGGTCTTCAACATTTCTTAACTCACGCTCAGCAAGGTTACGGTCGTTATTGGAGGCAATCGAATATACAGTCGCTACCTTCCTATGGTGGTCAAAGACAACTGTGATCTTAGGTATGAAAAATAGAACATCGGGAAGGGCTAAGTCGTCTTCGGCGATTTGGGGGATCTTTTCGATATGCCTTGCACTATCATATCCGATATAACCGACAGCACCGCACATCGTCTCTTCTAGTTCTATCGTCATAAGACCATCAAGAATTTTAAATAATTCTTTTAGAGGATCCCCGGATTTTCGAATCACTTCATTATTAAAAATCAACCCCTGATGACCATTTTTGCTTTCAAAAGTAATTAGAGGGTGGAGGGCAATCAAGGAATATCTTGCTATTCTTTCGCTTCCGGAAACACTCTCTAAAAAAGCGCTATTGGGTGCCCTTAAAATATCGTAGACTAAGTCAGGTTCTTGCCAATCAATCTCTTTTTTGGTGACCGTCAAATCTTTTATGACAGCCCCTGCCTCTTTGTTTAGATTCGTCACCTGATCCTCTCTTTGACTGTTTGCCTCATCAAAAAAAGGATCTTCGATGAAGCGGACGCGAGACTAAATCGTAGGCTTAACTTCCTTCGTCTAAAGGCAACGTCCCATCCTCTAGCACTTAACGCTCAGTCTCTACTCAGCTTGATATCAAGTAAAATAGCATATTTATTGTCATTCTTATAGTGCCGGCTGTAATATTACGGTTTTGGATTCATCGGGCAACGATTCTTTGTCGATCGAAAAAGTCGATCCCGATGGTCTTAATGCATTTTTGTACATATCTATAAATCCATCCTCGCTATCGATATCTAAACGGCACCTATCGTTTTTAAAGTGCATCGGTATAGTGACTTTTGGATCCAGCATATTAATTATGCTGACGGCCTCACTGCTATCTATGGTAAACGTCCCACCTACTGGGATAAGGGCAATATCAACAGGCCTTATTGAATCAAGGGTCTTTTCATCTAAAATATGACCTAAGTCACCGAAATGGCAGACATTTAGATTATCCATACTGATCTTAAATATAATATTCTTACCCCTGACTCTTCCTTCGTTATTATCGTGCCATGATTTAACACCCTCTATACGCACTCCTTCTATATTGTAAGTACCGCTTTTGTCAATAAGCTTGTAATCCCCCCTAATATCATCGGCGTGACAGTGGTCTAAGTGATAATGGCTCACGGTTACGATGTCGGCTCGCTCCGTTACAGGACGATGTCCTATGGCGCCGCTAAAAGCGCCGCTTTCATACGGATCGGTTATCAATCTCATCCCGTTATCAGCCTCTAATAAAAAACAGGCGTGCCCCAACCATTTAATCTCCATCATTTACCATCTCTTATCAATCATCTTTATCTACCTAATTTCGTAACTTTACGACTCTTGCCTCGATCAAGAATGCTATAATTCTAACTTAAATGACGAATGATCATCTTTTAAACAGCGACGATCGGATAACAAAGGCAAGAAAGCTACTCTTCGAGCAATCTCCGGTAGCTGAACTTTCTTCAATATTCGAAAAAAAAGGGTTCGAACTTTACGTCGTCGGCGGAAGTGTGCGAGACGCTTTTCTAGGTAAAGTACACGGTGATTTTGACTTCACCACTAACGCTCCCCCTGAGACGATAATGGAACTTGTCAAAAACTACGCTGATGAGCTCTGGACGATCGGGATCGAATTTGGAACTATTGGTATTGAAAAAAATAGCCTTAAGGCGGAGATAACTACTTTTAGAAGCGATACTTACGCTGATGAAAGTCGAAAACCAGACGTAGAATTTGAAGCAAACATTAAAACAGATCTTTCCCGCCGGGATTTTACCTTTAATGCCATGGCATTTAAGTTACCCGATGGGACATTTATAGACGAATATAATGGCCTAAGTGACCTGAGTGAGCGAGTACTGCGAACGCCGATAGATCCCGACGACAGCTTCAATGATGACCCGTTAAGGATGCTTAGGGCTCTGAGATTCGTCTCTACCTTAATAGTTTTACCATCAGCTGAGGTCATCAAATCCATAATAACGATAAAAAACAGGTTGGAGATAGTTTCAAATGAACGTATCCAGGCTGAACTCTCTAAACTTCTAACCGGCATATCTCCGTCACAGGGCATCAACTACCTTGTCTCTACCGGTCTTACCGATATTATATTACCTGAGATTTCTGAGCTGGCATCGTGCGTGGATCCGGAGCATCGCCATAAAGATCTTCTTGAGCATACAATGACCGTCCTTGATAATGTGCCCGCGAAACTCACACTCCGGCTAGCGGCTCTTTTTCACGACATTGGTAAACCGCGGACTAAATCTATGGGAGCTGACGGAGTCCATTTCTATCACCACGAGGTCGTTGGGGCAGAAATGGCAAAAAAAAGACTAAGGAAACTTAAGTATCCCGCTGCCTTAATCAATGATGTAGTTAAAATGATCGAGATGCATATGCGTTTTCATACTTACAGGTTAGGATGGGCCGATAGTGCCGTTAGAAGATATATAAGAGATTGCGATCCTCTGATAGCTGATATCAATAAACTTGTGAGAGCGGATTGCACAACAAGAAACCCTTTTCAATCTCGTAAGTTTGCAAGCCTCCTAGATGAGTTATATGGTCGGATCGAAATCCTTGAGAAAGAGGAGGAATCAGCCAAGATAAGGCCTCCGATCGATGGAAACGAGGTCATGTCATACTTAGATCTAGAGCCAGGACCGGATGTGGGCAAAATCATGAAAGCCCTTTTAGAGGCAAGGCTTAATGAAGACATAATGACAAAAGAAGACGCCTTCTCTTATATAGATAATCATTTCAAAAATTTTTTAAATAATGATGATAATAGCAGCTAAATGGGGTTGCACCATTGTTTACGTGCCCATAATTCGGGAATATTTAAATAGAACTCCCGAGTGGTTCGATTATCCAAAGTCTTAACATGGCTAAGGGAGGCGAACTGAGAAGACCGAAAGGTCATCAGAGAAAGCCGGAGATCAAAGCTAAAACAAGACAGGTGGAAAAAGGATTGCTTGGGAGTTTATCTATGCCAATTTCTTATCTCTTAGATCGAGATAAAGTTCGATTAAATTTATAGTCGCATCCATCAATCTATTGATTCCGCTGAGTTCTTCTTTGATACCGATTTCTGAATCTATTAATGAGCCGTTTATCACAAGCTGGCCATCTTTAGCGGTAGATGGTTCGGAATATAGTACTGCCGCTTCACTTCCTTTGGAGTCAAAAAAAGGGGATGCCTTATTAAAGCCACGGGTAACCACAAAACCGTGTTTTGTTTTATTGTAAGTTCCGATCGCCATCCGATTTTCTATCCGGTACCAGGACGCCGCCATCAAAATTGTTTCTTTAAGGAACGTATAAGTTGATTCATAACCCTTTTGTTCATCAAGAGACGCTTTCTTTTCAAGCCCCTCGAGGGTGGGAAAATGAAACAGTTTATCTGGCTCCCCGTCCACTCTGATCGCTTCCCTAAAAAACTGTCCAGGCCCTATGATCTTTCGCCCTTTGAACTTAGTGCCAAAAAACATATAGGAACCAAGAATCGACATCTTGTCTCTATCTCGGAGCGCTATGCAAAGACCTGCGAAATCTTCGATCGCACTGATAAACTCGGCATATATCTTAACGCTTAAGATCTTAATAGCATCTTCATTGGCACTACTCATCGCTTCGAATAAGATGTCAGCTATAAGCTTATGGTTGTAAGCACCAAACGTGGCATATTCTTCAAGAAATTCGTGATCCAGCAGGTCATCCATGATCTTGCCTTTTTTTGTGCATAATTACATGACCGCCCGGCAAAGCAGAAGGCCGGATTTTAAGACTGTCTTTTTTTATCTTCCCTATTCGCTACCTATCGTCTTACTTAGAGACTGCATCTCACCGTAGAGCTTAAAAAGTCTTCTACCGATATACAGCAAATAGCCAAACGATAACGTCCAAATAGCTATGTATAGATATATGGCTATCGGCATCGCGTCTATAAAACCTTCGTTACTTGTAGACCCGTAAGTAAAGACAAAATAAGCAATGGCTGTGCCAATGGTCGCGATCGTAATCCAAATTATTAGCGAAAACAAGGATCGCTCCTTAGATGCTTTATTTGACAACAGACTCAGCTCTCTTTTTAACTTTACTATCTGGGAGTCAAGCACACTCAAATATAACGTGGCGATAAGCCATACCCCTATATAGGCGCCTATGACAAAAGGTGCCGCTGTTTTTATGGTTATATGGTCAGGTAGTTGTAACATATAAGCTATCCTCCTAGCTGATCTTTCATGTCTTCGATCTGCTCCCTTAAATTATTTATCGTTACTTTAACGATTATCATAGCTCCAAATAGCGCTATCATCGCGAACATTGCGACGATGAAAGTGATCAACATGGATGACTCGACGCCAGGATCGCTAAGCGTAAAAATGACCGGATGCGCAGATCTTAGTACTCTTGTGGAAATCATTGTAAAGATGACCGCAATATAACTTACGATTCCCAGCGCTGCCGAGTATCTGGCTCTCTGATGTGCTGAGTCTACAGACGATCGTAGAACGAAATACCCTGAATAAAGGAGCATGACAAGCAGATAGCTCGTAAGCCGTGGATCCCATGTCCACCAGACCGTCCAAGTAACCCTTGTCCACAGGATACCCATGACAAGCAGCATAGATCCAAACAATAGTCCGATCTCAGCACCGACCGAAGCCCACGTATCCATATTCTCTCTTGTGAGAAAGGCAAAAAACCAAAACACAGGGACCAGGGTTATAAGAGAGATGCTGGCAATAAGCAAGATTAATCTGACATCTATACCACCAAGGACTTCAATCCCCATGACATTAAAGGTTATCCTTAACGCAAAAGCTATGACTGTAGCGATAGCTGTCGCTTTTGTAAGCCTGATGGCCTTTCTGTATAGATTTTTAGAGTCCTTCATCAAGTACGCTATCGACCCAAGAAGCGTGACTCCAAACGCTACCGCTGAGGTCGCCGCCATCGGCACATGAAAATAGAATATCTTCTGACTGAAACCGATCTGTTTTACTTCAAGAGGTGTTAAAAAGAAAGTACCAATAAGACCTGCTACTGTTAGAAGAAAAGCCGTTACCAGATAGAAATAAAATCCACCTATTTTTAAACTCAAAACTCTATCACTCTCCGATCACAAAATCATATAACCCATATGAGGCTACAAAGTATACTATATCAAATAAAGCCAGTATTTGCACTGCTCTTACCACTTCTTTTAATGTATTTGGTCCTAGCGGACCAGCCATAATATTCCCGCTTATCGTCACCGCCAGCCAAAGTATGGGCATCATCAGCGGCAGCCCTAAAATCGGTACTAAAAGATCTCTTCTTTTAGTGTTAATGGCAAGAGTTGTAACAAAAGTACCGATGGAGGCGATGCCCAAATTACCTAAAAATATCCCCAATATGAATAGAACGATCATTGGAAAATAATTATATCTTATAAAAAAGATTGTAAATATCGGAATGGTGATGATCTGAATAATAGAAAGAAAAATAAAATTACTAAGTACCTTTGAAGTATATATCAGCGACCTGTCGATCGGGCTAAGGAGCAATCCATCTAAACAACCGCCCTCTTTCTCGTGGGCAAAAGAACGATTCAGTCCCAGTAGCGCAGTGAAGATGAAGGCTATCCAAAGCAGTCCGCCGCCAAAAGCAGTTAAATCGTTACGATCGGCGCTAAAGGAATAATTAAATATTACCATCGTCAACATGACAAACAGGAACATCGAGATCAACATCTCTCTCGTCCTAAGTTCGAGAATCAGATCTTTTTTTAAGATAGTCCATATCTGTGAAAATGAAGTCACTATACGACCTCTCCTTTTACGGACTTCTTGTAAATAGCTTCAAACTTATTTCTTTTAATATCTTTTTTTTCTTCAAAAAAGACAATCTTTCCGCCATCTAAGATCATTGCTTGGCTGCATAAAGTGAGGCCTTTTTCGAGATTGTGAGTGACCATCACAAAAGTATGTTCCGCCCTGATATCATCCAGGAGACCATCCAGTATATCTACGGCGTGGGGATCAAGCCCGCTGTGAGGTTCATCGAGAAATAGTATGGACGGCTTGTGGATGAGAGCTCTTGCGATAGCCAGCCTTTGCGTCATTCCTTGGGAAAATGTTCTAACATAGTCATATCTGCGATTACTTAACTCGACCCTATCAAGAAGTTCGTCGATTCGACTCTCCAGATCGTCGACCTTATAAAGAACTCCATAAAATCTTAGGTTCTCGTGAGCATTCAGATCACCGTAGAGAAGCGGATTGTGAGATATAAGTCCGATCTTTTTCTTTATCGGGATCGGGTCCGCCATCAAGTCGATCCCCGCTATCGTTACATCGCCTTTTGTCGGGGCTTCAAGAGTCGAGAGTATTTTTACCATCGTTGTCTTGCCGGCACCGTTAGGACCAAAGACGCTTAAAAAACCGCCCTTTTTTAAAGAAAAATCAATTCCTTTTAAGACTTTTCTTCTTCCAAAGTCTTTCTTTAGTCCGCTTACTTTTATCTCGATATCTTCCACTTACAACATCCACCCAACTTTTCTGATCTTTCGAAATAAAAAATCGCCAATTAAACGACGCGGCGATTTATTCAATATTTATATTTGCAGCATTACTTTTTAATGGCCAGCTTTTCGCCACATCCTGGACAAAAACTGTCATCAATCTTATATTCAAAACCACAGGATTGGCAAGTAAGCTCATTTATGGCGCTGCCGCAACCAATACAGAATTTAGAATTATTATTATTCTTCTCGCCGCAATGAGGGCACTTTACACCCGGAACCTTTTGCTTCGCCGACTTTGATATAGACCCCAGGTTCTTCTCTTTACCCTTGCCCTCTTTACTATCAATTTCTTCTAGAACAGCTACCGCTTCCCTCTCCAGCTTGTCTCTGATCGCACCATAATCTTCCTCTGAAAGCTTGGCTGTCTTAAAATCGAACTCTACGTCTTTAATTGATTGATATAGCGCGTCCTTTTTTGCGTGAAGAGCGCTTAAAGGTGTCTCTTCATAGTAATTCTCAAATAAGTTCTTTGGACTCCTCCTAAGAAACGGCTGCATTACAAAGATCGCACCGCCACCCATGATTATCAACCAAGTTACATATCCAAAAAAGAGACTAGTATCCATTAACTACCACTCCAGATCATCAAGATCATCTTTTAATTTATCTTTGTATTTATCATCGATAGAACTATCGGCGCTTTTTGGGTCTGATTTATCTTTCTCGATAAGTGCTTCGCTTGCCTTATTTCTTTTAACCCAGCCCAACAAGACTACGGTAAGACCGATACTTCCAGCTATCACGAGGATGAACGGTGTCGCGTAAGCCATCCAATTAAAGCCTTCTTTCGGCGGAGCGGCAAGCAGCTGATCACCGTAATTTGTCCTTAAAAATGTAGCGATCTCTGCCTTGGGCTCGCCGTCATCGATCATCTTTGCGATAATTTCTTTTAAGTTAGCGCTCGTACTGCAAGTCTCGCTCTCACAATCCTTTAAGTTTTCGTTACAACCGCAGTTACAGATGAAATCATTTGCTATCGCCTTGAGTTCTGGGCTATCTTCAGCCAAAGCAACCTGTGTCATAGCAATATTCAATATAAACATAACGCTTAATACTATTAATATCGATTTTTTATTCTTCACTTATGGCCTCCTGCCTGGCATAGATAGCTGCTAATCTTCTTTTCTCGGTTGGGTCCGGCCAGTACGCGATCATCGTTCCAAGGAATACTACAAATCCGGACACCCACAACCATTGCATGAGAGGATTTATTATCAACGTGAATCCTCCAGTCCCATCGGCGTTGATGCCTGACGGAATTATATATATATCTTCCTTAAGATTTGACCTAACCCCTACCCTTGTCCAAGGCTGGTCCATCTGTGCGCTGCTATATAATTCTTTTCTAGGCGTGATCGTCTCAATCTCACGATCCCCTCTAAATACCGTCATGACGGCTGCTTGAGTTGCCTTTTCCGCGTCTTCAAACTCTTTTGATTCAATATACTTAATACTGTAAGATCCAATAGAGGCAACGTCTCCCGGTTTCATCGTTACGTCCTTTTCGATCTTGTAAGGTCCGCCCGCTATCGCAAAAAAGACCATGACCAGCCCTATATGTACTATATAGCCGCCATATCTTCTCTTATTTCTCCAAACTAGGTTTGTAAAAGATGTCAGTATATCCTCACCGGTCATACGATGGCGAGCACTAGTGCCCCTATAAAACTCAAAGATAATGGTAGCCAAGGTAAAGACGCAGAGCACTAATACGGACAGTACCCACGGATTCCTGACACCGATTGCAGCAATTGTGGGAATGGCGATCATCGCCGCTCCAAGTGGATACATAAAATTCTTTCTTAAATTTGCTACGGTAGCCCTTCGCCATGCTATCAAAGGACCAAAGCCCATCAAAAACAGAAGTACCATACCAAGCGGTACCGCCATCTGGTTATAAAAAGGCGCTCCCACCGTTATCTTACTTCCGGTCACGGCCTCAGAGATAAACGGAAACGTTACCCCCCAAAGGACCATAAAAGTCATTCCTAGCAATACGATATTGTTAAAGAGAAAAGCACTCTCCCGCGAGATTATAGAATCCAGCTCATTGTCAGACTTTAATAGCGGCAATCTATATATCAGCATGCCAAAACCAAAGGCAAGTGTTATAAAAAGGAACACACCAAGGTACGGACCTAGGCCCGACTGTGAAAACGTGTGGACCGAATTGACGATACCGCTTCTGGTGATCAGAGTACCGTAAATCGTTAGCGAAAATGTCAACGTGACAAGTGCCATGTTCCATATCTTCAACATGCCTTTCTTCTCTTGGATCATTATTGAATGCATGAACGCTGATGCGACAAGCCACGGCATAAACGATGAGTTCTCGACCGGATCCCAGCCCCAGTATCCGCCCCATCCCAATGTGTAATAAGCCCACCATGCACCGACAAGATTACCGACAGTCAACCAAAACCAACCCCATATGATCCATCTACGCGTTGTCCTGATCCACATATCACCAAGTTTTCCGCTGATCATCGCAGCCATGGCAAAAGCGAAGGGGATTGCAAAGCTTACATATCCCAGATATGTCGTCGGTGGATGAAGATACATGCCAGGATTGTGTAGCATCGGATTTAACCCCTGCCCGTCAGCTGGGACTATGGGCAGTCTCTCGAAAGGATTCGAGATGAATACCATAAGACTGGTAAAGAAAAAAACTATCAAGGCAAGGATAGTCGTCACATACGGCATCGACTCTCTGTTTCTGTGTTGGTTCTGGATTATTACAATAGCACCATAGATACCTAGAAATGTGGCCCACATAAGTAGTGAGCCATTATTGCCAGCCCAAGTAGCCGAGATCGTATATATTGTGGATAGCGCGCGGTTGGAGTACTCGTAAACGTATTTTACTGAAAAATCTCTGGTCAGAAAGGAGTACAAGAGGGTGCTGTATGAAATGATCACCAAGACACCGATCGAAATAGCCGCTCTCTCTGCGCTCGCTATCATCGATTTCTTACCTAGCCTCACCCCGACAAGCGACATTATTGCTACATACAGCGAGACTATCATCGTCGAGACTAACGTTAAATACCCTAGGAGTGGGACCATCTATATAAAAACCTTTCCTAAAATTTTATAGTCTTTCCTTGCCACAGTATTAAATGCCCTCCTCGACCTGATCAGGCCGTTTTACGTCTACATACTTTGACGGACATTTTGCAATCAACTGATCGGCGATAAATTCGCCGTCTTCGTTATATTTTCCTTCTACTATCGCCATGCCTCCGGCCTTGAACGTGTCGGGAACTATACCATCGTACTTTATTTTTATCGTCTCACTTTTTTTAGCATTTTCCATGTTTACCATTACCAGTTTATTTTTGACGTCGCCTCGCTCATCGGTTAAGTGAAATTCCCATTTTCGACCGACGTTGTCGCCTTCGAGCTCTTCGTCGACGACCAACCCTCCGATTCTCACTCGGTCTTCATGGATCGCCTTATCGTTTTTTACCTTCGATATCAACTCGCTCGGTTTCATGTAGTAAACGGCACTACTGGTCGTCGTAAAGTAGAGAAGGGCACCCATCACGCCTATGATGACTGCTATAGCTACATAAAATTTTGTCTTTTTCCTTGCCATGACTTCCTCTCTTTTTAAATCTTTCCTGTTTACTCTAGTCGTTTCCGGATCCTAAAAAATCCTAGATAATTATACACCCCCACCGCAACAACATGGCTGATATTGCCATATCCGCGAGTGAGGGTCATGGTTTTTTTTAATATTTTCACTAGCTTTGAAAATGTCAGTTCTACTCAAATCTTATCTTTTTCCTTGTCATATAATCACCTATAAAAAAACTGTTGAACACTGATAGGGCAAGCGTTTCAACAGATATATTAATAACTATCATCACATCTCTGTACTTGCCTGAACAACTGACATTTTATCATCGATAACATCTTTATACAATATTTTTTTGATGGGTAGAGCTTGAAGGGTAGAGAGCTGAAAACTGAAAGCAGATTCAAGAACCGTAAAAGAAAGAATTATGGAAAAAGCAAAGTACGTGACTACAGGGCTTGCTCTATCTATAGATTGTATCGAGTAAACTCGACCACTCCATATTTAACCGATCTTAAATTTCTTTAATTGAAAAGTATGACATGAACTTTTATAACAAATACAATTTAAGATCGGCAGCTCGAATCTGTTGACTGCTTTATGCTCTTCGCATCCCTACATAAATGCGTTCTCGATGTGATCTATCGAGTGGATATTTCTTTTTACCTCGATAGATAAGACATCAAAACGACAAGTGATGTTCTTATCTCTTAGATTTGAATAATATAGATCGGCAATCTTTCTTATCTTAGTTTGTTTTCTTTCATCCACCGATTCAAACGGCTTACCGAACTTTTCATCGCTTCTAGTCTTTACCTCCACAAAGACTAGGTAATCACCTTTTTTGGCGATTAAATCTATCTCGCCAATCGCGCATCGATAAGAGCGTTCGATGATGCGATAACCTTGTCTTTGAAGGTGGCGAGCAGCAAGCCGTTCGCCTTTTTTTCCAAGACCGTTGCCGCCAGTATTTGATCTCTTTTTGATCATTATCTCATTTTTTTTAGCCTGGCTATTACTTTGCTACAATATTTACAAGCTTGTCAGGTACGATGATGATTTTTTTTATTTCAAGTCCATTTAATTGATTAACTATTTTTTCTGACGCAAGTGCCAGTTCTTCAACTTCTTGCTCACTTGCCCCACGGGTAATGATAAGCTTATCTCTTAGCTTTCCGTTGACTTGAATGACTACAGTAACCTCATCGCTAATAGCTAAGTCATTATCGAATACCGGCCACGCTCTTCTATGAATGCTGAATTCGTTTCCCAATAATTCCCAAAGCTCCTCAGTTATGTGAGGCGCAAGCGGTGCGACAAGAAGTAGCAAATTTTCCAATAGGTCTTTTATGAGCCGTTTATTTCTCTTATCCTTATTCATCTTTCCGGTATATAAGTAGCCGGCATTTACCAGCTCCATAATGGCACTGATGGATGTATTAAAATTATGGCGCTCAAAATCCATGGATACTTTTTTTATAGTCGAATGAAGGGTCTGCAGAAGATATTGATCATCATCACTAAAATCAGGTGTAGGCCTTCCCTGTTTTTTTAACTCGATTAGACCCCTCCAGTGCGACGCATTATCAACGCCTGCTTCCTCTTTATACAAATCAATATTGTCATCCACAAAACGCCACAAGCGATTAAGGAACCGATATATCCCTTCTACTCCCTCGTGGCTCCACTCCAGATCCTTCTCGGGAGGAGCAGCAAAAAGAATGAACATCCTGGCGGTGTCCGCACCGTAATTATCTATTATCTCCTCCGGTGAGACGACGTTTCCGCGGGACTTAGACATCGTCGCCCCGTCGAGTTTCACCATTCCCTGCGTTAAAAGGTTCTGAAAAGGTTCCACAGCATACATCAGTTCCATGTCTGAAAAGACCTTGGTGAAAAAGCGAGCATAAAGAAGATGGAGGACCGCATGCTCAATACCTCCGATATACTGATCTACATCCATCCAGTAATCTACCCTCTTAGGATCGAATGGCCCGGTTTCAGTATGGGGGCTGCAAAAGCGCAGGAAATACCAAGAAGAACAGGTAAACGTATCCATCGTGTCAGTTTCTCGCCTTGCAGACCCACCGCATTTTGGACATTTAGTCTTATAGAATGATTCTTTCGTGCTAAGGGTCTCTCCCTTAGACACGTCAAGATCATCTGGTAATATTACTGGTAAGTCCCTTTCATCAAGGGGGACGATTCCGCAATCGTCACAATATACTACCGGTATGGGATTACCCCAATATCTCTGTCTCGATATTAACCAATCCCTTAATCTGTAAGTCGTTGAAGCTTTACCGTATTCCATTTCTTTTAACCAATGAGTGATCTTAGGTATGGCTTTGCTAACTGAAAGACCGTTAAAAGGGCCTGAATTTGTTAAAACTCCGTCCTCGGTAAAAGCTTCTTCCATATCTTCCATCATTGATTTTGAATCGATCGGTTCGATTACAACGTTTATTGGAAGTCCGTATTTATTGGCAAACTCAAAATCTCTCTGGTCGTGAGCCGGAACTGCCATAACGGCACCCGTTCCATATCCCATTAAAACGTAGTCCGCTAACCAAATAGGAATTTTTTCTTTATTGACTGGGTTGATCACGTATTTTCCGGTAAAGATCCCTTCTTTTTCAAAATCGCTTGATATTCTATCGACAGAGCTCTTTGAAGATACACGTCTAACGAAATCCTTTATCTCAATTTCCCGATCCGAACCTTCGATGATCTTGGCAACAGATTTGTGTTCAGGAGAGAGAAGAAAAAAGGTTGCGCCGAATAGCGTGTCTGGCCTAGTAGTAAAAACTGAAATGGTATCCGAACCATCCTCAAGAGGAAAGTCCACCATCGCACCTTCACTCTTACCGATCCAGTTCTCCTGCATCACCTTTACCCTTTCGGGCCAACCGGTTAGAAGTTCTAGATCATGAAGCAGCCTTTCAGCGTAATCGGTTATCTTAAAAAACCATTGCTCAAGTTCCTTCATCTCGACTATAGAGTGACAACGCCAACAAAGATCGTTTTCTACTTGCTCGTTGGCAAGCACTGTAGCACATGATGGACACCAATTGACCTTGGACTTGGCCCTATAGACTAGACCCTCTCTGTAGAATTTAAGAAAGATGGATTGGCCCCATCCGTAATACTCAGGGTCAGATGTGACAACAACCCGTTCCCAATCGTAACTGAGGCCAAGCTGTTTCATCTGGTGACGTTGCCTCTCAATATTCATATAAGTCCATGTTTTGGGATGGCTGTTATTCTTGATAGCGGCATTTTCTGCAGGAAGACCGAATGAATCCCAACCGATCGGATGCAGGACATTATATCCCCTCATAGAATTATGACGGGCAATGACATCACCAATAGCGTAATTTCGGACGTGACCCATATGAAGGTCACCTGATGGATAAGGAAACATCTCTAAGATATATTTCTTCTCTCTAGAATCATCCTCGATCGCACTGTAAAGGCTCTCTTCATCCCACTTATCTTGCCATTTTTTCTCGATATCGCCCGGTTGATACTTATCGCTCATCTATCCTCCAGATATGAAGCATATAGTTCATCATTTTAATCTATGACTGCTGACTTTAAAAGAAATCCCATATTTTTTAACCTTGCTTGCCGTCTAAATGGCTACTTTGATTATTTTTTTATAAAATATTAAGTTTTTCAAGTATATAACCGATATTAAACTATATTTATATCTATGATTCGTTATCAATTTATTTACAGGATGTAATGGAAAAGTATAAAAAAGTTGTATTCGACAATTTTGAAGTATTTATAGTAGGTATAATACTTACCTCTATTGCAGCGACTCATCATCTGGTTACCGACAAGATACCTTTCTTGAATTTTTATTATCTTCCTGTTTTTATCGCTGGATATTATCTTGGCAGAAGAAAAGCAGTGATGACAGCCTTTGCCAGTATATTATTTACTTTCCTTTACGCGTTAACGCTTAACGGCTGGCAATCAAACTATGAGACCATATCCGAATTTATCAGCGCTCTGGCAATCTGGGGAGGCTTTCTTACTTTATCGGCCATACTAGTTGGAACACTTTCTGAACAAAAAGAAGAGAAGATCGAGGAATTGAAGATCGCTTATATCGGTGTCTTGGAGATCCTGTCAAAATATCTTGAGAGCGGTGATCCCCTCACAAAGAGCCACTCCATAAGGGTGGCGGAATTAAGTATCAAGATCGCAGAAGCTATGCTTCTAAATGATGATGAGATCGAGAATATCCGAGCCGCAGCCCTCTTGCATGACATCGGAAAAGTAGAGATAGGCATCGACCTGATAAATAAATCCGTTGACTTGACTGAGGATGAGAAAATATTAGTCGATGAACATACCGAAAGAGGTGCAAAACTAATTGAGCTGGCCGGTGGGATACTAAAACATTCTGTACCATTAGTATTGGCCCATCACGATCACTATATAGATGATGAACACGGAAGAAAAATCCCCCTTGGCGCCCGTATTTTATCCGTTGCAGACGCTTATGACGCAATCGTCTCGGATAGGCCTTATAGAATTGGAAAAGAACCCTGGCAGGCACTTGAAGAGCTTCAAAAAAGCGCTGGTTCTCAGTTCGATCCCCAAGTAGTAGATGTTTTAAAAGGGATAGTCAGCCAAGCACATTCGGTCAATTTCTAAGCGCTTACCTAAAGATAAATACAGCACTCCTTGAATCTTTGTAATCATACAGTATGACTAGATCACCGAGGCCATCATTATTGAAGTCTCCATACGCGATCTTCGATGACTTCCAATTCCAATTACCAAGTCCCGATTTCCACCATGAATCGTAGACAATAAAACTTCCGATACCGTTTGAAGTAAAGATATCTATCGTCGAGCTATTACCAGGATATCCGGTAAAGATGATAAGATCGTCAATGTTATCCGCGTCCAAGTCGCCACTAAGTGAGACAGAAGATTTCCAATCCCAATTACCGGGTCCCGCATGCCACCATTCTTGTGAAGCCAGAAACTTTTTACCGTTCGATGGAAAAACAAAAGCTCTCACATCACGCTCAGCAAAATACCCGTAAAAAATGGCAAAATCCGTTTTTCCATCATTATTATAATCACCGGCAGTGATCTTAGATCCCTTCCAATCCCAATTTCCCGGACCAGCCCGCCACCAAGATACTGAGCCTTTGAATCTGCTTTTGTTTGATTCAAAAACAAAGACTCTGACATCACGGGAACCGAAATAACCGTAGAGAATAGCGATGTCGTCAATTGTATCTCCGTTAAAATCACCGCTTGTTATCTTGGACCCCTTCCAATCCCAGTTTCCGGCGCTTACATTCCACCACTTCTGGGAAGAAGTAAACTTACTACCATTCGAGGGAAATACAAACGTGGCTGCGGCTCTTTCTATTTTATACCCGTAAAAGACGCCAACGTCAGACAAGCCATCGCCGTTAAAATCACCACTAGTTAGTTTGATACCACCGTAATCCCAGGTACCGGGTGCCGATGTCCACCACTGCCTAGGAGGGTCAAATCCGGTAGAAGCGTTACCAAGAAAGACAAATAATTTAACCATTCTTTCAGTCTTATAACCATATGCTACTGCCAGATCAGATAAACCATCTCCGTTATAATCACCGGTAATGATCCTGCTAGCGCTCCAGCTCCAGTTGCTTGGACCCGAGTCCCAAATAGTATTAGGAGCAATTGTTCTTGGTGGTGGTAGCAAAGCAATGCTTAATTGCGTTGATACTTCGTCAGACCAGATCCCAAGTGAATTTTTTACTTTAAAATAAATAGTGTGATTGCCGGATGTCAGGTTTGTTGAGCTAAAGGAAGCAAGAGATGATAGCTGGCCGTCCTTAGAGGATCGCCAATTGTAAGCCACTATCGTGCCACCGGAGCCATGACCTGTAAAAGTTACATTCTGAGCCGGTCCCGCGGGATTAGGGGTGATACTATCGATTGTGGCTATCGGATGAACGGCTAACAAGCTAAATTTTTGGATCCTATTGTTCCACTGATCGGCAACGTATATGTTTTTTTGAGAATCAACGCCGATACCCGCTGGCCTCTCAAACTGACCGGCTGCACTTCCAAACGTTCCCCATTTAGCCATAAATAACCCGCTTGATGAAAATTTCTGGACTCTATCGTTGGCGTTATCAACGACTAGGACATTTCCGTCGCTATCAACCACAATCCCATGAGGGTTATTAAAAGATCCATTGACATCTCCAGTTGTCCCCCATTTTGTAATATAATTGCCAATGGAGTCGAACTTTTGAACCCGGTTGTTAAAACTATCGGTAACATATATCCTGTTTGAGGCATCTACAGCAATATCCATAGGGGTATCAAATACTCCGTTATAGAGGTAACCGGTATTCCCCCATTTTCTTAAATAAGTCCCGTCTTTATCAAAGACTTGAATACGATTGTTTCTTGAATCGGCAACAATAACATCTCCATTGTTGTCGATCTCGATGCCGCGGGGAAAATTAAAGCTTCCATTGGCTATTCCATAAGCTCCCCATTTTTTGATAAAAACGCCTGTACTTGAAAACTTCTGTATCCGGTTGTTGCCGCTATCTGCTACATAGACGTCAAGGTTGTTATCAACAGCTATCCCGTAAGGAAAGTCGAATCTGCTATCCTGGAAGCCATGCGAACCCCATTGCCGTATAAAGACCCCATCTTTGTCAAAAACTTGTACGCGGTGATTTCTGGTGTCGGCTACGTAGACGTTGTCATTCTTATCAATTGCGACACCTTGCGGATAATTAAACTGGCCTGCTGCAAAGCCTAAATTTCCCCATTGATTTGTAAATTGATACGAATGGTTGGCCAAAGCGATATTTGGGCTTGCAAGCAAGCTCATTATATATAATAATGATATCAAGGCATAAATATAGCTTTTTTTTAATTGTAAGTGGTCCGGTAATCGAAAAAATTTCATCATTACCTTCTAAAGTTCGAAAGGTGCTATTAAAGCAATATTTAATTATATAAATACTAATTATACCAGCCGTCTTACTCTACTACCAATCACTGTCCCAAATAGCAACCGACCACTATAACATTTTATTTCCATAAAGGCTTTCTTATGTGTTCGTTTTTTTTGTATCTTTATGTTGGAATGAATTCGATTATTTGGGGAGCAATATCATCAAGAAATGGCTAATGATCTTGTTTGTGGTCGTCTTATTGACTGGCATCTTCTTAACTATCGCAATATTCACTGGAAACACATCTATTTTGAACAGAAAGAAAGCTGCCCTAGTAAAAGCGATAGTCAAATACCAAAATTCTAGGTGGGATTATAAAGAGCTCTACGATATAGTCAATTCCTCCGAAGTAAAAAGTATCAATATATCCTCTATCCTCGATGAAGAGAGTGTCGATGAGATCGATAACGCTACTGACGCGATCATTAAAATATACGAAGAGAGGGTTAAGCTTATTGACGGTGAGGGTGAAAATATTTTAAACGAGGATAAGGCCATCTTAAGGATCGAGCGGGCGATCGGCAAAGAAATAGATAGCCGGCATCGCGCCTATGTTGATGCGATCGTCATAGAGGCAATGTCCTTTACAGAACTCGAGAAAGAATTATTGGATCTCTATGTGGATTTCTATAGTTCAAAGATAATACTTGCTAAAAACACAAAAGATCTGGCGATACAAAACATATCGGTTGGCGATTATAACGAGTTTGAAAAAAAGAGAAAAGATTTTTTGAAAACTGTTTCTTTGGAAGAAAAAAGAATAGTTAACGAAATGATCAATATGGATATCGAGATAGACGATACAATCTACAGACTCCTTTTGGCGCTAGAGCAATAATCTTTTATGGAAAAAGGAAATTTATCGGACCGATAATAAAACGCCATATATATTCCCAGATGGTCATCGGAAGTAGCCCCGGAGTTGTTAAGAAGAACATAAAAGAGAAGAAAGCCCAAATCCCGATTCCACTGCTGCCGCAAGTTCCGCCGCAATTTCTTATCATATACACTCCCTTGTAAGTTATGTGCTTCATACCCGATAGAGAGGGGCTAAAACAAGTTATTTAACCTCTAAGTTTTGATAACCTAGCCCCCAAAAAAGCGCTTGAGCCAGCGGCGCTCTATCATCACCTTCATCCACAACCACCAGGGGCGCAAAGCTCGGAGGCGTATATCCGGATCAGGTTCGGCATAAAAGTTGCCACTTGCAAAACCTGCTCTTTTAGAGCCGGTCTCTATAAAGCAACTTCCAAAACCGTTAAATTCACTCTTTGGCTCTTGCCCTTTTATTCGATCGGCGATCCTTGATGCCACGACCTCTGCCTGAGCATTGGCAAAGACGCCAGCTTTTGGAAGCATCTTTTCATTAGATAGCTTGATCGAAGCCACGTCCCCTATCGCAAAAACATTGGGTACCTTTGTGGCAAGACTATTTGGATCAACTGGTATCCATCCGTTTGGCCCAGCTATCTTGGATACTCTTACAGCAGACGGAGCGACGTGAGGTGGAACCGCAACAAGAAGATCATAGCCAACCTCATCATTTTCATTAAAGACCAATGTGCCCGCTTTTATATTAACGGACGATAATTTCATGTTTACATTAAAACCAACGTCCTTTGATTCGACCAGTCCCATTACAGCTTTTCCGACCTTTGCTCCAGCAACGCCCATCGGCAAAGGTGTCGGTATATATACTTGCATATCAATCTTATCTCTTACTCCCCTTTTCTTAAGACGCTCCTCTATAAGCATAGAAGCCTCGAAAGGGGCAGCCGGACATTTGTATGGCATATCTGATACTACGACAGCAAGGCGCCCGCTTTGAAATTCATCTAGTTCCTTGTTTAGCTTTAGAGCGCCCTCCAAGTTATAAAAAGTTTGACCACCCTCAGCCAGCCCTGGAATCCTATCAAATTCAAGGTCGGCCCCAAGAGCTACAACTAGATAATCATAGGAAAGCTCATCTCCGCCAATAAGAACTTTATTATTGTCGGTATCGACGCCTGTGATATCTCCGATTACTACATCAATACCTTTCTTCTCAAGTATTGACAGGTCTCTTTCTATTGTTACCGGTTCTCTTAGTCCAAAAGTGACCCATAAAAGCGAGGGAAGAAATAGATGCTTTTTGCCTTTATTTACAAGGGCTACCCTATCGTCACGGCTTAACTGTCTCCTAAGATGTGAAGCGGCGGCCACACCGCCGATTCCACCACCTAAGACTACTACGGATTTTCCTGCCATCAATCTACCTTTAAACTCTTCCCGCTCTTAATCTGCCTATTGGATACTTGATGCAATCTGTAAGCAAGTTGCTTGCAATATCGTAGCATATATTTTTAGACAACTAAAAATCGTAACTCGTTAAAGCGTAAATAGTGAGTATATAAGGAATTTAAAAGGCTTTTTTAGTTTTTACCGCTGATGTCTATCGCGCTTACGCTTTACATGACCAAGCTCTGATGCTAACTGGGATCCTGCCAAAAAGTATCATTTAATCCTATAATTTTAAATAAACTGCTAAAACTGGAAGATGAAGGGCGCTCATATTTAATATCAAAACGGCGCTCGTTGATTATCTTGCTTATCGAAAAAGCTTGCTCTAAATCAATAGTGCGACCAGTTAAACAAGCCTTAGAAGTATTAGTTAAAGGTAAGTGTTTTTTAGAAGTATAGAAATTGATTGATCCGCATGTTTTAACTAAACTTTCTAACCATAAACGTGCTGGTATACCAATATATACTTTGACATTTGGCGGATTAACGTTGATTATCTTCCCGTTATCTATAATAACTTTATAGTCCTCTCCACAATGGAGACAAAACGATGAAATATTTATTCTTTTTTCAGGAAAAACTGCTCCAATCCCTAATGCGTCAATTGCACCATTACAAAAAAAAGTTTCACCTGAATCAGTGCATACATTATGAGGCGTCGTTATATTTGAAAATGGGAGAGCCATTTGAATATTTTGAGTTCCCGGAACCCTGTAAATATGGCGTTCACTTTCCAAAACATCCAGATATTTAACAACTTCTTCCATGTCCAAATTAAATGCAACCATGATCTCTTTTGCATTTGGTGCCCGTCCGCTGGAAAACAGCGATTCCAATATATAATGCCTGATTAATTTATCTTTCGATTTTCGAGCTAAGAAGGTAAAATTATTTTTAGTGGTCATGGCTTTGTTCCTTCAAGAACCCAGTATATGCCTTCTTCAGCCTCTGGTCCTCTAACAAAAGTCTTCTCATAGTAGCTGCAGTTATCAAAAAGAGTAGCTATGCTTGAGATCTCAGATTTTGTATAAAAATGATGTATAACACCTTTTTCATATCCTTCAGCAAAAACAAAGGTATTAGGCTCAATCAAATTTCCATTGCCATATTCCGGATCTTTGGATGAAAGAAAAGTTAATAATAGTGGTGCTCCTTTTTTTAATACTCGTTTTATTTCGAATAGACAATCAAATCCATTTTCATAAGTTCCATGATATATTACATTTATACAAATTCCGATATCGAAGCATCCATTAGACCAGGGCAACTCGGTCATATCGGTTTCAACAATATTTTCAGATAATTTATCTCCCAACCTCTTTTTGGTAAAAGAAACTCCAAATGTTGAAGAGTCACAGCCGTAAACGTTAAACCCATATTCTTTCAGTAAATGGCAATGACGCCCAATCCCGCAGCCAATATCTACTACTGATTTTTTACCATTATTATTCAACTTCTCTGCAAACGGAATTACGATAGGATGGGGATCTTCAAAAAATTTATGCCATTTTTTTTCTTTGAGTAGTTTATTCCAGATCATCATTTTTGTGGTTTGGAGCCTGTAACATATAGACATCGAATACTGGTAGGAATACCTTTTTCTGTTTCAAGCAATTCAAAACCCTCTTTCATTTCATCTAAAAAGTTTTTAGCTTCATTTTCAGTTAAATTTGATAAATAAGCGTGCATCCCACTATAGTTATGAAAATCAACTGCTTCCTGTGAGTCTTTGAACATGTAAGAGTAAACAGATTTATCAATCCGGTAATCAATAAAACCAGCTTCTACCAATAATCGTTCATATTCATCAATACTTGGATAAACGCATGGCCATAGCCAATTATCGAATTGCTCCGGTAATTTTAATTTTTGAATAATATTGCAAGCAATTTCCGTACCTTCTTTAAAACTATCTCTTGCTCCTATTTGAAGGGCTATTTCTCCCCCCGGCATTAAAGTTCTATAAATTTTTGCAAGCACTCTACCTTGATCTTTTACCCAATGCAAAGCCGAACTTGAAAAAACTAAATTGGCAACATTAAAAAGATCTATATCATAAAAATCGCTTCTTCTTAATTCAACATTTTTTAAGCCAAGCGACTGCCGCTTTTCGTTAGCCGATTTCAACATATCCTCTGAAGCATCGATTCCAATGACCTTTCCCTCTGAAACAAGTTTGGCGATATCCATTGTTAGCGTTCCGGAGCCGCAACCGATATCCACGACAACCCAATCAACAGAAGGATTAATTAATGAGATCAGATTTTGACCATCTAATTGTTGAGGAATAGAGATACGGTCATATTTTTTTGGATCCCAAGTAAAATTTGTTGTGCTCAATCAATCTCCTCCAATCATGTTTGGCGACAAACCATAGGGATCTATTTGAAATTTCTTTCTGTATCTATTATCAGAAGAGCGATAAAAATGATTGTATGCGCACCAAGGCAGTATTTTTCCATCAGGTACCAGGCAATGAATGCAGCACTGGATAACCCTTTCAATATCAAATGTGTACGCATCCATAAAGGCGTGTATATTTAATTTCATTACATACTCTTCACTTCTTTGTTCTTTCTCATCCAAAATGTTATTGAGTTCATGCGAAACATCAGAACGATTGTGGGCAACATTTCGGTATGAATCATCACCCAGTAAATCTTTGATCGAGCTTACTCGCTTATCGTTTCTGTTAACCGATATATAACAATTAGCGACACAAAGAGGGCTGCAGGGGGCAATCCAGTCATTCATTTTTATTAAGCCGTGACTCTTTTCTTCAAGCTTCATGATCACATCAGACATCGTTATATGTTTGTCAGCGTCATAATCTAAATTGCTTGCATGTCCGATATAAGCAATTGGTTGCATGTTAAAAGCTTTAATATTGTTTTTTTCTAACGATAACGCTAAAATGTCACCCAGCTCATCGTCATTCGTGTCTTTGATGACAGTTGTTGTAAGGATAGTCTTGATCTCATATTTTTCCAGCAGATTTAAAACTTTTATTTTTATCTGAGACAGATCGGCTCCGCGGGTTTTTAACCACGTAACCGGCTTAAAGCCATCGAACTGCAAATTTATGTATAAATTTTTGAACTGTGACAACTTCTCCGTAAATCCTTCGTCACGCATTAGTCGTATGCCGTTCGTATTCAAGTGAACACAACTGATATTGCGTTCTTCTGTCATCTTCAATATTTTTAAAATTTCGGGATGCATGGTCGGTTCGCCACCTGAAATGGTAACTAATTCGGCGCTCTCACCTTCACATAATATAAATTTGTCGAGCATTTCTTCGATCGTTTTTAAATCGAGAAAATAATTCCCCTTCTTACCGACTAGACATACGGGACACTTAAGATCGCAGTCGTCAGTTACTTCAATTACAGCCTTACAAGTATGATGTTGATGATCGGGACATAGTCCGCAATCGTAGGGGCAACCGTTCTTAACTGTAGTAGAAAAATTACGTGGCCTATAATCAGGGCGTGTCTTGCCATAAGTCCTCAAGAACCAGTCTACGCTAGATGAAATAAGAGCTTCGAAGTGTCCATGCTCAAGGCAGAATTTACGCATATAGACGCGATCATTCTTTATTATCCTTTGAGCATTTATTAAACGATTACAAACGGGACATACGCTTTGAGTGGCCGTATGAAAAGAATAATTAACTTTTCTTAATACTATCGGAGATGTTATCTCTTTGGATTGCGGCTTAATCGATTGTTCCATTTTTGTACGCCACTCATACTCGATCCAGGTTGACTGCTGGTATAAGTCTTGTCTTGCCCACATCCTGCATAAAGGATCCAAGCCTTTCAGACAATTCAGAAAAGCCCAATGCTTCAAATATGCATTGAGTAAATTGAATAAACGCCGGTCCCTTTGCAGTTATGATATTTTCATCCCGAACAACGTGGTCTGAAGATATTTTTATATTTTCATATTCGTTAAATGATTCAGGAGGGGCATCTGATGTAATCGTTTTACCGTTTAATACGCCTGCATGAGCAAGAGCAAGTGGCGTCAAACAAATTCCAGCTAACAAACTTCCCTTCTCTTTCATCTTTTTTATTAATGACAAGATAACTTGATTATCAATAAACTCTTCCAGACTGAATGGACTGATTCCCGGGAGCATCAAGCCATCGTATTCGTCCGGATCAATTTCATCTAGGCTCTTATCTGGAAATATTTTTACACCTGCCCAACCTTCGAATGTTTCTTTCTTTAGACCGACGATATCGAAATCAACCCCTCCAAAAATAGAAAACATTGATATCGGATAACTCAGTTCTATTTCTGAGAAACCCTTATAAACTGGGACTAACAACGCCTTCACTTTCCCCCTTTAGAGAGTAATCGCCTGATCAAATCCAGACTTGGCAAGCGCAGCGTATAGATCAGGAAAACAACCGATTGATGCATTATCCACCAGACTATTTTGGATGTTTCGTTCGTATGCACATTGATCACATGCCATTAACATGATGTTTTTTTCTTTACTTAAATTCTTCAATCTTTCGGCAAGTTCATTATCTTTTTGTAACAAAAAAGCATTATCTCCGAAGAAAAACATTCCAACAACATCAACTCCATGACGATTCTCTTCAAGTTGAGGCACAACCATGGTGCTCAAAATCTTATGAGATAGATTTGTTGTAAAAATGTATGCTACTTTCACGGCACTAACCTTTCATTCTGAATTCCTTGTGGTTATCTATTGCTCGCTGCACTGCCGTTACGGCAAGCTCACAGCAATACTTTTTTTCATCCGGTACCTTCAAAATATCCGCTAACTCAGTTGAAGCCATTGAATAGGCATCTTCCAAAGACATCCCTATAATGATTTCCGTTATCGCAGCCGCGCTTGCTATAGAAGTTATACAGCCAAAGGCCTTAAATCGAGCCTCGCAAATATGACCTGAATCAATGTTAATCGTAATACGCGTAGCGATACCTTTTTCGTCTAAACCTACCTCTCCAAAACCATCAGCTTTACTGATTTCTCCAATATTTTTAGATCTCTTGAAATATTCCATTAGTGATGTAGTGACATTTTGCATTTTAATTCTCGCACGATTGCTTGGTATGAAAGCAACGAATTGCTTTGTTATTAAATACTAATGGCGATAAGCTTAAAAGTCATCAGAGTTATTATCTAAACCATATAAGGGTAATTGCTGAATTCTATATTATTATTATGAAAGGAAATAAAAAATGACAGATAAAAAATCTACTGCTTTTTTATTTATTGTTGAATTACTATGAAGAGTTAGATTGTGAAATAATAAAAAGTTAGAAGTTAATTGGTAACTTGAGAAACGTCAATTATGCCCTTGTTTATAGCCCAAAGTACGGCTTGTGTTCTATGTTCTAGCTCAAGTTTTTGTAAAATACTGCTTACATGACTTTCAACCGTTTTTTTACTAAGAAACAAATCTTTAGCAACTTGATTATTTGTAAAACCTTGACTAATTAATATTAAGACCTCCAATTCTCTTGGGGAAAGTTGGTCGTTTTCTAAGCTTTTTCGAAATAATTTGTTAAAGTTTTTATTAAATTGCCGTAATATATCAATGTCGCTTATAGAGTAATCACTACCTAATTTAATCACCAGGTTCAGCAATTGCTCACTTTTTGCGTTACGTGGTAGGTAAGCGGCGACTCCCGCATCGAGTGCATTTAAAAAAGGTATTGGTTCGTTGGATGGCATCAATACTAAAATCTTTGACTCACTTTTTTCATTGATTTCTTTATATAGCTTATGAATCCCGGGTTTTTGTGAGACGCAAACACCTATTAGCGTGACATCCGGTTTAAGTTTTTTTATTTTTGCAACAATATCATCATTTATTTCGGTAGCGCTGATGACTTCAATTTTTTCTTCTATTTCCAAAATAGCTGTCAACGCATCTCTAACGACGGCATGAATATCTATGATAAAAACTTTGATTTTTTTAGATGGCATCTTTCCCCCTCAGTTGCTTATTGTAGCACAATGGGCAGGCATTCTATTTTCTTACAATTATTACAATAATAACTATATTATTAGTCTCATTATGTCGAAAAAAGGTAAACTATTTCCCCTAATTCTAAAGAATCTTTATTCGTTCATTCCGACGGATCGATTCCTGCGATGATAGGATGAAAAAAGAGAAAGCAGACATTGAGCAGATTTTGTGGAGAGGCGTTAGTTGAGGGAAGAACGTAGAGGGTGGATTCATGGTGCTGACCATTGATTAACAATAACAACTAAAACTCTTAGAGGCGCTGCATATGTCTCTCATAAAAATCGGTCTAGGATTAAAGATGGAAAATGACGTATTTCAATGATTGACACACCTCCGAGGCCTCTATCTAGCAAAGACTAAGTTAACATCATAGATCCATGGCTTTTCATTTTAGATTTAAGATGAATCACTTCAGAATTTAGACTATCCATCGACTTAATAAAGGTAGACTTGTTAATTTCTTCAGGCTACAGTGATCTCTTTTGCGTGAAATCCATCCATTTGACGGATTCCCCGATTAACTATGCTGCGAAGGCACAATTCACACTTTTCTTGGGAGGCCGTACAGCAAACTACTTCTTCACCCAGCACACTGACGCAATCCGGCTTTTCACAGTGGGCTACCAAAGAGACAACAAATTGCTTCGATTGATGTGCAGTCGTAACTTGGCTACAAGAAAAGGAGGAATGTTTATGGATGTTTTCTCCTACAAAACCTTCTATGCAATCACTACACCCAGTATCATCAAGTTCACAACTCATTTTTTTACAACTGACCACAAATGAGATCATATAAAATTTTGGTTCTCTTTCATTCATATTTCCTCCAGTTTAAATGCTTGTAATTGCAACGTTTAAGGAGTCGTTTGTTAACCCATTTTAAGGAGGTAGCTTTTAATAGTCAAGAGATGATTAATGAAATGCTAGCGGGCATTTATTAATATTTTATGCCATATAAATATGCTTATGCCGCTATTGGATAGCCCAGCTTCTCTTTGGGTTTTGCGTCCACAGAAAACTCAACTTGGTTACTATATATTCGCTTTAGGGTTTGGATCAACTTGATTGGTCATCCAATGCGATCTTGGGAAAACTCTCTACTTGTAGAAAAAGATCACTATTTATATTTTTTGGAACAGGGAAAGTTATTTCAAGTAATGCATCATCCTCATTATTGTCATCATCTCCGCTTACTTTGCTTATGTTTGATGCTTCGGCAACCAGCTCATCACCTTTCATGAGCTTAAACAAGTCGGTATCGTCAGCTACAACTAATTCATTAAGCTTTCCCTTTGCGTCATTATTTGTAGCCTCGACTTTCACGACCATTATATCGTTATCGTCATCAGCTTTTAGGCCATTCACACTGTCGCCACGCTCTACATCGACTACCTTTAATCCGTCAGACTCTCTTGTTATTGAGCAACCTACAATTGCGAACAGCATAACCAGAATTGATAGAAAGATTAGTAGCGATCTTACATTGATCTTTCTCATATTAAATCTCCAGAATTACCTGATAATAATATGAGATTGATACCCGATATTAAAAGAAGTATGCGTGAGTGCATAATGCGAGTTCTTTTACCTTTTGCGGAGCTTGGGAGAGACGAACCAAAAAAGACCTTATCTTTCTTCAAACTAAAAGGGAACTGAAGATAAGCTAGTCGAGTAGTTTTAGCAATCAATCAAGGAGAAAGCGACGCTTGATTAGTCGATAACATAAATTGACAGCGTCGCTTTTTAAGTAGCGCCTCTATTGATGTAGCCAAAAAAATATCTTGTTGGTATTTAGGAGCAAGTACACTTCACCTGCGCCTCCCCACAACCTTGGCACTTGGGCATGCAGTGTTCGCCACCGCAACTGTGATCTTCAACGTGAACATCAGCTTCGGCACCACAAACATCACACTTAAACCCTTCCGTGGGTCCACCACATGTTGTGCATTCAGACATACAATCACCTCCCTCTTCGAGTTTGCATAACTGATACATTAGGCTTGAATCGATCAAGCTCTTTGATCAGATATTATCATAATCTGGCAAGGGAGCGCACATCAGGTGAGACGCATAGCCTTTTAAAGATTTGCGTATATAAGTGGAAAATACATACATCTAAACAACCCATTTATTGAAAGTTGTAACTGTTGATCAGCAATAAATAGTTGTTAGTAACGTAGGTAGGCACAGTTGATCGGCCGATGCAGAGCCTTGATAAAATTCAGAGGTTATGTCGCAGATTTGGAATCTAAACTTTAAAGATCCTTATACCATTTAGCTAATTCCTCACCAATCAGATGCGGGTTATCTTCTTGCAGGTAGTGAATCCCCTCGCCGATATTAACCGTTTTGAGATTCTTTAGATTTTGCTTGCACCACTCAAGACTCTTAACGCCTATTATTCCGCCTGGTTGTGCGTAAAATAGGAGCTTTGGTATATCGGACTTCTGCAACTTCTCGCTATAACTTGAAATCAGTCTTTGCATATCGGCTGGTTTACCGTCAATAGGGATCTCCAGTGGCCACTGTCGGATCGGCTTTCTGCTTCCAATCGATTTATAAGGTTCGGCGTAATAGCTTTTTTCCTCTGTAGTCAACGAACGAATAGTCGCTTGGGGCATTACTTGCTTAATAAAGGCATTCATTACACTGATCATAAACCAACCAAGACCCGGCGTTCGCATAAGCTTAAAGCCGGTCTTAAAATCTTTAGGAAAGTCAGCCCAATAAAACGGCTTTACCATGGCTTCCATAAAGGCGATGCCCTTGATGTTGTCCTCGTGCCGCATGGCATAATGGAAACCAAGGCCGGAGCCCCAGTCGTGAACGACAAGGGTGATATCGGACAATCCCAATTCTTTAATAAAACCTTCAACATATCTTGAATGATCAAAAAAACGATAATCGCTATTTATTTTGTCAGATTTACCCATACCAATCAGATCAGGCGCGATACACCTTGCGTATGGCGTTAGATAAGGAATAATATTTCGCCAAAGATAAGAAGATGTCGGATTTCCATGCAAAAAAAGGATCGGATTTCCTGAACCTTCGTCAATATAATGCATCTTTGAATCATTAACACTTAAATACTTAGATGAATAAGGAAAATCACTCGAAATCTTCTTTGACGAACTTATAGCTCACTCCTTAACTGAACAATTTTATTATTCCGCTTCAAAGCAATAGAGTTGATTATACCCTACAAATGGAACTGCCAAGAAAACTTACATCAATGCAGTTGAGACTTTTTTTAATAAACAGTCGCCACTTTAAATATTTCAACGTATTATATATTAGGTTTTCTACCGCTTTCTTAAAAGTGCTTATTTTATAATGGGTGAGTCATGTCGCAAATAAATAGAATGCTTATACGTAATATAACTATTTTACTAGGCAGCTCACTGTCAGTTCTAACAGTTACAATACTGGCGCCTTCCCTTCCGACGATGTTAGCCGTCTTTAAAGACGTGCCAAACTCCGAACTGCTCGTTAGATTGGTGCTCACAACACCAGCCTTATTTATTGCTATCGGGGCTCCATTTTCTGGATTCCTTCTTGATAGGTTGGGTAGAAAATCGATCTTGATCACGGCGCTCGTAATTTATTCTCTCTCCGGTTCAGCAGGCTTCTTCTTAAACTCGATCTACGGGATCTTGATTTCCAGAGCGATTCTCGGACTATCGATTTCTGCAATCATGAGCGGTTTTACAACTCTTATTATCGACTATTTCAAAGATGCACAATTGGATCGTTTTATGGGTTACCAGAGCGCGTTTATCAGTTTTGGCGGCATGGGCTTTATCTTTATTGGCGGCCTTCTTGCTGATATTAACTGGCGACTCGTATTTTTAGTTCATTTACTGGCAATCATTGTACTTATTTTCACCGCATTGACAGTAAACGAACCTGAAAGAAAGGCTTCAACTGGTAAGGTTAAGGATAGTAAGTCAGTTATTCCCTATAAAACAATTGGCTTGATCTACTTAACAACATTCGTAAGCATACTCATATTTTTTATATTCCCGCTTCAAGTACCTTTTCACTTAACAAGCGCATCTGGAAGCCTTGTGGGCCTCGCTTTGTCAGTTCAAGGGCTAGCAGGCGCGATAATCGCTCTTCAATTCGGGAAAATAAAAAGCCGTTTAAGTTTTTCAGAAATCTTTATAATGATCTTTATTTTTTTCGGCATTAACCATGTAATATTGTCATTCACGGATGATTTCAGCAGCGTAATTTTAGCATTGATCTTTGGCGGCCTGGGGATAGGCCTGCTTCCCGCTAACATCAATGTATGGCTAGCTTCTGTCGTTCCAAGCGATCTTCGTGGCAGAGCTGTCGGAGGACTTACGATGTCCTTATTTATTGGTCAATTTCTAACACCGATAATCAGTCAACCGTTCTTAGCAAGGCTTGGCATTAGCGGTATGTTTTTCTCATTTGGTATTTTATCTTTTATTGCCGCTTCCATATTCGTCTTTATTAGTCTTATTAGTCGAAATCGGCAAAGCCCATCGCCCAGATGATCGACAGTACAAACAAATACCAAATCGACAACTTTGTCCAAAAATAGGGTTGGATATATTCTGATTTCGGCTGTCGGCTGGATAGTGGTTGCACTTACCCTGTACACGAAGACCAGGGATTCATCATTGTTGGTGTGCGGTCTAGTTAGTAAGCGATAAAACCAGTGATTATTGGAGCAACCAACCTCTTCATTAATTATTTATTGACCAAGTAACAACTTAGCGGTATTCTCAAAAAAGATGAAGTAAGTGTACACTAGAATGGAGGCTTTTCATGGAGGCACTAGGGGCAGTCGGATTGTTATATTTTGGTTTAATGGTTTTTATAATAGCTTCGCTGTGGCGTGTAAACACGAAAGCTGGGCAGCCTGGATGGGCGGTCCTTATCCCTATCTACAATGTATATGTCTTGTTAAAGGTTGCAGGTAAGCCCGGTTGGTGGCTGCTTTTGTTTCTTATACCGGTTGTCAATATAGTGATTGCCATTCTGATGTATGCAGGTATTGCTGAGAAATTTGGAAAAGGCGCCGGCTTTGCGATCGGCCTAATATTTATTTCCATAATATTTTTTCCAATTCTGGCGTTCGGAAACGCGGAGTATACCGCATAGGAAGTTCAAATATTATAGAGCGATAACCTTGTAAATATTATTAAAATATTCCAGACGAAGTATAACAATCGACCCCTAATCTCCGATGAAGGTTAGGGGTCGATCTTCGAACTTTTTTACATTTGAAATTTTAAAAAAAGAACTGAGACAAGTTAATTTCTTTTTATAGCTGGGGCCTTAGGATAAACTTGGTTAATAGGGTCCTTTGGATCCTTCGTTAGTTCCCCTATGGTGTTGGACCGAATAATAATATTTACAATATATTGTCCTGCATTATATTGCTGATCAATAATAAGATTTTCCTCTGGCGCTTTCCAAATGTATTTTTTTGATAAAAAAGGGTGTTGTTTATGTCTGCCCATTTGTTTTGCTATATAGTTTCGACTTTTTGTAAAAACTATTTTGGCAAGCTTCATGTTTTTAGTTATAAATTGTAAGTGAATTTTGTAAACTTTATTGCCTGTAGTGGCGATAGTTATTTCATCCCAATTGATTGAGGCAAAATTAACTTTTCCGCCTTTAAATATTTTTTCATCTTTAACCATATACTTATATCCAGCGCCCTCAAATAGTTTATATTCATCGATGGAAAATTCCCTCAAATCAGACGCTTCATCAATATGTTGATTTAAATAATAATTCTCTATTTTAGTAATCATCTTTTTTTGTCCCAATATTTGGAATCGCTCTTCTCTTAGCAGCAATATACTGTAAATAAGCGTATGTGCCAAGAAGTTAGCTGCGTACAATAAAAGATTATTGATTGTTTGATATATTTCCAGATTAAAAATTAGAGCTACTTATTAATGAGATGGTCTTTTTATATAATTGAAAAACATATCTAAAAACACTGTCTTCTTGTATATTCAACATAATGAATAAAGAAAGAAAAAATAGTGTAATAAAAAATATAACTACATTTACATTTAACAGATATATTTTTATAACGATGCTGGCTTTTCTCATCATCTCTATTCCGATAGCTCTTTATATTTCAAATAAAGCCACAACTCTATTTATCCAAGCCTTTGAAGATGCTTCAGTTGGAAATATCGAGGCGATATTTGAGTCAGCCACAAAAGGAGAGCCCGTCAATGAACCTTTGACTGGTGAAGAATATAAAGAGTTTTCCCGATTTTTTAGTGAATTAAAAGCTCATACGGACTATAAGGAGATCGTAGTATGGTCCGTTGATGGCACAGCTGTCTTTTCCTCTAACCCTAACGAACCTCTGGGTGAGAAAAGGGAGATAAGCGGTAATTTTGCTAAAGCGCTTAAAGGCAATAGGGCGTCTGAGATCGAGCGCGATTCTGAATTGGAAGTCGAGGGGGGAAATTTGATCGGGGATACTTTAGAAGTGTATTTTCCTATTCATGGCTCAGATGGAAAAGAAATAATAAATGTCTTCGAAATATATGCACCTCTTACGGAAATTAATAAGACGCTAGCCAGTACCAGGTCGGCACTAGTGGGCTTATTTGCCGGTCTCTTCATAATAATGGCAATATATGCTCAAGCGGTCGCAGCCGTACTTACTGGAAAAAATAAGAATCTAGAGTCAATGTCGGAAGAGCTTGGGGTCCTCGCTATTACCGATGGGCTTACTAATATTTACAATCATAGATATTTTAGAGACGCTCTTAAAAAGGAATTTTTTCGTAGTGAAAGATTGAATAATCATCTTGGCCTGATCATGATAGATATGGATAATTTTAAAAGAATAAATAATGTTTATGGTCATCAAGCCGGCGATACTGTCTTAGAAAAAGTTGCAAAGACCATAGTAGACAATGTCCGGAGCATTGATATTGTGGCTAGATATGGTGGAGAAGAATTTGTGGTCATTCTTCCTGAAAATAATGATAAGGGTAGCCTGAATACTGCTGAACGATTAAAAAAGAATATTGAGGAGATCGATATATCTGTTGATGGTGAAAAGTTAAAAGTCACCGCAAGTTTTGGCGTTGCCGTCTTTCCTGATTGCGCAGATACTGAAAGTGCTTTAGTAAGCGCGGCAGACAATGCCCTTCTCATTTCAAAGAAACATGGGAAAAATTCTATCCATTACTTTAAAAGCCGTGACGAAATCATAAATGTAAAGTAGCTCTTAGCAGGATAGTTATTTGTTGACCTTAGGGGTCCATCTTCGAACCTTTTTATCCTAACTCGAATGAAGAGTCCACAAGAGTAATATCTTCTTGGACCGGTTTAATCTCCGCTCCCGTTTGCAACATTTCTCTAAATCTCTTGAACGATTCCAAGTCAGGGATTATATTGACGGCCGCTTCGTCTCGAGTTGTCGCCAGATGAATAAACGTCCTGCCATCCTCTTTTAAGAACACTGCATATTTCACACCTACGTCACCCAAGTCTCGCAATTCAACCATCACTGCCTTTATATTCGTCTTATTGGTTTCCACGTAATCTTCTTTTACCTTGTACTTTACTTTTACTGTTTTCATAATACTCCCCTAGTCAGATCAATTTTAATAGAAATTATAGATAAGATTTTTCTAGAACTAAAACTGTTTTTTTATCTATAAATAAGAAATGTAATATAGCATACTACCTGTTGTTGCTCAAATAATACCTATGGACTTTAGGGATCGATCTTCAAACTTTTTTAATAAATGAAAGTTTCTTGAAAGTGGTCGAAAGCGAAATGGCTCTTTCAGATCAAAGGGCTATGTTATTCTTAACATCGCTAGATTGCATATGCTGTCTTAAAATCATCTGCTTAATTTTATGGTTTTATGGTCAAATATTATCAGGGAGTTGCTTCATTTTTAGAATAATCAATGCTGAAAGAGGATCATGAAAAAATATGAAAAGATAAATGCTGAAGACCTTCATTATTTGGAGGCAAGTGATCTACACCCGGCTAATACATATTTTCATTTTTCATTTGCTAATTATTATGATCCTAAAAACATGAGCTTTGGAGTTTTAAGAGTGATAAACGATGATGATGTGAAACCTGGTAGTGGTTTTAGTACTCATCCTCATAATAATATGGAAATTTTTAGCTATGTTATCGATGGAAAACTTACTCACCGTGACAGTGCAGGCAATTATGAAGTTCTTGGCCGTGGGAATGTACAATGTATTTCGGCGGGGACTGGTGTGACACATTCTGAACTCAATGAACAAGTTGATTGGTGTCGGTTTTTGCAAATATGGATTACACCTGATTCAAAAGACTTAGCTGTTAGATATGATTTTCATAAATATTCTTTCTCAGAGAGAAAAAATAAGTTATTACAGATTATGTCTAGCTCAAAGCATAAAGACCGAGCGCCTCTTTATATTCACCAAGACATTAACGCCTATGTGTCTGAACTAACAGAAAAAGATGCAAACATATCTTACGTGCTAGATGAAGATCGCCAGGCTTATGTTTACTGCTTTGAGGGAATTATAAATATCGATCAACTTCCTTCTTTAGGAGAACGCGACTCATTGAAAATATATGGTAATACTGATCTAGACATCAAGCTAGCCTCAGAGAATGCGCATTTTATCATCATTGAGTTGCCACAAGAATAATGGTGATAATTAGCCAACCATGAATATTTGTTAAGCTTCGATTGTCTGTGGACTTTTAGGGGTCGATCTTCGAACTTTATGTAAGGAATATTCCGTGAATTACTAATCGATACATATTTCTAGTTTACAAGGTGCCTTTAAGGAAATATTTAAATTTATCGATCATAACAGGTAATGAATGGAAAAATCATTTAAGCATAAGGCTTTAAAATGCACTATTCTGGAATCGAATTCGGTTCCATTAGTGCTACTTAATGAAAGTTATCAGATCGTTGAGACAAACGATCTTTTTACTGAGATGGTTGGTAAAATAAAAGAAGATATCATAGGAAAGACTCTTAGCACATTAGTAGACGATTTAGACGTAATTAAAGTGAAAAAACACCTCAATCGAGTATTAAAAACAAGCGAGATAGATTCAATTGAGACCAAAATTAAGAAGTCAAATATAGAATTTATCTGGAGCGAGATCCGAACGTGCCTCGTTTATGATACTGAAGATCGGCCGAACCTTTTATGCAGGTTTTCAGATATTTCGAAGAAAAAGGAGATATCAGAGGCTCTGAAGCAAAAAAGATTTGAGTACATTAAATCTGCAAAGATTATAACGGATGGTCTGGATATATTAGGAATGCAAACATCGTCGCTAGACTTTAATGGTATTGTTGAACGAGTTCTCCCCTTGCTTGGAAGTATGTTTTACGCAAATGCTTGCGTTGCTTGTGACATGTATCCTGAGCGTGGCGAAATCGCTCCCACTCATCAATGGGGACTCACAAAAAAAGGTTTTGAGTCATTTATGGCTCTTACAACTGAACACGATAAAAGAAAGCTTTTACCGCAAGCATACTCAGGTCAGTTTGTTTTATTAAGTGATACAGAAGACCCAGAAAAAACAAAAGGTATTCCCCAGCCTCTTTTAGATTTTTTTTCTATAACTGAATCAAAGTCTTTTGCCATTATCCCGATCTCTTACGATGGACAGGTAGTATTTATGATAGGCATTTCTTTTAAACGAGAGAAAACTCTAAGTTCTATGGAGGAAAAAGTGCTCCATATATTTAAACAATGTATGGAGTTTAATTATAAAGCGTCTCTCGAGTTAAATGATGCCATTCTTGAAAAAGCAGAATACGAGCATCAGTATGAGATTATGAAAGTTTTTATGTCTTTAGGTGAAATCGCGTTAACGAGCTCAAGAAAAGAGCAAGTAGCTCATGGGGCCGTAAAGAATTTTGGGAAATTTATAAACACCGATATTGTTGAGTTTCTGGAATTTGATAAGCGAGAAGGTTGCGTAAGAGTGTCAGGGAGAAAATATGGGAAGCATCTTGATTTCACTAGTGAGGAAATATTCTCCGAAGTTGACATGAAGACGATCTTTAGAATGAAGATGAATCAGACAGTATATATATCGGACCTTTCAAAAGATCCTCTTTGCGGAGTCTATGAGAAACGTTTTTTGGAGCGTGAGTGTCGGTCTCTCTTAGTCACTCCTATTTACTCCAGAGATGAACTTAGGGGGATGATAGCGTTGGGCAGCAAAAACATTGCCGCATACTCAAAATATAATATAGATATTGTCAATAAGATCGTATCTCAAATATCTGTTGCTTTTTCTGAGATAGGATTAATTGAAAGATTAAAAGAAATGATGCTTGGAGTTGTCGATTCTTTTACCAGCGCTCTTGATGCAAAATCTCATTGGACTGAAGGCCACTCGAGAAGAGTTGCTGAATACTCGGCCAAGCTGGGAGCCGCTATTGGTCTAGGAGAAGAGGATTTATATACACTTAGACTTTCAGCTCTCTTCCACGACATAGGCAAAATTGGTACTTACGATAGCATCCTCGATAAAGTGGAGAAACTCACCGATGAAGAAT
>Ga0255058_10000056_pt1 | contig 62970 bp, 55 predicted proteins | sample Cases_109_9_MG_FD_188637 | JGI IMG/M metagenome (GOLD analysis project Ga0255058, IMG submission 188637) | Seawater microbial communities from Amundsen Gulf, Northwest Territories, Canada - Cases_109_9 | ecosystem: Environmental > Aquatic > Marine > Gulf | place: Canada: Northwest Territories...
GAGAGATCGGGAGCTACCAGCTGGAGAAGCCGCTTGGCCACGGCGGGATGGGAGAGGTATGGGTCGCGCGGCATCGGCTTCTCGCGAGGCCGGCCGCATTGAAGCTCATACGGCCCGAGGTTCTCGCCAGCGGCGATCGAACGGCCATCGTGCGCCGATTCGAGCGGGAAGCACGGGCTACGGCAGCTCTCAAGTCAAAGCACACGGTCGACGTCTACGACTTCGGCACCACGGAGGATGGAGACTTCTACTATGTCATGGAATTGCTGGATGGGCTTAACTTCAGCGAGCTCGTCGACCGCTTTGGGGCCCTGCCGGCCGGACGCGTCATCCATCTTTTGCGACAAGCCAGCCATTCACTTGGCGACGCTCACGACGCCGGGCTCATCCACCGTGACATCAAGCCGTCCAACCTCCTCACCTGCCACCTCGGCCCCGATTACGACTTCGTCAAGGTCCTCGACTTCGGTCTCGTGGCTCTTCGGGGCACGCACTTCGGAGACGCTACCGAGCTGACCGTCGAGGGCCAGACCGCGGGCACGCCGGCTTTCATGCCTCCCGAAGTGGCCAGGGGGGCTGCGGATGTCGATCGGCGAGCTGACATCTACGCGCTCGGTTGCGTCGCCTATTGGCTCATCACGGGCCAACACCTGTTCACCGACGACAGTCCGCTGGCGGTCATCGCCCACCACCTGCAGACGGCTCCTGTGCCCCCGTCCAGACGCAGCGAATTGGACGTGCCAGCGGACCTGGAGCAGGTGGTGTTGGCCTGTCTGGAGAAGGACCGCGCTCTACGCCCGAACGACGCCTGGGACTTGGAGAGCCGACTCGCGGCCTGCGAATCGGCGACGACGTGGGATGAGAGGAAAGCCCGGGAATGGTGGGAGACTCACCTGTCTGATCTCACCGCTCGGCCCTCGGGCAGCCATGCGGCGGCTACACCGAAGGCCGTACTCAGGCCTCGGCTCTGAGATGCGGAAAGGGAGACCTATCGGCTCTCGTACACGCTCGTGTTGCCGGCCCGGTCGAAGGCGATGACGTCGTAGGAGTCGGCCGCTCGGCCGGGCACCTCCATCCCCGGGGAGCCCGTAGGCATCCCGGGTACGGCCAGGCCGGCAATCTGTGGCCGCTCCTCGAGCATCCGTAGAATCGACTCGACCGGCACGTGCCCTTCCACCAGATAGCCGTCGACCAGCGCCGTGTGGCAGGACTGCAGTCCGGGCGGGACGCCATGCTCCACTTTGATGGCCGTCAGGTCGGTTACATCCTCCGTTTTGACCGTGAAGCCGTGCTGCTTCACGTACTCCACCCAATTGCTGCAGCATCCGCAAGCGGCGGTCTTGTAGACGATGATCTCTCGAGCACCGACCTCCTGCGCGGCCCCCATCGCGTCCGATGCGGAGGAGGCTTGGGCATCGGCCAGCACTGAGCGGGGGGTCTCCCCGGCCGGCGCTGAGCTCGAATCGAACACCACGTAGCCCCCGACGCCCACGATGGCGGCGCCCGCCACTACAAGTACCAGCTTGGCCGCGTGGCTCATCTTTCGGTCAACCCCTCTCATCCGATGCGGTCGTGACCTTCTCGGGCGGGTCTTCGTCGCCGCGCTCCAGGGGATAATCCAGCTCCGCGGGCGGCTTCTCGCCACCCGGCCCCACCAGATAGTGCTCCAGCCACCGCATGGCGCGCAGGTTGTAGTCGTAACGAGCCCCAGCGCGGGCGTTTCCGTGCCCCTCGCCGGGGTAGAAGACCAACCGAACGGGCGCGCTCCCCCGGAGTTTCAGGTTGCGGTACATCTCCAGCGACTGTTCGGGGTGTACCCGTGGATCGTCCTTGCCGGCCAGGATGAGCAGCGGCGTGTTCGAGTCGCCCGCCCAGTATACCGGGCTCCGCTCCAGGAAGAGCTCCCAATCGTCCCACGGCCGCAGCCGATTGTGCACGAGGAACATCTCCTCAGGGATGTCGCTCGTGCCCACCTTGGAGATCTGGTTGCTGATCCCCACGAACATGACGCCGGCCGCAAACCGGTCGCTATACCTCGTCGTCAGCCAGCCTGTCGCATAACCGCCGTACGATCCGCCGGTTACGCCAACGCGATCGGGATCGACAAGCCCCGTCTCGATGAGGTGGTCCACCCCGTCGACGATGTCATCGAACTCCTTACCACCCATGTCGCGGTGATCCAGCTTGCTGAACTCGACGCCACGCCCGGTGCTCGCGCGGTAGTTGGGGTAGAAGACGGCGATCCCGCGAGCGGCCGCCACCTGCCCGTGAAGCGAGTAGCTGGTCAACCAACCGTCGTCGTACCGGGACTCCGGCCCGCCGTGCACCTGAACCACGAGCGGGTAGCTGCGTCCGGCGGCCTCGTCGAGCGGGCGGATGAGGAGCCCGTGTAGCTCGAGGCCGTCCCTCGCCTGCCAGACTACCTCCTCCTGCGACGCGAGCCGGACATCGGCGAGCCAGGGGTTGCTGTCCGTCATCCGCTCCGGCGTCGCGCCGTCGCCCCTCATGACGAAGACCTCGTTCGGGTGCTCCGGCGTGTCTCCGATGAAGGAGAGGGTGCCCCCGTCCCCTGAAGCGGTCATCCCGTGCAGTACCGGACCGGGCGGCTCGACGAGCGTTCGCCGGGCGCTTCCGTCGACGGAGACCTCCCCGATCCGCGTGTGCAGGTCCTCATCGGCCAGGTAGACGAGCGTGCTCTCATCCCGCCAGATCACGCCGGCGATATGACCGTCGTAGTTCGGAACGAGATCGACCTGCACACCGCCCGTCGCCCGAGCGACGATCAGCCGACCCTGCATCGGGTCGTTGATGTCTTCTCCTGAGATGAAGGCGAGCCGCCTGCCGTCCGGGCTCCATGCGATCTGGCCCAACTTGCCGGGATTCTCGATCCGACCGACGATCCGCCCGGTGGAGGTATCCACCACTCGAATGCGCCGCTTCATGTAGGAGTCGTCAACTAGTGGTGTCGGCGCCACCGTCAGCGCGAGCCGGTCACCGGCCGGCGACCACCGAACGCTGCTCACGTGCCCTTCGACGTCTAGCTGCCTCGGCTCTCCCCCGTCGAGCGGTGCGATCCAGAGTCGCGAATAGCTAAGCTCCTCCTCGAAGATCTCCGCCTTGAACCCCTTGCCGGCGAGCTCCTCGACCCGTGGATCCGGCTTCTCTCTCGAGAGGAAGGCGGCCTGCGTCCCGTCCGGGCTGAAGGCGTAGCCGCTGATGCCACCTTCGTGCTCGAGCAACCGGACAGACTCGCCGCCGGCGAGCGGAATCGTGTAGAGCGAGCGACCCTCATCGCCCTCCCGTTTCGCCAGGTAGGCGATCGCGCTTCCGTCGGGAGTCCAGCTCACACCGGAGACGCTCACCTTGCCGCTCACGTAGGGCCGAGACTCCCCGGTCGCCAGATCGAGCAGGTGGAGCTCGATCCGAGCGGGACCGTCTTCGTCCACGAAGGGCTTCCGCTGCACGAGAAGCGTGTAGGCGACGTGGGTTCCCGAGGGTGACATCATGGCCGCGGTCACGCCGCGAAGCTTGGCGACGAGCTCGGGCGTCATGACACGTGCGCCGGGCGAGTCGGCCTGGACGGATGCGGCGGCCTGCGCCTGCGCGGCGGCCTGCAGAGGCGTGGAGAGCAGGAGAGCGAAGGCGGCGACGGTAACCACGCCGCCGGTAGCCTGGCGCCACGCGCGCGGACGGGGCGAGCGCGATGAGATCCTTCTCATGATGGAAACAGCCTTTCGGTTTCGGGCCTTCTCGGTAAGGGCCTTCTCGGTTCGCATCGGTTCGGGACGATCACGTTACCGGCAGCCCGCTGGAGAGACAATCTCGGCCGCGCTTCGGACGATGTCCGCTGACATGCCGTCGGCACGCATCCCTGAGTGACCGAGGGAGCCGAGATGGTAACAGGCGGAACGGATGAACGAACAGCCACGGAAGGCGAGGAGATGACCATGCGCGCCTACAAAAGGGTTCTCGGCTTGCTGATCAAGGCGACGGAGCGATTCTACATGCTCAGCCCTCGATGCCTGCCGCTGCTGGCAAGTAGCGAGTGCTTCCTCGGCAGAGCACCGTCCCTCGACCGACGGCCCCGCAAGCAAGCGTGAGAGCCTCCCGACGTGGCCGTCGTGTGGTATGCCGCAGGCGGAGCGGCTAGTCGGCTCCGCCGCCGATCAGAGAACGGTAGTACCGTGTCTTGCCGGTCGCGTCTGGGGGGAGATCGGGCTCGAACACGACGCTTACGTCTACGCGCGGTCCCAGCAGTTCGCCGAGAGCGCCGCGCAATAGATCGGGGTCCGGCGGCGAAGCCTCCTCGGGGACGATCCTCAGCACGACGTGGTCAAGCCGCTCCTGGACCAGCTGGTACTGCTTGATCCGGTCTCCCGCCTCGGCCATGAGACGGAGACCCAGCTGGTGGGCGTGGACGGAGCGGCCGCCCGGAAGCTCGAAGCACTCGAACGCGCGGCCCTCGATCTGGCGTATAGTGGAGAAGGGAGCACCGCACGAGCACGTCCGGTGCCCCTGGGTCACCACATCGCCGAGTCGGTACCTGATGAACGGCATCCCGTACGAGTAGAGTCCGGTCACGACGACCTCCCCGCGCTCTCCTTCCGAGGCGGGCCGGCCATCCTCGAGGACGACTTCCAGGATCAGTGCGTCGTCGCAGGTGTGCATCTCACCGGTTGGCCGGCATTCCGAGGCGACGAGGTTGAACTCGTGACACCCGTACATGTTGTAGACCGGCGCGCCGAACCCGGCCTCGATGCGGCGCTTCAGCGGGGCCGTCAGCACCTCTGCTCCGGCCATCAGGAAGCGTGGACGCAAGTTCGTCGACGGTTTCTCGTGCAGGAGGTCAGCGACCCTCGCCAGCCCGCTCGGATAGCCGTGAAGCACGTCCGGCTGCACCCTTTCCAGCTGAGCCAGCGCTTCCACCGGCGGTAGAAAGACGTTGACGACAGATCGACGATACAGGCCGAGAGAGCGAACCGCCGACCCCACGACCTTGCTGTCCGATGGATCGGCCGTCCGGACGACGCCCAACCCGACTCTTCGATCGCGCGCCTTGAGCCCCACGGATCGCCACGCTCGCATGCGATACAGGTAGAGGAGGTTCTGCTCGATCCATCTTCGACGGACGATGAGCGGCGTTCCGCTCGAGCCGCTCGTCCTGCTCTGAATCAGGTGGTCCGGGTCGAAGCGGCTGGAGATCACATCTTGGCTGGGGAGCGAACGGAGGACAGTCTTTTCCGTGATCGGTATGGAGGAAAGATCCTCGAGCGTGCTGATCTGTCCCGGGGACACTCCCGCACGGTCGAGAAGACAGCGATAGTAGGGAACCGTGGCGTGGGCGTGAGCGACCAGAGCGCGGAGCCGCTGACCCTGGTGGTCGTCGAGTTCCGCTCGGGTCATCCGCGGGCCCCGAGCCACCGAGGCGAGCCCGCTGCTCAGCGCGTGGGCCGCCGTCATGTCGGCTTACCTCCCGTTGACGGTATCCCGACGTCGTCAGCCTCACGCTCCCCACCGGGTCCACCGAGCTCATCGGGCCATTGAACCCGGCCTGCAACCTCTTCTCGCGCGTCCCGCCGGAAGGGCATTCGCGCCACCTTCCGCGCGGTCCAGCTCCACTCCGCCAAGAAGGGCAACGGATCGTAGCCAGACCACACGGCATACGTCTTGGGTCCGGTATAACTGCGACGGAACGCCGCCCAGTCGAGACCTTCGCTCCGGAACCAGCGAGCCGTATACAGCAAATCCGCGTGCAGATGAAGCCAGGTCCCCTGCCAGCCGTTCTGCTCGACTCCGGACGGGCGCTCGTCGAGAACAGCCTCCGCGTAGCCAAGCAGGGGAAAATTGATACCGGCTCGGCGGGCCAGCCCGTGGGACAGGAAGCACCGACCGTTCACCTCCATAAAGCGGTACCGGCCGCTTCGTGAGTCTAGCTTGTATGCCACGCTCGCCATGCCCCACCAGCCGAGCTCGCGCAACAACTCGACCGTCCGCTCCCGGAGCTCTGGAACGGAAGCCGGTATGGCCGCCCTGGCAACCCCGAAATAGGGAGGCGACTGCCGAAGCTTGCGCAGGGCAAAATCGCCGCTCGGTTCCCCTTGTCGGTCAACATATAGCTGATAGTGAACGTGATGCCGATCGGGGCCGGGCACGTAATCTAAGAGCTGACACCTGACCCCTTCGGCTTCGACTCGCGCCACGGCGCTCTGCAACTCGTCCCGGTTCCTTGCCAGGAAGAGCTTCTTCCCGAAGTGACGAGAGAAGACATGCCCCTCGGAGGGCTTGACCAAAAGCGGGTATCGAAACTCCATCTCCCGGAGCTTCGCGCGACTCGATTCTCCGTAGCACGCAGGAGTGGCTATTCCAATCTCTCGAGCCGCCTCGTGAGTCAGCTCTTTGCGGAGAACCCGTCGGGCTATCTCCCAAGGAGGAAACGTCAGTCGGTAGGCGAGAGAGAGCCTGTCGTGGTAGCGACTCAGGACCTCGAGCACATCGTCATTCGTGGGGAAAAGAGCCCAACCACGCCAGTCCGCGGCCTTGCTCTCGAGCAGGTCGAGCAGAGCGTCCGATCGACTTCCAGAATCGACCAGCTCGTGATGCTCGGCGACGAAGCGTGAAAGATGAGCCATGTCCGCCCGGCGCGTACGCACCACGGCGACCGGCACCCCACCGGCCGCCAGCGACCGGACCAGACTCACACCGTTGGCGTAGCCCCCGAGGACAACTGCTCCCGGAAATCTCGATGTCATAACAGGTTTCGGCGTGTTAGCCGGCGCCGCCACCACCGGCTCGCATTCCCTGGACGACGCGGACCTTGCCCCCCGGCCCCTTCGGGAGGTCATCGACGAGTCGGACGCTGGCCGCAGCCTGGCCACCCGTGGCGGCACTCACGGCGGTACGGATCCCGTCCTCGACCTCACTCGCCATCGCTCCGTCCTCCACGATGACCTTTACCAGAAGGGCCGTCTCTTCGATCTGCACGACCTGGTAGCGTTTGACCCCGGGGACATCTTCGATCGCGGTCGTCAGCGCGTAGGGAGACACCCGGGCTCCTCCGGCCAGCTGCAGCATGTCGACGGCCCGTCCCGCCACCACGCCCAGCCGCCCCATATGCAGACCGCAGGAACAGAGACCCGACAGGAGCCGGCCCCGATCGCCGGTGCGAAAGCGAACCAGCGGCATGGCGGAGTTGACGAGAGACGTCACGACGATATCCCCTTCTTCGCCGGCCTCGCAGCGGCGCCCCTCTTCGTCGAGAATCTCGACCAGGACGACGTCCGCGTTGACATGAAGGCTGCCCTCCGCGCACTCGAACGCGATCTCTTTTGTCTCGGAGGTCCCATAGACGTCCAGTACCGGACACTCGAACGCCTCTGCCAACCTCTCCCGGCGCGAGCGCACCAAGATCTCGCCACTCGTGAACACCCGCCGCGGCCGAATAGCGCCCTGCAAATCCTCGACGCCGTCGGCGATCTCACACAGGGCCGACGGCAGGCCGTAGAGGATGTCAGGACGGAACTCGAGCAGCTGGGCGGCGATGAGCTTCCGGTCCTGCAGCACGCTGAAACGGCGGATCCTGCCCGCCCGCTCGAGCGTCGCAAGCGAGCCTCCATCGGCCGGGATTGCATCCAGCAATGCCAGCTTGTCCCCAGCTCGCGCGCCGCATGCGACGCGCCCTCTCCACTTGACCAGGTACTTGAGGACCGCCCATGCGCGCGGATCGTAGTAGACGCGGAACGGCTCGCCGGTGGATCCAGAGGAGCGCGAGGAATGCCAGGTCTCGGAGATCTGTCCGCCATCCAGGACCGTGGTTCCCGCCTCGCGAATCTCCGCCTTGGTGACGGGCGCCAGGGACCGAAGCGCTTCCCCCGGCCCGGCGGCCAGATCGGCCGCGGTGAATCCGGCCGCACGCATCCGCTCTTGGTAGAAATCCGTTGCGAAGGCCCGCTCCAGTATCCAACTCGAACGGCTGCGCTGGAGTGCCGATACGGCGTCCTCATCCAATCTCAGCACCCGCATGACGGGCCAGGCCTCCAGGGCCAGCCACGCCGCGACCCTCGCCTTCACCGGCCTACCGGTCTCCTCGCCGGGCGGCGGAAGTCCGGCAGCGGGATGATCTGCCTGTAGATCGATAGATACGACCGAGCTACAGCCTTGCGGGAGAGGAACTCCTCTGCCTTCGAGCGACTCTGGCGTCCCATCTCTTCACGCAGTTCGATGTCGGTCAACCTGGCGATGGCGGCGGCCGTAGCCTCGGGATCGTCCGGAGGCACCAGCACTCCGTTCACCCCGGGCTCGACGAGGTCCAGCACCCCCCCGACGGCGCTGCCCACGACGGGCAATCCCGCCGCCATGGCCTCTGCAAAGACGTTGCCAAACGCTTCGGCCCGCGGTACGAGCACAAACACATCCGCCTCGCGGTGGAAGTCGGCCAGCTCTGCATGAGGCGCGGCACCGACGAACCGGACGACGTCGTCCAGCTTAAGAGAGCGAGCCAGAGAGCGGAGGCTCTGCTCTTCGGTGCCCGAACCCACGATCGTCAGCCGAAATCCCTCCGCCGGCAGCCTCTTGAAGGCGCGCAGCAGCGTGTCCAGGGCCTTTCTCTCAACGAGCCGGGATACGGCCAAACAGCGCAGCGGAGCCCCTACCTCCCTCCGGCCGTGAGCCGGGTGGAAGCGCTCCAGGTCCACTCCGTTTCCGATCACCTCGAACTTAAGGTCGGGCTTCGTCTCGCGGGCGAGCTCGCCGAGGCTCGTGCAAACGGCTACCACTCGATCGGCGCGACCCCAGATCGACCGGGTGAGGGGACGGAGGATCCGATGAGCCGCCCGGAGCCCCGGTTTCGTCAGATCGTAGCCCGGCACGTCGGAGCCCCGAAGCGACAGAACGGTGCCGAGCCCAGCCTCCTGCGCCAACGGCAGCAGGGCCCCGGTCGGGAGAGAGAAGAAGAAATGGGCCACGTCGTAGCCGGCGTGGCGGAGCAGACGGCGTACCAGTGGCCGGGCCCTTAGTACGAAGCTCGCTCCGACCATCATTCCGGCGTTGTGCAGCTCGCGCCGCGAGGTCCGGACTCGGAACACGTGCGGACCGCGTACCTCGCCCGACAGCGAAGGGGGCAGGTCCGGCGAATCATCCGGCCCCGCCGTGACCACATCCACTTCCACGCCCAGCTCCGTGAGGGCCTCGGCCAGCGACCGAGTGGCGATGCCGGCCCCGCCGCCGAGAGGAGGATACTCGTAGTTCAGCAACATCACTCGCATGCGATCGACGGACCGGTTATCCACGGCGATGCCTAGGGACCGCCCTTCTGGCTGGCCAGGCAGGATGGCCAGCGGAGCTGACCGCTCTCACCCATACGCTCCTCCCTCGGAATACGGGAACCAGCTGCAACCCCGACGCCGCTGTGAATATGCTATCGTTGTCGCTCAACTAGGCACACCCACAGGCGTGATGCTTGAGTATCTGAACCGACAGATCGACGAAATCTGCACGGATCGCGCGCTGAGATTATACGGCGCCGCCCTTTGCAGCGGATCGGCGCTGGCCTTTCTGGCCTGGGGCAGGAACACCGGCCCACGTCTCGCCGACGCCGCGTCGGCCATCTGCTGGCCCTTCTTTGAGGAGTGTTTCCGATACCGGCTGCTCGCCGGTGATCAGATCACCGCGCTCATCCTCGTGGGCGGCGTGCTCTCCGGCCTCGGGGCCCTTTTGTTTCTGTCGCCGCGCCGTTGCGGCCCCGCCTGGGCATTGTTGTTGGCGGTCAACGTCCTCAGAACACTCGTTCTCGTCCAGGACTATAGCCTGCGACTGAACCAGCATTACTTCCTGTCCTTCGCCGTGCTCCTCTTCCTGTTCTTCCCGGGCAAGAGGAACCTGCTTCGGTACTACCTCGTCTTCGTGTATTTCTGGGCCGGCATCCTCAAGCTGGATTGGGAATGGCTCTCCGGAGCCGCCCTCTACGGCGATCCCCTTTGGATCCCCAAAAGCCTGATTCCGGCCTCCGCGGTCTACGTGGTCATCCTTGAGTGTCTCCTCGTCTGGGGCATGCTCTCGCGAAGAAGGTGGGTTTACTGGACGACCTTCCTTCAATTGTGTCTGTTTCATCTGGTCTCCTTCCCGGTGGTCGGCTTCTTCTATCCGGTCCTGATGTACCTTTTCCTGACCATCTTCCCGCTGACGTATTTCCTGAAGAGCGACCTCGAAGCTCCGAGCCTCCTCCGCTCGCTCGCTCGCGGAAAGGAACCACTGACGACGTACCTCTTTCTCCTCCTCTTCGGCCTCTTTCAGCTGATGCCCAAGATCATGCCGGGGGATGAAGCCGTTACCGGAGAGGGACGCCTCTACGCCATCCACATGTTCGACGCCAGGACCGTCTGTCAGGGTGCGATCATCGCGCGGTACGGGGGCAGGGAGGTGAAGGTCGTCGAGATCCCTAGCGTCGGCACGCCCCGCATCCGGTGCGACCCCGTGGTCTACTTCAGCATCGCACGGCGCACGTGCTGGGAACGCCGCAGCGACCCGACGTTCGTCGATCTGGATCTCCTTCTGGAATCTCGTCGGCAGACTGCAGAGGAGATGCGAACGGTGGTCGACATTCGTGGCTTTTGTGCGCTGAACCCCAGCTATCGAATGCTGTGGCCGAACCGCTGGATCAACAGATAGGGACGCCCCCTTGACCCGACCGCTTCTCGCCCTGATCGCCCTGGCCGTCCTTCTCGCCGTGCTGCGCCTGCATTATTTGGATTGGCCGCCGAATCGCGATGTTACAACTTACTCGGTGATCGCCCGGGAGCTGCTGGAGGGCGAACAGCTCTACGCCGACGTCTGGGACCACAAGCCCCCGGCCGTGTTTGTGACCTTCGGCCTCGCCCAGGCGGCTCTCGGCTACGGTCCCGTCACCCTGTACGCCCTGAACCTGATCGCCGGCCTGGCTGTTCTCTTCGCGGTGTTCTGGGCCGGGACCGCCTCCGGAATGGGAACCGGAGCGGGCCTCTGGGCCGCGGCGTTTTGGGTGGCGCTCTCGGGTGATCTCTCTCTACAGATGCATGATCCCAACGCCGAAGCCTTCATGAACGTTTGCGCCGTGTGGGGTTTCGTTCTCCTGCTCGGATCCGCTTCCGGCTCATCGCGTCAGAGAGCGGCGCTCGCAGGACTGCTCTTTGCCGCAGCTACCATGTACAAGCAGGTCATGGTCACCGTGCCGCTCGCCCTGGGCCTCGCGCACATCGCGAGTCCGCCGCCGGGAGTCGAACGAAGATCGGCCGTCGGCGACGTACTCGTCATCGCCGCTATCGGAGCGGGGGGCTGGCTCTCCTTCTTTCTGGTGATGGCCCTCAGCGGCCATCTGGGCGACGTACTCGATGTTCTGTTCTATAGCGCCTCGTACGCGGCCGATCGTGCCTCGGTGGTCGAGAAGATCGGACCGACCGGGCTGCTGAGCGAGATGTGGGATCGCTTCGGCGTGGTTCTTCCGTTGGTGCTGCTCGGCGGTGTGGGGATGCTTGCAGGCCTCGGCCGCGGACGCAGGGGATGGATTCTCCTAGCAGCCTACTCGCTCGGCGCGGCCGCCGCGATCGCACTGCCGGGCAGGTATTATCGGCACTATTTCCAGCTGGGACTGCCCCCGCTCGTCATCGCGTGCGGCTGGGCGACCGTGACCCTGAGAGCACGCTCCTCGGGGCTCTCGAGACGGCTCCCACAGCTGGGCGCTGCCGCAGCCTTACTGTACGTGAGCGTTTTTCAAGTCCGCTATTACCGAGCATCGGCAGAAGAGATGCTGCCCCGCACCTACGCCGAGATCTACCTTGCCACGCAGCAGCTGGGGCGTGAGCTCGATTCATTGTTGTTGGCCGGCGAGACGCTGTACCAATGGGGTTCGGAGACCGGCCTGTACTTCTTTGCCGACCGCCGCCCGCCCAGCGCGATCCTGGCTTGGCCGCTCATCCGCGGGCCGCTTGCGACCGGACTCACCTCGAAAGCCCTGCAGGAACTGCAGGAGCAGCCGCCGTCGATAGTCGTCGTCGCCCACTATGTTGCCGACTCCGAGCCCCAGCATCCCGTCCTGGAGTGGACATACGCCAACTACAGGCCCGTTCCTGCGCTGCCGGAGACCCTCACGCGGCACTTTGCGCTCTTCGTGCGACGGGGAAGTCCCTTGGATACACGCGTGAACGCGAACGCATGGTCTCGGATTCGGGAAGGCGCCCGTGGCGGTTGAGCTGTCCGATCGTCGCATGGAGAGTCGACGGTTCAGGCGACTGCTGCTCGCCGGACTCCTCCTTCTCGGACTCGGCCTTCGGCTGGGTACCGTCGGGTGGGGAATCGGACTCCGCGAATTCGAGGGATACTACCACCCGGACGAGTCGAAGGTATGGCGAAGCACGCTGGACTTTCCGGACAATTACCTGACCAACAAGAACTACCTGTACGGAACCGCGTTGCAGTACTCGGTGGGCTTCGCACTGTACCCCGTGAAGAAGCTCTGGCGCACTGGCCGTCTGCGCATCGCCGATCTCGAGTACCGGCAAGTGGTGATCCTGGCCCTGCGCGCCGTCAACGTGATCCTCGGCGCCCTCACCGTGCTCCTCATCTATCGATTGGGAGATAGGCTGTACGACCGGGAAACCGGGCTGATCGCCGCAGGTCTGCTCTGCCTCTCTCTGTACCACGTGACGAACTCCGGCTTTGCCACGCTCGACGTGACGATGAGCTTCCTGGTGACGTTGACCATTCTTCTGACGGCGCGGGCGTTCGAGACGGGCCGAGTCGTGGATTTCGTGCTCCTCGGCTTGACAGCCGGATTCCTCGCCGGAACCAAGATCAGTGCCATTCTGATCCTCGTGATTCCCCTCGCGCTCCTGGCGGCCCGAGTCGCAGCGCCCTCCCGGCAGGTCACGCCCGACGAGGGCGGTTCACAACCTCCCGGCCCTGCTCCGTGGACGCGAGACCTGTTGGTGGGGCTGCTGGCGTCGGGCGTCGTCGCGACGCTTGTCTTCGTGATCTCAACGCCGCATGTCCTGACCCGAATGCCCGCCTATCTGCAGTTCATGCTCGACCAGCGCACGATGTGGTTGGAGCGTGTCGACCACGGAGTGTGGGAGATACTGGCTGATTGGACGTCCGAACCGGCCATCGCCATGACCCCTGTCGTGGCCGCCCTGGCCGGTCTTGGGCTCCTGCTGGGAAGGATCGGCGTGCGGCGTGAGGCGCGAGCGCTCGAGTACGCTCTGCTCGCCTTCCTGCTGGTCAACGTCCTCTTCTGGCGCGCCTACGTGAGACCCCGGTTTCTGATTCCGATCGTGCCCATCCTCTGTCTCTATGCAGCGCGGCCTCCGAGGCTCTTGATGAACCGACCCGGCATATCGCTTCGGGTGGCCGGCGGTGTCGTCGCGATCCTCGCGCTCGCGTTCAGTTTCTTCGCTGCGGTCGCCGGAGCGAGCTATCGGCGGGAGACGGACACGAGGACTGAAGCGGCAGCCTACATAGCAGCTCAAGTGCCTGCGGGCGCCACGCTAGCCCCCGCGTCGACGACCGCGAGCAACCCGTGGACCAGACACCGCTGGCGCTATCCGGTGCTCGACGCCGATCGGTATGCGATCACGCCCCTTCTCGAGAATCCCGACTATGTCGTGACCACGGATTATGCGCTCCGCCAGATGGAGCGCGCCCTCTCATCGGGCCACCTGGATGCAGGCTATAGTTGGCCGGTGGAGAGGGCGAACCGCTGGTACAGGTACAAGGTGCCCGAACCGGAGGATTTTCGGTTCTACGACTCGCTCCTCAGGGAAGAGACCTATCGGTTGGAGAAGCGCTGGTTCAACCCGCCATCCGTGCCGGTTGAGTTCCCGGCGCCGGAAATCCGACTCTACCGGCGCTTGGCACGTCAAACGGGGGACCCATGATCGCACTCAGCCACACGCTCAGTCGGGAGACACACGGGAACGACCACATCATCGATCTGACGGACGAGCTCCAGGCTCTGGTGAGGGAAAGCGGCATCCGATGCGGCCAGCTCACTGCCATGGTCACGGGATCTACGGGTGCGCTCTCCACCCTAGAGTACGAGCCCGGTCTGGTCCGCCACGACATCGCGGCCGCGCTGGAGAAGATCGCGCCTCGCGACGGCGCGTACGAGCACGAGGAAACCTGGCACGACGACAACGGGCACAGCCATGTCAGGGCCTGTCTGATCGGCCCATCACTGGCGATGCCGATCGTGGACGGAGCGCTGCCCTTGGGTACGTGGCAGCAGGTGGTGATGCTCGACTTCGACACTCGGGCCCGCAGTCGCCGCGTGGCGATCACGCTCATCGGGGAGTGAGCGGCTTCCGGTTCCGGAAAGCTCCGACGCAGGACGCGGCCGAGGCGTATGGCGTCAAGGCGGTCACGATGACGACGGACAAGCCCGGCTGATGGTAAGGGATACCGGTCAAGTGGCATCTACTCTCCTGCCACTACGCCCCGCAGTCCCAGCCGGGAGGTCACGATGCAGGCACTGGCGCATCGCCGTGAGCAAGGCCGCAACTATGACGTGGAGAGCCTCGTCCGAGGCGCTTCGGCCGCTGCCGGGAGAATGCTGGTCGCTCTTGCCTGGTATTATCCCGAGCTACGTCCGGCGGACAAGCGAAGGTGGAACTTCCTGGCCACGGCCGCCGGGCTGTATCTCGCCTCCCGAAGCACCGAGCTGACGAGCACGGACGAGCGCGATCTGCCAGATCACCTCGCGCAGGCGATGGCCAGCTGCCGTCACTTCGTCGCTCGTGCGGCTCGGGGGGCGACCGATGCACTAACATTGGACTGGGCTGTCGGCTGTTGGGTCTTGTCGGGTCTCTTCCGACAGGAGCCGCGGGTCGATCAGGCCTGGCTGGCCGCGGCCATAGGGCAGGCTCTCAGCAAGACGTCGCCCACGTTGGCGAGTCTGACCCGGCTCCGACCGTCCGCATCGAGAGCACGTCCAGCAGCCGCTGCAGCCGGCACGAGGTAGGCCCTAGCCCGAGGCTGGTCCGCGGCGGTTCTTCCACTGAGAGATCGCCTTCACGCGGCGACTCGACCATGTTTCGTGCCGATTCCAACCCGAGGACCCGGTCGATCATGGCGCACCTGGAGACGAAAGAGCGAACCTCACCCGTGAGGCCCGGTGGCGAGTTCGCCGTGATCGCTACCGTCTACATGACCGCCTATCTGGTCGATCTGACCGAAACGTGGGAGCACCCTGTCGCCGGCGCGTTCTTCATCCTTGTGGCGCTCCTCGCGGTTCTACCCGGGATCTCTGGATGGAGCTTCTATCTCTTCCTGATCCTCGCCTCCGCCTATACGCTCTGGTTTCATATTCCCGACGTGACCAACCACGAGAACATCTACCTGATCTGCAACCTCTTCTTGGTCGTTGGCTTGGCTGATCATCTCTGGCGGTCACGGGGACGGCGGCGGCCCCTGACACCCCTTGCCGAGCAGGACCTGATCCGGATCGTGAAGCCGACTCTGCGGGTCGCGCTGTCGATCGTCTACATCGTGGCCGGCTTTCACAAGATGAACTGGGATTTCTTCCACCCAGAGTCGGGGTGCGCCATCACCTTCTTCAAGCGTGTGGCGGGGAAGTTCGGACTGTCGGGGGTGGTCTGGCCTGGGTTTGTCTTGTTCTCCGTCCCTGTCGTCGTGCTGGCGTGGGAGCTGGCCGGCGGCGTGATGCTGTGGTTTCGTCGCCTGCAGCTGCCCGTCCTGATCGTCGCCTGGTTCATGCACGCGCTGCTGGCGCAGTTGGTCTACACGGACTTCTCCTCCCTGGCATTCGCTCTCATGCTCGGCTTCGTGCCGGCGGCTCAGTTCGATCTGATCGCCAACGCGCCGATCCGTCTAGGCCGCCTGCGGCTCAAACGAGCGACGTTCTACCTGCTGCTCAACGTCGCGGTAGCCGTCGTCGCCGGTATCTACGGTTCTCGTCCCGGCCCGCAAAGCGTGATTCACAGGTGGCAGGGCCTGGGCCTCAACATCGGCTTTTTGGTCCTGATCTGGCCCATCCTGGCTGACCGCTTCAGCTCTCAGCGTACCGAGTGGAGCGGGGTGTCGGTCTGGCGGCCGCGCTTCCCATGGTGGCGAGTGGCGTTCGTCGTCGTCCTGACCCTATTCGGCCTGAGTCCCTATCTGGGGCTGCGCACATCAGGCACCTTTTCGATGTTCAGCAACCTGAGAACCGAGGGCGCCTCATCGAACCACCTGCTGCTGGCGGACAATCCGCTGAAGCTCTGGGGCTACCAGGAAGACGTCGTCGAGATCATTGAGATAGATCCCAGACATGATGCCGGCCTCCGGCAGTCGCTAAACGGCTATCTCCTTCCCGTGGTCGAGTTCAAGAAGAGGATCTACGACTGGCGGGCGGAGGGACTCGACGACATGTCCGCCGTCTTCAAGTACGAGGATCGGGTCTACGAGACCGAGGATCTGGTCCGCGCCGATCCCTGGCGAGTGGGGCGGCGAGACCTCGAGATGTATCTCATGGACTTTCGCGTGATCCAGAAGGGACCGGGACCCAACGCCTGCCGCTGGTGATCTCTACGGCGGCGCATCCTCGGGCCGATGAACCTTCTCGTGGCGGGAATGCGCCGCGTACCCGCGTAGGTGGCCGTAGCGCGCGATCTGCCCCGAGGTCAACGCTCCCGCCGTCTCCAGATGTGCCACGAGGTGCGTGGCGCGCAGGCGGCCTCTCGCGTTCCCGATCTCGATCGTCAGGCGGTCGACCTCTTCGGGAGTGAGCTGCTGATCTGCAAAGGCTCGGTCCAACTCCCGCTCGAGCTCCACTACGAGCGCACCAAGCTCCACGGCCTCTGCGTGCATCCGATCGTACACAACCTGAACCCGTGCCCGTTGTTCGTCGCTGAGAGCAAGCTCGGAAGCCAAATCGAGCACGTGGCGAGGCCCGGGCACGCCGTTCAGCTCCGCCGCTTTGGCGAAGCCGAGACCAGCTCCGTCAAGCAAGCCGGCAACCTCCTCTGGCGCCAAAGCCTTTATCTCGCGATCAGTCTCGTCTGCGTAGGGCGAGGGCCGTTCTTGTCCAAAGGCGATGCGGGCTGCTGACCCTAAGGCAGTCATCGCACAGAACCAGAGAACAATACTTCGCGTCTCAACCATTCTCTTCTTCCTCATCCGTGCTATGCCAACGTGCCTTCGCGCTACGCCAGCCTGCTCGTCCCCATGCCAACCCGCGGGAGCCTCAACGCTCCGCCACGTGGCGCCCCGGCCGAAGCGCCGGACCGGTACGCACCCGTGAGACCATCCGCTGAACGGCAGGCACACGCGCCAGCAACAGCAGGCCGATGACGGCCCCGAAAATGAGTGGCTCGCGCGTGTCGGCCTTGACCTTCCAGTAGAAGTGCAGGACGCCGAGCGCGGAAGCCAGGTAGATGAGCCGGTGAAGCTGCAGCCACCTCGCGCCCAGACGGCGGATCCACCCTCGCGTGGACGTAAGGGCCAGTGTCAGGAGAAGCAGCCAGGCCGAGAAGCCGACGGTGATGAACGGCCGCTCCGCGATGTCCTCCAGGATGTATTCCCACGCTAGCCATTGATCCAGCACCAGGTAGGTGCTGAAGTGAAGGGTGAGGTAGAAGAAGGCGAAGAGACCAAGGAGCCGCCGGTAGCGCACGATCGAATGCCAGCCCGTGAGCCGCCGCACCGGCGTGATGGCCAGCGTCGTCGTAAGCAGCACCAGACCCCACCAGCCGTTCCGGTGGAGCACCTCTTCGACCGGGTTCGCGCCAAGTTCGCCTTGCGTCGCCCGCCAGACCAGCCAGGCCGCCGGCGTCAGGGCAGAGGCCCAGATGGCGGCCTTGGCGACGGCCCGACGGCGATGGGCTGAAGAGGCCATCAGGAAGAGGCCATTAGAACGAGCGGCGCAGGTCCATGCCGGCATACAGCTGCTCGACTTGCTCGGCATATCCGTTGAACATCAGGGTCGGACGCTTCCTGAGCTGGCCCAGGCGACGCTCTCGGGCCTGGCTCCAGCGCGGGTGATCCACTTCCGGGTTCACGTTGGCGAAGAAGCCGTACTCGCGGGGAGCCGCCACGGCCCAGGCTGTGGCCGGCATCTCTTCCGTGAGTCGAAGGCCGACGATGGACTTGATGCTCTTGAAACCGTACTTCCAGGGCACCACGAGCCGAAGCGGCGCTCCGTTCTGGTTGGGCAGGTCACGACCGTACACGCCTGTGGCCAACAGAGCGAGGGGATGCATCGCCTCGTCCAGCCGGAGCCCCTCCACGTACGGCCAGTCCAACACACCGCGCCGCTGCCCGGGCATCTGCTCGGGATCATGCAGCGTCGTGAACTCCACGAACCGCGCCTTACCGGTGGGCTCGACGCGCCGGATGAGATCCGCGAGCGGAAAGCCGCGCCAGGGAACGACCATGGACCAGGCTTCGACGCAGCGGAGCCGGTACACGCGATCCTCCAGCCGGTGCGGGGAGACGAAATCCTCGAGGTCGTAGACGGCGGGTCGGGCTACCTCCCCGTCGACCGCGATCGACCAGGGACGAGGGCGGAGGGTGTGCGAGTTCTTGGCCGGATCCTCCTTCCCGGTGCCGAACTCGTAGAAGTTGTTGTAGGTGGTGACGTCCTCGTAGCGCGTCAGCGGCTCGTCGAGCTCGGATCGGACGGCGCTCCAGTCGCGCTCCTGGATGCCCGACTGGCCCGGGGCACCTGACCGCCCCGCTTCGCCCGACCCGCCCGAGTCGCTCAGCTCCTCGGAGCGTCCCGGGGACGGAGCGCAGGCGAACAGCGACGGCGACACCGCCGCGGCTGCGGCGAGCTTCGCCGCTCGCCCGACGAATCTGCGGCGGTTCATATAGATCCGTTCGGGCGTGATCTCCAAGGAACGAATCTCGTCGGATCCGTGGATGTGGATTCGCAAGCGACCGCCCTCCTCTCTGCCCATGACCGCGGACCGGGGCGAACACCCGGTGCGCCCGATCCTCTTACTTACCGCGGTCCGGCGTCCAGGTTCGCCGCGGACACGGGGGCCTCGTGCTGTTGAGCCGGAGGCGAGACCCCGAGCAGGCGTAGTATGCGAAGAACCCCCGTCGCGTGGTGTGCTGGCTGGTCTCACATCGATTCAGTTGATCTCGCGCCGATTCCGTCACTCTTGCCCGCTCAGTCGATCTCAATCCGCCTCGTTTTGTGACAGTAGGGGAGGCGTTCCTCCTTCGCGCTTTGAACCGCAACAACGACAGAACATCGGGGCGCCCGCCTACCGGTCTGCTGGGCGAAACCGACCGTGGCGGAGAAAGTAGACGACCTCTTCAGCCACATCCCCGCGATTCATGATGAAGGTGTGGCTCGCGGGGACGACCAGGAAGTCTGCCGCCCCCTCGACCTTGGCCCGATCAACGCCGACCTTGCCGTCATCCGGCCCTGGAATAAGCCATGAATACAGCGGGTTCAGGCTCCGGTTGCCGGTGATGATGCCCAGGCTGAATCGCACCGAGCCCAGCCGGCTCGGGATCGCTGTGGAGTCGGTCCCGAGTTGCGAGCCGGCAGGACCCAACAAGGACCGAAGCATTGGCGAGTCAGCAAACGCGTCCACCACCTCGCTTCCCTGGCTCGGAGGACTCAACATCACGACTCGCCCCTGGTGCGCCTGGGGCTGCTGGTCGAGGTAGCTCCGGACCAGGACTCCCCCCATCGAGTGGGTGACGAAGTGCACGGTTTCTGCTTCGTGCCCACAGCACCGCACCACTTCGGACTCGAGCCGGTCGACCAGGGCTTCCATCTCTTCCGAGGTCGATGGATACCCAAAGCTGACTACTCGAAAACCGGCATCCCTGAGGCGCGAAGCGAGGATCGTCATCGATGCGGGGGTGCGGCCGAGGCCGTGCACGACGACGACGGATTGCGCCCCATCGGGTGGCGGAGAAGCGCAACCGGACAGGATCCGGAGGAGCACGCCGATACACACGAGTCGGGTCACCTATCCGCCCCCCGACCACTCGCATCGACACTCAGCTCGAAGCACTGCCTGCCCACCCCGTGGCTCCAGAAGTCAGCTGGTGTCCGGCGCCCCGACGCCAGCGACTCGCCATCGAAGCTGGCACAAAGCTCGTAGGTATCCTCATCCAACGGGTAATATTCGTACGGCTCGGCTGAGCCTGGATCGACGGTGTTCACTCGGACGCGCGGATCCGCCCCCAAGGCTTCAAGAGACGCTGGCAGGCGTTCGTTACGGGCCCAGAATGAATCTATCGCCACCATGATCCCTTTGAGGTCCTCGATCCGCCCCGTGTCAAGTCGCTGGAGGCGGCCTTCGGCCGGTGATCCGACCAGGATCACGCCAGCGATGATCGATCCCACGACCAGGCTGGTGGCGATGGCCACTATGGTCTTGCCGAGAGACGGCATCAACCACCCACCTCCTTCTCGTCTCGCCGTAGATCGCGGAGATAGTAGACGAAGACGGTACCGGAGATGCTCCCAATCGTGAGGGCCTTGAGGAGGAAGCGGGCGGTTACTTCTCCACCGAGGAGGCTGTACACCAGGTTGGTGGAGTCACCAATCAGGACGCCGGCTGCGATCACCAGGGTCAGGTAGGTGAGCCACCGGCGCACAGGGGAGGTTCGCTTCAGCGGTGAGAGAGCGAGCTCTCGGCTAAGGGTCCGTGCCGCGTAGAGAAACACGGGGGTCGCGACCACGAGCGATGCAACCGCCCACCGGATGGCCTCAGGTATCGCGTCGATTTCGGCCTGCGACCAGAGAGGGTCTGGGAACGCGAGGTTGATGAACTGGAAGAGGAGGCTTCCCAGGCTATAGGCACTCAGATAGAGCGTCCCGAAGAGGACCAGGTACTGGAACGCCTCTCGAGCCGAGAGCGAGGGGCGCGGTCGGGGGACGGCGATGGGGAAGTCGACCGCCGCAAACGATCGGAGCGCCGCCTGCACCTCTTCGTCCGACCAATCAGCCTGACCCAAGGCGCCTCGGATCTCGTCGCGTGGCAGGCCCCGATTCAGGGCCTCTCGGATGAATCTCGTCAGTTCTTCGTTGACCGCTATAACAGGCTCTCCTGGTTCGGCCCGTCTGTGCCGGAGTCAGAGGCTGTCGCCCCGACTTCTTTCACGCTCTTCCGGCAAGGGAAGAGCGTGGGTGTTGACGGTGTCAACACTCAATATACGCTCAGATGTTGACTTTGTCAACATTGGGACCCATGTTAGAGTATGACCGACCAGTCCAAGGCGTATCATCACGGGGACCTTCGAGCGGCGCTGCTCGACGAGGCCGCAGCCATGATCGCCGAGGGAGGGGCTGCAAGCGTGACGATGCGGGCGCTCGGCCGGCGCCTCGGCGTGTCGCGGGCTGCAGCCTATCGCCACTTCAAGGATAGGACCGCGCTGCTGGTTGCGGTCGCCACGGCCGGGTTCAGTCGTCTCAAAGACCGCCTGCAGGCCGTTGACGCGGGTGCCCCGCGCTCCAGCGTCGAGCGGATCCGGCGAATGGGTGAGGAGTACGTGCGCTTCGCCCTCGAGAATCCGGCGCACTACCGCCTGATGTACGGCAGCGAGGCGCTCGCACGCCGAGACGTACTCGAGTTACGGGAGGCCGGAAACGCCTTGTTTGAACAACTGGTCGACGTGATCCAGGCCTATCAGGACAGCGGTAAGATCAAACGGCAGGATCCCCGAGCGCAGGCCTACGTGGCTTGGAGCGCGGTGCACGGGCTGGCGTCATTGCTGATCGACGGACAGATCCTGACCGCCGCAGACGTTGATGGGCTTATCCGGCAGACCACGCGAACGGTGTTGGACGGGATGCGCTTTCGCCGGCGGCGTGGAGCGTAGGCGGGTCTCAGAGGTGTTAAACGAGTGGCGCATAAGAGCTTTGACCGTCGTCGATCTGAATGATGAAACGGTGGCAGTTTGTCAGTCGCCTGCAGCCAACGGTAGTCGGACATTGGTCGGATGATGATGCGAGATACGTCGTATTCCCACATCATTATCACACGATTTAGCTACAGGGGATTTAAAATGCCCCGTAACTTTGACCCACTCGATACGGCCGTGCTGTCGAGAAGATTTGATGTGTTTGAGGCGACGTGCTTGCCTTCAATACTTGGGCAGACTTGTAAGGATTTCTCTTGGGTGCTGCTCGTTGACGAGATGCTTCCCGCTGCATTTCGCTTGCGCTTGGAGAATCTCGTTTCGGGACATGTTAATGCCTTCTTGCATTGCTATTCCAACAATCTACGTCTCGGTACTCTCAACTGGCTTGTTCCCTACTTCGGGGAAAGCAAAGAAAACATTGTGAGTACCATGCTCGATGACGACGACATGTTGTGGGCGGACTTTGTGGCGCAAATTCAGGCGCATCTGAATAGCTTGCAGACGCGAAGCGGGCTGCCGCGTTTTCTGCTGATGGCGTGCCGAAACGCCTTGCAGTGGGATATGGTGGCGAAACGCCATGCCCCGCTCGGCTACGTGAAGCCGTGGCAACCAAGATCGCCGGATGGGCGTTACTACCCACCTTCCACTGGATTCTCAGCTCTCAGTGATTACCCCGATACAAATCTGTCGATCTTTCGATTCTCGCATCATTTGGCACGTTTTTATTTTGCGGATGACAAAACGGTCGCAAGGATGAGCAATCACGCGCAGAAGCGGATCAAGGAAGTAAGAACCGAATTAACAAGGCGCGCAAACCTCACCAATGGCGAAGTTGTGCCCGCAGGAGAAGCAATACTTCATTGGATACCTGGAGACGCGCCACAAGCGTTGATCGTAAATCATGGCACGAACCGGCGCATCTTGCGACTGTTCTACAACGCTCGCAAGCGGGTCAAGATTGATGGCCCAGCCTCTTTGGCCGGATTTCCCATCGATTTGGCAGCCGTAGCGAGATACATGGAAAAGCATCCGCATCACTGGAGTCATCTGGTCCGACAGTTACGGCATATTATTTGGCTTAAGTTTTCAAAGTCACACCGGGGAAGTTTCACAATGAGGTTCTGCCGCGCGATGACGCACTTTGCTACTCGACTTCGTGACCTAGTCTTACTGCGGTGACAAATCCGGCGCCATTGATGGCGGATTAGGCGCTGGTCCTGACGATAGCCACCGAGATGGTTCTCAGGGACGTTCGGCCGGTTATGTAGCTGAACAAGGAGCATGGTGACCTTTCTCGAGCGCGGTATCGTTGGTGAAGCTTCCACTTCCGTTGGGTGCAAGCGACGTCTCCACGCCGCCATCCTCCTCGACGAGCCTTCGAGATCGGTCCCATGGAGTATCCCTTTCGGCTATCGGGCGAGACCGGGGGACGCCTCTGATGACTAGCCATCGCATCGGCACATGACGGTAGCCAACCCTGCCACCCCCTCGGACGGATGAAGCAACCGAACGCAGTCATGTTCCACGTGGGACGGAGCGGCAGCCGCGTCCTCGGCGACCTTTTTCATCAGCACCCACAGGTGTACTGGGATGGCGAGGTCTACGAGAGGCTGTTTCACGACCTGGAGCGCATCCTCGGACGTCAGGCGAGAGCCGGCGATGTAACGATCGACCCGACCGCTCATCTCCAGGGCAGAAGGGTGCACGCCTGCTCTCGCGAGAGCCTCTACGGATTCGAGGTCGAGTTCTTCCACCTGGAGATACTCCAGCTCGAGCTGGTCGACTTTCTTCATCGCCTGGATGCTCTCGGCTTCGAACGCTTCGTCGTGCTCGAGCGCACCAACACGCTGCGTAAGGTGATCTCGAGCCTGATCGCTCACAAGACGGGCAGATGGCACGTGAAACAGGACGGGGAGGACCCGGCTCGAGTCCGCATCGACATCGATCGAGTGATGATCGACCGTAGCGAGAAGACTCTGATAGACTACCTTTGCGGTTACGCCGAGAGCTTTCGCCAGCTGAGGGCCGCTCTGCAGGGTCGAACGACTCTCTACCTTACGTACGAGGACGACATCTATCCCGATCCGTTGATCGCTTACCGAAGAACTTGCTCCTTCCTGGGCCTTCTCCCGCACGACGTGGCCGTTCGTTTCAAAAAGACGAACCCGTTCGAGCTGAAACAGATGGTCGACAATCTCGAGGACGTAGCCAAGTCCCTCCGTGGGACTCCTTTCGAGTGGATGATCTGCGATTGAGGCCGCCCGTGTCGCGTCGTCGACGCCATCGAGCCCGTGCACATGCACCGGCCGGCCAGAGCTGAGAAGAAATGGATGCAATGCTGGAGATGATGATTAAGAACGTTCGCAGGATCTCGCGGGGCGAGGATCCGTTGTACCAAGGCCCTTGAGCACGGGCAACCCGGGCGACGTGCGAGTCGCCATGTCGAGCGTTCAGTACATGCAGGTCTTCCTCCACGCCCTGAACCACCAAGAGGCAGCCCTGGAGGCGGCGCTCGCCGCAGAGCCCTTCGATCCCGGTGAGTTCTTCCAGTTCGCCAGACGGCACACCGTCGCCGGCCACTTATACGGGCTACTTAGCGATGCGGGGTGGTTGGAGCTCCTCCCCAGTGCGCTAGAGGATAAGCTGGCGGAGGTTCACCAGATTCAGCTGGAGAAAGCCGACCGGCTCCTACCGGAGACCCAGCGGCTCCGCCAGGGCTTCGAGCAGGCGGGAATCGACGTCATCTTCATGAAGGGACCGTTCCTGTCGAAGCGCTTCTACGGAGATGCCAGGCGCCGCTTCTTCGGGGACATCGATCTGCTGGTGCGCGACCGGCGGGACCTCGTCCGCAGCGACGCCGTTCTGCGAGGGGCTGGCTACGAACGCCGCTCCATCCGACTCCTGGGACACAGAACGGTGATGCGCTTCGCCTATCACTTCGTGTACCGGGGCGAGAACGCGAAGATCGACCTGCACTGGGCCCTGCGGAGCCATTTCTCCTACCGGATCGACCGCGGCCGATTGTGGGCGACCAGGAAGACAGTAAGTTTGGGCGGCCACGAGTTCTCCGTACTCTCGGCTGAGTATGTCTTGGTGTTGCTCATGCTCTCCGTCCTAACCGATTATCAGAAGGCACGCGTTCGATTGAAGTTCATGACGGATCTCTTCATGGTTCTCCGCTCAGTGGGAGACGACACCGACTGGGAAGCCTTCTTCCAGCGAAGACAGCAGGAAGGCCTACTCAGAATCTCACTTACCGTGCTGGATCTCGTGCTGGGCCTTTTCGGCGCTCCCCGGGAGTTCAAGAGTCTGTCACGAGCGCTGTCGAGCTACGGAGAGCTGTGGAAGGATTACCGGTTGGCGGCGCCGAAGGAGTTCCTCGAATGGTCGGAGAAGCCGCGCGACAAGCTCCGAAACCATCTCTGGACTTTCCGGCTCCACGAAGGTGGAATGACCAGGTCACTCGGCTGGCGGCTTTTGGCCGAGCCGTTCGGCCGGGCCGTCTTCCGATAATAGCAAGTCCGATCTTCCACGTATGACACTACTCCAGGGAGGCGCACCCAATATCTCGGGTCGTCTTCTCATCGTGCTGCCGCAGCCCTTTCTTGAAGACCGCGGCACCTCGATCGCGACGCACCACCTGCTGCGTGCCTACACCAGCCTCGGCTACGAGGTCGACGTAATGTGCTTCGCGCCCGGCCGGGATCCAGCGGTACCGGGCACCAGGATCATTCGCTCTCCGAACCCGTTCGGCTTCCAACACGTGCCGATTGGCCTGTCCCTCAGGAAGGCGATATTGGACCTGTTCCTGGTGGGCGCGGTCCGCCGTCAGCTGAGGCGGGAGATCTACGTGTGTGTCCATGCCGTTGAGGAAGCTGCGTTTATCGCTGCACTCGTCGGTCGCGGACGGGGGGTTCCGCTAATCTATGACATGGCGTCCTCGCTGCCCGAGCATCTCCTGCAGTATCGGTTCTTCAGGAATCGGCTTTCCCAGCGGGTCCTACGACTGTTGGAGCGCAGGCTCCTCACTCGGGTGGACCTGGTGGCCTGCAGCGCCGGTCTGGAGCGCAAGGTGCTCTCGGCGGCGCCCGACACACCGTTGGCCGTGTGGCTCTTCCCAACCGAGTTGGAGCCCCCCAGCGAGGAAGCCGTCGCAGGCTTGAGAGAGAAACTCGGGATAGAGGCTACTGCACATGTCGTACTCTACCTAGGCTCGTTTGCCAAGTACCAGGGCCTGTCGGTGCTCCTGGATGCCATCCCTAATGTACTCACCAGAGTCCCGGAAGCCCGCTTTGTGATCGTCGGCGCGAGCAGCGAGAAGGAATTCGCCTCGGTCCGGGAGAGCATTCCAGGTCGCTTCGTCAATAATGTGCGCATCCTGCGCCGCATTCCGAGGAGCAAGACACCGCTCTATTTGGCCCTAGCCGACGTGCTCGTGTCGCTTCGGATCCAAGGTAGCAACCTACCCCTAAAGGTGTTCGACTACATGATCTGTGGCAAGCCGATCGTAGCCACTAACGTTCCAGCACACCGCCTCCTGCGCCACGAGGAGCTCGCCGTGCTTGCCGATCCCACTGGCGAGCGCTTCGCCCATGCCATCATCCGGGTGCTTTCGAGCGAGAAGCTCGCGGAGGAGCTGGGAGTGCGCGCGCGCGCCTACGCCGAGAGCCAGCTCGGTTGGACAAGCTTCGTGAAGTCCGTCGAGGAGATGCTTAAACGGGTGCGGCCCGCATCCGCAGAGTAAAACCTCCGTCGTGTCTGACCGGGATGGAGCTCGTCTGTGTAGAACTCGCCGCGCAGGTAGAGGATGAGCAAGAGCTGAATGGTCAGCGAACCGGCAAGGATCGGTCCGATGATCGGCCAATCATTCTTCGACGTTTCTGCTTCCACTGACGGTTAGATTAGGGTAGCGGAGATATGGAGGTAACCTTCATCGACGCTCTCCCTCGATTTCTCTCCCGGCCGCTTCCGCATTGGGCTCGAGGGGGAAGGTGACCCGTTCCGCATCGTAGTATGCGAGCCATGCCGAGATGACTACGTACGCCGCCAGCACCGGCACGAGGACGCGCCGCCGCAAGCGTCGGTTCCTCAAGTACGGGTTCCGCAGCAAGAACTCCGCGATAAGGAAGCCGAAGTACACCATGCACAGCATCATGACGGCGCTGGCGGCGTGGGCATCCCTCATGACGAGCACGTAGGCGAAGTAGGCGCTCGGCACGAGAAGGAAGAGCCGGTTGTTCCGGCTCGGATCCCGGAGAACCGCCCAGGCGGAGACCAGCACGGCCGGCAACAGGCCGGTGCTGAGGAGCCTCCACCCGATGTGGCTCCAGCTGTCGAGCCCCGACTGCCTTCCCACGGACCAGAGGAGCGCGGCGAGGCTCGCGAATCCGTCGACGAGGTTGACGCCCAGGTACGGGACCAGGAAGGAGGAGGCCGCCAGCGCGAGCTCCCTCCACCGCTTTTCCCAGAGGAGGAAGAGGGCGAAGCCGCCGAAGAAGATCACGACCCAGAACTTGAACAGGAACCCGAGCCCTATCAGAACGGATGCGCCGACGACTCTGTCTCGACGCAGGAACACGAGCACCCCCGCCGCGAAGAGCAGCGCGGCGGCCATGTCGTCTGGCTCTCCGGCCATCACGTTGCGGTGCGCTCCGACGTAGAAGGCGAAGAGAAAGAGTGCGAGGAGGAGGGTCGCTCGATCGTAAAGCCGTCGGCCGGCGAGGTATTGCACTCCGAACAGGGCGACGAATGCCAGCATGTTGAAGAGCTTCAGCCCATACGGGCCTGTCAGATCAAACAGATGGTACCAGAGGACGGGTCCCACCCACGTCTTCGTGTTGTCGAAGTGGGTGCGGATCGAGAGGACGCCCTCGTGGACCCCATAGCCGAAGTTCACCGCCCGCACGACGTCCCCGTGGAAGTCCCCGCCAAGGTAGAGGATCAGGACGAGTTTGATCGCGATGGATCCCGCCAGGATCATGGCGATGATACGCCCAGCGCTCGCGGCCGTGTCGTATCTCAAGGGGCCCGGGATACGAAGCGTTATGTCTCTCCCGGGAAGGCCCCTTGCCAGAGCCCGCCTAAGTACTGGTCGGCGAAAGGGGTGAAGCCGCGGCCTCCGCCAGGCGTGGTCGCAAATTCACCGAACACGACCTTGGTCTCGGTGACCAGGAAGTCGACACGAACATAGGTACCGTATGCCCGTCCAAGTCGTTGGCCTGCCCGTATCAACTCCGCCAGCCGGGAGGGGGCGGGGATCGGATCGGCCAACGGGAGCTTTGGGTTCATCTGATCAGAAAACGGTTGCCAAGAGTCCGAGTACCACCGGTGTCTCGTCCGGCCCTTCACCGCGCTTCGGTGGATCACCTGGATCGCTCCAATTCGCTCGCCGAACATATGAAGGTCGCACTCCAGTGGCAGACGGCATTTGGAGGCTGGGTCGCTAACAAACTCCTCGACGAGCACACGCCCGTTGAGGAGCCTGCGCAAAACTCCACCTAGGGTATGACACACCTCTGCTCTACCGATGCTCCTGGCCGTGAGCAAATCCAGTCCATCACAGAAGACGTAGACACCTTCCCGCGAGTGTCCGAAAGTCGGCCGGATCACATAACGGTCGGGGAGGCTTTCGAAACGAAGGTCGCGCAGGTTTCGCCCGTACCAGTAAAGCTCGGGCACCTGACAGCCGTTACGGACGGCAAACTCCCGCGCATTCCACTTGTTGCTGAGCGAGCGCTGCCAGTGCGGGCAGCAACGCCAGCTCTCCTCGGAATCGTCTCTTCTGCGGCTGGAGCTGCGCTCGCGCAGCTGGTGCAGATAGTCCGTGTAGGTGTTTGGATCTCGCAAGTCGCGGGGCTTCTGCCACCAAACGCGCAGTCGTTTGTGGATTCGCTCCGAGTACGTGGGAACTTCACTCATCGCCGTGGGGCGGGGGTTCTAACCGGCCCGCTCACCACAGCTAGCCTCCTCCGCCCGGTGCTAGGACGGCTGGCCGGGTCCCTAAAAGAAACCACCAGCACCCAACGCCCGACTTCCTTCCAAGAGTGTCGCCCTCACACTCAGATTCGCCCGCGCCCTTTCATCCTCCGGAGGGTGGCGCCGAGGCCGCGCAGCTGAGCCCTCGAGCTAGGACAGCCTCGTTGGCAGTAAGTACCTGCCTAAGGTCAACGTTCTCGTCTCGTCCCTTCCCCAGTAATCGTCTCGTTCAAGCTCTATCGCCCAACTGAGGAGCGTCTCGCCCACCGGCCCCCGAAGGGTAGCACCACCCTGAGGCGACCGGCTAGGTTTGGCGAAATGGTAGAGTGCCCAGCTTCCAGCTTTCAACTCCCGCCTCCGGTTCTGCTCTACTCCGGCGGCTGAAGATTCCGCCGTTGGGCGGCGCGGGTCGTCGCCACGCTTGACCGTTCTGGACGCCGAGACACAACCGCGGTCCTTACCTCTGGCGTATGTCGCCGCGGTGACGTGATTCTATCCGGGCGGGCTGCGGCGCGAAGATGAGAGCGTCGGTGATCGTCCCGGTTTACAACGACGCCCGCCTCGATGCGTGCCTCGGTTCGCTCGCACCGCAGGTGCGATCTCTCGGTGCCGATGACGCCGAGATAATCGTGGTGGACAACGGATCGCGGGACGATATCCTCGAAACCTGCGACCGATTCGCCGATGACGTGGTCTTGGTCAGGGAGCCGAAAGAGGGTTCCTACGCCGCACGAAACACCGGGCTTCACATGGCTCGCGGAGCGGTCTATGCGTTCACCGATGCAGACTGCCTGCCCAATCCGGATTGGCTACGCAGAGGGCTTCTGGCCTTCGAGGACGGCAGTGTCCAGGTCTTGACCGGCCCCGTCCGACTCTTCGCCAGGCATCCGGGCAGGCCGAACCTCGTCGAGACCTACCAGATTTCCACGGGCTTTCCGGTCCAACGCTACGTCGACGAGAAGCGTTTCGGGCCAACCGCCAATCTGTGGATCCGTGCCTCGGTGGTGCAGGAGATCGGCGCGTTCGATGAGCGACTCAGGTCGGGCGGCGACGTGGAGTGGTGCAAGCGGGCCCTCAGATCCGGCTACGCGACTCGGTACTGCAAGAAACTGATCGTCCACCATCCCGCACGCGACAACCTCCGGGCCGTTGCGCTGCAGTCGCGCCGAGTGTTGGGTGGCCACTTCATGCTAGCTCTCGAGGAGAGGCGGCTTGGGGAGCTCGTGCGCAGGAAGTTCTGGCCCAGCTGGACGATTCGGTCGATATTCGCGAGCAGGCACATCGGTCGCGCACAGAAGGGCCGCGCACTTCTCGTGGAGTTCTGGCTCTATTTTGTTCGTCTCCTGGAGCTTGGACGGCTGCTTCTTGGCGGAAAACCCTTGCGATGAATGGAGCGCCGACGTCGTCGCACCAACCGTAGAGCAGTTGAGAGTGGGAGCGCGCCCTCGGGGCTCAACCCGTAAGCGCTCCGCCATCCGTCGGTCTTGCCGGGCGCTGTCCGCCCCTCGCTCACTGGCGACGAACGCCCGGTCGAGCCCCCGTGGTTCGGTTCGAAAACGCGTTAGCTCGGCACGTTCTGCCGGCCCGCAGGAGGCTCGCGATCCGCATGCTGTGGTTTGATCTCGGGGTTCCAAAAGACGTTCTCTTCTTCAAGCCGTTTATCGAGCGCCTGACGGATAGGGGAGAATCGCTCCTCGTCACCTCCCGTGGCGGGGAGGATTTCCGGGAGCTGTCGACCCTCCTGCGGGTCCATCACCTGGATGCGGTCGTCGTCGGGGAGTACGGAGGCGGTGCGCTCGCCCGGAAGCTCCAAGCCTCGCTGGACAGACAGCTGGGATTGCTCGAGCTCGTCAAGGGAAACCCGGTCGACCGCTTGATAACGTTCGCCAATGTTGATAGCTGCAGGGTGGCGTTCGGATTGGGGATCCCGGTCGTCAACTTCTGTGACCTGCCGACGAAGGGGGATGGGAAACCCCTGACGCCCGTCGCGCGCCTGACGCTCCCGCTTTCCGCCAAGGTCCTCCATCCCTTCGTCGTTCCTGAGACGATCTTCACCCGGTTCCTCGAGACCGCGGACGTCATTCGGTACGATTTTCTGGACCCGGTCCTCTACTTGAGAGAACAGACGCCAGATCGATCTCTCATCGGTGCCCTACCGCTCGATGCTACGAAGAAGACGGTCTGCTTCCGAGAAGAGGAGTACATGGCTTCGTACGTGACGAGCACCCAGGATTGGGTTTTCGAAGCCTTGGGAAGACTTGACGTGAATCTCATCGTGATTCCCCGCTACGGAAGCGAGCGGATCCGGCAAGCGCTCCCGGATTCCATAGTCGTGGACAGCGGTGTGGAGCTCTCCGCGGTCCTTCCTTTCGTAGACGTCATGATCGGCGGAGGAGGCACGATCAACATCGAGGCCGCCTACTGGGGAACTCCGGTGATCTCAACGCGGTCGTTCGTCAGCCACTACGATCAATACCTCATTTCACAGGAGCTTATGTGCCATGCGGACTCCACCGAGCGGTTCACGGATCTCTTCAAGAAGCTGAGCGGCCGGCGCACGGACAGCTCGATTCTGAGAGCCCAGGCGAAGAAGGTGAATATCGACTCACTGTTTCACAGCATGGGGGTGTGACAGATGGGGTTCGTGTACGTTCGCGGCGAGAAGAGGGAGCTGGACAACACGCATCCCGTGGACCTCGTGATCCCCGAGTGGAACGTCACCATTCTGGACACGACGCTTGGGGAGGGCGTGGTGATCTGGTCGAACCTGAACGTCTACGGCGCCGAGATCGGCGACAACGTAAAGCTCGCCTCCTTCGTCGAGGTCCAGCGCGGCGTACGTATCGGAGAGAACTCGAAACTCGCATCGTTTGTGTACGTGCCGGAAGGCGTGAGGATGGGGAAAGGGGTGTTTGTTGGTCCTCACGCGGTCTTCACTAACGACATCTATCCCAAGGCGTGTGCGCAGGACGGCCTTCGGAAGGATGAGTTCGAACTCACTGAGACCGTGGTGGAGGACTACGCCAGCATCGGTGCCGCAGCGGTGATCCTCGCTGGGGTCAGGATCGGGCGCCACGCTTTGATCGGGGCCGGTAGCATGGTCTCGGACGACGTCGGCGAGCACGAGATCTGGTACGGAGGCAAGGCGCGAAAGCGAAGGGCATGGAGTTGAGGACGGCGCTCATCGGCTGTGGGTATTGGGGTACCGCCATCGCGCGGACGATCGCGGGCATGGACGAGGTGGAGCTCGTCGCTGTGTATGACCGCGACGTTGCGGCTTCCGAGTCGGTCGCGCGCCTCTGCGGCGCCGGTACGGCAAGCAGCCTCGAGGATGCGGTGGATCGCGACGTAGCGGCCGTCCTGGTCGCGACGTCCTCTGAGACACACTATGAGGTGGCGAGGAGGTGTCTGGAGGCCGGAAAGCATGCCTTCGTGGAGAAGCCCTTCACCACGGACCTCGAACAGGCATGCGCTCTTCTGCGCGTGGCCGAGGCAAACGGCCTCGTATGCATGGTGGATCACACCTATCTCTACTCCGAGCCGGTCAGGAAGCTCAAGGAGATGGTGGAGGGCGGGGAGTTCGGGCAGATCGTCTACGTTACGTGCCGCCGCATCAACCTGGGTATCCCAGCGTACTTCACGGATGTGATCTGGGATCTGGCCGTTCACGATTTGTCGATCATCGACCACCTGCTCGGCCTAGAGATCGACGGCACCCGAGTCTCTCGCATGCAGCACGCTCGGTTTCCAAATACCGCGATGGCCAACATCACTCTGGATCTGGTTAGCGGCGTGCACGCGAACATCGCCGTCTCCTACCTGAGCCCGGTCAAGGTCCGGGAGGTGGTCATCGGGGGCACGGACAGGATGGCGGTGTTCGACGACACGAGGCGAGAGAAGCTACTGATCTACGATCAGGGCGTTGTGTTCCGGAACCAGCTCGACGCGGACGGCCTCCGCGAGCAACTGGCGGGATACACGTACGGAGAGACGTCGATCCCTCCGCTCGCGAGGCGAAGACCGCTCACAGTGGCGCTGCAGCACTTCGCCGAGTGCGCTCAGGACGGGAGGGAACCGATAACCGGGTCGAGCTCGATCCTCAGCGTGATGCGGGCGCTCGATGGGATCTCGAGGAGCCGCTGACGGTTGAGTTCCCGGCTCGTTAGCGACGGCGACAAGACATGGTCATCTACCGAGCAGCGATCCGCATCGAGCTGCGTATGAAGGTGCCCCTGCAAGATCTGAGACGCGATCAGGACGCGCTGGTAGGGGAGCTGAAGGCCGCCGTGCGAGAGGTCTTCGAGTCCGGTGCGTTCGTTCTCAGTCCCGTCGTCGAGCGCTTGGAAAGCGAGATCGCCGGGTACATCGGCGTCAGGCACGCCATCGGAGTGGCGAGCGGCAGCGACGCTCTGTTCCTCTCTCTGAAGGCTCTCGGGATCGGAAGAGGCGACGAGGTAATCACGACCCCCTCCTCTTTCATCGCCACCGCCAGCAGCATCGTTCACGCCGGTGCCACACCGATTTTCGCCGACATTGAGCCCGACACTTTCAACATCGATCCGGCCGCCGCGGCCGCAGCCGTGAGCGAGCGCACCGCAGCCATCCTTCCGGTTCACCTTTACGGGCAGATGGCGGACATGGGGAAGATCCAGGCGCTCGCCGCGCGGCACAGGCTCGCCGTGGTCGAAGATGCCGCTCAGGCGATCGGCGCTACCCAGGAGAGGAGCAGCGCGACAAAACAAGGAGAACGAACTCCCCGGGTCTGGCGGGCGGGCGCCGCAGGGGACACCGGCTGCTTCTCCTTTTATCCGACAAAGAACCTGGGTGGATGGGGGGACGGCGGGCTGGTGGCGACGAACGACGCGAGAACCGCCGAACGCCTCAGAAGCCTTAGAGCCCACGGTCACCTGAACGTGGGGGGCGATGAGCACACCGTGTCGGAGCTCGGGTACAACAGCCGCCTCGATGCCGTTCAGGCGGCCGTGCTCCACGCGAAGCTGCCTCTACTGGAGGAGTGGACCAGGCAGAGGCGAGCGCACGCCGCCGCTTACGACCGGGCCCTGGCCGGCCTGCCCGGGGTCATCACGCCCGTTGTCCGACGGAAAAATCGCCACGTTTACCACCAGTACACAGTGCGATGCTCCGACAGGGCCGAGGTATCCTTCCGGCTCCGGCGCGGCCAGGTCGGACACCGCGTCTACTACCCCGTTCCTCTCCACCTGGTGGGTGCGTTGCAGAATCTCGGCTATCGGCCGGGCGATTTTCCCGTCGCCGAGCGAGCCGCGGAAGAGGTGCTCAGCCTGCCGGTCTTCCCGAGCCTAGCGGCTGAGGAGCGCGAGCAGGTCATATCCTCACTGTGGGATGGAGCCGGGCTGGATTCCCGCCTCGACGCCTGACCATCCAGCCGGCCGGGCGTCGATCAGCGCAGCTCGTTCGCCCTGATCGTGTGCGTCCAGCGGACTATACCCTGCCTGTCGATGGCGGTGATCGTGAGGCGTCGATCGTCGCGCGGCCCCTCGAAGTCCAGGGTCGCGAAGTTGTGATCGACGAGCCACGTACCCTCCACCCTGAGCGGGTTCGGCTCGAAGCCAAGGCTGTAGAGATCGGCCGTCAGGGGCGAGATCGTCACGTCGTACAGCGGGTATGCGCCGGGCCGGTCGAGCCTGCTGAGCTCAGAGCGATGGCGGTCGCCGCTGAGGAAAAGCACGCCGGCGATGCGCTCACGCTCGATCGCTTCGAGAAGTGCCCCCCGCTCCTCCGGGTAATTCGCATAGTTCTCCGGCGCAGTATAGGGGTTCAGGACCTGCCCGCCGCTCACGACGATCTTGAAGGTCGCCTCGCTGCTCACCAGGGCATCGACAAGCCACTGAAGCTGGCCGGGGCCCTGAATCGCACGATCACCTGATTCCCGATCGCTCGGGGTACGGTAGTATCGGTTGTCGAGCAGGAAGAACTCGACGTCCGACCATCTGAACGAGCAGGTGATGCCGGGCTGGCCGTTCACCCCGAAGCACGGGTTGCCCCAGAAGAGCGTGAACGCCTCGAGCGACGTCTCCTTGTTCCACCAGGCGCCGCCCGAGTCGCCCGGCCCGAAGTCGTGGTCATCCCAAATCGCGTAGTGGTGTGTCGAGGCAAGAAGCGACTGCAGCTCGGGCAAGGAACGCGTGTGCGTGTAGCGATAGAGAACGCCCTCGCGCGAAGCCCATTCGCCCTGGCGCAGGTACACGTTGTCGCCGAGCCAGATCATGAGGTCCGGCTGACGGGCGCGAATATGTTCGAAGATCTGGTAATCGCCCCCGTATGGCCGGCTCCGGCCATCGAGGTCGGGGTCGATGACGTAGTTGCAGCTCCCGATAGCCAGGCGGAAGGACGGGGGACCGGAGCGCGATCGCGTCGGAGGGGGAGTCTGAAAGCGGAGCGGGTACGGTCTCTCCACCTGCTGGCCGTTGACGTAGAGCTCATAGGCATAGCGACGAGCGGGGGAGACGCTGTCGGCGAGGATCTTGACGATGTACGCGTCCTCCTTCGACGTCCGTGCCATTCCGGTCGTGTACCGGCGATCCGGGATCGCCGAATCATAGTAGATGAACATCACGTCGGCAGGACGGTTCGTCTGGACCCACAGGAGGGTCTCCCGCGACGTCGAGTAACCCACCATCGGTCCCGCCTGCAGATACTCGGCCGGCGGGGCGTCACTGGCCGCCGTACACACGGCGCTCGAGACCGAGAGAAGCGCGACCACGATCGCTCGAGTCACCGCAAACCCTCTCTCACATCGATTCTCGGGTTCAGTCGCCTCTTCCTCCTCCGATTTCGCCAGCAGACTCGAGACCAGGTAGACGAGATGCGCTCGGTCCGATCAGCCGCTCACCATGCCACGGTCCCGTCTTGTGAGAGATGAGGCTCGAGATCACCTTTAACAGCGTATTCTTCCGCTCCAGGACGATGAAGCGTTCGAAGCCCAAGGTGTCCAGGCGTTGGAGAAAGTCGGCAAGCTCGAGCTCGAAAATATCCAGGTGGAAAAACTTGGCTTCGAATCCGTACACACGATCGCCCTGCCAATGGCGGGCCATGATCGCCTTGTGACGTTTCATCTTGGCAGCACGACCTCAGGCTCGGCGTGGCGCGCAGGCGGCAGCGATGGATAATCGGCCGCGTGCTCCGGTCTCGCCCGACAGCCTTGGCAAGGATTTCGTCGCAATCGTCGGACGCGTCGGCTCACAACTCGTCGAGGTGGTCTCGCTGACGCGGCTGTCTTTTCGCGAGGATCGGAACGGCTGCTACCGGCTTCGCTTTGCCGATGGGCGCATCTTCAAGTACCGGCGCATGGTCTCCGCGCGCGGTGCGGAGACTGTCGAGCGACTCATCTCCCGCATCGACGCTCCCAACATCCCCCGGGTAGTCGACCGTCACGGAGCGGGATTGCTCATCGAGTTCGTAGATGGGGGGCCCGTGCGCCGGCAAGGCCAAACCCGAAAGCTGTTGGTCGAGACTGCCGCCCTGCAGGGGAAGATTCACCTCACGGAGGCGGCCGACCTGCTCGCTGGAGAGCCCCCGCTCCGAATGTCGGACGAGGCGGTCGATCTGGGCCGGCGTATCGATCGCCTCACCGCGAGGAAGGCCATAACAAGGCACGAAGCGGACAGGCTGACCGAGCTTGCCATAAGTCAGATCCCCCAAGAATGCCAGATCGGCGTCGTGCACCGCGACTACTGCGCCGAAAACTTGCTGGTGTCCGACGCTGGCGACTTCTACATCGTCGACAACGAGGCCATCCGGATCGGGGCGTTCGATTTTGACCTTGCCAGAACCTGGTATCGCTGGCCGATGAGTCCCACCGAGCGTGCCGTGTACTGGGAAAGCTATGGCGAACATCGTGATCTGAGCAGCTTCTCGTCCTCCTTTCTATTCTGGGCGATCGATGTGATGGTGAGGTCGGCCCTGTACCGATTGCAGGGAGGAACCGTCTGGGCGGCCGTTCCCATCCGTAAGCTCCGGATTTTGTTGCGGCGCGCGCAGACGCCGGTGCCTCCTGACTCGTATCTACGCTGGTAGCCCGCGGTCACTCAGTCCCGTCCCGGAGAAACTGATCGAGCAAGACCTCTGGCGAGCGGGGATCCGTGTAAACATCCGGGCCGAGCTCGCACTCGTAGCATGGGACGGAGGATGTCAAAGCGGCGCACGCACCCTCCAGTCTGTCTCGGTCGAAAGGAGGTTGGTCGGGTGCGTCGCTGAAGAGCGGTGAGGTGGTTCTGAGCTTGCGCACGCCGAACAGCGAATCGAACAGACGCTTCGCCGCGCGCTTCTTTGGGATCCGGGTCAGTCGAAGCGGTCCCGCCCGGTCGGAGAGCTGAGGGAATGCGACCGCGGCCAACGGCGCACCGGCGGTGGATGGGGCTTCGAGGAGTGCACACAGCTGCCCGGGACTGAGGCTTCTCGGCCTGTCGTGCCACGCGGCCCGGTCCGAGGGTCGGCTCTTTCTAGCCTCGTTGCGAGTGAGCCGAACGGTATAGCCGCGTTCCTGCAACCGCTCGAGAACGGGCGGGAAGAAACAGAGGGTCGACTGGCGAAGGGTGACGATGGTCGGTATGCCTCGGATCCGCGGACCGCGGTCATCCAGCGATAGGAGAAGGCGATCATTGCTCACGTATTCAGAAGGAATGGACTGCAGCGCATACATCAGCAGCGTTGTCTTGCCGGCACCCTTCGGCCCGGCGACGATCACGGCTCTCGAGCCGACCGTGAAGGCTGCGGCGTGCAAGAGGACGCCGCCGTCGCGCTGCGTGTGATTCATCGCCAGCTCGCGGACGACCCGCATGAGGGCTATCCGCGCAGCGCCTCCATCGACGCGCGAAAGAAGGGTGATCCGGCGTGCTCTTGCTTCGACGAGGTAGAACGTATCGAAACTCTCGTCGAACAAGACGGCGGCCGAAGAACTTGAGTTCCAGCGCGGCAGGCGGATGTCCCGAGTGTCGAGGGCGAAGCACAGCATTTCGTCTTGCTTGGGGCCCAGACGGGCGATCTCGTCGTAACGATTGCCGTCTAGCGCCAACGTCAGTTCCCAATCGGCGGCGGTCCCGTTCTCCACGCCAAACTGGGGGGATAGGAACTCCTCGAGCCAGTCGAGATGAGAATCCTCGTAGCTGTGGACGCCTATACTCAGGTCTTCGTAGCGAAACACCCTTCGGTTCGGGTTCATACGATTTCCTTCGCCACGGAGTTGCCGCGCGGCTGCAGGCGCTCGTGAAACCCGTAGAGCGTTGAATAAACGCCTGGCCTGCCCACCAGCTCCTCATGCGTCCCGATCTCCACGAGCTGACCGTCCTTCATGACCGCGATGCGGTCCGCCATTCCCAAGGTCGAGAAGCGGTGCGAAATCAGGATGGTCGTTCGGCCACGCGCGAGCTCTTTGAACCGGGAGAAGAGCCGGTACTCGGCCGATGCATCCAGATTCGACGTGGGCTCGTCCAGGACGAGCAGAGAGGCATCTCTCGCTAACGCTCGCGCCACCGCGACCTTCTGCCACTCTCCGCCCGAGAGAGAGTGTGCGCCGAACAGCCGGCCCACCCAGGTCTCGTAGCCGTTAGGCAACGCTTCGATCATCTCATGGATGCCCGTGAGCCGCGCGACCTCCTCGACCAACTCTCTCTTTTCCAGCATCCGTCGCCAGTCGCCATAGGCGATGTTGTCCGCGATGGTCGCTTCGTAACGGCCGAACATCTGAAAGACGAAGCTCAGTCGGCGGCGGTGATCTTCCGGCGACATCTCCTGAATATCGATCCCGTTGAACAAGATCTGGCCGTCGTCCGGATCGTAGAGGCGCGCCAACAGTTTGACTAGGGTCGTCTTTCCTGCCCCATTCTCGCCCACGATGGCCAGCGTCTCACCGGCCCGAATTTCGAGCGTGACATCGCGGATGACCGGTTTCGTCGACCCGGGATAGGCAAAGCTGACGTTCCTCATGTCGATCCGCACCGGAGCCGGCTGGACGGAAACCAGGGTTCCGCTGGCGGCCCTTTGTGGTGTGACGGAAAGAAAGTCCAGCACATTGGACACGAAAAGCACCTGCTCGCGGGAGTTCGCGAGGGCCCGGATCGCATCGTCCACGGCGAAACGAAGCCGCGCCGTGGCTCCGCCGAAAATCGCAAGATCGCCCAGCGTCACCGTTCCGTCCAGGGTGCGGACGGCTACCCGAAAAAAGAGCAGATAGAGTGCCACCGTGGTCAGCGTCGCGGTAAGCGCACTGCCCTTGAAATTGCGGATGTGAAGGGCGGCGGTTCGGTCTCGGAACTCCTCGAGGATCTTCCTGAACCGCCGGACGAGCAGCGGGCCCAGATCGAGCAACTTGGCCTCGGCGACGGCCTCGCCCTGGGTGAGCTTCGACACGAAGTAGCCGGTCCAGCGCCGTTTGGTGGCCCGAGAGTATTCCTCCATGTGGCGGGCCCGGGACAGTCGCCACTGGAACACCAGGAAGGGCACGGCGAAGGGTGCGACGACCAACGGCACGAGCGGTTCGATCGCCGTGAGCACCCCGAGCAGGGACGTGCCGACGATCAGATGTGTGATCGCCTTCTGCGACTCTGTCACGAGAGTCGCGAGGCGCGCTCCCGGGTCCTGCTGGGTCCTGGCGAGCATGTCCTGGCTGCGTGGATCCTCGAAGAATCCGAGGTCGAGCGTGGCGGCGTGAGTCAATACATCACCGGTGATCCTCAGATTCAGGTCGTCCTGAAGGCGCTCGGTGAAGAGCCTGTCGGCGAGCCGTGAGACGGCGTCCACGGTCGATAGCGCGAAGCCCAAGATTAGCCATGGCATCAGTGGAGCGATCTCGAGGGTCCCCAAGTCGGCGACTTCGACGGTCGAGTTGATGAGCCCGCGGATGGTCAGCGCAAGCGCGGCGGGCAGGACACCGCGGATGATCGCCATAAAGACGAGCCCGGAGAACAGCTTGGCATTCGTTTGCCAGACGAGCTTGGCCGCCCAAACCATGACCGTGGCACGTCGTTGTTCGCGTTGGTCCCTCGACATCACATCCCCGTACGCTTGATAGGCACGGGCGCTATCGAAAGGCAGCCCGGCTGAACGGCTCTGTCAGCAGCCGCCAGCCCATGGATCGCGCCATCCCGCCTTCGTGCAGTCGAAACGTCCAAATGTCGTTTCGCAGCTTGTCCCGGTTACTACCAGACCACTTGTCCCGGTTACTACCAGACCATTGGAGGAAATCGATGGGCTCGATCAGGCCGCCCTTCACCGAGTCGCCGTATCGCAGCAAGCTGGAGGCAAGTTGCGGAAAATCTTCCCGGCAAGCGAGAAGGTCCAGTGTCAAATCCAGAACCGTCGCCGAGATCTTCAACACTCCCTCGTGCCTCCGTCGCTCGAAGAAGTCCTCCCAATCCGTATCATCGCCCATGGTATGCAGGACCATGTAGAGGTCTGTCAGGAACTTCAATCGAACTCTCGCCTTTTGGTAATCACCGAGAATGGAGAGCATGAGCAACAACAGGACATACTCGCAGGAGAGCACCCGGAAATCCTGGCCGTCAAGCCGCTCCGTTCCCCGGCTCGCCCACACCCGGTCGTAGTCGACCTTGTACGAGAAGTGACTGCGCAATGCCCAGTGAAGATCGATCTTCGTGCTGTCGCTCCGGTACACGAAATGATAGACGAAGCGCATCGCGGCGCCGTGCCCTAGAAGTGGGATGGATCTACGCACGTAACCGGCTTCCCGCAGGACGCCGGCACTACGCATGACATCTCCGCGGCCATGCACCAGCAGATCGATGTCACCGTAGTAGCGGAATCCGGGATCTCCGTAGAAGCGCTTCGAGAGAAAGGGACCCTTGATGAAGATGACGTCGAGTCCAGCGCGCTCGAAGCGTTGCCGCAGGCGATGGATCTCCGGTCGCAGCCGATCGGCCTTCGCCGCTTGGATCTCGCGTACGTCGCGCAGCCTGGCGTCGAGGCCGCCGGGGAGGAGTCTCAGGAACCCCTCATCCTTGAGCAACGCGTAGAAGTAGCCCGCCACCGCCTGCCTTCGTGCAAATTCGTAGAACTCGTCGGGATCGAAGGACTCGCTGCCGAGCGCTCTCGTTAACTCTGGCTCGTCGCGTTTAACGGCGTGAAGAAAGATCTGCAGACAACGGACGTTCGACATATCCAACTCCGAGTTCGTCGGGACCGCGAGCGCTCAAACGACTCGATGCAGAGGATCCTCGCCGCGCTCCATCCTGTAGACGTTCTCCAGCATCATCTCTACCATACGCTCCATGGCCTCGCGGGTCTGACCGGCTGTGTGCGGCGTCAGCACGACGTTCCTGCATCCGCGGAGCTGGTGCTTCGCGTCGGGTGGCTCGTCCGCAAACACGTCGACGCCGGCGCCGGCGATTCTGCCGTCTCGGAGAAGCTCCGCGAGCGCCGCCTCGTCGACGAGCGCGCCCCGGGCCGTGTTGATCAAGAACGCCCCGGGCTTCATCAGCTCGAGCTTGGAGCGGCCGAGCAGTTCGTGGGTCTTCGGGGTGAGCGGTGCGTGCAGCGATACGATGTCGGACTCGATCAGGAGGCGGTCCAGCATCACGTATTCGGCTCCGAGCGACTCTTCCTCGCCGGCCGACAACCGCCGCTCGTCGCTGTAGAGAATCCGGACGTCGAACGGCTGGAGCCGTCTGGCGACCTCGCGGCCGATCTTGCCCATGCCGACGATCCCGACCGTCTTGCCCTGCAGGTCGTAGATCCCGCCGGCGACGACCGCACCGAGAGGCCAGTAGCCCGCCTTCATGAGCATGGTCGACTCGAACAGCCGGCGCATGACTGCGAGGATGAGAGCGAGCGCATGTTCAGCGACCGTTCCGGCGTTGAAGTCTGGCATATTGCACACCATGACGCCGCGCCGAGCGGCCGCAGCGAGGTCGATGGCGTCGAATCCGACGCCGAGGCGCTGCACGAGGCGCAGCCCGCCCGCCGCTTCGAAGACTGCTTCCGGGACCGGCTCGAGCCCCACCACGAGTATGTCTGCGTCGCTGATCTTCTCCAGGTCTTCGGCCGAGTAACCGCCGTCCGAGCCAGCGGAGATTACCGTGTGTTCCCAACCCTCCGGCGTTCGGCTGGCGAGCCCCGGATTCTGCAGCAGGTAACCGATCTTCATCGTGGGGACCTGTCTCCAACGGGTTTGTCGTTCAGGCGCGAGGCCGGTGCCGCTCCGAGTCCGACTCCGCGGAGCGTCCAGAGCGCAAGGTACGAGGTGGGCGACCGGACCAGGGAGCGACTCGCGTGAGCGATGTACGGCACCAACGCGGTCAGACGGCTGCGGAGGCCGTACGTTCGACGCAGTGCCTCGAGGCCGGGGAAGGAGATTTCGATCCATCCAAGCAACCGTCCAAACAGGATCTGCGTGTACGGCCGCTTGGAACGCCACCAGAGGCCGATCCGCCCGCTGGGTTCAGGGTGGGGCCCCTCGTTCTCGGAGGCGACGAGCGACTCGAAGACTTGGCGGCGTAGGGAGGATCGAGATTCGGCCGGGCGCAGCTCCTCGAGCACCGAATCGTCGACCTCCGAGCCTAAAATCGCGGTTGCCAGCCGCAAGCTGGCGTACGCCGCTCCGTCGAGATCGCTTTCCTTCGCTCGCTGGACCAGCAGGTCCCAGCACAGCTCTTCCGCATGATGGCGGATGGCCTCGTGGAGGTCGGTGAACCGAACCAGGCGGTTGTTGGTCCAGTCGGCAAATAGAAGGTCGCTCGGTCCGAACTCCTCGGTGACCACCCGGTTGAAGTGGCCGTGGTTGTCCGCCATCTGGCACAGGTAGAGGACCAAGTCCTCGGGAGAGAGCGCCAGTGTTTGGTGCCTCGACACCGTTGTCGGCCTCGCGCGCAGCCAGACGGACCCCGTCTCGAACCGATGAAGCCGCGGCCAATTGACCAGGTTCCAGACGACAAGCACCGCGAAGTGCATGGCTCCATGAGTCTTGTAGATGAGCTGAGGGCAGGACCAGCGGTAGAGGCCGTGTATGGGGCGCGGTCGATCCCGGATATACCCGCGTTCCACAAGCACCTTCTTCACGTACGTCACCTTCTCCGGCGGAACGAGGAACATGAGATCGATCAGCGGTCGCAGGCTGAGGTCGCCGTAGATTCGCTCCAAGATGGAGATCCCTTTCGGGATCAGAGTGGGGATCGAGGCCTGGTCGAACGCCTCCAGCAGCGCCCCGTTCTCCTCCTCGTAAAGACGGTTCTGGTACGCCGCTCGGTGGTAGAGCTGAAGAAGACCCGCGCGGAAGGCGTCGGGGATCTTCTCAGCCGGGGTGCGACTCAGGTGGTGATAGAGGAGCGGAGCGACGCTGTGTAAGCGAGCGTGTTGGACGATCTGCTGCCAGTCGAGGCGCTCCTCCAACAGCGCCTCCAGCTTTGCTCGATGATCGGTCTCGAGCTGCAGGCGCGCACAGGTGGCAAGGAGCTGTCTTTCCGCCCCTCCGAGCTCCGAGAGGTTCTTGGCCACTACTTTGTTTCCTGCGATGGACTGCCAGGCGGTGGGCTGGCGTGCAGCGGACTCGCGGGCCACTCTGCGTTCCACCCTCTCTTGAGACGCCAGGCTATTCCCTGCAGAAGTCCGATGCGGTGAGCCACTCTCCTGAGCACCTCGTAGTACGCGTAATAGAAGTCTGTCTCCCCTCCGTCCCGTCTCGCGTACTGCAGACCGCTGCCCCCGAGCTCCCAAATCGACCGAAGGAGCTCTCCGTACTTGCGTGCTTCGTGACCCCAGCCCCACGCTAGACCGTACTTCATGTGCAGGAGCGCGGCACCGAAGCCCCACCCTTGGTGCTGTTGAAAGAAGCCTCGTGTCGTGGCTCGATGACGGTGGAAGACGACGGCCTTGGGGCTGTAGGCCATCTTCAGACCAGTGGACAGGAACCTGCGACCGAAGTCCTTGTCCTGAGCGCGGATGAGCGTCGGATCGAAGTAGCCGACCCGGTCGAAAGTCTCTTTTCGGAAGGCGACGTTGGCCGTGACGGCGAACGGCCACCACTCGGATTCCACTGCCGGTTTCTGCCAGTGGGTCTTTCGCATGGCCATGTATCGTTGGGCTCGCGTCTCCGGGGGGTAGGAGAGGATTTCGCCGGCAACGCCCCACACATCGGGGGCTGCAAAGGGAGCCACGAGCACCTCGAGCCACCCCTTCGTCACCACGCAATCCGCGTCAAGGAACGCAACGATCTCCCCCGTGCTGGCCTCGATACCTCGGTTTCTTGCATGCGAAGGACCGATTTCCGGCTCGAACAGGTACGTGACCGGATGCCTCTTTACGATCTCTGCGGTTCTATCCGAGGAGCCGTTGTCCACGACGAGGATCTCTCGCCGGTCCAACGGATAGCGCGCGCCGAGCACTGACGTGAGGCAGTTGCCGATAAGGCCCTCGCCGTTGCGGACCGGTACGACGATCGATACGAGAGGGGTGCCGCCGCTGGTGAGTGGTCGTTCTCCGGCCATGTTCATCGGCCCGGGTGCCGGTTGATTGTCGGCTTCAGCCAGATCTCGCGCACGAACCCGACCCTCTGGGCAAGCCTGCGGACGAAGTCGTAGTACGGGTAGTAGAAGGTCATCTCATCGCCATTCCGAAGGCGGAGCGCCCACCCTCTGAGCACCTTCCAGGCGCTCACCTCTAGATCGAGCCATGCACCGATCTCTCTTCGCCAGCCCCACGGGGCCCTTTCCGGATGCTTGCGCGACAGCACCGCCTGCCCTCGCGCGTAGCCGACGTGCTGTCTCCAGAGGGCTCGCTGTGTCACGCGATGACGGTGGAACACAATGGCTTTCGGACATTCGACGACCTTGAGCCCGGCGTCGAAGAAGCGCCAGCAGAAGTCGATGTCCTCGGCGCCGGGGGGAAAGGTGGTGTCGAACACACCTACCTTGTTGAAGACATCTCGGCGGACCGCGGCCGTGCCAAAGAGGAACCAAGGATGAGGGCGGCCCTGCCGGGCGGATTCACGCCACGACGGCTTGCGGATCGCCGCATACCGCTCGACGGGCGTTCGAGGCGGAAAAGCGACCGCCTCGCCCGCCGCCGCCGAGCCTTCGGAGAGCCCATTGACGAGCTCTTTGAGCCAGTCCACACTGGCTGAGCAATCGGCATCGATAAAGGCGATGAACTTCCCGCGGCTCTCTTCGATCCCCCTGTTACGGGCGTAGGAGACTCCCCTCCGTTGCTCCACGACAAGCCGAACCGGGTAGCGCTGGACGATCTTGAGCGTCCTATCCCTGGACGGCTGGTACACGACCAGGATCTCCCGCTCCTCGGGTGGGAAGTCCAGCCCAGTCAGCGAGGCGAGGCAGTCTCCGACGGTGGCCTCGCCGTTGAGGACGGGCACTACGATCGAGACGAGAGGGGCGCCGAGCTCCCTACTCATGCCCGGCTCACCGAGAGCCGCGCCGCGACGAAGCCGGCCTGCTGAGCGGTCACACGTAAGAGGTCCAGGTAGCAGAGGCCCAAGCTCTTGCGATCAAGACGCCGGCCCGCGTATCGGACCCCGGAGGCCAGCAAGTCCCAACAAGCTCGCGGCACCTCCCGTAAGACACGTGCGCGCTCGGACGACACCTGCGCCAGCCGATACTTGCGGGCCAGGACTCCCAGGCCGAAGCCGTAACGGTACTGCTGCACGAAGAACTGGCCGTAGGTGTCGCTATACCGATGGAAGACCAGTGCCTCCGGCGCATGAGCGATCGTGAAGGATGTCTGCTCCAGAAGGCGCCAACTGACGTCCGCATCCTCCCAGCCGCCGCCGGGGAACTTGGTGTCAAAGGGGCCGATCTGTTCAAAGACGGCTCGTCGGAAGGCAACGTTCGGCGTCATCGCGTAAGGACGCACCGGATGGCGCAGCGGCCGTTCCTGGGTGTGCGATCGCCGCCTGGCCGCGTGAAACTCTGGAAGCGTGCGGGGAGGGTAGGGAACGATTCCTCCCGCGACGCATCCCACGCGTGAATCGGAGAATCGCTGCACAAGCCCTCGGAGCCAGCCGGTGCTCACCGTGCAGTCCGGATCGGTGAACGCGAGAAGCTCGCCCCGGCTCATCTCGATACCGTGGTTCCGCGCCCAACTGACGCCGATTCGTGGCTCGTAGAGGTACGCGACGGGAAACTCTCGGATGACCTCTGCACTCCCATCCGTGGACGCGTTGTCCACGACCAGGATCTCGTGCCGGTCTGCCGGATACCGGATCCGGGTCAGCGAGGTCAGGCAGTCGCGGAGGGCGTCCGCGTCATTGCGGGCCGTGAGGATGACCGTAACCAACGGAAGTGAAGAGCCCAAAGGCTCACTAGCTGCACACACAACCAGACCCATTCAAGGCGCTTATCGATTCACGTCGCTCGATGCCTTCGGTCGTCATAGATAGAAACGACCGCGTGAGATCGCTTCCTGGGCGAACCCGAGGCGAAGAGCCGTCTTCTTCAGGAGCTCGAAGTACTCGAAATCGAGGTCATCGCGCCTGGTCCGGCCAGCCATGTAGCCTATTGCGGTTCGCAACAACGAGGCCGCGCTGTCGGCGAGGTCACGGTAGACCTTCACGGTTTCCCGCCAGCCCCACGGAATCTCATCGCGGTACTTGATGTAAAGGTAGGCGTGACCTCGTCCGTAGCCCCACTGCTGCTTGAATAGCTCCCAGGCCGTGCTCCGGTGCTGGTGGAACACGATCGCGCGTGGGACCAACTCGAGCCGTTGACCCGTTCCTCTGAAGAATCGGGTGCAGAAGTCGGTCGATTCGCCGCCTCGCGGAGAGTCGACATCCAGCAGCCCGACCTTCTCGAAGACCTCGCGCCTGAAGGCTAGGTTCGCCGTGACTGCGAACGGGAAGATCTCACGGCTCATGTACCGCCCCGGCGAGAGATGGCGCATCCGGGCCGCGTATCTCTCGGCCGGAGTCTTGGGAGGATACGGCAAGATCTCCCCCGCCACGCCTCCAACATCGCTCGCGTCGAATCCCCTCACGATCTCACGCAGCCAACCGGTGGTCGGCACACAGTCGGCATCGGTGAACGCGACGATGTCGCCGCGGGCCGCCCTGATCCCTCTGTTCCGGGCCTGGGAAGTCCCGCGCCGGGGCTCGTGAAGAGCTCGGACCGGATACCGGCTCAGCACCTCCGCGGTCCCGTCGGTAGATCCGTTGTCCACAACCAAGATCTCGTGTCGCTCAGCCGGATAATCCATGCGGTGCAGTGCGTCCAGGCAGGCGGTGAGGTGTCCCTCGCCGTTGAGAACCGGGATCACCACTGAGACGAAAGGGCACCGGTCGGTCCCGTCCCCGCGGCTGCCGCTGGCGCGGCCATCCGCTTCCACCTCAGGAGATCGCATTCCGACGGTGCTCGGCTTGATTCGGCGGAACCAGGCCCAACGTCATGTCGATCTCTGTCTGATAGGCGTCGACCTGTCCCGCCTCGACGTCCCGCACGAGCACCGGACTCCGCATATGCGCGGATTCGCAGAACCCATAGGCCAGCGCCATCGCCTTGATACCCTGCTCCCCATCGACCTCAGGGGAGCCGCCGCCCAACACTGCCCGAGCGAAATCGTCGAACTCTATCGCCAGAAGCTTCGCGTTCACGGTCCGGCCCGGCAGGGAGTAGGCCACGCACCTCACGCCGAACAAGCGGGACGTGATCTCGTCCAGCTCGTATCCGGGGACGAGAGCCAGTACCTCTGGCCCGGTCAAGCTTGCGCCGCTTCCGAGGGAGACACGGATGGGCAAGCCCGTTCGCTCGCTGGGAACATGGAGCGACCCGCGACTTCCGAAGACGCGGCGCTCCCTCCAGGGAGCCACGTGTCCCACGTCACTCAGACTGCACTGGCCGAGTGTGCCGCTCGCGAAGCGAAACACGCCAAGAACAGTGTCCTCACAGGTCGTGGAAACCGTGTCCGGCGCGGTTGCCTCCAGGTGCTTGTAGAGCGTCCACAGCTTCGCCGGCCGGGCTCGCGTCGGCTCGAAGATGCGGGTGTATGCAAACACCTCTTCGACGTCTCCGAAGTGGTGAAGGAGTAGATCGGCGTAGTGGACGCCTACTTCCAGCGGAAAGCCGCCGCCCAGCTTCTCGTGCTTCCACGCGGCGCCCGACAGGTCTTCGCCGAGAACGCAGGTTTGGATCACCATGCACGGATCGCCGATCGCGCCCGCCTCGAGCACGGCCTTCGCCAGGCGGTTGAGGGGATCACGCCGGAAATTCTCGGCGACAGCCAGCGTCTTTCCGGCTTCTCGGGCGGCCTCGACGATCGACCGGCCTGCCCTGACGGTAACGCCTAACGGCTTCTCGATGAGCACGTGCTTGCCTGCCTCGAAGGCGAGGCGAGCCACGACGTGATGGGACGCGGGATCCGTCACGATGTCGAGCGCGTCGAGCTCCGCCTCCGCCTCGAGCATGGCGGCAACCTGACTGTAGGTGCGAGGGCGCGTCCCGAGAAGTCGCTCGGCGACTTCGGCCACATGCTCGGCTCGCTGGATGTGCGGATCGCAGACGGCCATCAGCCGAAGGCGCTCCCGGCCCGCGTCCGCAAGCTCCTTGAGGCCGTAGAGGGGCATGAGGCCCATTCCTCCACACCCCGCGAGGCCCAACCCGAGCCTGCTCATCGAGGTGTTGCGAGGCGTCGCTGCTTCTGAAAACGACTACTCGGCAAGCGGAAGCTGTGGGTCGAAGGGATGCAAGGGGACTTCGTGAAGGGGCTCATCGTGCTTCGAGAGTATTGGAGCCGTCAGGGGCATTCGATGTCCTTCGGGCTGGCCGGCGGGTAAGGGCGAGGATGACGATGAGGATTCGTGGACCTCGCCTTCGGACGCCACGATGAGGCTCTCCGACTGCAAGCGCTCGAGAAAGGCGGCGACGAGCTCCTGGGCGTCCTCGCCAGCGGCTTCATAGCCTTGCATGAGCCGGTCTGCGAGTTCTTGCCCGTTGTCGACAGAGTCGATCAGATTCCAGATATCCAGGCCCACCCGGTCGAGACTATAATAGAAGCGGGTCTCCAGGTTTAGAAGCACGGCTCCGTCCTCGAGCTCCGTACAGACGACCTCGGGATGCTTGGAAAGTGCTTCCATGATCGGCCTCCTTGACCTTGATGTGGTGCTCCGGTCGCGGGCGAGCCCTTTCGCCTCGACACGTCACGCGCGACAAGACCCTACTAACCCTAGTAGCTGAGCAATTACCGAGCCGTTGGCAAGAGGTGCTGCGCGCGGCGGCGGCAGGCCGACGTGTGGATCAGACGATTCACCGAGTTTGTGGAAGGGTTAGCACGCGCGTACACGCCTTCCAGCAGGCCAGGCCCGGAGCCCCCAGGGCCCGTGGCCTGCTTCGGGAGGTGCGGCGATGACAGGCTGGCGAACCTCTGAAAGACCTCGCATCCTTACAGCCGCAGCAGCGGCCCCCCAAGCGAAAGGGACGTCACGGTTTCTCGGGGGGTGCAAAGCCCGCGTCGCTCAGCGGGTTACGATCAAAATGGCGAATAGCTCAGTCTGGTGATGTCACGCGCCGTCCGGAGCGCTAGGATGTCCAGAAAGTGAACTACGCTCCGACGCTCTCAGAGCGACTATCCAAACGACGGAGAATCTGGTGGCAAAAGCCACGGAGCTACCGCGATCCCAGGACCTACACCGACTTTCTCCATCAGATCCGGGAGCGCAACGTACTGCGCAGTCGATTCGACTCCGACGAGCTTTGGCGCTGCTGTAGCTACTGGCAGCGGTCGCTCAGCAACAAGTGGAATGCGCGGGAGTTCGCCGAGCGGCATGGCCTCCGAGTGCCGGAACTGTACTGGCATGGGCGAAACCTATCGAGGCTTGATTTCAACACCCTTCCGGAGTGCTTCGTTATACGGCCAACTTTCGGGCACTCCCGGCAGGGAGTTTTTGTCATATGTGATGGTGTGAACTTGCTGTCAGGTATTAAGGTGAGCCGACGAGATGTGCTGCGGGCTTCAGCCGGAAGGGCCAGGAGGCTCTTGATGGGTCCCGTGCTTGTCGAGGAGTTCGTGGGCGAAGCTCGCCCAGATGCACGTCTGCCGCTGGAGTTGAAGCTCCATATGTTCAACGAGCGCGTAGGTGCAATTGCTCTCGTAGAGCGGAGCTCCGCCAAAGGCCAACCCCTCAGCGGCCGATTCTACTCGGCCTCCTGGGAGCCCTTTTCCGATCCGATGTATCCGAAATACTCGCCGGCTGATCCTGTTCCCGCTCCGAGCTGGCTTCCAGAGTTGTTGCGGGCGGGCAAACGACTTGGACAAGCGTACGGCACCTACGTACGTGTCGATTTCCTGGTCGCAGGCGACGGGTTTGTGTTCGGTGAATTCGCGACAACGCCCGGGGGACGCTGGACAGCGTTTGCCGACGAGTATTTTGGTAGATTGTGGCAGGAGACTTTTCCGGAAGCGCTATAGGCAACTTTCTCTGCCCCCGTACTCACGCCGCCACCGGTAGTACGTCTGCTCCGTTACCCACCAGATCCCGTGCCACCTCCGCCACTACCGTGACAGTGTAAGTCTAACGGACGGCGGCGACCTGACGGACGCGGCCTCGGGCTCCTTTGCCTCCGCCGGGCGGGTGGTCAGGAACTGGTAATCGTAAGCCGAGGGCGTCGTGACATGTCGGCGGGAACGGGTGGCCACTCATTCGACGTCAGGATCTCGCGCGATCGCTCCGCACCGTCGAGATCGAACTCATGGCTCGGCATACGTTGACCGAGCGCTTCTCGCATGGACTTGGCCAGTCGCGCCGCATCAAGCTCGCCAGGCACGATGGCTCGCACGAGACCGCGCTCAGCCAGCAGCCGGGCTCGCTCCGCTTGGTCGGGCATTGCTGGGTGGGGAACGACGATTGCAGGAACGCGGGTCTGGAGCAGATTGGCGCAGGTGCTGTAACCGGCCTGACTAATCGAAAGATCGGCACCCACCAGCTGATCGAGAAAGTCCACGCCATAGGGTTCCACACGTACGTTCTCTGCCGAAGACTCGAAAACCCCCCATGTCGGTGGGTAGTAGAACACGAGGGACCGAGTCGGATCATCCAGGAGCTGCCAGGCTGCCTCCGTAGCTTTGAACAACGCTTTTCCTCCTGTGCCTCCAGCGCTGACGACGATTCTCCCTCCGCCGGCTACGTCGGCTTCCGGACGCTCCGACACGATGCCGGTGTACACGATGGGGACTGTAATCTCCCCAGCCCAAGAGATCTGGTCCTCGAGGCGAGTAAGGCGAGGATCGCCGTGCACCAGGAGGGCATCGAAGTGCTGGTGGAGAATGTCAAGCGTCTCCTCCCGGGCGACCGGGTCCTTCCTCGTTACGGGAGCGATGTCCCGTATGGAGCAGCAGATCCGCGCTGATGCACACTCGATGAGCATCATGATCTCATGCCGCAGAGATCCCTTGCTGAACGGGAAGTGCTCGATCAGGAGGACGTCGGGCTCTATTCGGTCGACGGCCTCTTGTAGGCGGGCCGACCTCTGCGCCATGACCTCACCTGTGGTGCGCGCCGGGTCCAGGGAGACAAGCCGATCGCCATCGCGCCGAAGTCGCGGAATCTCGAGGCGGCGAACCTGAGCCGGCCGACGCGGGACGGGCCAACCCCCATCAACGATATGAACCTCATGGTCGGCGGAGAGTGCCCGTGCGATTTCGTAGGTCCGGACGAAGTGCCCGGACCCCGACAGGTGCTGGCAGTAAAGCAGTAACTTCATTCCAGGGCGAGGAGCGCGAGGACCTTGTCTTTGATCGGGCTGTACCGCGCGTGGCCCATCGCCATGGACTCGGCCAAGAACGCGGCGCCCTGACCGAACTTCTCGCGCTCCTGCGGCAGCTCTATGATCGTGTTGCGCTCGGGATCACGAATCACGCCCAGCGGGTCGTTCCCGTTACGAACGACCTCGACCTGATCGAGGAGCAGCCGGCGATAGAGCGCGATGCCACGATCCGAGCTGCCCAGAATCTCCCGCGTCCGATCCGCGATCGGGCCCTGCGTCACCCAAGCCATGATGTCCTGCCCATCCACGAAATCCACAATGTGCTCGCCGTTCTCATCCAGCCACGGGACCTCGTAAAGAGGGATTTCGGGCTGCATCGGTGGCTCCACTCCGTCCGCCGGCTGGTAGCATGCGTACCAGTAATGCATGGTGTTCGTGTCGTCGACCGGAACACGGATTTGGAACCGGTGCTGCCCGTACGACCCAACACGCAGCATGATCGGGAAGACAAGCGGATGGCCAATCTTCCAGTCGTCGTCCTCCTCCGAACCTCCCTCCAACACGCGACGCTTTACGATCCCGTACTCGAAGAGATCGAAGCCCACCTTGATTTGGCGCCGCCGGTAGTGCGTTGGAACGTCCTCGCCCTGACTTCCTCGTACGTGGGCCAGATGATGACCGTGCAGCCACTCGACATGGTGGGGATCGACACTATTTTCCATGATTTGGAGCCAGTTGCAGGGCAACAACGCCCTTCCGATGTCTCGCAGTACGTTGTCCCACACGAAGAGGTCATATCGAGGAAGCAGCGGCGGCGGCTCTGGACCGAGATAGGCAAACAGAAGCCCTCCCAACTCCTCGACGGGGTACGCCCGTGCCGTCACGTTCTGGAGGAGATTCGAGTCCGGGGGCTCGGCGGGCATCTCCAGACAGGCGCCGGAAGCACCGAACTTCCAGCCATGGTACGGACACCGAATTCCCTCCTCGTCGACCAATCCACCGGTCAGAGAGGTCCCCCGGTGCGGACATCGCTCCTCGATGAGCCCGGGACGCCCCTGCGTATCACGGTAAAGAACGAGATCCTCCCCCAACAAACGCCGTGGCAACGCGGACCCCGACGGGAGCTCGCTCGACGCCCCGACTGGCATCCAGTAACGGCGCAACAGCTCGCCCATCGGCGTTTTCGGCCCAACACGGGTCAGCATCTCCTGTCGTTCGTTGGAGAGCATTAGTAGGAGTCTCCATAAAGCGCCTGCGGGCGCGTGTAGAATTCGCGGTCCCACCGACCATGCTCGGGCGGGCCTAATCCGGATGCTTTCCAGCCACCGAACGGCGCCGACGGATCGATCCTGAAGGGCCCGGGGGTCAGCTTTACGAGTCCCGCCTCAATCGCTTCGCAGAATCGGCGCCGCTTAGTCGCGTTCGAAGAGTACAGCGTCGCCGCCAGCCCTTGCTGTACGCCGTTTGCAATCGCCAGCGCGTGTTCCAGATCGTCCGCCGGAAGAATGAGCGCGACCGGCCCGAACGACTCCTCCCGGGCAAGGCGACCGTCCGGCGGTTGGCCGACGACAACGGCGGGCCTCAACCAGCACCCATGCTCCAGGCCGGCGGGGATGTCCCCACCACACAGAAGCTCGACCCCTTTCAGGCTCGCAGAAATCGAATCCCTGTGCAGCCGGGAGACAAGCGGGCCGACATCCGTCTCCTCCAAGTGTGGATCGCCGACGCGCAGCGACTCCACCGCGCCAACGAATGCGCGCTGGAACGGAGCGAGGATCTCGCGTTCGACGACGAAGCGACGCGTTGCGGTGCAGCGCTGTCCGGCGAACGAGAAGGCGGAGCGCGCCATGGCGGGGGCCGCACCCTCAACATGGCAATCGCTCAGGACAATCGCGGCATTGTTACCGCCTAGCTCCGCCTGTAGAGGTTTGCCGCGGCGCGCACAGCGCACGGCGGCACTGCGCCCTGTCGCCACCGAACCAGTCAGCGAGACCGCTCCGGTAATCGGATGGTCGATGAGGGCACGCGACGTCTCTGCACCGCCGAAGAGCAAGCGGACGGCGTCCTGCGGGAGCCCGGCGTCTTGGAGCGCGTCAATCACCGCTCGCGCTGCACCAGGTGCCTCGACGGCTGCTTTCCATACGACACGATTCCCGAAGGCCAAGGCGGCCGCGATCTTCCCGACCGGGACCCCCACGGGGTTGTTCCATGGCGTTATCAAACCAACCACACCATGCGGCCTCAGATAGGACTCCCCGGCGGTTGACTCGGCCGCTGCCCTCGCGCAGGCGGCGGCGAACAAGACCTCCTCGCGACCATCGCGCACCGGTTTGCCGATCTCGTGCGCGAGCAGGTGGGCGATCTCCTCCGTCCTTTTCTCCAGGATGGCCGCCCAGGCGCGCAAGATATCGGTTGATTCGATCGGGGTGGCGCGATCCGCCGCCTCGCATCCAGCGGCGACGTCCTCCCTGGACGCTATGGGAACCTTCGCGATGATCTCCTCCCAAGACGATGGATTCCGCCGGACGAGAATGCGATTCGCGATCCCCGCACCCAGTCGCTCGAGGATCACTTCCGTCGTGAGGAAGCTCGCCGCGCGGCCCTCCAGATAGAGTCGCGTCAGCTCTGCATGGTCCGTCTCGGTCGAGCCCACGGCATCGTCCGCCACCCAGACCTGGAAGCCGCTCTCGTAGGCGTCGAGCACGGTCGCGCGCACGCAACCGTGCAGGTAGTTGCCAGCCACAATCAGGGTATCGACCCCCTGGTTGCGTAACGTCGGTTCAAGCGCTGGATCGCCGAACGCACTATAGAATCGCTTCGTGAAGAGGACTTCATCCGCACGCGGTTCAAGTGCGGTAGGCGGCTCGGCACCCGGTGTCCCCGCGACGCACGACCAGACCCCCTCGCGTCTCCAGTGAGGCATACGATCGGCGCCATCCGCAGCGACGCGAGTGTGGACGTGGACGACTGGAATGCCGATGCCGCGGCAGGACTGCAGCAGCTCTCCTGAGCGTTCAATCAACGCGAAGGGATGTGGTGTGAGCCCGGGCCGCGCGAGGAAGTCCCACTGTAGGTCTATGAGCAGAAGCCCCGGCTTCAAAGGCGGCGCCTCACTGCCTCCGCGACGCGTTGACCCATCTCTGTGGTTCCGACGATGACCGAATCCGGCCGGGCAATGTCCGGCGTGCGCACACCGGCGGCGACTGTGTCTTCGATGGCCGCTTCAATCGCCGCCGCTTCGTCCGTCAATCCGAAGCTCTCTCGCAACATCATGGCCACAGCGCGAATCTGCCCCAGCGGATTGGCGATGCCGGCCCCCACAAGATTGTGCGCGCATCCGTGACCAGTCTGATAAACGGCGGCCCCGCTCGGCCCGAAGTTGCCCGAATGACTCAGACCGCGGGAGCCGAGGAGCACCGCCGCGGCATCGGAGAGGATATCTCCAAAAAGGTTCGGGGCCACGATCACGTCGAACGCCTGCGCGTCTGCCACGATCTGATAGACCGCATTGTCCACCTCGAGTACCAGGCGATCCAGCCCGCTCGACATCGCTTCGAAATGCTCGACCCAGAGTCCGGTCGCCGCTGGCATGGCCGCCGGTTTGATGACCAATGCGAGCCGGCCCTCGCGTGCCCCGGAGAGTCGTACGGCCACATCGAGAATTCGACGCACTTGGTCCGCATGGTATACAAAGGTCTGGCGTGCTATGTCGGTCTCGCGATGCGAGGTTCCGAAGTAGAGTCCGCCGACGTTCTCGCGCACGATTAGGAAGTCGACCTCGTTCAGCGCGTCCGGACGCAGAACACCGGCGTCCCGCAGCGACGCCACGGGCGTGATGGGCGTAAGCTTGCAGTAGAGATCAAACCGTGCTCGAAGATCGTAGACGAACCGGCTGCCGCCCGGACCGCTCAGTACTGCACCTCCATCCTCGAAGATCTCGGCGCAAAAGTCGGTGACCTGGCGTGGCAGCGCCGTACCGTGCTCCTGCACCGCCTCGGTTCCTATCGCACCGCCCACGCGGATCTCGAACCGGTGATCAGTGCGCTGCTCGATTGCACGTATCACGGCGCTGGCAGCAGCGACGACATCAGGACCGACTCCCTCTCCGGGAATAACACCAACGAGCAACCGCGCCGAGGGGGGCGGCCAGCCACATATGGCGGACGTCAGCCGCTCACATCGGGTGGAAACGTGACTCATTGCCCCGCTGAGCGCGGCAATCTGCGCCCCCGCTTCGTCCGCTTGACGCGCTCGTGAATCCGCTGGTCGATCCGGTCGGCCTTGGCCCGCAACGCCTCGATCGCTTTCGGCGGATACAGTGACATGGTGACGCGATCGTGCACGAGCTTGCCGGTCTCCATCAGCCCGATCCGGTTGCCGTCGTCCCATACGAGGCTGGAGTCGACGAGACGCTCAAGGCGCGGCCCGTAGTCCCGATCGAAAGAGCGGCCGAAGGCGGCCCTGTAATGCTCCCGATCGATGATTCCGCCATCCCCGATGGATCGAGCCAAGTACATGGTGCGGCGATCCTCGTCGTCGAGCTCGAACACTTCCTCCACAGGGCTCTCGCCGGCGGCAATGCGCTTCATGTATGCCTGCGGCGTGCGAACATTGCGGTAGACCGTGAAGCCGAGATGCGAGCGGGCGCTGTTGCCTACACCGAACTGGAAACCGTCGCTCATTGCGTCGAAGGTGGGAATCCAGCTGTGCGCTTGGGCGACACCCTGTTCACGCTTGTAGGTGTGCCATCGCGTCTGCACGAAGCCAGCCTCGGCAGTGACAGCCCGCACCACCGATCGCCAGCGGATCAAGCGTTCCAGATCCAATCGCTCGTTCTCGGCCAGGGTCGCGCCGATGGGCGTGAGTTCGCCCAGCCGCAGCTCGTAGAGGGTAAGCGAATGTGCGCCTAGCTCGGAGGCTCTTAGCACGTCCCGGCGGAAGTCGCCCTCCGTCTGGCGCGGAAGGCCGTAGATAAGGTCGATATTCACAATGAGACCCGTCTCGGCCAGCATCCGAATGGCGTCTTCAGCCTGCCGCACGGAGTGGCGTCGCGTGATCGCATCCAAGACGCTTTCGTTGAGGCTCTGCACGCCCATGCTGACCCGGCCAATCCCGTTGCGCGCCATAACCTCGGCGTGCTGGGGGGTGACCGTCTCCGGGGAGGACTCGCAGACGTTGACCTCAGCTCGACTCGTATCGAGACGCTCTAAGGCTGCCTTGAGCAGCTGGTCAAGGAGATGAGGCGGCAGAGCGGTCGGTGTGCCGCCGCCGACGAAAAGCTGCGACAGCCGCGTGCCGGGCTCGATCCATTCGAGCTCGGCGCGCACAGCCGCGACGTAGCGCTGCATGATCTCGGAATCGTCAGCGCGGCGAATGAGGACAGCGTAGTTGCAGAAGCTGCACTTGTAGCTACAGAAGGGCACATGGAGGTAAAGCCGCAGCTGCGGGTGCTGAAGGCCAGGTCGCTCCGCGAGCGGGGCCAGCTTGAACCGCGGGCAGCAAACGGCGTAGACGTGAGGGGGAGCCTCGAAGGTTGTTGGCAGTCCGCCTAGCGCTGCCTGGATCGGCTCGACGTCCGGAATCACTATGTGTTGCATGGTCGGTTCCAATGTTGTTGACGTCGTAGGCGCCCGCAAATCCTAGGCCTCGCACGAAAGCCCGCATGCTTGCGGGCTTTCTGCCAGTCGGGGCGCCGGGATTTGAACCCGGGACCTCCTGAACCCCATTCGCGTGGCGCAGACTGGTTACACTTCGACGTAGTTGATCTGACATCGATTTCGGCATTATCCGCTCGATCTCAGACGATCTCACTCCGCCTCGTTTTGTGACAGCTACTGTGACAATTCAGCCACGCTCAGCAGCTGCCGCGGCAATCGAAGAATCTCTGGCGTGCCCTGCCCTGCACCATGCGTGGCAACGTTGTCTCGCGTCGATCGAAGTACATCGGATCGCTCTTGAGGAGAACACGTGAGTACGCTTCTCTGCAAAGAATCCACAGTTGTTGCGGCTTCGCCACTCTTGCGCCCCCTCATGCGAGTCCACAGCGTGCACGCCTCTACTAACGGCCATGACTGTTCCGTTTCTTAAGGTTGTTGATGGTAGCAGTATTAAGCTTTCCAACGACCGCGCGGCTTGCATCGCCGGAATCCAGCCGGGGCAGCCTCCCGAGTCTCCTTGCATGATCACCGGTGAGCGCGGCTGGCCTTTGGCAAATCGTCAATGACGCACGGATTACAGTCAGAGGCGTCACCTAAGCCGTCAAGCAGTCGTTGCCGACGAGAAGCGCTCCCAGGAACGGTCCCACGCTCGATCCACGTGTCTATCGTCGTCCCTGTGTACAACAGCGCTGATTGCCTTCTGGACCTGGCGCGTCGCGTGAATCTGGAACTCGCCACGGCGTTCGACTCCTACGAGCTCGTTCTTGTCGATGATGGCAGTCCGGATCGTAGCTGGGACGCAATCGCAGAGCTTTCGGACTCGCATGACTTCATCACCGGTGTGCGCCTGCGCAGAAACGTCGGCCAGGATAACGCGATCATGGCAGGACTGAGATATGCACGCGGCGACATCGTCGTCATCATGGACGATGATCTCCAGCACGACCCGGCCGATATCACCCACCTTTGTGAGGCTCTGGGCGAAGAGGCCGACGTTGTATTCGGACGGTTCGACCATAAGCAGCACGCGCTTTGGAAGAATCTTGGCAGCTGGCTCGCCGATGTGGCAGCGAGGGTCGTACTGCAGAAGCCATGTGGCATCTACATGTCGCCGTTCAAGGCCCTACGTCGCGACATCGTGGACGAGATCGTCAGGTACGATGGGCCGTTCCCGTACGTGGACGGCCTGATACTGACGACGACGTCACACATCGCTCAGGTTGATGTCGGCCATCACCGGCGCTATGCGGGCAAGAGCAACTACAATCTCGCACGCTCCGTCCTTGTGTGGCTCAAGCTCGTGACGGGCTTCTCCGTGCTCCCGCTTCGAATCGCGACCATGATCGGCGGCGTCATCTCGTTTCTGTCGCTTCTCATGGCCGGTTTCTTCCTCGTCCAAGCCTTGGTGTTGGCGGAGCTGCCCCCAGGCTGGCCGTCCCTGATCGTGGCCGTGTTCTTCCTCGGCGGTATTCAACTCATGGGGATTGGCGCACTGGGTGAGTACATCGGCCGCGTCTTCGTTACCCAGAACAAACAGGCCCAATACTCGGTGAAGGAAGTCCGCAAGAAAAATGCTGGAGCATCTCTTCCTGACGAGGAAACCGAGGATCCAGTCGCCGTGGCGTGGCGCTGAGCTCGAGGAACGCGGTGGGCGAAGGCGAAGTGAAGGTGACTCGGGGCCCTGTGCGGTCGCCCGATGACTTCCTGATTTTCGGTTCCCCGCTGATCGGCGCAGAGGAAAAGCGCGAAGTGCTCGACTGCCTCGATACCGGGTGGATCGGCAGTGGTCCCAAGGTCACCCAGTTCGAAAAGGAGTTCGCCGCGTACCAGGGGGCCGATCACGCGGTGGGCGTCCACTCATGCACGGCCGCGTTACACCTGAGCCTCCTTGCTGCTGGTATCGTACCGGGTGACGAGGTGATCACGACGAGCCTCACCTTCTGCGCTACGGTCAATTCGATCATCCATGCGGGTGGCACGCCGGTGCTCGTGGACGTCGAGCGCCACACGATGAACATCGACCCGGTACACGTCGAGGTAAGCATTACCGACCGCACGCGCGCGATAGTGCCGGTGCACTTCGCAGGGCGACCGTGCAACCTCGAGGCGCTGGTGGAGCTCGCGGAACGTCACGATTTGGTGCTCATCGAAGACTGTGCGCATGCGGTCGAGACGCTTTACCGCGGACAACATACCGGCACGTTCGGAGACTTCGGCTGCTTCAGTTTCTACGTGACGAAGAACCTGGCGACGGGTGAGGGTGGCATGGTGGTCACACCGAACGAGGAGCACGCCAGGCATGTCAAGACTCTCTCCCTTCACGGCCTGAGCGCAGACGCTTGGAAGCGGTTTGGCGACGAGGGCTACCGCCACTACAAGGCGAGCGAGTGCGGGTTCAAGTACAACATGATGGATTTGCAGGCCGCGTTGGGCATTCACCAGTTGCGCAGGCTCGAGGCAAATTGGGAACGCCGGCGGGACATCTGGGCAGTGTACCAGGAGGAGTTCGGCCGACTGCCGCTGAGGCCGCCAGAGGCCCCAGAAGCGGACACGCGACACGCCTTCCACCTGTACACGGTGCTCGTCGACAAACACCGCACCGGCCTGGGCCGGGACGAATTCCTGCAGGGCATGACTGCCGAGAACGTGGGAGTCGGCGTTCATTACGAGAGTATCCCCCGCCATCCCTACTACCAAGAGACGTTCGGGTGGCGGCCGGAGCAGTTCCCGGTGAGCGATGAGATCGGGCAACAGACGGTATCCCTGCCGCTCTCCGCCAAACTCTCCGACGGTGATGTCGATGATGTGATTAGCGCAGTGCGGAGGGTCCTGGGTGTCGATTGAGGCGTCATCCCCGAGGCGACGGCTCCTGGTCACGGGCGGGGCCGGGTTCATCGGCGCGAATTTCGTGCAGCACTGCCTGACCGTGGATCCCGAGGCTTCGGTCGTGGTTCTCGACGCTCTCACCTACGCCGGTAATCTCGCCAACCTCGCCGGTGTGTTGGACAAGCCGAGCGTGAAGTTCATCCACGGAGACATTCGGGATCGAGTGTTGGTCGAGAGCCTGATCAGAGAGAACGACATCGACACGATCGTCCACTTTGCAGCGGAAAGCCACGTGGACCGTTCGATCGTTTCACCCGAGGAATTCATCGACACCAATGTACTGGGGACCTACACGCTGCTCGATGCTGCACGGGTTATTTGGCCTGACGGACAATCCGCAACCTCGGTGCTGAGGTCGTTCAGGTTCCATCATGTATCGACCGACGAGGTCTTTGGAAGTCTCTCTCCAGATGCTTCGCCAGTTGCTGAAGCTTCGGCCTACGGGCCCAACTCTCCATACGCAGCGAGCAAAGCCGGCGCGGACCATCTCGTACGCGCATATCACAGGACCTACGGCCTTCCGGTTACGATCAGCAATTGCTCGAACAACTATGGTCCATACCAGTTCCCGGAAAAGTTGCTGCCGTTGGTGATGGTCAATGCGCTCGAGGGCAAACCGCTGCCGCTTTACGGCGACGGGGCCAATGTTCGGGACTGGCTTCATGTGAGTGATCACTGTCGTGGCATCATGCTGGTCTTGGAGAGGGGCGAAGTCGGCGCTGCGTACAACATCTGTGCCGGTAACCAGTGGCGGAACATCGACCTTGTGCGACTCCTTTGCGAGCTCCTCGACGAGCTATTCTTGGCGCAACCATGCTTAAGAGAGCGGTTCCCATCTTGCCCTGCCGCGAGGGGCGTCAGTACGAGCGAGCTCATCACGTTCGTAGAGGACCGGCCCGGTCATGACCGCCGCTATGCGCTCAACGGCCGCAAGATAGCGCGTGAGCTTGGCTTCAAGCCTGTCGAGACCCTTCAGTCGGGGCTTCGCAACACGATCAGCTGGTATCTGGAGGAGGAGCAGTGGTGGCGGGACGTAATGGACGGGAGTTACCAGGAGTGGGAACGTGAATGCTACAGCGCCGTCTGAGACGGGCAGGAAGCGGCTAACGCGATGAAGGGAATCGTCCTGGCAGGTGGGCTGGGGACGCGCCTCCTCCCGGCTACGCAAGCCATCTCAAAGCAGCTGATTCCCGTCTACGACAAACCGATGGTGTACTACCCGCTGTCCGTACTCATGTTGGGTTGCATCCGTGATATCCTCATCGTGTCCACACCTCATAACCTGCCTGCGTTCCAGCGGCAACTCGGCGACGGAAGGCAGTGGGGTGTGACGCTGGACTACGCGATGCAACCAAGCCCGAGGGGGTTGGCAGATGCCTTCTTGATCGGTGAATCATTCATAGGACAAGATCCGGTATGTCTCATACTCGGAGACAATATCTTCTTCGGTAACGGACTCTCGTCCCAGATACAGCGCGCGGCCCGACTGACTGCAGGCGCGCTCGTCTTTTGTTACTACGTGAGCGACCCGGGACGCTATGGCGTCGTCGCATTCGACGATCGCGGTCGCGCGGTCGACATTCAAGAGAAGCCCGAGAACCCACCTTCCAATTACGCCGTCACCGGACTGTATATCTACGACAACGATGTCGTGCAGATAGCTCGCGAGCTCACACCGTCGGCTCGGGGAGAACTCGAGATCACCGATGTGAATCGTGCCTATCTCCAGCGTGGTGCACTCGACGTGGAAATCCTCGGCCGTGGCATCGCCTGGCTCGATGCCGGAACGCACAAGAGTCTGCTGCAGGCCGCTCATTTCGTCGAGGTCGTAGAGTCCCGTCAGGGTCTCAAGGTCGGCTGCCCCGAAGAGGTCGCGTGGCGCATGGGTTTCATCGATTCCGAACAGCTCTGTCGTCTGGCAGAGTCGATGGCCGGCAGTGAGTATGGAGCCTACTTGCTCGATCTCCTGCGCACCGAGGACCGTCCTTATAGAGGAGATATCGGGGTTCACACCGCACTTGAGTCGTGAGGCTCAGCCCGCACCGGCACCGATGCGTGGGAGCGTGAAACCGACAAGTGCGGAAGTCGTGTACCGAGCGCTGTCTCGCGTCTCCCCTTTCCGCATTTGGCAGCATCTGCAGGAAGGACTGGCAAACCAATGGTTGACGGAGGGCGAGCTTAAGCAACTTCAGTGGCAGAGACTGCACTCCATCCTCGTTCACTGCTACCACAACGTCCCCTTCTACAGAGCCCTCTGGCGCCAGCACGACGTGAACCCTACCCGCTTCACCTCTTCCGCCGACATGAAGCACATCCCTGTCGTCACCCGGTCGATGCTGTCGAAAGCCCGGCTGGAGCGAGGGTTTGCGGCGAAGGACCGCCACGGCGGCTCCGTTCAACTCGTGATTACCTCCGGCACGGCAGACGGTCGACCCTTTGGGGTCATGATGGATCGCCGGACGTATGAGAGGAAGTATGCCAACCATCTGAGGCAGTTCTATGTGGCCGGCTGGCGACTGGGAACGCGATCTGCCGCCCTTCATCATGCGGGGCACGGTCGGTTCCGCGGCAGGTACTCAGGCAAGACGGACCAGCGAGAACCGTGGCACCTCCTTCGAGAATTGACGTTTCGCATCTTCCATCGCCGAATTGTCCTCCCGCCGTACACTTCAGCCGCGACCGGGGATGAGGAGATGGTGCGAGAGTGGTACGCGCGAATCCGGGCGTTCTCACCCCAGATGTTGGACACGTTTTACATCAACCTTCTCATGCTCCTCGACTACGTCCGACGTGCAGGCCTGACGCCTCTTCGAATCCCGAGGATGTTCGTGCTGAACACGCTCACGGACACGGAGCGACAGAGACTGCAGGACTGCTTCGGAGCCGAGATATTCAACCGGTATTCTCCCCAC
>Ga0255058_10000057_pt1 | contig 62694 bp, 62 predicted proteins | sample Cases_109_9_MG_FD_188637 | JGI IMG/M metagenome (GOLD analysis project Ga0255058, IMG submission 188637) | Seawater microbial communities from Amundsen Gulf, Northwest Territories, Canada - Cases_109_9 | ecosystem: Environmental > Aquatic > Marine > Gulf | place: Canada: Northwest Territories...
GGCCGAAAGCGGCCCACCGGGCGGTCAGCCCGACGCGCTGGTGCCCTGGTTCGCATCAAAGAAACGCCACAGTCACGGCGAGCCCATTATCTTCGGACACTGGGCCACCTTGCAGCTGGCGCAGAAGGTCGATCCCGCGCACGGTGTCTTTCATCTGGACACCGGCTGCGTGTGGGGCGGACGACTCACGGCGCTGCGATTGGATGACGAGCGTTATTTCAGCGTTCAAAGCCGGCATGGAAACATGTAGGAGCGACTACGTTCTCTCCAGGTCCACAAAGCTGAACGCACAGGAGGAATCTGCGTCTGCCTCATGGTCCTCGCGGTAGTGCTCTCGCCATCGGCGATGGTCGTACTCCGGAAACCAGGTGTCGCCGCTGAAGCTGCCGTGGAGCAGGGTCAAGTGTAAACGATGTGCCCGCGGAAGCGCTTCGGCGTAAAGCTGTGCGCCGCCGATGACCATCGGCTCGTCCCCGTCATCGCACACGCCCAACGCTTCACCCAGATCCGCGACCACCACGCAGCCCGGTGCCCGATAGTCGGGATTGCGGCTCAGTACGATGTTTCTGCGCCCGGGTAGAACCTTGCCGATGGATTCGTGGGTACGACGACCCATGATGATCGGCTTGCCCATGGTCAGTGCGCGGAACCGGCGCATGTCCGCCGGCAATCGCCAGGGAAGCCGATCGCCGTCGCCTATCAACCGGTTACGGTCCATGGCGGCGATGATAGCGATCAACATGCGCGTGCCGTTACCTCACACGGCAATCGGCGCCTTGATGGCGGGATGATACTGGTAGTCCCGCAGCTCGAAATCTTCGTAGCCGAAGGCGAAGATCGAATCGACCTCCGGGTTGAGTACCATGGTGGGCAGCGCATGTGGCTCGCGCTCGAGCTGCGTCTCTACCTGGTCCAGGTGATTCACGTAGAGATGCGCATCACCCAGGGTATGCACAAAATCTCCAGGTGCCAGCCTGACCACCTGCGCCACCATGAGAGTCAGCAACGCGTAGGAAGCGATATTGAACGGCACACCGAGAAACAGATCGGCGCTGCGCTGATAGAGTTGGCAGGACAGGCGCCCGTTCGCGACATAGAACTGAAACAGCAGGTGGCAAGGCGGCAGGGCCATGCGGTCGATATCGGCGACATTCCACGCGCACACGACATGGCGGCGGGAATCGGGGTCGCGCCGTAGACTCTCCACCACGCGGGCGATCTGATCGATACGCCCACCGTCCGGCGTCGGCCAGGAGCGCCATTGCGAACCATATACCGGCCCGAGCTCGCCGTGCTCGTCCGCCCACTCGTTCCAGATAGAGACGCCATGCTCGTTCAAATAGGCGATGTTGGTGTCGCCACGCAGGAACCAGAGCAGCTCGTGAATGATGGATCGAAAATGCAGGCGCTTGGTGGTGATGGCGGGGAAGCCGGCGTTCAGACGAAAACGCATCTGCGCGCCGAACACGCTGCGCGTGCCGATCCCTGTGCGGTCCTGCTTGTGCGCGCCGTGGTCACGGACGTGGCGAACGAGATCCAGATACTGTTTCATCGCCGTGATTAATTGCTTCGTGGGCGACGGGATCGCGCCGGCATGGTAGGCGGTGTCGTTTCGGCGGCGGCCGCGGATCGGTAAGCGAGCCACACGAGTATCGTACCGGCGATGATCATGGGGGCGCTCAACACCTGACCCATGGTAACCCAATCGAAAGCCAGATAGCCGATATGCGCGTCGGGCACACGTATGAACTCGATGACGAACCGGAAGACACCGTAGGCCGCGAGAAACACACCGGATACGGCCATGGTCGGGCGCGGATGCCGCGAGTAAAGCCAGACGATGACGAACAGCGCTACTCCTTCCAGCAACGCCTGGTAAAGCTGGGAGGGGTGGCGCGCGATGCCACCCGCGCTCGGACTGGGAAACACCATTGCCCACGGCAGGTCGGAGGGTCCGCCCCACAGATTTCCATTGATGAAGTTGCCTATCCTGCCCAGCGCGATGCCGGGGGGCACGAGGGGCGCGACAAAATCCGCGACCGCGAAAAAGCGCCTGCCGCGGGTGCGGGCGAACCACCACATGGCGATCATGACGCCGATCAGCCCGCCGTGAAAGGACATGCCGCCCTGCCAGATCCTCAGTATCAATGAAGGATCATCCACGAATCGCCCGAGATCGTAGAACAGCACGTACCCGAGGCGCCCGCCGACGATGACGCCCAGCGCAATATAAAATAGAAGGTCGTCTACCGCCGCAGCGGACCAGTCGCGCCGGGGATCCCTGGCGCGAACCCGGCCCAGCGACCAGGCGATGCCAAAGCCGATAAGATACATCAGGCCGTACCAGTGAATCTTGATCGGTCCGAGCTCGAGCGCGATGGGATTGATGTCGGGAAAAGCAATCATGAGCTGCGATTCTAACCTGCATTTCCGACCGGCGCGTTACGCGAATGTTCCGGCGCCGGTGCTATACTCGATGCGACTCCAGCCGACCCCCCCCGATGAGATGGATTCCAACATTCCCGCTGATATTAAATCGCGTTCGCGATTGTCCGTTGCGGGACTGGCCCCTGGCTGCTCGAGACGAGCCTGGCTGGCGCTCGCTCTACTGACGCTGGCGGTACCTCCCGGCGTGGAAGCCGCCGCCGCGTGGGTCGAAAGTGTTCAGGTTCCCGCCTGGGTGGTGAGAAACGGCGATCGGTTACCGGTAAATGCGGGACTGCCCCTGGAAGCCGGAGACATTCTGACCACCGGACCGAAGGCGCGCCTGCGGTTGCGACTCGCCGAAGGCAGCCTGGTCAAGGTGGGACCGGATGCGGAGCTGCATCTGCAAGCGCTGAAGCCGCCCAGCGCGCCCGGCGGCCTCTTCGAAGGACTGCTGGACGTGGTCAAGGGCGCCTTCCGCTTTACCACGACGCTCTTGTCCAAGGCCCATCGCCGCCGCCTCGACATACGTATTTCGAATGTGACGGCTGGCATTCGCGGCACCGACGTGTGGGGTAAGGCGGCCCCGGATAAGGACGTCGTGTGTCTCATCGAAGGGGAAATCAGCGTGAAAAGGGGTGACGACGCCGCCATTACCATGTCGGACCCGCTGAGCTTCTACGTGGTGCCGAAGGGACAGGAGCCACTGCCGGTCAGACCCGTCGACCCGGATCAGCTGCAACGCTGGGCGCAGGAGACCGACATCGAGGATCGCGGGCCGGCGCTGACCGTCGACGGCGCCTGGACCGTGTATCTCGAGTCCCTGTCAACCCGCGAAGCAGCCGCACGATCCCGGGCAAAGCTCGAAGACCAGGGATTTCCCATCACCATCCAGACGGCGCAGGTAGGTGACAAGACCTTCTACCGCGTCGCCTTGGCCGGATTCAGGAACCGGCCGGGCGCCGTCGCCTTCAAAGACAGCATCGCCGACGATCTCGGCTTTCGCACCGCATGGGCGACCAAACAGTAGGTTGGGCTGAGCTTGCGAAGCCCAACAAGGCGCTACCCCCTGCAAACCCGCACCAGCAGGGCCTTCAAATACTCACTTTCCGGCAGTCCCGGGTGCACCGGATGATCCGCCGCCTGGTGGCCCCGCTCCAGGATCTGAACCCATCTCCCGACGTCGGCGGCTGCGCCGGCCACGACGTCCTGGTGCTCTTCGGGGCCCAGGTGAAAGGAGCACGATGCGGACAACAACAGCCCGTCGTCCTCCAGGACCTGCATCGCGCGCCGGTTGAGTCGCCGATAGGCCTCGATGCCCGCTCGGCGGTCCTTCTTTCGACGCATGAAGGCCGGTGGATCGACGACCACGATGTCGAAGCGCCGCTGTTCACTGCGAAGGTCGCGCAAACTGTCGAAAACGTCGCCCCTGCGACCATCGACCCGACCCGCGACGCCGTTGAGCTCGGCGTTGCGGCTTAACCGCGCAAGCGCGCTCTCGGAGGAGTCCAGGCACAACGCCGATCGCGCGCCGCCAATCGCCGCCTGGATACCGAATCCGCCCACGTAGCTGAAGCAGTCGAGCACGCTGCGTCCTTCCGAATGGTGTGAAAGCCGGGCGCGGTTGCGGCGATGATCGTAGTACCAACCGGTCTTCTGACCCTCGAGGGGCGAAATTTCGAAACTGGCGCCATTTTCGCGCAAGCCCACCACGGTTGGCACTTCTCCATGGGCGATCTCGACATAGCTCTCGAGCCCCTCGAGGCCACGGCTGGTAAGATCATTGCGCAACACCACCGCCGCCGGCCGACAGAGCTTCACCAGGGTGCGAACGATGTCGTCACGCACGCGCTCCATACCGGCTGTGCCGATCTGCACGACCAGCACATCCCCGTAGCGGTCGACGATGAGACCTGGAAGGCGGTCGCTTTCGCCGTACACGAGCCTGCAATGGGGCAGCCAGCCGAGCCGTTCGCGAAGCGCCAACGCGTGGGCGAGACGCTCGCCGAGGAGTTCCTCGTCCAGAACGCGGTCGGCCTCGGGACTCAGCAGGCGCGCGCAAATGAGCGAATGAGGATTTACGTACGCCGTCCCCAGCAACTTGCCGGAGTAGCTCGAGACATTGACGCAGTCGCCCGCCTGGAACGCCGTTAGCGGGCTGCGCTCGATGGCTACCTCGTTGCTGAACACCCAGGGATGTCCCCGTTGCACGCGGCGCTCGTGGCGGCGGCGAAGATACAGACTGGGGAGACTCATGGGAGATCCTCGGGTTGGAGCGAGGGCGCGCGGGTGACAGGCTAAAGAAGATCGTGCTTTGATGTCCAACGCAATGTCCCGAACATCCGCTTCCAACGGCTTGATGCAGGCGAACATCCCCTCGTGAAACATGGGTCACTACGCGATGCCCTGTCGCTGGGCGTCAATCGGCATGTCTTTTATGGATGGGTGATGCTCGGGGTCGGGGGATTGGCGATGTTTGCCAGCGGCCCCGGTCAATCACACATCTTCAGCGTCTACATTACCCCCATCAGCGACGATCTCGATTTATCCCGCACCTCCATCTCATCGGTCTACGCCGCCGCTACCCTGCTCGCGGCCTTCGGTCTGCCCTATGTGGGCCGGCTCATCGACCGGGTGGGGGTGAGACGCGTGGTCCTGGCTGTCGCCATTGCGTTCGGTTTCGCCAACGTCGCCTTCGGCTGGATCGCAGGCCTGCTGTCCCTCGCGCTGGCATTCGGCGCCCTGCGCTTTCTCGGTCAGGGCTCGCTCATGTTGAGCAGCAACTATCTGGTCTCCCAGTGGTTCAGCCGGCGGCGCGGAATTGCATTGAGTCTGGCGGCACTCGGCTTCTCCGCCAGCATGGCGCTGCATCCGCCGCTGGCCCAGTGGCTCATCGACCAGGTAGGGTGGCGCGAATCCTGGTTGTGGCTGGGCGTTCTCACCTGGGCGCTGCTGGTGCCGATGATCGCGATTCTGGTTCAGAACAAGCCCGAGGACATCGGGCTCACGCCGGATGGCGAGCGGGTGGCCGACCAGCAATCGGCGGGCCCCCGGGACGCCGTGAACATGGGGCTCACGCTGCACGCCGCCATTCGCTTACCGAGCTTCTGGATAATCGCGCTGGGGCTCGCGAGCCTGTCGATGCTGGTGACCGGAATGTTCTTCCACCAGGTTTCGGTGTTCTCCCTGCAGGGTCTGGATGCGCAAACCGCGGTGCGCGCCTTCTCAATTTCCGCCGTGGTCATGGTGATAACCATGCCGGCGTTCGGCTACCTGCTGGATCGATTGCCTACGCGGCCCATGTTCGCTTCCGCTCTGCTCATCATGAGCGCGTCGCTGGTCGCGCTGGCGCTGGTGAGGGATATCGGCAGCATGATCGTTTTCAGTGCGGTGTTCGGCCTTGCCAATGCCGCATTGCAGTCCCACTACAGCTTCATGTGGCCGCATTATTTCGGACGCCGTCACCTGGGCAGCATCCAGGGTGCCGCTCAAACCATCGGTGTTGTGGGTGCATCCATCGGGCCACTGCCACTGGGACTCGCATTCGATCTCTTCGGAAGCTACACGGCGACGCTGTATCTGCTCGCGGCGCTGCCCGTCGTGTGTGCGTTCATGCTGCTGTTTTTGAGACCACCGAATCTCAGCATTGACTCCCACTGAACCGGTCGCCTATCGGTTCTCCAACCGGTTGTAGTCGAACCTTCCGGCCTCCAGGGGCGAGAGCGTCTCGAAGGCGGCGAACAGATCGTCGCTGTGCTCCCAGAAGGCCGGGTCGCTGCGACGAACGCCGAAGCGATCCACGAGCGCCGCGTAGTCGGCTTCGCTGGCGAGCGTGCTGATCGCCGTTACCAGCGCCGGCAAATGCTTTCTATCGACGCGATAAAAGGCGTTGGGATAGGCCCCGACCAATCCGCCCGCTACGGTCAAAGTATCCTCTTCCGGCAGGAGCGCCTGCTTTTCCGCGAACACGTGCGATACGTTCCTGTGGCCTGTGTTGCGAAGCAGCGTGAATCGCGTATCCGGACCATCGGGCATACCGGTAATGGTCAGAAAACCGGATTCCGGCAGCCAGTCGAGGCTTTTGCCCTGAACGGCGGCCAGCCGCCCCAGCTCTTCGGTAACGAAGGCGTCCTCGCCGCGATAGATGTCGCGGGACTCATCCAGCGCAGGCCCGAGATGCCGGCGCAGAAGGTCGAAGAGCTCGGCTTTCGGGTCGTCGCTCTTGAAAGGGATCCCGGAGTCCACGTCGAAACTGATGCGCTTACCGTAGATGTACTCTTTCACGCTTTGACGCGCGCCGCGGTACCAGAAGTCCCGCTCGGGCACGCGCACCTCCTTGGGCAGCAGGGTGAGAAAATTGAACTCCCCCTCCATACGCAGAAAGTCCATGTACAGGCGCGAGTTGAGCTGATGCCCCGCGTTGCCGTATACGTCAAAGCCCGCGACCAGCAGATAGTGAATGCGCTCCAGCAGGGGATATTCGATCAACCAGGCGGTCTTCGGCACGTCACCGACGAAGCCCTTGAGCACGGTGGCACTGTCGAAGTGGCGAAAGACCGTCAGCGCGGCGTTGGTGTTCTCGCCATCGCCGTCCCAGATGGTGTCGAGGGTTATGTCCGCCGGACGGGTGAGCGCCTTTTTCATGTACGCGCCCTTGGCGGCCAGATACTTGTTTTCCAGCTCCGAATATCGCAGCCATGGAGCCAGCAACAGGGATTCACTACCCTCGCTGCTCGGCAAGCGCAGATTGTCGCTCTCTCTGTCTAAGAAGTGCCCGCCTTCGTTCATGACCTTGTTGTCCGGGTCGACGAATACGACCCAGAATTGGTCCTCAATGACGCTCAGGGCGATCTGACCGCGACACACGGGCCCTTTGATGAAGCCCATGATCGTGAAGCGGGCCTCGTCGAGCATGAACCGGTATCGGGACGATGCCGGGATGCTGTGAAATGCGATGAAGGGATTCGAAGCGACTTCCGGCGCGTACCCCGGCAGCTCCGTCACCTCGTAGGACGGACTCAGGAACAGCTCCCGGTAACGTGCCATGCGTGCCTCGCCGAAAGCATAAGGCATGTGCGTCTTGGCGAGGATGGTGGTGCGGACCGGTTGCAGGCGGTAGTAGATGCGCGCGACGCGCGGATCGTCGTAGGGGCGGCGGCTGGTAATCTGGTTGATGGGCAAGCCGGGCGCCGAGCGGGACCGCACCAGGCGAAAATACCTCCGCTCTTCGATATCGTCGAAATAAATGTGCCCCACGAACAGATGCTCGTAGATGTAGCGGCTCATCAGCTGCTGCTTGTTCGAGCGCCCATTCAAGAAAGTCTCCCACCGAGAGATGCGCCGCTTGTACGCGTCCCCGAGGGGAGGCGGCGGGTAGTAACGAGCGCCGTCCTCGATCCAGCGCATCAGCACGCGGTCATCGTCGTCGCTGAGAGCCGGCAAGGCGTAGGGCATACCCCACAAAGGGTACTTTCCCTCGAAAGTATCGAACTCCTCGATAGTCGGACACTGCTGATTGCGATTGAGCGAAAGATCGAAGCTCGCCGGAAGCTTTTTCGTCCCGGGTAACGGATACTCGCGCTTGAGCGCCAGCATCCTGGCCATAACCCCGGCGTCCCGGTTCGCTTGCGGCGTTTGATCGCGCTCGTTCAGGACCGGATAGAAACCCATGTCCCGCCACTCCTGGACCGAATGGGCATCCTCGAACAGCCGCGTGAGCTCGGCCGGCAGCAGGCGTCCGGCGTCGTAGACCATGCTCTTGCTGGAACCGCGGTCGATTCCCGCGAAGGCGCTGAGCTTCAGCTGACAAGGCGCGTCGTAGCATCCGTGGCAGACCACGCAGCGGCTGTCCAGCACCGGCTTCACGTCACGCCAGTAATCCACCCGTTGGCTCGCGGCATCGACCGTCAGACGATGCCGTGGGCCGGCCTCGCCGTACTCCTCGTCCAGCTGCACGCCACGCATCCCCGCGCAGCCGCCGATGAGCAATGCCGTCAGTACTACATATTTAGGCTGCATGGTCGCCGATCAGCCCCGTCGAATCGCCGCGTGCAGGATATCAGGCCCCACCACCGAAAACGACATCATCAAAAGTACTCACTAAATATCCACAATCTTTGGCATTTCATTAAGAATTTCTTATAGTGTCCCCAACTCTGGACACCCACAAAGCTCCCCGCCTCAATTCTGGACACCCACTAAAGCCAAGCACCGCAACTCAAGCCATGTCGATACGCCGCCTCAGAACCCTGATTGCCGTGGCCGAAGCGGGTACCTTCGCCGGGGCGGCGCAGTCCGTGTTTGTTTCCCAGGCCGCTGTCAGCATGCAGATGAAGTCCCTGGAGCAGGAGGTCGGGGCAACGCTCTTCGACAGGAAAAAACGGCCCCCCGTGTTGAATACCGTCGGCCTCGCGCTCGTCTCCCGGGCCCGCGAGATTCTTCACGCCTACGACGAGATGCTGCGCTCGGTTTCCGACACCCGGGGCCTCGCAGGCGAGCTCACCATCGGTGCATTGCCGACCACCATGACGGGCCTGGTGCCGAAGGCCATCAGCGGACTTCGGGCCGCCTATCCGATGCTGCATATAAAGGTGGTGCCGGACTTGTCGGCCGGACTGCTGCCCCAGGTCGATCGCGGCCACCTCGATGCCGCAATCGTCAGCGAACCCCACTATCCCATCAGCCAGCTCGAGTGGATGCCGATTGCAGCGGAACCTCTGATCGTGCTCGCAGCGATGGATACGCTCGAGGATGATCCGGAGGCGCTTCTCAGGGAGTTACCATTCATCCGGTTCAACCGTCGGGCGTGGGTCGGACGATTGATCGACGATTGGCTTCAGAATAGGCGCATCCACGTTCGCGAGGTCATGGAGCTCGACACCCTGGAGGCCATATCCACCATGGTCTATCACGGCCTCGGGATCAGTATCGTGCCCCATCGGTGCGTACCCTCCCCGTCTCCGCTGCCGCTAAAACGCATTCCTCTGGAGGCGCCGAATCACGCGCGAGTGCTCGGGATCATCATGCGGCCCGATTGCCCCAACCGACCGCTGGTGGAAGTGTTCATCGAGGAGCTGATTCACCAGGTTCGCGAGGCGGGCCAGGCGACCGTGCTGGCATCGCCCAAAACCGACGATTAGTCCGCAGGCGCACGGTCTCCGGGCAAGGACAGGCGGAACACCGTCACGCTCGTTTGTTTGCCGCGCACGACGATCTCGCCCATGGGTTCGCAAGCGAACCGATCACCAACGAGTTCCGCGGTGCTCCCGGATAGAATGACCCGCGTCCCGTACTCCTTGTTGAGAGCTTCCAGGCGCGCGGCGAGGTTTACCGCATCGCCATGGACTGTGTAGTTCACCCGATCTTCGGAGCCGACCGAGCCTGCTACGACGTTGCCCGTGTTGATACCGATACGGGTGGTCAGCTTTATCCCCTCGGAGAATACGCGATCCGAGATCAAGTCCTGGATCTCCAATGCCGCTCTAACAGCGTTGGCGGCATGGTCGGGATCGTCGGTAGGGACGTTGAATACGGCGAGTATGGCGTCGCCTTGAAATTGCGTGATGACCCCCTTGTGCTTTTCGATGGGTTTGCTAATCACGGAAAAATACTCATTGAGCAGCTTGACCAGGCGGTCCGGCGAGAGCTCCTCGCCGATGCTTGTGAAGCCCTCGATATCCGTGAACAAGATCGTGGCCACGCGCGCCTGGGGCTTGGATTCTATGCCCCTGGCAATAAGCGTTCGCACGAGTTCCGTGGGCACGTAGCGCTGGAAGGCGGCAAGGCCGCGGGTCATGCGATTGAAGGCATCGGCGAGCTCGCCGATCTCATCCCTCTGTGTAATGGTGATCTGATGGTGGTAGTCGCCCGCTTCAATCTTGCGAGTGCTCTGGGCAAGCCTTCGGATTGGTTGCGTAATCGTTCGCGCGATGATGACTACCCCGACTATCGACAGACCCAGGCTAACGGCCGCGAGGGCCGCGAGAATCCGATAGAGTCGGCGAAAGGGGGCGAGTGCCTCATCGAGCGAACGCTGTAGAACTACCATGACGTCTTTGCCAAGCGGCGCCGTCAACGCCACATACCGCTCACCCAGCACGGTCAAAGGTTCGATGTCCTCTGGTGCGTCGCTCAGTTTCTTCAGCTCATCGGGCAGCGCATCGCGCGACGCGGGAGGCAGCGTCGTCGACACCACCGTCCAATTTCCTCGCGGCTCCCTTGTGACAAAGGAGATTTCGGTAAGCGTCAGCTCCTTGATCTCGCGTGCAAAATCATCATCGATGAGCAATCCGATAACAATCCAGGCCACCGGCTCGGGCGCCAGCAGAGGAATGACTACGACCCGATAGAGGCGCCCGTCGATGGTTGTCAGGGACGTGGTAGGCTGGCCCGTATCCTCGGAAGCCTCAATGAGCTCGGGAAATCCGATCTCGACACGCTGTCGTTCCGGGTGAAGCGTATCGATGATGACCGAATAGTCCTCCGCGTCGGCAAGCATCATGACGTCCGCGCCGATGCGGTGCTCCTGCAAATTCTTCACGGCGGAGTACAAGGTCCCACGATCTCCGTCCGCGTAGGCTTGCTTGAAAGCAAAATCTCCAGAGAGCAATGTTGCGCTGAGAATCAGTTGCCCGACCCGGTCTGCGACGAATCGGTGAAAAACGCGTCCAGTAACCTCGAGATCATTCTCGATCTGCTCATTCACGGATCGCGAGTTCGCAGTGGTAACGGCGAAAAAGGTAAGGCCCTGGACCACCAACAAGAAGCCCAGGAAAAACACGAGAATTCGGGTTTGAAGGTGACGGAAGCGCATTGCCGCAACTCCTGGCGCTCGGCCCTACTCCGGCGGCTGGCGAGGACGCCACTCTGGTTTGAGCGCGACGGTGAACTCCATCGGTTCAGGGCTCGCGGTCGTTACCCGGATACGGCGCTCGGGTGACGAGCCGCGGCGCTTCTTGCGTGGATGCCACACCCGTACCAGGTACGACCCGGGAGGAAGCCCCGTGAGAACGGCGCGGCCGTCGGCCCCGGTCTTGGCAAAATGCGGGGTGTCCGCGACATAGACGTATGCCACCATCCAATCATGGATGTTGCAACCCAGTATAACCACGCCCGGCTGGTCGAAGATGACGGGCTGTGGAGCTTTATCCTTGTACAACGGCAACTGAAACGGCTTAGCCTTCGAGAACGAATAGACGTTGTGAAGGATGTCGTCGCGATTCGGAAAATCCACTGCCGTGCCGACTCGAATAGCAGTGACATAGGGCTCGAACTGCTTGTTGTTCTGGGCAATCGTCGCGGCGGGCGGATTTGTCGCACCAGCGCTCGCGGCATCCGAAGGCATGTCGACGGATTCAGCCAGGATCACCGCGTCCTGAAGGCGATTCCCCGCCGTGTCCTTCACGACGATCGCGAAGTCTACCGCCTGGACGTTGTCGAACAACACCATCACTACGACGCCGGCGCCTAGCGCTCGTAGTATGCGAGTAGGCTTGTCCGGCCCCGCAGCCATTGAATGGGTGCTCATGATGTGGCTCCTGCGCATTCGACGCCGTTACCCGCGTCGCTTGAATCCACGTACGTCAGCCGATTGACCAGAGTCTGACCCTGGGCGGCGATCCCACGCATCTTCTCTTCCAGCACTGCCATTTCTTCGAGGAAGTGTCTGAACTCGTGAAGACCGCCGGAAATGTTTTTCAAATCCAATGTCAGACCATCATGACGGCTGGCGAGGCGCTCTGCCTGCCCGGCCATCTCTTCCAAGGTCTGACAGAATCGCTCGATATGAAGGTCAAAGTCCCGTGGCAATCGCCCTTCGCGGGATGTCGCCTGGAGCGTCGTGGCGAGCATCCGAGTAGCATCCAACCAGTTCCGCGAAAGCAACGGATCGATGCTTTGCCCACGCAACGCACTGTCGCCGGCCGCTGTCATATTGGCATCGATCTCCTTGAAATGGCTTTCCATCTGGTCGTGCACCTGAGTGAGGCGCCGATTCACGACGAGAACGTTCGCCAGAACGCCGCTCACATCCTGGATGACATGAGTGATGCGATCCAGGAATGAATTGAGATCCCGCGCCAGCTCTCCGAACTCGTCGCGCGACTTAATCGGGGCGCGGTGGGACAAATCAGTGGCGCCCTTTGCGAGCTCGGCGATGGTGGATCGCAACGAGAGCACGGGCTCCATCCGGATCTTGAGCAGGAAAAAAAGCACGATGGTATGCAAAACGATCTTGCTGATCCCGAGCAAGCTCGTGAGCTGCACCTCGTGCCACCATTGAGACAGGTGGGTCGACAAGTAGTTTCTCACCGTAACCGAACCGAGCACGTCTCCTGGCTTCGCGGTGATGTGGCAGCTGATACAGAACTGCTCGGCGACCACGGGAACCGTCACCTCGTGGTGCTCTCCTTCGGGCCACGTCGCCGGTAGGCCCCTGGGGGTGAAATCGAACGCGGCTTTGATGGACGAGATCGTTATTTCCGATGGCTCGATGGCAATAGCGAGACCCAACTCCCTATGGTTTCGCTCGAGAATCGGATAGACGGTGCGGGCAGCCACCGGCCCGCCGGAGTTCAACATGATGGACTTGATATCCGAGGCCAGCCGCTCGGCCTCGATCTGAGTCGCCAGCTCCTGGTTGTTGTGGAAGTCATAGATCACCAGAGCGTAACGAATGCTGAGCTCAATGATCACGACAGCCACCAGGACCAGAAAGAAATCCCGAATCATGTGCGTGGCGAAGGAATCGTCGAAGCGGGCCGTTTCGGCGACGTGCTTCCGATCGCTGTCAGAGGTCATGTGCTGGGCCCTCTCGGTACCGGGCGTACGGTCGGCTCACGCCGAAATTCATCAGGCGACGCTGCTCTCGCAGCTGTGTGTCCGATTGTCAGGCAGCCATTCGTTCGGCTCGTGACCGAGCCTGTGGGAGTTTGGAGGGGGTGTCGATCCTCGCTGCCCGCCGCGTGATTTTTCTCTTCTTGTGGGGATTGTGAGTCGAATATGCGGAAAAAGTTCGCTTTTCCGGATCCACCAGCGGTCACCGGCCCGGCAAAGCTATCGGCCCCGGCCGCACGTCAACGCAACACCGAAGGGATCGCGGAATGCTCGAAACGTGTGCGGGATGACACTGCCGTCGCGGGCGCACGATGTTAGATTTTCGCAGGCGAACTTGCCGAGTCCAACCCGAAGAAAAGTGAACGTGCAGGATCTGACTGGCATGGTTGTCGTGTCCTCGCTGATGCTCGCAGCCGTCCTGGGCTTCGCAGCGCACCGCGCCAGCGTGTGCACGGTCAAGGCGGTCGCCGAGGTCGTGAGTACCGGCCAAGCGTACATGTTCCTCGGCTTTCTCAAGACCGTCCTGTGGGTGATGGCGATCACCATTCCAATCATGTGGTGGCTGCCGGATGCTCACGGCACTCAGCGGTCCTGGGGGATGTCGACAGCCGTCCTGTTGGGCGGCTTTCTGTTCGGAATGGGGGCGGCTCTGAACAAGGGATGTGCCTTCTCGACCCTGAGTAGGTTAGGTGACGGCCAGCTCTCCATGCTGGTGACCTTGGCGGGCTTCTGTACCGGAATCTATGCGTACGCCCGGCTATTCGAGGTATACACGTTGCCCCGCGCCACGCCGCTGGAAGCCGCGCTCACGACGCCCAACGTCTGGACCATCGGGCTCGTGGGCGCCTTGTGGATCTGGGTCGTCCGGGAGGGGACCCGCCTGTGGCGCACCCGGCGCGGCAGTACGGGGTGGTGGCGGCTCGTGCACGCGGATCGTTATCGGCTGTCGACGGCCGCAGCCGTGCTCGGCATCACCAGCGGTGTTCTGTATGCGCTCCACGGCACCTGGGCGTACACCGGCACCATCAGCGAGGAAATCCATCACGTCGTCGCAGGAGACCCCGCGCCTTCCACGATCCGATGGGGCCTGCTCGCAGCCGTGCTGTTCGGAATGGGATGGTCGTCGTGGCAGCGGCGAAGCTTCCGCCTCGACTGGCGCCCTTCGCTTTCCTGGGTTGTGAGTTTCCCGGCCGGGCTCTTGATGGGGTTTGGCGCTGCTCTGGTGCCCGGCGGCAATGACGTGCTCATTCTGCACGGCATTCCCGGATTGTCACCCCATGCGCTGCCGGCCTATCTGGCGATGCTGATAGGTATCGGCCTGCCGCTTTTGCTGATGCGTGTGGTTCAGGGCACGGCCATGCGTGTGGACTGCAGCAGTGATGTATGCCGAGCTGGACCGGAGCGCGATGGGGCCAGCCAAGCCGTGTCCGGAACGGCCGACTGAGATCAGGCGGATATGCGCCACCGCTCTGCACGGAACGCCGCTCGAAGGGGACCTGGTTCTGGACACCCACAGACCGGCCGGGGGACGCGCGAGCGCGGATAGCGACAAGCTCGGCTGACGGCGCCTACGCACGTAGTGGGCTCGTGTGTGGGTGTCCAGAATTGGCGGATCGGGGATAGCTTCAGGATTTCTTACATAAGTCCTAAGAAAGTTTTTCTTTTTTCAACGCATCGCGGGAGTTAGCCTGGGTCGGTGCGGCGAGAATGGCGAATTCCGCACGGAAAATTTCCAGGGGAGTGCCACGAGACCGAAGGATGGCGAGGATCGAAAGCAGAAGTCTGCGAGTATCGATCTGGCGCGGTAAGACCCAGGGCCGCTTTGTCGACTACGAGGTACCGGCCAGGGACAACCAGACCGTGCTCGACGTCGTTACCTGGGTGCAACGGCACCGGGAGCCGTCGCTGGCGTACCGGTTCGCCTGCCGGGTCGGCGTCTGCGGCTCCTGCGCCATGACCGTCAACGGCCGGCCCCGCTGGACCTGCCGCACGCACGTGGGCAAAGTGGCCGGAAACGGTCGCCTGATCGTCGAGCCGCTGCGCAATCTTCCGCGCATCAAGGACCTGGCCTGCGACATGACACCCTTTTTCGAGAAGTGGCAGCGGGCCGGTGGACGATTCAAGGGCAACGCCGGGCGTGGCGATCCGATTCCGCGCCTGGACCCATCGAGCGCGCAGCGCCGGGAAGCCGACGCCGGCATCGAATGCATCAACTGCGCCGTCTGCTACAGCGCCTGCGATACCGTCGCCTGGAATCCGGAGTATCTGGGTCCCGCCGCCCTCAATCGTGTTTGGACGTTGGTCAACGACGTCCGGCATCAGGAACAGGATCGTATTTTCGAAGCCGTCGGCAAACAGGGCGGCTGCCATGAGTGCCACACCCATGGAAGCTGCGTCGAGTACTGTCCCGTGGAGCTGAACCCCACAGCGAGCATTGCCGGCTTGAAGCGCCGTTCCCTGAGCCGACTGTTCGCAGGCGGTAGCAGCTAGTGGAAACGCGCCTGTTCGCCCTGCAGCGCTTCAGCGCGATGCTGTTGGGGCCCCTGGTGGTGGTGCACCTGGGGCTCATATTGTACGCGGTGCGCGGCGGCCTGACGGCCAGCGAGATTCTCGGGCGCACCCAGGACAGCATCGGCTGGGGGCTGTTCTACGGCTTGTTCGTGCTGGCGGTGTCGGTGCACGCACCCATCGGGGTGCGCAATGTGCTCAAGGAGTGGACGGCCTGGCGGGGCCGCAGCCTGGATTTGGCAATGCTCCTGCTGGCCGCAGCCCTGCTGTTATTGGGATTGCGTGCCCTGTGGGCGGTGGTGGTATGAACCAGGGGCGCAGCGACCGGCGTCACGCGGGATACGCAGCTTTCGTCATCCATCGCCTGTCGGGTGTGTTGCTGGCGCTGTTTCTGCCGCTGCATTTTCTGGCCCTGGGGCTCGCCCTGGAAGGGGCCCGGGCACTGGATGAATTTCTACTCTTTGCCGAGCTGCCGTGGGTAAAGGTCGCGGAGTGGGGGCTCGTCGTGCTGCTCACCGTGCATCTGACATTCGGCCTACGGGTTCTCGCGCTGGAATTTCTGCCCTGGCGCGGTGTGCGCAAGCGCTGGATCGGCTGGGGCGCGGGCGTGGCGGTTGCCGCCGGTCTGCTGTTCGTTGTCGGCGTACGCTGAAATGAACCTGCACAGACATCGAACCGATGTGCTGATACTGGGTTCCGGCGGCGCGGGTCTGCTGGCCGCTCTGCACGCCAAACAGGCGGCACCGCATCTCGACGTCACGGTCGCCGTCAAGGGCCTCATGGGCAAGTGCGGTTGCACGCGCATGGTGCAGGGCGGCTACAACGTGGCCCTCGCACCGGGGGACTCTCTGGAGCGGCATTTCATGGACACCATCGTCGGTGGCAAGTGGCTGCCGCGTCAGGACCTGGCCTGGCGCCTGTGTGAGGGTGCCATCGAGCGCATTGCAGAGCTCGAGAACGAGCTCGGTTGCTTCTTCGATCGCAACGACGACGGCACCTTGCACCAGAAGGCTTTTGCCGGGCAGAGCTTCGATCGCACGGTGCACAAGGGCGATCTCACGGGCATCGAGATCATCAACCGGATCATGGAGCAGGTCTGGGCGCTGGACGTTCGACGGCTCGAAGAGCATCGGGCTATCGAGTTGATCCCGGCGCGCGACGGCTCATGTCTCGCGGGGGTGCTGCTCATCGACATGCGCAGCGGCGAGTATCGCCTGGTGCAGGCGAAAGCGGTGTTGCTGGCGACCGGTGGCGGGCCCACCATGTACCTTTACCACACGCCGTCGGGGGACAAGAGTTGTGACGGGCTCGCCATGGCGCTGCGCGCGGGACTCAGTCTGAGAGACATGGAGATGGTGCAGTTCCACCCCACCGGACTGCTGGCCGGGCCCGATACGCGCATGACCGGTACGGTGCTGGAAGAGGGCCTGCGCGGCGCCGGAGGCTGGCTCGTGAACGGTGCCGGCGAGCGTTTCATGCACAAGTACGACCCGGCCGGTGAGCGCGCCACCAGGGACGTGGTCAGCCGGGCCATCGATTCGGAAATGCGCGCCGGCAATACGACGCCCATGGGCGGTGTCTATATCCAGATGAGCCACCTGGGGCCGGAAAGCGTCGCTGCGCGTTTTCCGGGCATGGTCAAGCGCTGCGCCGACAGCGGCTTCGATCTCGCCGGCGGCCGCGTCGAGGTCGTACCCACCGCCCACTACATGATGGGCGGCGTCGAGTTCGACGCCGACTGCAAAACCACCATTCCCGGATTGTTCGCCGCCGGTGAGGACTGCGGCGGCGTGCACGGCGCGAATCGCCTGGGCGGCAACGGCGTGGCCAACTCCACCGTTTTCGGTGGCATCGCCGGTGAAAGCATGGCGAAGTGGATTGCAGAGCACAGCACCTGGGCCGATTGCGACGAGCCGGCTGTCGAAGACGCCATCGGCCGCGCCGAATATCCTTTCTCTCTCGCACCCGGAGACATCGGCGGGCTACGGGAGAAACTCTGGCGCACCATGTGGGATGATGTGGGAGTTGTTCGATCGAAGGCGGCGTTGGAGCGCGGGCTCGCAACCCTCGACGAGCACGCGCAAGAGCTTCGCGCTATTGGTCTCGCCGACGGCGACCGGACCTTCAATCTCACCTGGCACGACTGGCTGAACCTCGAGAGTCTGATCGAGACGAGCCGGGTCATCGCCACCGCGGCCCTGGCCCGAGAGGACTCCCGTGGCGCACACTTTCGCGAGGACCATCCCGAGGCGGGCGATCTGAATACGAGCCGGTACGTACGAATCTCCCGGGACGACGAACGGCTGACGCTCGACACGGTACCAGTAGAGTTTTCCATCGTCTCACCGGGAGAATCCCTCATCGACGGCGAGGCAGGCGCTCCCGCCGTCGAAACCGGAGGAACAGGACAATGATCAGCAACCAGGCCGTCGAACAGGCAGCCTACGACATCATGGCGAAGGCCGCCATAGACATTCCCGAGGACTATCTGGGCGGCATCAAGAAGATGATCGGTACGGAAAAGGTACAGCTATCCTGCTTCGTGCTGCAGTCCATGGTGGAGAACTGGGAGGTGGCCACCGAGGATCGGCGGCCCATGTGCGCCGACACGGGCCTCCCGCGCTACTACGTCAAGGTCGGCAACGATGCGCGCATCGACGGCGGCTTCATCGGCATCGAGCGCGCCCTGCGCTCGGCAACGGCGCGTGCCACCCACGACATTCCTCTACGCCCGAACCGCGTGCATCCCCTGTGGCGAACCGAGAACAACAACAACGTGGGCATCAACGCCCCGGAGATCGAGTGGAGCTTCGAACCGGACGTGGATTGGATCGACATCACGACGGTGCACAAGGGCGGGCTTTTCGGTAGCGACTACCGCATGCTGTTTCCCGGCGACGGCATCGACGGCATCAAGCGATTCTATCTCGACACCCTGGTGGCCTTCGGCAAGCGAGGTCTTGCCTGTCAGCCGGCTATCGTGGGCGTCGGTCTGGGCGGCTCCAAGGACATCACCATGGTGCTCGGCAAGCAGGCAGCGTGCCTGCGTACCGTCGGCAACCGCAATCCCGACGAGAAGATCGCCGAGCTCGAGCTCGAGCTGAAGGACATCGGCAACAACATCGGCATGGGACCAATGGGCTTCGTGGGCTCGTCCATGGTAGTGGACTGTCATATCGAGGTGGGTTACACCCACACCGGCGGCATGCCCATGAGCGTGCACACGTTCTGCCTTTCATCGCGGCGCGCCACCGCCCGCATCCACGCCGATGGAACGGTGGCAATACGAACCGATCCGAAATGGTTCACACCTTACATGCGACGGGAGTCAATCGAGTGGTCGACAAGCAACAACCACCGCAGCAAGTCAGTCTGAAGATCCCGGCGAACACCGAGGATCTGATCGGGCTCGAGCCGGGCACCGTCGTCTATCTCGACGGCGTCGTCTATACCGGGCGCGAAGGCGTCTACAAGAAAGTCATCAGCGATGGAGTGCCGCTGCCCTTGGATCTTCCGGCGGTGAGCAATGCGAATTTTCATTGCTCACCAGCAGCCGCCCGGGAATCCGACGGCAGCTACAATGTCGGCGGCGTCACCGCCACCGCGAGCTTCCGCTTCTCCCAATGGATGCCGCAATGGTTCGAGAAGTCCGGTGCACGCATCATCATAGGCAAGGGCGGCATGCCGGCGGCGGACTACAAGAATCTGTTCGTTCCCGTCGGTGCCATATACCTGACGACCGTGGGCTACGGCACCGGTGCGCTTCTGGGACGCGGCATCAAAAGTGTGCGTGACGTATTCTGGCTCGACGAGCTCGGCATCGCCCAGGCCATGTGGGTCTTCGAGGTCGAAAACTTCGGCCCATTTCTCGTCGACAGTGATCTCCAGGGCAACAGCTTATTCGAGCAGCAGACCCGGCAGATTAATGCACGGCTCGGCGAAGCCTACGCGGGTCTAAAGCGGCCCGCCCTCGGCCGCTTCGGCGAAACCGACGATCGCACCGACGAGCTCGTCTAAGCGACACGATAGTCCGTCCTGATCTCGCGTGCCAGGCACCACCCAGCGTGGCGGCACCTTCCTCCATGTTATGCTTTCGATCCACAAGAGATGGGAAGGTGGCCGATGCCGACCCACCATCCTCAGACACGTCAGTTCTAATCAGACAACTAATAAGTAGCCGGTCGAATCATGAGCACAGCAAAACTGATCCACGAGCAATCCGAGTTCGACCTGCCGATTGTCGTCGGCACAGAGGGAGAGGTCGGAATCGATATAACTTCCCTGAGATCGGAGTCCATGGCCATCACATTGGATCCTGGATTCGGGAACACGGGCGCCTGCCAGAGCGAAATTACTTTCATAGATGGTGAACGCGGCATATTGCGCTACAGGGGATACCCCATCGAAGAGCTGGCTGAGGGCATTCGATTTACCGAGGTCTGCTATCTGCTCATCTACGGTGAGCTCCCGGACCGACGTACCCTTGACGAATTCCGTCGACAGCTCACCTATCACAGCTTGATTCACGAGGACATGAAGAAGTTTTTCGAAGGTTACCCACCTTCGGCACATCCGATGGCAATCCTCTCTTCAATGGTGGTGGCGCTGTCAAGCTATTACCCGAGTAACACGGCTGATGAAGACCTGGATCTGAATATCCTGCGGCTTCTGGCCAAGGCCAAAACCATAGCGGCGTATTCCTACAAAAAGTCCAACGGCCAGCCCTTTATCTATCCGAAGAACCACTTGAGTTACACGCGGAACTTCTTGCACATGCTGTTCGCGTTTCCCACCGAGCCCTATGAGGCGCCTGAGGCTGTGGACAACGCGTTGAATCTGCTTCTGATTTTGCACGCGGACCACGAACAGAACTGCAGCACCTCGACCGTACGCATGGTAGGAAGCAGCCACGCGAACCTGTTTGCCTCCGTCTCTGCGGGTATTTCCGCGCTGTCGGGACCGCTGCACGGCGGCGCCAATCAGGCCGTCATCGAGATGCTGGAACTGATACACGAAGACGGAGGAGGATTTCGAAAGTACGTTGACAAAGCGAAAGACAAGAATTCCGATTTTCGCCTGATGGGCTTCGGCCACCGCGTCTACAAGAATTTCGACCCGCGCGCCAAGATACTCAAGAAAGCCGCGGATGAGGTGTTGAGTCAAATGAGCATCGACGATCCCCTCCTGGAACTGGCCAAGCATCTCGAAGAAGTCGCGCTAAATGATGAGTACTTTCTCGAGAAGAAGCTCTACCCCAACGTGGATTTCTACAGCGGGATACTCTACCGTGCCATGGGTATCCCCACGAGCATGTTCACTGTGATGTTTGCTCTAGGCCGCCTGCCAGGATGGATCGCGCAGTGGAAGGAAATGCACGACGATCCGGACGGGCGTATTGCACGGCCGCGCCAGATCTACATAGGGAAAACCAAGCGCCACGTCGCTCCCATTGACGAACGCTGAGCGAAGCTCCACTGATGATCTACCATCGCGTCGCACTTTTTCTCGCTTTACTCGTTGCACCCTTCTCACCGCTTCTTGCCGCGGAAGAAGAAATCCGCATTTCCGACTTCACCGGCAATTGGGCGGGCATAGCCTGCCTGGTCGTATTCGCGCTGGCCTATTTCCTCGCGGTCTGGGAGGAGTCGCTAAGCCTTCGAAAATCCAAGCCGGTACTCGTTGGCGCAGGCGTCATCTGGACACTGGTGGCGGTTGCCTACCTTCAACATGGCGACACACATACTGCAGAAAGTGTGTTTCGCGTCGGAATCGAGCAATTCACTGAGCTGTTTCTGTTTCTGCTCGCCGCCATGACCTACGTGAATGCCATGAGTGAACGTGGAGTATTTGCGGCGCTCCGCGGCTGGCTGATTTCCCGCAATCTCACGCTGCGTCAGGTCTACTGGATGCTGGGGGGGCTCACGTTTCTTATCTCTCCCCTCGCCGAAAATTTGACGACCGCATTGCTCATGGCCACGGTCGTGGTCACCGTGGGCGGTACCAATAAGAGATTCGTGCTGGCCGCCTGTATCAACGTCGTGGTGGCAGCCAATGCGGGAGGCGTGTTTTCCCCTTTCGGAGACATCACCACGCTCATGGTGTGGCAGCGAGGCCTTGTCGAATTTCAGGATTTTTTCAGCCTTTTCGTTCCGGCGCTGGTTAATTGGCTGGTCCCGGCCACGATTTTGTCGTTCATGGTTCCGGCCGGAAAGCCGCAAGCCGATGAACAGGGGGTGGGATTGCAGCGAGGAGCATGGCCGATTATTGGATTGTTCGCTGCATCCATCGCTCTCGCCGTCAGCCTGGAGCACTTTTTGAATTTGCCGGCGGTCATCGGGATGATGACCGGGTTGGGCGTCCTCAAGCTGTATGGCTACTTTCTCAAGCGCCGCGGCGTATCCCACATCTCGGCGACTTCCACGCCGGGAGAGAAGTCTTCCTTTGACATTTTCCGTTCCCTGGAGCGCGCCGAGTGGGATACCTTGATGTTTCTGTATGGGATCCTGATGTGCGTAGCCGGCTTGTCGGCGATGGGTTACCTGATACTGGGCTCGGAATTGACCTACGGGCAGTTCGGGCCGACGACGGCCAATATAGGCGTGGGGATACTGTCCGCCCTCGTTGAGAACGTGCCAGTCATGTTTACCGTGCTCACGATGCAGCCGGACATGAACGCCGCGCAGTGGCTTCTCGTGACATTGACCGCCGGTGTGGGTGGATCGCTGCTTTCAATCGGTTCCGCTGCAGGGATTGCGGTGATGGGGCAATCGAGAGGGGTTTACACCTTTTTCACTCACCTGCGGTGGAGTTGGGCGGTGGCGCTGGGATACTTCCTGAGCGTCTGGGTTCATATGATTTTGAACGCCTCACAGTTCGGAGCCCAATGACCGTGATTACGATAACCCGGGCCATCATCGCGGTTATATCCAGCGTTGCGCTATTCGCATGGTCCGTGCCGGTGTTTTCCAGCACTGGCACTGCAGCGCTTACAGACAATTGGCTGAGCTACCTTTGCATCGCGATTTTCATCGTTGCGTACATGCTGGTCATTCTCGAGGAAAATCTTCACCTGCGTAAGTCCAAGCCGATGCTGGTGGCCGCGGGTGTGGTCTGGATTCTGGTAGCAATTATCTTGCAACTCAATGGCGATACAGAGACCGCCCGCCAGGCCGTCACTCACAATTTGCTGGAGTATGGCGAGTTGTTCTTATTCCTGCTGGCGGCCATGGCATACATCAACGCGATGGATGAGCGGGGCGTATTCGACGCCCTGCGCGCCTGGCTGGTCACCCAGGGATTCTCGTTACGGACAATCTACTGGTTAACGGGTGTGCTGGCGTTCTTTATCTCGCCGGTTGCAGACAACCTCACGACCGCGCTGTTAATGGCCACGGTGGTCATGGCGGTGGGAGGAACACAGACAAAGTTCGTCACCGTAGGCTGTATCAATATCGTCGTGGCGGCAAACGCCGGGGGGGCGTTCAGTCCCTTTGGAGACATTACGACACTGATGGTATGGCAGAAGGGAATCGTACCCTTCCAGGATTTTTTCGTCCTGTTTGTTCCTTCATTGATTAACTGGCTCGTCCCCGCCGCGATCATGTTTACAGTCGTACCGAAAGGAAAACCTGAAGCGATGCAAGCGGAAGCCCAGGTGCTGGACGGCGCTTGGGTAATTGCGGGAATGTTTCTGCTGACGATCGCAATGGCGGTTTCGTCGCACAACTTCTTACACATGCCGCCGGTGCTGGGGATGATGACGGGGTTGGGTTTTCTGAAAATATACGCCTATTTTCTGCAGCAGCGCGGCCAACGTTTTCCGGCGCCGAAAGACAGCGACATCGGCGCCAGCGCTTTGGAGTTGGAAGGCATCAGCGTAGAACCACCGCCTGCCCAGGCAACAAGCTTCAATATTTTCAAGTCCCTGGAGCGGGCCGAATGGGATACCTTGATGTTTTTCTACGGCATTATTCTTTGCGTAGGCGGCCTTGGAACACTGGGGTATCTCACTCTGGCTTCGGAGATCATGTACGGCGACTGGGGTCCAACCGCAGCGAATATATCGGTGGGTTTTTTCTCTGCCTTGATAGATAACATCCCGGTGATGTTCGCTGTGCTGTCAATGTCGCCAGACATGAACAGTGGTCAATGGCTCCTGGTGACCCTGACTGCCGGCGTTGGAGGGTCCATGTTGTCGATCGGCTCCGCCGCCGGCGTGGCTGTGATGGGGCAGGCACGGGGGATCTATACCTTCTTCGCACACTTGAAGTGGTCATGGGCTATTGGTTTGGGATATGGCGCCGCCATTTGGGCGCATTTCCTGATCAATGCCAACGCCTTTAACTAGTTTCATGGATTTCGATTCGACTGTAGCCCGGCAAAATGCGCCATCCACGCCTCGCGCAGGTCGGCCTCTTTGGCGCCCATGTCGTAAGCAGGAGAAATCACCGGTGCCGCGCGCTCGACTCTGAGTTTGACGATGCCGTTGAACTTATCGGTGAGTTCCCCCCACTGGGCGAATCGTGGCAACAGCTCGTCGAATTCGGGGGCACCGCGCGGCACGAACGTCGCCCGACCTTTAGCGCGAAATCCTTTCCTGGCGAACGGATCGACGAAGCTGATCTCCATCGTGGGACGGTCGACGAGGTTCTTGACGGTGTTCGGGGAGCGAATCTCACCGAATAAGATGTGATCATCGTCCAACACGATGAAGGTTCCCTTCGGCGACAGGTTAGGGGTACCGTCCTCGCTGACGGTGGCGACAAATCCGAGCTTTTGCTCGGACACCACGCGTTTCATGCCTTCGGTCAACTTTCCCATGGCTCTTGTCCCATCAGGCGCCATCGGCGTGGCGGAATACCTTGACCAGCGCGGCGACGTCTTCCTCGCCGTGACCGGCCGCGATGGCTCGCTCAAACAAGCCCGCAACAAAGTCGGGGAACTCGCAATTGATGCCGGCATCACGGGCCTGGTTTTCTACACGCTTCAGCGCGCCCGCCCAGACGCTCAAGGTTGCACCAGGATTTTCATAGGCGTTCGCGTGAATGACTCCAGCCATATTCCGGGCTCTATCGCCTTCCGGAAACATGGAGGCATAAAGGTCCAGGCCGACATTTTCTGATTCGCAGAGTCGCGCGCCATAGGCTACGCCAAGAAACAGACCATAGCGTTGGGAAAGCCACGCGAGGTCGAGGGCTGCCGCCGCGACGATATTCTCACCGAGATAACGAAGATCGCTCCCAAGACATTGGAGTAATGGTTCGCATCGCTCAAAGGCCGGCTTCGGTCCCGCGAACAAGATTTGTGTGACGCCTGCGTCGACGTCGGAGGGACCGCCCTCGATGGCGCCGTCGATGTAATCGACGCCGCAGCTTTGCAGCCAGGCCTCAGACTCGCGCGCCTCCCGGGGTGTCCCGGTGCTGAGTTGGATCACGGTCCGGCCGGACAGATGGGGAGTAACGTCCTCGCCCTCCAAGATTTGTCGGGTCACGACGTAGCTGTCAACGCAAACTATGGCAACCGGACTGGCCTGCACTGCCGACGCGACACTTTGCGCACCGTTTGCGCCGTTGGCAACGAAGGGCTGCATCTTTTCCGGTGACCGGTTCCAAACCGTTATCCGGTGCCCCGCTCGTTGGAGCGCACGTGCCAGGGCAGCGCCCATCGACCCCAGACCGAGTACCGAAATGTCGCTCATTGCTCCAACCGCATTCGCTGGTTCAGATAGACCGGCCGAAACTTTCTTCGAAGCGTGCTTCGAAATCCGACCACTGGAAGCGATGGTTCTGAGTGCCGTGACATTCTATCTTGATGGCGCCCATCAGTGATGCGATTCGTCCAGTGGTCTCCCAGTCGAGTTCGTTCATCAGGCCGTACAGCAGGCCTGCCCGGTAGGCGTCGCCACAACCGGTAGGATCGGCTGTTTCGGCGGGCCTGGCAGGTGGGATCTCGATGCACTTGCCGCCGGTGTGTATCTCGGAGCCCTTGGCGCCACGCGTGATGATGAGCGCGCGCAACATTTCCTGGGCGTCGCTCTCGGTGAGCCCGGTGCGATCCCGGATGAGTTCCCACTCGTAGTCGTTGACGGCAAGCCAGGTCGCCTGGTCGATAAAACGGCGCAGATCGTCGCTGTCGAACATCGGAAGACCCTGACTCGGATCGAAGATGAACGGGATATCCGCGTCTACAAACTGGCTGGCGTGTTGGATCATGCCTTCCCGTCCATCGGGTGATACGACCCCTATGGTGATGCCTTCCGCCTCGGTCACATCGTTGAGATGCGACATGTTCATGGCACCGGGGTGAAAGGCCGTAATCTGATTGGCATCGAGATCGGTGGTGATGAAGGCTTGCGCGGTAAACTCGCTGTCGATTATGGACACATGCCGCCTGTTGATGTCGCATTCGTCCATCCACGCACCGTAGCGTGGAAAGTCCTTGCCCACAGTCGCCATGGGCAACGCGTCACTGCCCAGCAACTTGAGATTGTAGGAAATATTTCCAGCACACCCGCCGAATTCCTTGCGCATCTCCGGCACCAGGAACGATACGCTCAACACATGCACCTTGTCCGGCAGGATGTGATTCTTGAAGCGATCATGGAACACCATGATGTTGTCATAGGCGACCGAACCGCAAATCAAAGCTGTCATGGAAATCGCTCCGTTGTTGTTTAATCGATGGGCGTGTCGACGTGTCGCCGATTAAATGGCCGCCTCGTCTCCCCGTTGTCTGGATTCATTGCCGTGGTCCGCGGGATCTCTGCCGCGCGCCAGAGCCCCTGCGAGAAAGCGGCCCGTGTGCGAGCTTGGGTGCCGGGCAACATCTTCAGGCGTTCCGGCGACGACGATCTGGCCACCGCCATCACCACCTTCGAGACCCAGATCCACGATCCAGTCGGCCGTCTTGATGACGTCCAGATTGTGCTCGATAACCACCACTGCGTTGCCGTGGTCGCGCAGGCGGTGCAGCACGCGCAGAAGCTGCTCGATGTCATGGAAGTGCAAACCGGTAGTGGGTTCGTCGAGAATGTAGAGGGTTTTCCCCGTGTCGCGCTTGGAGAGCTCCCGTGCGAGCTTTACGCGCTGCGCCTCGCCGCCGGACAAGGTGGTGGCGCGCTGCCCCAGCCGTATGTAGGAAAGTCCGACATCCATGAGCGTGCGCAGCTTCCGCGCCAGGACCGGCACGGCGTGGAAGAAATCGTGGGCCTCCTCCACGGTCATGTCCAGCACCTCGTGGATATTTCTGCCCTTATAGCGGATGTCGAGGGTCTCGCGATTGTAGCGTTCGCCCTTGCACAGATCGCAGGGAACGTAGATGTCCGGGAGAAAGTGCATTTCCACCTTGATGACGCCGTCGCCGCTGCATGCCTCACAGCGACCACCGCGCACATTGAAGCTGAACCGCCCGGGGCCATAACCCCGGGAGCGCGCTTCGGGGGTTGCGGCGAAAAGCTCCCGCACCGGCGTGAACAAACCCGTGTAGGTGGCTGGATTGGATCGGGGCGTTCGCCCTATGGGACTCTGGTCTATGTCGACGACCTTGTCCAGATGATGCAGACCCTCGACGCAATCGTACGGCGCCGGATCGGTGTTTGCGTCATTGAGCTCGCGGGCGGCGATCCGGTAAAGAGTATCGTTGACCAGTGTCGACTTGCCCGATCCGGAAACGCCTGTGATGCAGGTCATGAGCCCCAGCGGCAGCTCGAGATCGATTCTCTTCAAATTATTGCCGCAGGCGCCGCGGAGGTGCATCACGCGATTCTCATCAAACGGCGTGCGCGTTTCCGGGATGCTTATCTGCCGTCGTCCGCTGATGTATTGCCCCGTAAGAGACAACGAATCCGAAGCAACTACCGCGGGCGTTCCCTGGGCGACGACGCGGCCACCGTGGGTGCCGGCGCCTGGACCCATGTCGACCACGTGATCTGCCGAGTGAATCGCCTCCTCGTCATGCTCGACGACGATGACGGTGTTACCCATGTCCCTCAGACTGAGCAGCGTATCCAGGAGCCGGCGATTGTCGCGCTGGTGCAGACCGATGGAAGGCTCGTCGAGCACGTACATCACACCCACGAGTCCGGCGCCGATTTGGCTCGCAAGACGGATGCGCTGCGCTTCACCGCCGGAAAGCGTGTCTGCGGATCGATTCAGAGTGAGATAATCGAGGCCCACGTCGATAAGAAACTGAAGCCGCTGGTTGATCTCTTTCAGAATTCTCGCGGCGATCTGGCCGCGATATCCAGGCAGCTCGAGCCGAGCGAGGAAATCCCGGGCCTGACCCACCGGTTTCGCCGTGATCGCGGGCAGAGAATGATCGCCCACGAAGACATTTCGCGCGTATTCGTTCAAGCGCGCGCCAGCGCAAGTCTCGCAGGGTTTGTTACCCAGGTACTTGGCAAGCTCCTCGCGCACGACGCTGGATTCGGTCTCCTGGTAGCGCCGTTCCATATTCGGGATGACGCCCTCGAAGGAATGCTGCCGCTCGTAGTCGTTGCGCCCGTCGCGCAGATAGGTGAAGCGGATGTGATCCTTGCCGCTTCCGTAGAGAATGACCTCTCGCACACTCTCGGGCAGATCCTCGAAAGGCGTATCGAGATCGAATTCGTAGTGATTGGCCAGCCCCTGAATGAGCTGAAAGTAATAGGCGTTGCGTCGATCCCAGCCGCGGATGGCGCCACCCGGCAGACTCAGCTCGGCATGGTGAACGACCCGGGCGGGATCGAAAAAGGTATTTACGCCGAGACCGTCGCAAGCCTTGCAGGCACCGGCGGGGTTGTTGAACGAAAAGATGCGTGGCTCGAGCTCCGGGAGACTGTAACCACAGAGCGTGCAGGCGAAGCGCGATGAGAACACCAGCTCTTCGCGAGCCGGGTCATCCATCCACACGACGGTTGCGCGACCGTCGCCGAGCGTCAGCGCCGTCTCGAAGGACTCGGCGAGTCGCAGACCCTGGTCGTCGCGCACCTTGAAGCGGTCCACCACCGCCTCGATGGTGTGTTTCCTGCGCCGCTCGAGCTCGCCTGCTTCATCCAGCTCCACGACCTGCCCGTCGACCCGGGCACGCACGTAGCCCTGGGAACGCAGGCTCTCGAAGACCCGCGTATGCTCACCCTTACGCCCCTCGATAACTGGCGCCAGCAGCATGAGCCGCGAGCCGTCGGGTAACGCAAGCACATGGTCTACCATCTGGCTGACGGTCTGTGCCTCCAGAGTGATGCCATGATTGGGGCAGCGGGGTTCGCCGGCGCGGGCAAACAGCAGGCGCAGATAGTCGTAAATCTCGGTGATGGTGCCCACCGTCGAGCGCGGATTGTGCGACGCGGATTTCTGCTCGATGGAGATAGCCGGCGACAGACCTTCGATGTGATCCACGTCGGGCTTTTCCATCATGGACAAGAACTGCCGGGCATAGGCCGACAGTGATTCCACATAACGCCGCTGACCCTCGGCGTAAACCGTGTCGAATGCCAGGGATGACTTGCCGGATCCGGACAGCCCGGTGATGACGATGAGCTTGTCCCGTGGCAGGTCCAGGTCGACGCTCTGCAGATTGTGGGTGCGCGCGCCGCGGATACGGATGTATTCCATCAATTGGATCGTTTGGAGGCGGCTTACAAACTGTTTATATTACGCGGCTTGCGCATCATGACGCAAAGCAACCTGGTCTCAACGTGAACTCACCGCCCCCCCAACCCGGCGCCGCCATGACCCCCACCGAGCGACGCGCCAGCATAGCGCTGGCCGGCATATTCACGTTGCGCATGCTCGGTTTGTTCATGATTTTTCCGATATTCAGCCTGGACGCACACCTCTACTCCGGCAATACCCCCATGCTCACGGGGCTGGCCATCGGCATCTACGGCCTCACCCAGGCGATGTTTCAAATCCCCTTCGGCAGGCTCTCGGACCGGATCGGTCGTAAGAAGGTCATCGTCGCCGGGCTGCTGATATTCGCCGCGGGCAGCGCCGTAGCCGCCAGCGCCGACAGCATCTGGGGCGTCATCGCAGGCCGCGCGCTACAGGGCTTCGGCGCCATCGCCGCGGCGGTGCTGGCGCTCACGGCCGATCTGACCCGTGAAGAGCAGCGCACCAAAGCCATGGCGATCATCGGCGTGAGCATCGGCATGGCCTTCGCGCTGGCCATGGTCGCAGGCCCGGCGATAAAACCGATACTGGGTCTGTCGGGGCTTTTCTGGATGACCGGGGTAATGGCGATTCTGGGCATCGGCGTGCTGCTCTATTACGTGCCTACACCGGATCGGATCCGCTTTCACCGTGACACCGAGGCCATTCCGGCGCAATTCAAGCAAATACTGCGAAATACCGAGTTGCTGCGCCTGGATCTGGGGATCCTCATCCTGCATCTGATGATGACGGCGACGTTCGTGGTGCTACCCCTTGCGTTCCGCGATTATGCAGGCTTCGCCGCCGACGACCACTGGAAGGTCTACCTGTTCGTCCTCACGCTCGCTCTTGCGTTCATGGCGCCGTTGGTGATGTACGCGGACCGCCACAATCGCATCAAGCAGGTGTTCCTCGTCTCTATCTTCCTCCTGTTGCTGTCCCAGGTCGGGCTGTTCGGATTTCTCGATAACTGGTGGCTGGTGGTGCTTTGCATGGTCCTGTATTTCACCGGTTTCACGGTGCTGGAGGCGAGCCTGCCGTCCATGGTCTCACGCATGGCACCCTCGGAGCTCAAGGGAACGGCGCTGGGCGTCTATTCCACTGCCCAATATCTGGGGGCGTTCCTTGGCGGCGTCGTCGGCGGTTGGCTGTACGGAAACTTCGGTATTACGTCCGTGTTCGCCGTCTGCGCAGGCCTGTGTGTGATATGGCTGTTGGTCTCCGCCGGCATGCGCAATCCGCTGCCGCTCAGCACCCATCTGCTGAACCTGGGCGAGGTAAGCGAGCAAATGAGCGGCGATTTGACCGCACGCCTGCTGAAAATCGCCGGTGTCGCTGAGGCGGTGGTCGTCGCCGAGGACGGCATCGCCTATCTCAAGGTGGACCGCAAGCGCCTCGACCGCGAGGCCCTGCGTGCATTTTCGGCAACCCGAGCGTAACATTCCTGGCGGGCAATCGCGGCCTGTCGCGGTTCCCCGATGAGCGTGAGGATCCCGCAGGAGCCCACGACACTAGAGGCAATACAGGGACTGCCGCCAGGCGTTACGCGCCTTCCAGGATGGGATTCGTGGCCGATCGTGGTGGATTCACCGCGAACGAATGCAGAGCCGATCATCGTCACTCCTTCCTGGCAGAAGGTCGCCGACGCTGCGGCGAAAACCAGCGACCAGGAGGTCAAAGCATCATGTCTAGAGGCGTCAACAAAGTCATTCTCGTCGGAAATCTGGGAGCCGATCCCGAGACCCGCTATACCGCCGGCGGCAGCGCCGTCACCAACGTGAGCCTGGCGACAACCGATTCCTGGAAGGACAAGCAATCCGGCGAGCAGCAGGATCGCACCGAGTGGCACCGCATCGTTTTCTGGGGCCGGCTCGCGGAAATCGCCGCTGAATATCTGCGCAAGGGGTCCCAGATCTACGTGGAAGGCCGCATTCAGACACGCAAGTGGCAGGGCAAGGACGGCCAGGACCGCTGGACCACGGAGATCGTCGGCAACGAGATGCAGATGCTCGGCAGCCGTGGCGGCGGGCAGTCGCCGCCGCCCGACCGCGACAGCGGCCAATCCGAAGGATCGGCTTCCGAAAGCTCCAGCCCCAAAAAAGCGGCAGCCGGGGAAGACTTCGACGACGATATTCCCTTCTGAGGAACCGGCCGCCAGCCGCATCGATCTTTGCGACGCAATCACCCGTCGTCCGGCGCGCGTGGGTACCTACGGCGGCAGCTTCCGACCGTCCCACGATGCCGACGGCGTGGGATGGCCTATTCTTTGCTGACTCGATAGCGCTATCCCGGGCAATCGTGCCCGGGACCGAATTCAGATCCATCGGAACCCGAGACAGTTGAGCCGTTACGGACACAATGAGCGGGCAACGCTGAGCGTCGTCGTTCCCTGTTACAACGAGCAGGCGACTTTAGCGATGTGCGTCCAGCGTCTGCTGGAGATTCAGGACGCCGATCTGAGCCTGGAAATTATCATCGTCGATGATGGGTCGAGCGACGACAGCGCCAACCTAGCGCAAGCGCTGTCCGCCGGGCACGCCGAGGTGCGCCTGGTTCGGCATGAAAGGAACATGGGAAAGGGCGCGGCCCTGCGCACGGGTTTCGGAGAAGCAAGCGGTGATTTTGTCGCCGTACAGGACGCGGATCTGGAGTACGAGCCGCAGGACTTGAAGCGCTTGCTGGGGCCCTTGAGAAGCGGCGTTGCCGACGTGGTCCTCGGCTCCAGGTTCTTGTCCTACGGGGCCCACCGGGTTCTCTACTTCTGGCACTCCCTCGGCAACGCCTTTCTCACCCTGGTCTCCAACATCTTCACCGATTTGAATCTCACGGACATGGAAACCTGCTACAAGGTTTTTCGTCGCGAGGTCATTCAGGCCATCGAGATCGAGGAAGATCGCTTTGGCGTCGAGCCCGAGGTGGTGGCGAAGATGGCCCGGATGCGGGTGCGAATCTACGAGATGGGGATCTCCTATCACGGCCGTACCTATGCCGAAGGCAAGAAAATCGGATTCAAGGACGGCTTTCGCGCACTCTACGCAATTCTGAAATACAACGCCCCCACGGCCTCTCTGCCGGTGCAGTTTCTGCTCTATCTATTCATCGGCGGCACCGCGGCGGCATCCAATCTGGGGATTTTCCTGGCCTTGTTTCACGCCGGGCACGAAGTGCACGTCGCCGCGCCAGTCGCTTTCGTGGTGGCGGCGGCGGTCAACTATTTTCTCTGCATCCTGCTGCTGTTCCGGCACAACGCACAGTGGTCGACGGCGAAAGAAGTGCTCGTGTATGTCGTGCTGGTCTTCGGCGTCGCCGTGCTCGATCTGGTCGTCACCAAGGGCTTGCTGATTGCCGGTGCGGGCCCGGCGACGGCGAAGAGCATCGCTATTCTGGGCGGGCTGGTGCTCAACTTCGCCGGCCGCAAGTACTTCGTGTTCTACGAGCCGGCCAGCGGAGCCTGGGCCCCCCGGTCGCCGAAATCGCCGCCCGGGCGGGACCGGGAATAGACAAACACCAGGCGCAAAAAAAAAGCCGAGGCGGGGGACGCCTCGGCATTAAATAACCACCAAAGGAGGGTTTGGAGGAGAAACATCATCAGATGATGTTGCGGTGCAATATATTGCATTTTGTGCAGTGCGTCAAGCATCTCTCCCAAAGTAATTTCTTTATATCCCGGTAACTTAAGGGTCAGTCCCCCGCTGCCCTTCGCCGTCGCCAAGCGACATCGCCCGCCACAGCTTCTCCGGGGTCAAGGGCATGTCCAGGTGCCGAACGCCGTACTCCTCGAGCGCGTGCACGACGGCCCCGACCACCGCCGGCAGGGCCCCGCAGCATCCGGCCTCCCCCGCCCCCTTGGCCCCCAGAGGGTTCTCCCCGGTAGGCGCGCCCTGGAAAAATTCGATGCGGAAGTCGGGCACATCCGCGGCTCGCGGCAGACAATAGTCCATGAACGAGCCCGACAGCAGCTGGCCGCTGTCAGGCTCGTAGATGATTTTCTCCATCAGCGCCTGCCCGATCCCCTGAGCGGTGCCGCCCATGACCTGCCCGGCACAGGTAAGCGGGTTAATGATGGTGCCGAAGTCATCGACGATGCTGTAATTCACCAGCTTGACGCTGCCGGTCTCCGGATCCATTTCCACCTCGGCGACGTGGCAACCGTTGGGGTAGGTGATACCGCTGCGCTCGTAGTCGACCGCATCGTCCAATGCGTCGATGTCGTCGGGCCGCCGCGCCCCATCGAACGAAGCGCGGATCACCTCCTGCATGCCAACCCTCCGATCGGTTCCGGCGATGCGAAATTGGCCCGCGTCGAATTCCAGATCCACCGTCGCGGCTTCCAGCAAGTGGGCGGCAACACGGGTGGCCTTCTCCAGGACCCGCTCGGCCACCCGCAGCACCGCGGATCCACCCATCTCCAGCCCCCGGGAGCCGCCGTGACCGCCCCCGATGGGCGTCGCGTCGGTATCGGCTTGCAGAAAATCGATGGATTCCAGGGGCAATCCCAGGCGCGCGGCGACGATCTGCGCCATGACGGTCTCGTGGCCCATGCCGGTGGAATGGCTGCCCACCGCGAGCGTGACGCGGCCATCGCTGGAAAAACGCAGCGCGGCGTGCTCTCTCGGCCCGCCGCCGCTGCACTCGAGATAGGTACAGATACCGATGCCACGGCGACGCCCCCGGGATCGCGCTTCGCTGGCGCGCGCCTCGAATCCCTGCCAGTCGGCGAGCGCGAGGGTGCGATCCAGCACCGCCTTGAAGTCGCCGCACTCGATGCGGCTACCGGCACCGGTGGTATACGGCAACTCGTCACGCGCGAGCAGATTGCGCCGCCGCAGGGCAACCCTGTCCATGCCGAGCTCCGCCGCCGCCAAGTCGATGATGCGCTCGATGTGATAGGAGGCTTCCGGGCGCCCGGCGCCGCGGTAGGGATCCGTGGGCGCGGTGTTGGTGAAGGCGGCGCGGGCAGAAAAGTGCAGCGCCGGAATGCGGTAGGGGCCTCCCTGGGTACGCGCGCTGCCGCCGGTGCAGGTGAAAGGACCCACGGACAGTAGATAAGGACCGACGCTGCCTACGGACTCCACGCGCAGGGCGAGGAAATCGCCGTCGGCGTTCAATGCCAGGGTCACCTGGCTCTGCTGGTCGCGGCCGTGGGCATCGGAAAGGAAGCTCTCGCCGCGATCGTTGATCCATTTCACCGGGCGCCCCACCCGGCGCGCGGCCCACAGCACAAGAGCGTGCTCGGGATAGAGAGGATTCTTCGCCCCGAAGCCGCCGCCCACATCGTAGGCCAACGCGCGAAGCTGGTCCGTCGGTATGTGCAGGACTTGCTCGGCCAGCTGATTGCGGTTGGAGTGCACGTTCTGACTGGCGAATGCCAGCACCAAGCGATCGCCGGCATCGTCATAGTAACCGATAGCGCCGCGGGTCTCGATGGGTGCCGCCGTTACCCGCTGATTGTCGAGAAACATGGACACCACGTGGGCTGCATCGGCAATAGCCGCATCCACGGCACGGGCGTCGCCGGCCTCGAAACGCACGCACAGGTTTCCGGGAATGTCATCCCATACCAGGGGCGCGTCGGGCGCCAGCGCCTCGCCGGCAGTCACAACAGCCGCCAGGGGTCGGTACGCGACCTCGATCAACTCCGCCGCGTCGCGGGCCGCCTCGGGGGACTCGGCGATTACCGCCGCCACCGCATCGCCGACGAAGCGTGCCCGCGTCGCGACGAGTCCCTGGCGCTCGGGCGCAGGAACAGGCGAATCGTCGCTGTTCTTCGCCGGCGTGCGCGTCGGGATCCCGCCTAGACCGTCGGCAACCCAGTCGGCGCCGGTGAGCACCGCCAGCACGCCCGGGGCCGCCGCCGCGGCTCGGGCTTCGATGGATTCGATGCGCGCGTGGGCGTGGGTCGAGCGCAGGATGAAGAGGTGTGCCATGTGGGGCATGGACACGTCATCGATGTATGTGCCCGTTCCCGTCAGAAACCGCTGGTCTTCCCTGCGTCGAACAGGCTGACCGACGCCGTAGCGTTCCATGGAGGTCGTGTCGATAGATGTGGCATTCATACGTGTAATCGTTGCTCGTAGAGGCTGCGGTAGTGTGGCTCGCACTCCTCGGCCAGCGGCTCCAACGCCCGCGGCAGTGTGTGCGCCTTGGAAACATAGGGAGAGAATCCACTGGACGCCTGCACGGCATCGTACCAGTACCTGGCCCACACGCCATCACTGCTTCGGGGCCCCGCAAGCCACGACAACATGCGCTCGTTGAAGGGAACATCCAGCGCCGCGCACAGTGCCGTCAGCATGGCGCGCGGATCTTCGAGCACGTCCCGGGAGTCGAGAACCAACGGTGTAGCGTCGGCGGTTCGGCGCGCATACTCGAACAGCGCCGCCTGCTGCAGCACGCCGACATCGCTTGCCGTCACCTCCGGGCGAGTGCGCGCATAGGAGGCGATGACTTCCCGCGGATCGCGGATCAGGAAACAGTTGTGCATCTGCGCGAGCCAACCCCGATCGATCTCGTCGAGCATATGATGGGTCATGTGCTTCTGGAAGTAGATGGCCTTACCGTCCGGCACCGGACCCGTCAAGGCCACCACCACCCTTCGCCAGTCCGTGTCGCCGGCGGCGATCACTTCCCCGGCGCCGGGGTGATCGATACCCGTGCGGTGAAGATAGAACGCATACAGAGGCTCGTCCCAGACGGCGGTGTCACCGCGATTGTCCCAGGCACGCATCATGGCCGTGGAGATGTTGCGCGGACCCGACCACATGGCGATGCGGATCGCGCCGCTCATGACGCCGCACATTCGGCGTCGATGAAATCACGGTAGCGCTCCTGGAGTCGCGCCGTCATGGGTCCGCGGATACCGGCACCGATGGCTCGTCCGTCCACCTCCACGACGGGAACGACACCGGCGAAGGTCCCGGTGACGAACGCCTCGTCGGCGGAGTAGACGTCGAAGAGACTGAAATCCCGCTGGAACACCGGCGTCTCGTGCTGGCGGCAAATATCGATGACATTGGCGCGCGTAATTCCGGCCAGGCAATATTTCCCCGACGAGGTCCACACCTCCTGGTCGCGGACGATGAAGAAGTGGGTCGAGTTACAGGTGGCGACGAAACCATGGGGGTCCAGCATCAGTGCCTCGTCGGCGCCGGCCTTGGTGGCCTGGATGCAGGCGAGGATGCAGTTGAGCTTGGAGTGACTGTTGATCCTCGGGTCCTGCACGTCCGGCGGGCCGCGCCGCACATGCACGGTGGCGAGACGCACGCCACGCTCGATGACCTCGGGGTTGGGTTGCTTGTGCTCGGCGATGATGACGATGGTGGCCGCGCCCACCGTGACGCGTGGATCCTGGTAGGGGGTGGACTTGAGACCCCGGGTCACCATTAACCGGACGTGCACGTTATCGTGCATGCCGTTGGCGCGCACGGTGTTGTAAAGCGCCTCGCTAAGCGCCTCCCTGTCCAGCCCGATATCGAAGTCCAGGGCCCGCGCGCCTGCGTACAGCCGCCCCAGGTGGTCGTCGAGAAACAGTAGCGTGCCGCGGTGCAGGCGCAAGCCCTCCCAGACGCCGTCGCCAAGAACGAAGCCGCTGTCGAACACCGATATCGACGCCTCGGCGCGCGGCACCAGCTCGCCGTTGACATGGATCAGAATCTCGGCATTGCGAGGATCGTCCTGGTACTCGTGCGTACCCTTGGCCATTTGCCGTTTCCCGTTCGCCAGTGTGGATCCGAGCAGTCTCCCCGAAACGGCGTTGCCGCGTCCACTGGCCAGCCCCGACGCTCCGTCCGGGCAGCACCCTTGGCTATACTGAGAAATGTGCACACCCACGACATTCCACACGCTTCAGGGGCGGCGCGCGACGCCCGGCAAAGCGGCTAAGCCCATGCGCGACGACTTAAGAGCACGAATCGCGTACGTGGCGGCGCGCCTCATCGTCAGCAGCAATGCCAAGGAAATCCAGGATCACGCACGCACCACGGCGGTCCACATCGAGGGACTGGTGGGCGGCAACACCATCGACGTCTTTGACTTCAGCTCGAGCTGCCGGCTTTCGGGCGAACAGAGCGAGGACGGCTACAGCCTGTTCGACTACGATGCCAACCAGTACGTGGATCTCAATCTCGACGGGGATGACTTCGAGGGCTTCGACTACGCCACCGGCACACGATACACCGGCGAGGTGCGCGAGCGCAGTGTGCGAATATTCGACTACGGCGAATCCTCGGACTTCGAGTACAGCCTGAAAGATCCCAACTGACCGGCACTACCCGACCCGTGGGCTGACATCACCAGGCGGCGCAGGATTCAATGAGCGTGGAACCGGAACTGCCCCCGGCCGATTTTCGGATCGCCGCCCCTGGCACTACGATGATCTGGGGGCGGCTGGACGGCTATAAGATCGAACGCGGCTGTATCGGCGAGGTCGAAGACTTACTGGTGCACTACAGCTGGGAAGGCAGGCCTCAGCGCATTTATCTCTTCTGCGTCGGCTGCGGGTCCCCGGATGTGGACTTCGATCTGGCCGCCTACAGGGCCATTTTTCCCCTTGGCGTGGGCAAGGCCGTGGAGTTTCCGCGCCGGGTCGACCAGTGGCACTGGAGCAACCGCATCGAAGTCGTGGACACCGAAACACTACACCTGCCCTTGGGCGCGGTGGACGCCTATGTCGTCCAGAGTGAGACCCGGGGACTCGACAACCCTTTCCACGCACGCAACCGCATCTGGTTCGCACCCACCATCGGCTGGAACGTGCGGCTCCAGTACCAGGACAGCCGTGGCGTCTCCTATGCGTGGCAGGCCATCGAGTTCAAGCCGCCGGTGGCGCACTGAGCGGCGCCGGCTTCGCCACGCGCGTCGCGATCAACAACAAGCCGAAGATTGTGAAGGCCATGAATATCACCAGCGTCCATCCGGGTATGGTCAACCCCAGGAATACCCACTGCACGTCGGCGCATTCTCCGGAGCCGCGAAACACCAGGCTCAACGCCTCCGTCAATGGAAAGGCGCTGAGCATGTATTCGAGGCCGGGGCCACATTCGGGCACTTGATCGGCGGGAAGGCTCTGCAGCCAAACGTGCCGACCGGCGACGATCATGCCGAGCACGCCGAAGACCACGATGAGGACACCGTACACGCGCCGGCCCGCGAGCCGCGGGTCGTGAATAGCAGCGACCAGCACGATCGCTCCCAGTGCGATAACGAACACCCGCTGAAAGATACACAGCGGGCAGGGTTCCAGCTTCAATGCGTACTGCATGGTCAGTGCGGTGGCGATCAGCGCTGCGCAAATCAAGAACGCCGCCAGGAACAACGACCGCTGTCGGAGCAGGGAATTGAGACTCATATGGGCGCGACTTCAGCTAACGACGATAGTCTTTCGGTATGAAGTAAAGATGATCGTAGCGCTCTCGCGCCAGGTGGCAGGTGATACAGTACTCCACGCGCTTGGCGCCCGGGCCATTCGTTTCCCCGAAAAGCGTGCCGTCGGGCCTCACCAGCGTGTACTTCCAGTCTCCACTGACATAGTTGAACCCCTGGGACATCTTTTCCATGATGAACAGCGAGCCGAGGAGAATACCGCCTGATTTCGTAACCGAAAAGCTGTCCTTGGCGATCACCGATCCCACCGGTAGCCGTCCCGCTCCCTCGAACTCGCCATAGGCCCGGGCGCGCTCGTTCGCGTAGTTGTTCAGATAGTGGTTTCCATGGGTCGCCGAGAGGTAGGGCGCGCTATTGTAGCGACGCCAGCTCTGATAGTCGCGCGCCACCTGCGATCCGGAGAGGGGGTAACCGGCGCGCAATGCCTTCCGCACAATGGCGTAGATCTCCGCGGCGCGCTGCGGGTCCAGGGGTTCGGGATCGCGCAGCCGGTAGTGGCGTCGCGGGTTGGCCGATTCGCCGCTGATGGTGCTCATTTCGACGTCGGGACTCGCCTGCGCCAGGGTCGGTTGGTCCTCTGCGGCGTAACCGGTGGTGATCGACAGGCAGCTTGAGGCTATGGCCCATGCGGCGATTCGGGCCAGGTGCGTTCGTGTGAGCATGCAAGTGTCTCCCTCGATGACGGATCGCAGGTATTGGATGAACTACCGCTTGTCGCCCCGCGCCATCGCGCCATGGCACAGGGCTGCGGCCCATCTCCCTCGGCCCGTGAGAGATCTGCCTTCCGCTTCGACAGTCAAGCTGGCGAGAAGTGCCCGCCCGAGACAACCAGATAGCCAATCAGAACGTTTCGACCCAGGGCCGCAACTCCATCTCCCAGGTCCAGGCGCTGCGCTGCTGGCGGTGCACGGCTAGATAGGATTCGGCAATAGCATCCGGATGCAGTGTCGTGTCGGCGTCGTCATCTCCGCCGCCGAGCTTGCGGATCCCGCCATCGATGACGAAGTGCGCGACGTGAATATTGCGCGGGGCAAGCTCCCGGGCCATGCTCTGCACCAGCCCGCGGAGCGCAAACTTACCCATGGCGAAGGCCGCCGACTGAGGGTAGCCCTTGACGCTCGCCGAGGCGCCGGTGAATAGAATGCTGCCGCCACCCCGCGCCAGCATGCGCCGCGCCGCTGCCTGGCCCACCAGGAAGCCGCCGAAGGCCGTGGTCATGAGGGACTCGGAGACCGCCGCCGGATCGATGTCCACCAACGGACCCGGTACCCGCCGGCTGGGGTTGAAGACAACCAGGCTGGCAGCACCCTCGGCCGCGTCCACGTCCTCGAACAGCGCTTCCACCTGCTCGGGCTTGCTCGCATCGCAGGCGACGGCACGGGCGCCGGTGTCGGTTACCAGCGCAGACAGCTTGCTCACATCGCGCGCGGCCAGCACCACCTGCGCACCCTGTCCGGCGAGCATGCGCGCCAGGGACGCGCTCAGACCCTGCCCGGCACCGACGATAACCGCCACTTCCGAATGACTCACGATGACCTCCCGGTTTCGCCTCCCGGTTTCCCATGGAGGCGCCCAGTTTACACATTACCGGCATGGGGGAAATGTGTAGACTTGATCGCTGCAATGAGGGACACGCAGTGACTATCAGCCTCGACGAACTCGTGGATCGCGTTCAGGACGGCGCATGCGTCGCCGTCGCTCCCGACTATTCCGGCTGCGCCATGGCCGCCGTACGCGCGTTGATTCGGCGTGGCGCGCGGGATTTGCACCTCCTCGCGGTGCCCCAAGCGGGCTTTCAGGCCGACATGCTGATCGGAGCCGGTTGTGTAGCGAGCGTCGAGGCGGCCGCCATTACCCTCGGCGAGCACGGATTCGCGCCACGATTCAGCGATGCCGTCAAGAGCGGACAGATCGTGATGCTGGACGCCACCTGTCCCGCCATCCACGCCGGGCTGCAGGCGGCGGAGAAAGGTATTCCGTTCATGCCCCTGCGCGGCATTCTCGGATCCGATCTGCTGACCCACCGCGACGACTGGCAGATACTGGACAATCCTTTTTCCGAGGGCGATGCCATCGTCGTGCTGCCGGCTATCCGGCCGGACGTCGCGTTGTTCCACGCAGCGAAGGCCGACCGCCACGGCAATGTCTGGATCGGTGTGCGCCGCGAGCTCATGCTGATGGCCCACGCGGCGAGTCACACACTGGTCACTGTGGAAGAGATCTGCGACGACGATTTACTCGCCGACGAGGCCTATGCTGCCGGCACCATTCCAGCCCTCTACGTGAGCGCCATCGCCGAGGTAGGCAATGGCGCCTGGCCCGTGGGGCTGGCCGGGCGCTATCCGGCCGACGCCGTGCATCTCGCCGGGTACGCGCGCCTGGCCAAAACCGCGGCCGGTTTCCAACAGTACCTCGACCAGCACATTCGCAATCGCGCCCCGGCCGCGTAACTGTGCCTCGGCTGTGTGGTCGTGCTTCGGGTTTGTAGGGTGGGCTGAGCTTGCGAAGGTTTTTTGAGGGGACAGTTTAAGAGATCAGAATCCGTCTAGGCTCCGACTCCTTAAACTGTCCCCTCAAAAAACCTTCGCAAGCTCAGCCCACCCTACGCCAACCTACAGTGATCGACGCCATGAGAAAATGTCGTATCGCATAGAAGAGCTGCTAATCACCACCATTGCCCCGATGCTCGCAGGGCTCGGGCATGTGGCGGTGGGCGCGGCATCACCGATCCCCGGGGCTGCTGCTCTACTCGCGCGGCATCGTTCCGGGGGAAGTCTGCGCGTGTCGATGATCGCCAGCGAACGACACACCTGCTTCACCGACGGCGCCCGGGAGATATTCGACTGCGCGGCTCAGGGTCGCATCGATGGGTTTTTCCTGGGCGGCGGCCAGATAGACGGCAGCGCCAATATCAACCTGGTGGGGATCGACGGCTATCCGCGCAGCCGAGTGCGCTTTCCAGGTTCCTTCGGCTCCACCTTCATGTATTTCGTGGTGCCGCGGGTGATCCTGTTCAGCGTCGAGCACACCCGGCGGGTGATGGTGCCGCAGGTGGATTTCGTCAGTGCCCCCGGAACCAGCCCGGCAGATGTCTACCGGCCCGGCGGTCCCTACGCGCTGGTGACAAGCCGCTGCGTATTTCTTTTTCAAAAAGAAAACAGCCGCTTCCTGTTGCACAGCGTCCACCCGGGCCAATCGGTGGACGACATCCGCGAGCACACGGGCTTTGATTACGACATACCGGCAACCATCGAACAGACCCCGGCGCCAAACGCCGAAGAACTGGAGCTGATTCGAGGCACGGTGGGCGCGGACATCAGCGAAACCTATCCGGCCTTTGCCAGGCGCGTGCTGGAACTGGATGGAAATCAGCCTTGAGGAGTGGTGGGCTAACCGAGACGAATGGAGACAAGGGCGCAACGCCGGCACTCCACCGTCTCGATGCGATTTCCCTGGCCGAAGCCGAACCGCACCTCCAGAACACGAAAATCGTGAAACCCGAGAATGCACAGGAGCCGGCCGACGGGCGCCGGCACCCGCTTCCAGACGTCCTTGCGCTCGTCACTCATCTGGCAACCTCCGCGCGCGCGTACCGGCCGGGTAACCGCCCGCAAAAGCATTTCCAGCCGATGACGGTATCACAATTCTCAGCAGATCCGCAGGCCGACGCGGCGCTCCATCCTGCCGGAACATGACCTCCCCGGCGGCGCCCTTGCCGACGCGCCCCACGGCCCGCTCGCTACACGAGCATCTGAGACGCACGCTGCAGCTCGCGGTCCCGGTGATGCTGGGCCGCATCGGCATTCTCATCATGGTGGCGGTGGACACCGCCATGACCGGCCACCAGGGACCGGTCGAGCTCGCCTACTACGCGCTGGCCATGGCGCCCCAGATCCCCATGCTCCTGGTCGGCATCGGTTTGCTGCTGGGTACCGTCGTGCTCACGGCCCAGGCCGACGGCGCCGGCGACACCCACACCTGCGGCCGCATCTGGCGCGTGGCATTGAACCATGCGGCCGTTCTCGGCCTCATATTCATGGTGCTCTGTCAAGGCGGCGAGCGCTTTCTCGCCTTCAGCGGCCAGTCACCGGATCTCGCCCGTGGAAGCGGCCGGGTTCTGATTATGATGGGCTGGGGACTACCTGGAATGCTGTTGTTCTCCGCCAGCACTTTTTTTCTCGAAGGGATCAGCCGGCCGCTGCCGGGCATGTTCGTCATGTTGGCGGCCAACATTCTCAACGCCGCGTTGAACTGGATATTCATCGACGGAAACCTGGGCGCGCCGGCCCTGGGCGCCGAGGGCGCGGCACTGGGTACCACTATCGTTCGTTGGTTCATGTTCGCAGCCATTGTTGCTTACGTATGGGCACGCCTGGATCGAAGGAAATACGGATTGACCCGGGATCGCGGGGGCGACGCCCACCTGGGAAAACGGTTGCGCCGCGTTGGCTACCCCATGGGACTCGCCCACGGCCTCGAAGCCTCGGCCTTCTCGACCTTGACGCTGTTCGCGGGACTGCTCGGCGCCGTGCAGGTGTCCGGCTACCTGGTGGCCATGAACCTGGTGGCGACGGTATTCATGGGCGCCATCGGCTTCGCCACCGCCGCCAGCGTGCGCGTTGGTAACGCGGTGGGCCGGCACGACGCCCTCGGCACCCGCACCGCCGGCTGGGTCGCCGTAGGCGCGGCGGCCTTCGTCATGATTATTCTGGGGACCATATTCTTCACCGTTCCGGACCTGCTCAGCGCCATCTACGCCAGCGACCCCCGCATCACGGCGGTAACCGTACCGACGCTGCTGGTGGCCGCCTTCGTGCTACTACCGGACGGCACGCAGGCCGTGCTGATGGGCGCCCTGCGAGGCACCGCCGACGTGTGGCCCGCTACCGCACTGTACCTGATCAGCTTCTGGGCGGTGATGGTGCCTTGCGGCTACTACCTGGGTGTCGTGCGCGGCGGCGGCGCGCCGGCACTCATGCAGGCGATCATTATCGGCTGCGTGCTCGCCTCGTTGCTGCTCGGCTGGCGCTTTCACACCGTGTCCCGGCGTGCCGTTGCGCTAGTCTGACCCCATTTAAATGACCCCCCGGCGGCTTAGAGATCATTCCCACGCCAACGCCCGTTGTATTTCGCGCAGGCGCGGGCAGCGGATGCCGAGGGTGTCGAAATGCGCCAGGGCGTCGGCGAAGTAGTCGGGGTTGGGTCCACTGCGCCCGTGGGCATCCCGGATGGTGCTCGCCGCCTCGGCAGGTGACAGCTTTCCGGAATACTGTGGGTGGCGGCGATCGACCACGAAGGTCAGTGCCGGCACCACACCGACGCCGTCGACTCGAATCCGCCTGGCCACAGCTTTGTACACGTGGGTGACCAGCTCGCGTTCATAGAGATAGGCTGCCGTGGCGTCGCGGTCGGCCGCCGACACCCGGTGGGCGATGCCTACACAAGAGCCGCCGCGATCGAGACCGAACACCAACCCGGGGTGCGCTTGGGTGCCGCGGTGTACCCAGGACCACACACACAGCGCGCGATGATAGCCATGGATCTGCGCAAGCCGCGCCTGCCAATGGGGAAAGCCGGGATTCCACATCAAGGAGCCGTAGGCAAATACCCACATCTCGCCCGCCGGCAGCGTCGAAAGCGGGTCCTGGATCGCTGCCGGTGAGGTTCGGCCGTCATCCGGGGATGGTGGGGAAGCGCAGATTTCCATTGCAGGCACGTGCCGGGTCGACTCGGGCGGCCGCCATCATAGCGAAACGGCGTCCGTTGCGCCCCACCACCTGCGCGGTTGCCAAGCCCACACGACTGTGGCTTATTTGATGGGCCGGCCCCACAATATTACGCGGAGAAGCTGACATGCTGCTGCAACTCGCCACCTGGGAAGAAGTGGACGCCTATCTCGAGCGTTCGCGAGGCGTCATCATCCCCATCGGGTCCACCGAGCAACACGGGCCCCTCGGACTCATCGGCACCGATGCCATCTGCCCGGAGATCATTGCCCGCGGCGTCTCCGAGCGCATCGACGCGTTGGTCGCTCCCACCATCAGCATCGGCATGGCGCAGCATCATCTGGGCTTCGCCGGGTCCATTAGCCTGCGTCCCGGCACGCTGATCGCGGTGGTCAGGGACGTCGTTCAGTCACTCGCACGGCACGGCTTCGAACGCTGCTATTTTCTCAACGGACACGGCGGTAACGTGGCTACGGTAAGCGCCGCGTTCTCGGAAATCTATGCGGACGCGAGCTTCGCGCGCGCTGGCGGAAACCGGCCTGGCATGCGCTGCAAGCTGAGCAACTGGTACATGGCACCGGGGGTCAAGAAGCTCTCGGCGAAGCTGTACGGAAGCTCGGAGGGCAGCCATGCGACCCCTTCGGAAGTGTCTCTGACCTACTTTGCCTATCCGGAGGCCCAGAAGTCGGCAACCCAGACCCCAACCATCGCCCCCACCGGCCCCATCCTCGACGCCGACGATTACCGGCGACGCTTCCCGGACGGCCGAATCGGCGCCGATTCCTCCCTCGCCAGCGTCGAGGCCGGTGAGAAACTCTACCAAGCGGCTGTTGATGATATCGCCAGGGACTACCAAGACTTCGTAAACGGATGAGCCATGCCGATCACACTGACAAAGACATCGGTGCGAAGCATTCTCACGCGCAGCTCCGGCTACCTGAAAACGGTCTGCTCCCATTCGCTGCAGCCGTACCGCGGTTGCTCATTCGGTAGAAGCCTGTGCGGTGTCGGCTGCTACGTGAGACACAACCCCTTCGTCACACGCGGGGTCGAATGGGGCAGCTTTCTGGAGGTTCGGGAGAACGCCGCCGCTGCCTATCTTTCTCTCTGCGATCGTGAACGTCGTTGGGCACGCACAAGCCGTGGGCGATTCGGCGTGTTCATGTCCAGCTCAACCGACCCGTTCGTGCCCCACGAGCGGCGCTTCCGCGTAACCCGATCCGTTCTTCATGGGATGCTCGAGAATCCGCCCGACGAGCTGATCATTCAAACTCATTCGCATCTGGCCACGCGCTACCTCGACATCTTTGGCGAGCTGTCAAAGTGCTGCAGCCTGCGGATGCATATCTCCATCGAAAGCGATCGCGACCGCCTGCCGAGTCTGCCGCCACCGGCAAGCTCCGTCGCGCGACGCTTCGAGGCCGCGGCGTGCTTGCGCGAGGCCGGCATTCATGTGGTCATCACGGTGGCGCCGCTGTTACCGATTGCGGATCCGGACGCTTTCTTTCAACGCGTTTCAGATTGCGCCGACGCGGTCGTCATCGACCACTTCATCGGCGGAGACGGCACAGTCGATGGCGCGCGTACTCTGCGCACGCCGCTCCCCGAAGCGATGGCGGCGGTCGATCCGGCATGTTTGACTATCGCGTATCGCGACAAAATAGTGGCGAAGGCCCTGGAGCGGATGCCGGGACGCGTGGGCGTCGGCATCGACGGCTTCGCCGGCCGGTTGCTGGCCGGCCTCCCCTCCCCGGAGAAGCCAAGCCGGAGTGCTGCCCCCACGGGCTGAATGTTGATATTCTTCTTGCCTGTACGAAAGCAGGGGAGTCACGTCAATGCACCTACGTTTGTCGGTATTGGTACTCGTGGTCGCGAGCGTCGCGGTGCCGTTGACAATCCATGCCTCCAACATGCGCTTCCTGGAGTTCTCGCCGAGCGCCTTTTTCACCGAAAAGGACTGGGAACTGATTCGGACTGCGGCCCAAGATCTCCTGGACAACCACAAGGATGGTGAAAGCATGTCCTGGAAGAACCAGGAAAGCGGTTACAACGGCAAGCTCACGGTGCTGAATACCTATGCGGACTTCGGTACCATCTGCCGCCGGCTGAGAGTGTTCAGCGACGCCATCGAGGTGAGCGCCACCCGGCTGGTGAACATGTGCAAGAACAAGGAAGGAGTATGGAAAATTCTCAACTAGGCAAAATGGCCCGCGCGATGGTGATCGTGATGGCCGCGCTCGTGGCCGGCTGTTCCACCATCGAGACCAGCCACGACTACGATCCGAAGGCAAATTTTGCCGGATTGAAAACTTACCAGTGGCTGAATGAGCCGCAGAAACTCACCGGTGATCCGCGAATCGACGGCAATACGATACTCGCCAGCCGCATACATGAAGCGGTGGATACCGAGCTCGCGGCGCGCGGATTCCGAAAAGTCTCCAGCGATCCGGATTTCCTGGTTGCCTACCACGTGTCCCTCGACAAACGGCGCAGCGTCCAGACGTTGAACAGCTACTATGGCTACGGGCCCGGCTGGGGCTACGGCTATGGCGCCTCCTACCGGCCAGGCTACTGGGCCGGCGCACCCGAAACCTACGTGTATGAATACGAGGAAGGAACTCTGATCCTGGATATCGTGAATCCCGAGAACAAAGAGCTCATCTGGCGCGGTTCGGCCCAGGATGAAGTGCACTTCAAATCCACCCCGGAGAAGGATCAGACCCAGCTCAACGAAGCCGTGCACAAGATGCTCGAGAAGTTTCCGCCGGGCTGATTTCGTTCCGGCGACGCGCCGCCATGAGCTTTCTCGACAGGATCCGCGCGGCTAACAGGCACGATCTCGGCAACTTTCTGCCATTCTCCGTCAGCGCCACGCGTGTGGGCTGTGTCAAGAAGAGCTTTGCAGAAACTCTCACGCGCTGGCCGGAGGTATTCCGGGTCGACGACCAGCGTGTGAGCCTGGCCACGAATCTCGATTCTCGGGATGTGCCGGCGGAAGAACGCACGCAGGCGGTCGGCGAAGTGCTGCAACGCCTGCGCGCGGAAGGCCACATCGATGGCTGGCGCGACGAGCTTTACCCGATCAATCGCAGCTGGTCTGAACCTGCGTTTCTGCTCATCGAGCGGGCCGCCGTGCCCTGGTTCGGCGTGCGGGGATACGGCGTGCACATGAACGGCTTCGTGCACGCAGCGCACGGCCCGAGCATGTGGATCGCGCGCCGTTCAACGACCAAGCCCACCGGGCCCGGAAAGCTCGATCAAATGGTCGCGGGCGGTCAGCCGGCGGCGATCGGACTTTACGACAACATGATGAAGGAGTGTGCGGAGGAAGCGGGGATCCCCATCGACATCGCCCGACACGCGCGAGCAGTCGGGGCGATTACCTACGCCCTGGAAGACAGCGTCGGATTTCGCCCGGATCTGCTGTTCAATTTCGACCTGGAGCTACCCGAGGACTTCTCGCCGGTGAATACCGACGGTGAGGTCGACGCATTCTACCTATGGCCGATGGAACGGGTCGTGGAAACAGTGCGCGACAGCGATGCCTTCAAGTTCAATTGCGCACTGGTGGTGATCGACTTTCTGGTGAGGCACGGCTATATCGCGGCCGACGATCCGGACTACTCCGACATCGTCGAAGGACTCATGGCAAGGCCTGAACCGCCGCCGGCATGGTGACGCCGGCGCACGCGATTCTCAGTCAGAGGTGGTCGGCACCAGATCCGACAAGTCATCCAGAGCCCAGGATTCCATCTCCTCGGGGATCTCGAACTCTGGCGGATCCTTTTGCTCTTCGCGAATCTCTTCGCTCTCCACCTGCTTTTTCTTTGCGTCCATCCGACCTCCTTTGGTGCACCGCAATTCGGTGACTCTCGATCTCGGTGTTGGACTTCACTCCCTTAGCCTTAAGCGCGGAAGTGTGACGGCTCCAAAGCTCAGCCGTTTTTCGTATATAAGGGAGTATATAGCCTAAATTCCAGCGAACGGGCATAGCAAAGTTGTGCATCAGGTCACATTGGCGACGACTTTCTCGACCCGGGCGCTACCGATTTCGAGCCTGTGAGGGCCGCCGAATTGGCAATTCATGTAATCCTGCGGACGCCACATGGTACGAAGTGTGAATCGGGTCGCACAGGATCGTCGCTTCAAGCCACTAAGTGCATGAGAATTCTCAAGAAAGGGGGGGGGCGGGCCGATAGATACCTAAGTATTCCGGGTATCCGCCATGCCTGACGCCAACGGTCGGCCCAGCACGCAGCATGACCCCTCCCGGACCCGTGTCCCCGTGACCATAATGAACACGGACAGCGTGAGTTCACCAGCACCGTTATTGGGCAGATCATGAAACAGAATAAAGTCGTCAAAATGGCCGACCACGAAGCGTCACGCCAGAACCGGCGCAAACGCGACTCGCGCGTCATTCTGGACGAGTGCCAGAAGCTGGCCGTCGAACACCTGGCGCGCGCATTTCCCACCATGTTGGACAAGGTCGACGATGCCCTGTTCGACCGCGTCAACCAGTCCGAGAACGCAGCGGATCACAGCGTGTACTTCGACACGATGCGCGAGATGCGACTCAAGCGCGCCGACATCGATGCAGAATTTAAAAAGCGCTTCGAAGAGCTGTCTGAGGAGGTCATTCAACGGATACGCGGAGCGTCCAAGGACAACAAAGGCGATACCGGCGACAGTCAGGAGCTCGAGCTGGAAATTCTCGATGAGACGGCACTCGAGGAATCCCTTGCCATAACCAACATGATCTCCAAGACCCGCAGCGTCTGCCACCAGGAGCTGTTTCCCCTCGACAAGCGCATGGCGCTGATTCTGGGTCAGAAGGAAATCGGCGATGACGACAACCCGCTGGGGCCGCAGATAATCTGCCGGGCCTTCCGCGATGCCTGCGGCGTCGTGGAGACCAGCGTCGAGGTCAAGCTCATCATCCTGAAGCTGTTCGACATACACATCATCGGCGAGGCTCAGGAACTCTACGCGGAGATCAACGACCTCCTCATCGAGAAGGGCGTGCTGCCCACCGTCAAGCGCGAGGTGACGAAACGCGCCGGCGGCAACAAGGGCGAGGCCGGAATAGCCGCGCCGGATGCGGCGCCTGCGGCGGCCCAAGCCGCACACAGTCCCGTCGACGGCGACGTGGCCACGGCCGGATTAATGAATGCGCTGCAGCAGGTCATGAACGCGACCGCGGGTGCGGGTGCGGGTGCGGCCGGCACGGTGAGCGAGGCTCAGGCAAAGGTCCGTCACACCGAGGTCCTCGGCAACCTGACGGCGCTCCAGCGCGGGAATGCGCCGGCCGGAGCCGGCGGCGCGCCGGTCATCGACCCGGCCCTGGTGGGTGCCGGCAACACAAACGTCCTGCGCGAGCTCAAAGCCGCCCATGTCACCGAAGGCATGGGTCAGATCGACGTCGTCATGTTCGACGTGGTTTCCATGATGTTCGACTTCATCCTGGATGACGACAACGTACCGGACCCCATGAAGGCGCTCATCGGTAGGCTGCAGATTCCGATGCTCAAGGTGGCGCTGATTGATAAAGCCTTTTTCTCCAAGAAATCGCACCCGGCACGCCGGTTCTTGAACACTCTCGCAGAAGCGGCGCTGGGCTGGAACGAGGGCCACGACGACGGCGGGGCCTACTACGGTCAGGTCGAGTCTTACGTGCACAAGGTGCTGGATGAGTTCGAGGACAGCATCGAGGTGTTTGGCGTCGTGCTCGAGCAGTTGCAGGCATTCCTCGCCGACCAGGAGCAGGTGGCCGAAGAGACGGCGCAAAACTCGTCCAACGCCCTGGAGGGTCGCGAGCGATTGGAACAGGCGAGACTTCGGGCCCAGGAAACCACGGCCAAGAGCTTCCATGGCAAACCGATTCCGGATGTCATCCAGAAATTTTTCCACAACCGTTGGAAGGAGCTGCTCGTCTTCTGCTACTTCGACGAAGGCGAAGAGGGCGAAAACTGGCGCAAGGCCGTGGAGACGATGGATCAGATTATCTGGAGCCTGAGCCCGATCAGCTCACCGGAGGATCGGAAAAAGCTGGTGCAACTGTTGCCGGGACTCCTCAATCGCGTCAAGGACGGCATGAAGCAGATTTCCCTGCCCAAGCAAGAGCGCAAGCAGTTCCTGGCTGCGCTTGCCAGCCATCACCTGGCCGCGGTGCGTGCCAGCAATGGGGAATCCGACGCGCAAGCGCCCGCGCCGGCGCCCATTGTCGAAGCTGACGAGGATGCCGACAACGCCATCGAGAAGGTCCTCAAACAGGCGGTGCAACGGGCCAACGCCGTCATTCATCGTGCGTCTGAAGCCAAGCCGGAATGCGCCGGCATGGGCACGACATTGGTGGCCGCGCGCTTTCACGATAACCGCGTGACGGTCGCCCATGTCGGCGACTCACGGCTCTATCGGTTCAAGGACGGGAGGCTGAGGCAGCTCACCCTGGATCATTCGCTGATGCAGGACCTCATCAACAAGGGCTTTTATACCCCCGAGGAAGCCAAGAAGAACGTCAAGAGCAATGTCATCACACGCGCGGTGGGTGTCGAGGCGTCGGTAGCGCCGGATGTGCAGGAAATCGAAACGCAACCGGGCGATCTGTTCCTGTTGTGCTCGGACGGGCTGACGGACATGGTCGAGGACGCCGAAATCCTGACTCGTCTGCAGGAGCACGTGAACGATCTCACCACGGCCAGCGAGAGCCTGGTGGAGCTGGCCAATAAGAACGGCGGCCGGGACAACATATCCGTGGTGCTCGCGCGGGTGGTGAAGCCTTTTCCCGCCAAGGACCAGAGCGGAACCGCAAGCGAGCTGGAAAAGAAGATTGAATTCACTGGAAAGACCGACGTCGGTCGCCGGCGGTCGCACAACGAAGACGGCATCGCCATCGATAACGACGCCGGCATTGCCATGGTCGCCGACGGCATGGGCGGCTGTAACGCGGGCGAGGTGGCCAGCGCAATGGCCGTGCAGATCATCATGAGAGCGCTGCGCGAAGAGCTGGAAAGCTCGGCAGCCGACAATCATGCTGATACAGAGGACGAGCTCGACTGGCTGTCCGGCGCCGAGGACGTGGATCTGGGGGGGGACACGTTATCCGAGCAGAACACGGAAACAGTGTCCGAGGAAGTTCTCGACTTCGTCGACCAGCTCGAGATCGGAAACTGGCTCGAGTTCACCAACGCCGATGGCTCCAAGACGCGAGGGCGCCTGGCCTGGGCCAGTTCCGACAGTGGCCGCTTCCTGTTCACCGATCTGGCCGGCGCCAAGGTCGTGGACGCCTCCTACCACGGCCTCGCTCTGGAAATCCAGCGCAAAAAGGTCAAAGTCATCGAGGGCGAACCGCTGGTGGATCGCGTCATGACCAACGTCACCAAGCGCCTGGAATCCGGCGAGCTTACGGGCACGGTGCATTGAGTGCTCAGGTCGCTCAGTGCATGGCCGACAGAATCTGAATTCAAAACCGCACCGCGTTCCGTTCAACCAGTGCAATATGCGGGTTCAGCGGCCGCGTTTCTTGCGTTTGCGGCGCTTCGAGGCACTTCGGCTCGGTGCCTTGGCCGCCTTCTGCCGGGCTCGTTGCCGCCGCCGGTGCAAGCGGCGAAAATGCCAGGCCGCAAAAAAACCTCCCACTAGGATGGCCGCGCCCGCAGCGCCAGCCACCAGGCTTGTCGATATCCCGCCGCGGCCCGGCAGCTCGCCCTCCATCAGCTTGCCGCCAATGAAGTTCACGTAGTGAATTCGTTCGGTCGATGTGTCTCCAGGCGTTAAAGAGACGCGCACCGTACCCTCATACTCCGGCGTCTTCAGGCGCAGATCGCGCCGCACATCGGAATCGTGCAGATGCATTCTGAATCGGTAGTATCCGTTGGAATCGCTGCGCCCACTGCCCATGCGTTTACCGTCCAGGTGTCCCACGACGGTAACCCCCGGAATGGCCTGCTGGTCGGCACTGAGTATGTAGCCCGCGACATCGTAGCGGTGCTCCACCTCATGCAGAGACAGCGCCGGCGTGACTGGTAACACGGCCAACAAGACGGCCAGAGCTGCGGATTTGCCCGACGACAGCACTAGTGATCTCCTTCTGACACGCCGTGAGAGGACGCCTGCGGCGCGATCGTCAACCCCGAGTTTAGAGGCTCGGCGCGGCACATGGTTCCCGGGTCCGGGACATGCCTGCTCGCCTCTTGTCGGCCGCCAGGGCCGCTTGGCGCGTGCTATGTTTGAGACAGCTCACGACTTGGCTCGAGGTCATGGATCAGCATGGGCTACGTGCGATTTCTTCCTCTTAGACAAACCGTAGCAGGTCGAACGGCGGGGGCACTCCCGGTGCTTTGCGCATGCACCCTCTTGATGCTCGAGGCGTCGTTAGCCGCAGGCGCCGTCGGTACCCTCGGCGAAGGCATCGCCGCCTATGATCGCGGCGACTATCCGCTTGCATTCGAAATTTTCGATGACCTGGCCCTGGACGGCAATCCCGCGGCACTCGCCAAAGCCGGGCGTATGGTCGAGCTCGGGCGGGGAACGGAGAAGAATCTCGACCAGGCGGTACGCTACTACCGGGAAGGGGCCGTACGCGGCGACGCCAACGCCCAGACGAATCTAGCGCGCATGTACTTGACTGGTACCGGTGTGCCCCGGAATGAGGACGAGGGACTGCGCTGGATGCGGCGTGCGGCGGAGCAGGAAGACAGTACCGCGATCTACCAGATGGCAACGATCTTTCTCGAAGGACAGGGTGTGGCCGAAGACACCCAGCGCGGCATGTCCCTGCTGGAGGTGGCCGCCGACTATGGGAATGCCGATGCCCGTGGCCGACTCAGCGACATCACCTTCGATGGCGGAAACCCGACTGCACGCACCAGGGCCGTGGCTTGGTTCGAGAAGGCCGCGGAAGCCGGCGACGCCAATGCTCAGGCACAGCTCGGCTACATCTATGCAACCGGACAGGGCTTGACCCGTAATCCGGCACGCGCCCACTTCTGGTACAGGAGAGCTGCCGAGCAGGGGCACACGGATGCCCAGGCCATGCTGGGCTATCAGTTCCAGTCCGGCCTGGGAACCCGCAAGAACCTCGGCCAAGCGCGTCGCTGGTACGAGAAGGCCGCCGCCAAGGACCAACCGCTGGCGCAGACCAATCTGGGCGTCATGTACGAGAAAGGCCAGGGAGTTCCACGGGATCCCGGCAAGGCTCGGCAGTGGTATCAAAAAGCCGCCGACAACGGTTTCGCGCCGGCCCAGAACAACCTGGGGCGCTTGTTACTGTCGGGGGAATCGGGCGTTACGGACAAGGCCGAGGCCATCATCTGGTTCAAATCAGCGGCCGAGCAGGGCCTGCCGGCGGCCCAGGCCAGCCTCGGCTATGCCTACCAGGCCGGCGATGGTGTCGTGCAGGACTACGCAATGGCGCTGCACTGGTACGAGAGCGCCGCGCGGCAGGGAGATGCGCAGGCGGCGGCGAGTGCGCGTGCGCTCAACCCTCTGGTGAAGTAGCGCCGCCGGATCCTTCTGGAACCGGGACCGCACGAGGCGCATGCATTCCTCGTCCTGCCGGGTGAGCGTGTCGTAGCAATGGTTCACGACGAACAGGAACAATCCTTGCCCTGGACTCCCACGAATTGAGTTCCATGCCGGATGTGTCCACAATCGACGCGCAGCCGACCGGTGTCGCACCGACTACTGCATCCGAACCCGCTGAGTCGCCAGCTTTGCGGCCATTGCACACGGATGTGCAGGTGCCGCGAAGCACAGGGAGGTGCGAGAGCGGCCCAAGCCACCTCGTTCAGCTCACATGCCGCTGGCCGCGCTAACGAGCACGTAATTGCGCCCCATGACATTAAGCCCCGAAATCATCGCAGCCCTCGGCCCGCTGATTCTGGGCGTGCTGATAGTTGTGGCAGTGATGGTTGCCTGGATGATGTGGCGGCAGACGTCTCTTCTACGGCTCCTGCAGGAGAATCGCGTTCGCGCACAGGCCCGCGACGAGGGTCTGAACAGGCTGGAGGAAAGCCGTAGCAGGACGATCGAGGATCGCCTTCGCGGCCTCGACAGGGGCCAGAACGAAGGCCACGCCAACACCCGGGCGCTGCTCGAGCGCCGCCTCGGCGAGTCCCAGACCCATCAAAGCGAAATCAGTGGCAAGCTTCGCACCGAGCTGGTCGAGCGCTTCGACGCCTTGCAAAAAACCATCGGCGAGCACCTCGCGGACGGGCGTACGCAGATGGTGCGGGCCACCGGCGAGCTTCGCGAGCAACTCAACGCGGCACTCGGAAACCATCAAACGCGCTTCGAGCAGCGTCAAGGGGATGCGATCAAGGCTTTGCAGGAGACTCTGCAGAGTGGAATGCAGGCGACACTGAGGCAGGTCACGGATGCCCTTTCGCGAAGTTCCGAAGAAGTCGGCAAGCGCGTCGAAACCCTGACGAAAAACACCGACGACCGTCTCAAGGAGATTAGCGGACAGGTCGAGAAACGGTTGATGGAAGGTTTCGAAAAAACCACGGCGACCTTTGCCGACGTGGTGAAGCGCCTGGCGCTAATCGATGAAGCACAGAAAAAGATCACCGAGCTTTCTCAAGATGTGGTGAGCTTGCAGGAAATCCTTTCCGACAAGCGCTCCCGAGGCGCCTTTGGCGAGGTGCAGCTCAATTCGCTGGTGCGAAACATACTTCCGGAATCGAGTTTCGCTCTTCAGTTCACGCTGCCTAACGACAAGATTGTCGATTGCATGCTGTTTCTCCCGCCGCCGACCGGAAACGTCGCCATCGATGCCAAGTTTCCTCTGGAGGCGTATCAACGCATGACAGACTTGGCCATGAGCGAAACTGAGCGCAAATCCGCTGAACGCCAGTTCAAGGGAGATATCCGCAAGCACATCCAGGATATATCGGAGAAATACATTATTCGCGGAGAAACAGCCGATGGCGCGGTCATGTTCATTCCGGCGGAAGCCGTGTTCGCCGAGATTCAGGCGCATCACATGGATCTCGTCCAGGAGTCCCACCGGCAACGCGTGTGGATGGTCTCGCCCACTACGTTCATGGCGATACTGAACACCGCCAGAGCGGTCATCAAGGACGAGGCGACCCGCGAGCAGGTGCATATCATCCAGGCGCATCTTGGCGAGCTCGCGAAAGACTTCATGCGCTTTCAGGGGCGCATGGACAAGCTGTCAACGCATATCAATCAAGCCAAGGACGACGTCGACAAGGTGCACGTATCAGCAACCAAGATCACGAAGCGTTTCGAGAAGATCGAAAGCGTCGAGCTGGAGCAGAATCAGAGCAGTGCCATCGAGCACGACAAGGAAGCCGGCGACTGACGGAAAAGGGCGGAAAATAAGTGCGTCCCCTTTTCCGATCAAATATTCTTGCGCGGATCGAAGTCGAACTCTTCCGCCATCGATCGATAGAAGCGCTTCGCCGCTTCGTCCTCCGCGGCAGGCGTCACGATCTGCAGGGTGACATATTGATCACCGGCATTTGAACCGCCGAGTCCCTTGCCCTTGAGGCGCAGCTTGCGGCCCGTCTGGGACCCGGCAGGAATTTTCAGATCGACCTTGCTGCCCAGCGTAGGCACCTTCACGGTTGCTCCGAGGGCCGCTTCCCAGGGCGTGATGGGCAGATTCATGTGAACGTCCCTGCCCTGCATGCGAAAAAACGGATGCGGTGCGAACTCCACACCGAGAAAAAGATCGCCAGAGCGGCCACCGGATCCGGCCTGCCCCTGACCCGCGAGACGAATCTGCTGGCCTTCCTGAATACCCCCCGGGATCTTGACCTTCAGCTTGCGCGGCGCGCCGCGGCCACTCTTCACGCTGAGGGAACGTTCACCACCGTGAAACGCTTCCTCTAGAGTGATCACGATCTTCGCGCGCTCGCCGCCACCGCGCGCGCGGGTGTCGTGAAAATGCGCTCCGAACGGCTCTCCGCGGGAAGCTCTGCCGCCAAACATACTATCGAGGAAATCACTGAAGTCGAATTTCTCGCCGGCGACACCGCGACCGAAATTCGCTTCGAAATTCCAGCCGGGTGGCGGCGAGAATTCGTCCCCGGCGTGCCAACCGCTGCCGAGATTGTCGTAGGTGGCGCGCTTTTCCGTGTCGCGAAGCACATCGTAGGCTTCGCCTACTTGCTTGAATCGCTCCTCTGCGTCCGGCTCCTTGCTGACATCGGGATGAAATTTTCGCGCGAGCCTTTTATAAGCACGTTTGATGTCGGCGGCGCTGGCATCGCGCTCAACGCCTAGAACCCCGTAGTAGTCCTTGTACTTCATTTGTAACGCGGGAGATCACGAACGAAATAAGAGCGGGGCTCGTGGCCCCGCTCTCAGTAACGACAATCAGCTGACTGTGATTCGTCGCGGTTGCACTTTCTCGTGCTTCGGAATGACGACCTCCAGCACGCCGTCCTTGCCCTTCGCAGTGACGCGCTCGGCGTCGGCGGTATCGGGAAGGCTGAAGCGGCGATAAAATGTTCCGTGGCTCCGCTCGACACGCTTGTACCCGTTGGCCTCTTCTTCCGACTCGTGCTTGCGCTCGCCCTTGATGGTGAGCACGCCGTCCTCCATGGTGATGTCGATGTCCTTCGGGTCCACGCCCGGAATATCGGCCTTCAGCACGAATTGCCCGGCCTCTTCCTTGATGTCCACAGCCGGCGACCAATTGCTGGTGACGATGCTGGATCGATCACCCTCAGGGGCTGTTCCCACTTGGGATTCACCGTACAGCTGGTTCACATCATCGTGAAACCGCCGCAGCAACCCCCACGGCTCGTAACGCACTACGTTCATGACTTTACCTCCAGAATTCGCTTAGTCCGCGTTGTTCGATGTGATTTGCATATGGGGGTGGCGAGGCAAATTTCAAGGGCCGTAACAGGCCCGGGCGGGGCTATACGGGTAGGCGCGGATCGCCACTTTGCGTATACTTCTCTGCCTCCAATCGGACGGTCCGCGGCTCACCGCCGACAAGCGCACATGGCCAAGAAAAAGCACACTTATCGCATCGTATTCCACAACCAGGGCAAGCTCTACGAGCTATACGCCCGGCACGTCAGCCACGGCGACATGTATGGTTTCGTCGAGGTGGGCGACATCATCTTCGGTGAGCGCACCGAGATGATCGTCGACCCTTCGGAGGAACGCCTGAAATCGGAGTTCGCCGGCGTCAAGCGCACCTTCGTCCCCATTCACGCGGTGGTACGCATCGACGAGGTTGACAAAGAGGGCGCCAACAAGATCCACGCCGTGGGCGAAGAAGGCGGCAACGTGAGTCCGTTCCCGATGCCCGTGTATACGCCGGGCGGCGACAAGGGCTCCAGCTAGGCCTTCGCTTTTCCCGTAACCCGGTAGGTTGGGCTGAGCGCAGCGAAGCATTTTTTGAGGGGACAGTTTTTTGAGGGGACAGTTTAAGGAATCGGAGCCTAAACGGACTCTGATCTCTTAAACTGTCCCCTCAAAAAACTGTCCCCTCAAAAAATGCTTCGCTGCGCTCAGCCCAACCTACGGGTCCCCGGCCAGGCGGCGGCGGATGCGATCCAGGTACGCTTTCTCCAGATGCGCCGGGCGTTCGCCCCCGCAGGCCGCCAAGCGGGTGCGCAACAGCGCCAGGCGCTTGTCCGCCAGGCGTCGCCCTTCTCCGTCCAGGGCCTGCACCAGCGTCCCGTGGATAGCCGCGATTTCGCTGCGCAGCTGCAGCTGCTCAGGTAAGTAGCCGGCGTTCTTGAGCACGCGGTGCGCGAGGCGCATGTCCTCCGGCACCAGGGAGTCGTCATCGAGAACCAGCGGCCGCCCCTTACCGGGCAGATCATCGAACACGCCATCGACCATGGCGGTCCGTATGCGCTGCTCCACGAGACCCTCGAACTGCCCCACGGCCATATTCACCACTTGCTGAAGGGAGCCACTGCCAGATTGCTATTGTAATAGCGGACGTCGTGGCTAACCTCCTCGCCCGCCCAGTCCGGCAACGTCACCGTTTGAGCCTCGTCCTCGAACTCGATTTCCGCCACTACCAGACCGGCGTTGTCACCCTCGAACACATCCACCTCCCAGTCCTGATCCAGATGCCGCACGAAGTAGCGCGTCTTCTCGATGATGGAGCCGTGGCAAAGCTCACGCAGCATGATCTCTGCATCCTCGAGGGGCACGGGGTATTCGAACTCGAGCCGGGACACGCCCACTGTGGCGCTCTTGATGTTCAGGTGGGCGGCGTCGCCGCCCACGCGCACGCGTACGGAACAATGCCGGGTGTTTGCCAGATAGCCCTGCCGGTAGCGAAGCTGCCTGCCGGCGCGGGCACGCCACGCATCACCCCTTACCAGATACTTGCGTTCGATTTCCGTGGCCATGACCGTGCTCAGAGATACCTGTGCGGGGACAGGCGCGGATGCTAGTGTACACAATGCGCAGCCCGCCAACCGGCGACCGAGAACGTGCGAATGATGCTGAAACTCCTTCTCATGGGGGCGGCAATCTATGCCTTGCTGTGCCTCGCCGTTTTCGTGTTCCAGCCGCGCCTGGTGTACTTCCCGGTGAAAGCCCTGGCCGCTACGCCGGCCGCCATCGGGCTCGCCTACGAGGACGTGCTGCTCGAAACCGGCAACGGCGCGGCGCTGCACGGCTGGTACCTTCCCGGGCGTGACGACGCGCGTACCCTGCTATTCCTACACGGCAACGCCGGCAACATTTCCCACCGCCTGGACTCCCTGCGCGTATTCAATGAGCTGGGCCTGAACGTCCTGATCATCGACTACAGCGGCTTCGGCCAGAGCGGCGGCACGCCCGGAGAACGGCAGACCTACGAAGACGCACGACTCGCCTGGCAATACCTCACGGACACCCGCGGTGTGGCGCCCGAGCGCATCGTCATCTTCGGCCGATCCCTGGGCAGTGGCGTGGCCACCTGGCTGGCCACCCGGGAGACACCCGGGGGGCTCATCCTCGAATCCTCCTTCACCTCGGTGCCGGCGCTCGCGCGCAAGTACTACCCGATGTTCCCGATGCGCTGGCTGGCGCGCATTCGCTACGACAATGCGTCGCGCCTGCCCACGGTGCGCTGCCCGGTGCTCATCGCCCACAGCCGTGACGATGAGCTGGTACCCATCGCCCACGGCCGTGAGCTGTTCCGGCTTGCCCGGGAGCCGAAGAGCTTCCTCGAGATGCGCGGCAGCCACAACGCCGGGTTCATCGTAAGCGGACACAGTTATCGTGCGGGACTGGCGCAATTCCTTTCCGGGCTCGACGGCGGCCATAAGCGGCCGGCCGCCCACGACCGTAGCCGGCAAGCGTCACGGTTGCATCTGCGGTCGTAATGCATGTCCATGGCAAGCGTCATCGCCTTTGAAGCCCTTGAGGGACGCGACCTCGATGAGTTGCTGGAAAAGCAGAAAGCCCGGGAAGGTAGCGGACGGCCCATCCGCTGCGCCCATTGCGGGCAGCTGGTGAGCACGGCGGACCAGCGCATCGAACAGGCCGGCGCCCACGGGCATCGCTTCGAGAATCCCGCCGGTATCGTGTTCCGGATCGGCTGCTTTCGCCACGCGCCGGGTTGCCGTCGCGCAGGCGAGGCGACGCATGCGTGGACCTGGTTTCCCGGTCACGCCTGGTCGATGGCCCTATGCATCAAATGCGGCACCCACCTGGGATGGTCTTTCGGGCCCGGAGGCACGGGGGACGCCTTCTACGGCCTGATTCTCGATCGCCTGGCCGAGGAGATGTAAGAGCAAGCACCCTGCGGGGGCATGCGTGACCGCGATTCCGGACTCAGATTTGGTACGCCGTTTCCGTCATGATCCTTGCGGTAAGCGTCATCAATCGCTTGACCCGCCCCGGAAGCTCGGCGGCGCCGGACTCCAGCGCGGTGGTGGCATGGACGCCCTCGTCGACCCGCATCTGCTCGAGGATGGCGCGACTGCGCACGTCGCCAACCGGGAGTGTGGACAGATGACCATCCAGATGCCGCATCACCTGACGCTCCGTCTCGACGACGAATCCGAGACTCCAGCGATCGCCGGTGAGTCCCGCAGCGGCGCCGATGAGGAAAGAGCCGATGTACCACAGGGGGTCGAGGCGACTCGCCTGGTCATCCAGCTCCGCTAGACGCTCGCTGCACCATCGCAGGTGGTCGCCCTCCTCCCGGGCGGCCTGCTCCATGGCATCGCGCAGGCGCGGTGTGCGGGCCGAGAGCGCCTGACCATGATAAAGCGCCTGGGCCGCCACCTCGCCGGCGTGGTCGACGCGCATGAGTCCGGCCGCGTGGCGCCGTTGCGCTGCCGTGAGCTCCGCTTCCGGCAAGTCCCCGGCAGGGTTATCACGGCCCTGGTCGGGGTTATTGCCCCCGAGGCCCCTCAGACCGCGGTCCAGGTCGATGATGACGCGATCGAGAAAGCTCAAGCGTCTGGTGGACTGTCTATGCATGAAGACTCCCTTGATGAAGCTGGCAGCATTGTAGCAGCGCCTACCAGTCGCCTGGGGTGACCGCGGTCAAAGGGCCCGAATTGACAGGGCTACGGGCCACCGTTACGATCCTCCTCTTTTTTCACGACCGCAGGATCCGGAGCCCCGTTGATGCCCACATTCAGTGCCAAGGCCGAGACTGTCGAACGCGACTGGTACGTGGTGGACGCCACTGATGTACCCTTGGGGCGGCTTGCCAGTAAGGTCGCCAGTCGTCTGCGCGGCAAGCACAAGCCCGTGTACACGCCCCACGTGGACACCGGTGACTACATCGTGGTCGTGAATGCGAAGAAAGTCGGGGTCACGGGGAAAAAGCGCTCCGACAAAATGTATCACCGCCATTCCGGGTACCCGGGTGGCTTGAAATCCGTCTCTCTTGGGCAGCTTCTGGATAAGACGCCTACCAGGGCCATCGAGTACGCGGTCAAAGGCATGCTGCCGAAAGGCCCCCTGGGCCGCGCGATGTTCAAAAAGCTCAAGGTGTACGCGGGCCCCGATCACCGGCACACGGCGCAGCAGCCGAAGTCGTTGAGCTTCTAGATAGAGGAACGAATCGGCATGGCAGAGCAGGTTTTCTACAGCACGGGCCGCCGCAAGAGCTCCGCGGCGCGCGTGTATCTGCGCCCCGGCAACGGCAAGATCATCGTCAACCGCCGGCCCCTGGACGAGTTTTTTGGCCGCGAGACAGCGCGCATGATCGTCCGACAGCCCCTGGGCACCGCCGATCTGCTGGAGAAGGTGGACATCGACGTGTCGGTGAGCGGCGGCGGCAACAGCGGCCAGGCCGGCGCCATTCGCCACGGCATCACCCGCGCCCTCATCAAGTACGACGAGTCCCTGCGCCCGTCGCTGCGCAAAGCCGGCTTCGTGACCCGCGATGCCCGCGAGGTGGAGCGCAAGAAAGTCGGCCTGCACAAGGCCCGCAAGCGGCCACAATATTCGAAGCGCTAGAGCTGAGCGCGACCGTCCCCGGCTCGCGTCTCCGATCCACTGGGGGATCGTCTAGTGGTAGGACTGCGGACTCTGACTCCGCCAGCGGGGGTTCGAATCCCTCTCCCCCAGCCAATTTAACCCCTTGATATATAGGGCCTTATTCCACTATGCGGGTAACTTCACCAGAAATAGGCCGGATCTGGTGGCGGTAATGGTGGCGGTTAGTCGCCGGTCGGGGCGGTACTATTCGAGTCGAAGGACCCGGCCAGTTGGGCACACCCCGATGGGGTCTTCGCCTGCAGGGGGTCCCACGGTCGCATTCCACAGACAAAAGGCGCCCTGGCGACACTCACGGCGCAGGTGGCAACTTCAAGGATGGCATGATTCGTAATCAGTAGGTCGGTGGTTCGAGTCCACTCAACCGTGGGCCCGCGGCCTACAAACGCACCGCCCTCAGCCGACAGACGCGGCTACCCAGGCGAGCGATCATTTGACTGCCCCGCCCCGCTGCCGGTCTTCTGCAGTCCCTCCTCGGGCAGTGGCGGGCGGTGGAGCAGCCGGTGAGCATCGACAACCGGACGACCCTGCACTGTGCCATGGCGGATTACCATCAGCCCATGCGCAAGCTGCGCATGGTCGTCGGCTGCACGGAACACGATACCCTCGGCGCTGGCAATCTGCTGAATCGACGGCGAATCAGCCGGCCGTAATCGGCTCCAGTCCCCAGGTGAATAAAGGCTCGCCGCCGTCGCGGGTGATTAAAGCGACTTCCTCCAGCCACATCCGGTGGTGCTCGTCTCCCG
>Ga0255058_10000058_pt1 | contig 62668 bp, 62 predicted proteins | sample Cases_109_9_MG_FD_188637 | JGI IMG/M metagenome (GOLD analysis project Ga0255058, IMG submission 188637) | Seawater microbial communities from Amundsen Gulf, Northwest Territories, Canada - Cases_109_9 | ecosystem: Environmental > Aquatic > Marine > Gulf | place: Canada: Northwest Territories...
CAAGCTCGCCGATCAGCTGTCGGAGGTGCGTGACCGGCTCAACCAGCTGGAATCCGAGGGCCTCGTGGACGCCGAGCGAACGGGAACCAACCTGCAGCGCCTCGAATCCATCGAGGAGGAGCTGGCCCAGCAGGCCGGTAGGCGTGCGTCCCTGGGCTCCGAGGTGGACCGTCTCAGCGGGGAGAGCGAGGCCTCGAAACTCCGGCTGGAGGAGATTCGCGAGCTGGAGGTCGGGCTCGTTGCCGAGGTCGAGCGCCTCGAGGCGGACAGAGAGCGCGAGGCGGTCGCCGTGGAAGACGCTCGCGGCCGTCATGGTGATGTGATCCAGCGAATCGGCACCCTCTCTTCCGAGCGCGCTGGCGCCGAGCAGCGCGACGAAGAAAGAAAGAAGGAGCTGGAGAGGCGGCAGGCGCTGCTCCGGGCGCTCGAGGAGCGGAGATCCCGGGCACAAGAGCAGCTCGAGACGGCCACCGCCGCGGCCGGGGAGGCGTCCGGCGTCCGTGCCCGGCTTGAATCTGAGCTCGAGGAGGCCCGCAGCGAGCTGGCCGCTGCCCGCGACGCTTGGCGGGAGCGTTGGAATCTAGCCGCGGAGGTACAGGGGAGTCGGTCGGCCGAGCGAGCGCGACTCTCGAGCCTGAAGGCGTTGCTGACATCGGGCGGGAGCCGACCCTCCGTCGTGACGCGTCTTCTCGAGGCACGGGATGGCCCGAAGGGCGTTTTGGGTCCACTCGTCGACGACTTGGACGTTCCCGCACGGTTGGCGGGTGCCGTCGAGGCCCACCTCGGCCCCTACCTCAACGCGGTCCTCGTGAAGGACTGGGAGAGCGTCGAATCCGTTCGTGGGTGGCTCGAGGCCGGCGACGACGAGGGCGGGCTCGTGCTGCTTCCGCTTCGACCGGGGCCCTCCGGGCAGCTCGGGGCGCAGGGCGATCTGCTCGGCGAGATCGACGTGGTGGAGCGCGCCGCCCCGTGGGCCGCTGCGCTACTCGGCGACCTGATGACCGCGGATCGTTTCGCTCCCGGCGAGCAGCCTTGGATATGCGAAGATGGCAGCGGCCAGGACCGTTTCGGCGCCGTGCGACTCGGAAAGGCCGGCGGGGGTGGCTCGCTCGACCTGCGTGCGCGGACGGAGAGTCTGGAAGAAGAGATCCGGCGTACGGAGGAGAAGCTGACGGAGTTGGAGGCGGCGCTCGCTTCGGCGGAAGAAGATCTCTCGGAACGGGAGGCGCGGGTCGAATCGATGTCGCGTGAGCTGGATGATGTCAGAGGGACCTTCCAGGCAGCTGACGGCCGGCGCGAGGCGGCTGCGGCGCGCCTGGAGAGCCTGGAGGAGGAAGAGGAATCGGGGTCGTCGCGCATAGCCGAGCTCACCGAAGCGATCGGAGGGTTCGATTCGCGGCAGACGGAGCGCGACGGTGAGCTTGCGGAACTGCGGGAGAGGGAAGCATCCGCGGAGGCATCCGTAGCGGAAGCCCGGAAGCGGGCCCGCCGGGCAGCCATCGAGTGGGAGTCCGGGCGCACGGAGCTCCACGAGTTGCAGTTGGACCTGACCAGACTCGAGTCCGACGTGTCGGCCACGACGGACCGTCTGAAGCAGATGGAGCTGCGCCTAGAAGAGGTCCAGGCCCTGGGAAGCCGGCTCGAATCGGAGCGGGAAGAGAGGAAGGAGTTCGCCACGGCGCTGAGCCGGAGCGCGGAGGAGCGAGAGGAGAGCATGGTCTCCCTTCTCGAGGAGCGTTCCAGCCTCGAGGAGCAGCTTGGCGGAGCCGATGCGGAGCTCCGCGAGCTTCACCAGGCCGCGGACACAGAGGAGGCGAGGGTTCGAGAGGTGAGGCGGGCCGAACGCGAGCACTCCGAGCGACGCCATGCTCTGGAGCTGGAGCTCGCGGAGCAGCGGGCGCGCCGCTCGGGCATCCGCGAGCGGTTCGAGGCGGAGTGGGAGGAGGAGTACGAGACCCTCTCCCGTCGCGTCGAGCCACCGGAGGAGGGAACGCTGGATGAGTGGGCCGAGGAGCTCGAGGTGCTGCGCGGCCGGATCCGCAAACTCGGTCCGGTCAACCCTCTGGCCGCTCGGGAGTACGAGGACGAAAAGGAGAGGCTCACCTTTCTCGAAGAGCAGAACGGTGACCTGACAAAGGCTCGGGACGACCTTCAGGCTTCGATTCGCCGGATCAACCAGGCGGCGGCGGAGACCTTCCTCGAATCTTTCCAGGAGATCCGCGAGAACTTCAAGCGCACCTTCGGCACCCTCTTCGAGGGGGGCGAGTGTGATCTCTGGTTGGATCCGGAGGACCCGCTGGATTCACCGATCGAGATCTCGGCGGCTCCGGCCGGCAAGCGAACGCAGCGGATCCACCTGCTCTCGGGCGGCGAGCGGGCCCTGACCGCCCTCTCCTTGCTGTTCGCCATCTACCTCGCCAAGCCGAGCCCGTTCTGCGTCATGGATGAGGTCGACGCCCCTCTGGATGAAGCGAACATCGGCCGGTTCATTCGCATGCTGGAGGAGTTCAAGAACGAGACGCAGTTCGTCGTGATCACCCACAACCCGCGCACGATCGAAGCGGCGGACTGGATATACGGCGTCACGATGCAGGAACCTGGCGTCTCCTCCATCGTGGGCGTCGAGTTCGCCGACCTACCCAGCGGACAGGTCGCCTGAGGCGCGGCGCATCCCGAAGCCCGACATGAGGCTGGTAGCCGTCGGCACCGGCACCGTCGTGCCCGAGAGCGACCGTGGCGGCAGCTGCTTCTACCTGGAGGACGAGGGATCGCGGCTGCTGATCGACTGCGGCCCCGGCGCCGTGCAGGGACTCGCCAGGTGGGATCTTCCCTGGGAGAGCATCACCGATCTCGTCATCACCCACTTTCACGCGGACCACATCGGGGCGCTGCCGGGCATTTTTTTCGCGCTCAAGCACGGGATCATGCCGGCTCGGGGCGAACCCCTGACCGTGTGGGGGCCGTTGGGCACGCGCCGCCTCTTCTCGAGACTGGCATCCGCGCTGGGTGAGTGGGTGCTGGATCCGGGCTTCGCCGTTCGGATTCACGAGCTCGAAAAAGACGTCGCGCGGACCACGAAGGGCGGTCTGGAGCTTTCCATACGCTCCACGACTCACACGGAGGAGAGCCACGCCGTGCGGATTCAGGGGTGTGACGCCGCGGTCGGGTACACCGGCGACACCGGGCTACCGGAGGGTGAAGCTCGTGCACTCGGCTCCTTCCTGGGCGGATTGGACGTCCTGATCGCGGAATGTTCACTTGCGGATGACGAGGTCGGCGACAATCACCTTTCGCCAAGGCGGCTTTCATCGCTCGCTACGGCGGCGAATCCCGGCCTCCTGTGGGTTACCCACGTCTACCCCCACTTTCGGCGTCGCCACGACGTTGCGGAGCTTCTGTCGGCGGCCGGCTACGCGGGCGCGGTCCGCGTCCTGAACGACGGCGACAGCTGGAGTGGCGGGACCGGTGAGAGTTGACGCGCGGGTGAACTCCCGCGTGAGGTTTGTGCTCGTGGCCGTCTTGCGAGAAGTTGAGCGGGTCCAAGCCAGGTGTTCTGGTGGGATGCCGGTACCGAGGCGGAGTCCTGAGCGATGTTGATCGTTATGAAGCACGGGGCGAGCGAGGAACAGATCGCCGCCGTCGTGCGCACCATAGAGGAGATGGGCTACGGCGCCGAGCCGATTCCCGGGAGGCGTCGCACGGCGGTCGCGCTCGTCGGGAACGACGGCCGCATCGATCCGGGTCGGCTGGACTCGCTGCCGGGGGTGTTTCGGGTGATCCACATCTCCCCGCCTTACCGGCGGGCGAGCCGCGACTGGCATCCCGATAACACGGTCATCCGGCTCCCCAACGGCGCGTGTATCGGGGCGGGAGACGTCGTGCTGATCGCCGGGCCGTGCGCCATCGAGTCCGAGGAGCAGATTCTCGAGACGGCGCGTCGAGTGCGGGCCGCCGGAGCCACGGTTCTGCGAGGCGGTGCGTTCAAGCCCAGGACTTCCCCCTACTCCTTCCAGGGGCTGGGAGAGGAGGGTCTCCGCCTTCTGACGCTCGCCCGCGAGGAGACGGGGCTGGCGGTCGTGACCGAAGTACTGGATCCGGAGAGCGTGGAGGTCGTGGCCGAGCACGCCGACATCCTACAGATCGGTGCGCGCAACATGCAGAACTACGCCCTCCTGAGAGCCGCCGGCCGCGCCGACCGGCCGGTCCTGCTGAAACGCGGCATGGGTGCATCGGTGGAAGAGATGCTTCTCTCCGCCGAGTACGTGCTTCTCGAAGGTGAATCGCGCGTGATCCTTTGCGAGCGCGGCATCCGCTCCTTCGATTCACACGCGCGGAACCTGCTTGACCTGACGGCGATCCCGACCGTGAAGGAGCTCTCCCATCTGCCGATCATAGCGGACCCGAGTCACGGTACCGGCAGCCGCGGCAAGGTCTCGCCGATGGCGCGCGCCGCGATCGCGGCCGGTGCGGACGGCGTGATGGTGGAGGTCCACCCGATGCCGGCCGAGGCGGTGTCGGACGGAGCCCAGTCGCTCACGCCCGATCAGTTCGAGGTGCTCAGCTCGCAGCTGCGGTTGATCGCCCGGGCGATCGGTCGCGACCTTGCCGAACCCGCGCGGCCCGCGGCCGTGGCCGGAGCGTGAAACGACGGCCTCGTCGCCCCCCTCATCGAAGTCACTCCCTGAGGCCGCCCGCCTGGCGCGGCGGGGCGAGGATATCGCTGCTGCCTACCTAAAGTCTCGCGGCCTCGAGATCCTGGCTCGAAACTGGCGCGCGGGGCACCGGGAGCTGGACATCGTCGTGCTGGACGGGAGGGTGGTCGCCTTCGTCGAGGTGAAGGCTCGCCGCGGTGGGCCGCAGCATCCCCTGGAGGCGATAACCCGGGCCAAGCGGCGGGACGTGCGCCGGGCAGCGGCCGCCTGGATCCGTGCACATCCCCGAGTGGGTGTGGAGTTTCGCTTCGACGCGGTGGCGGTGCGATTCGAGGAGGGACGCCAGCCCGCCGTCGAGCACATCCGCAACGCGTTCTTCGGCGAGGACACCTGAGCAGGCCGGTTCTCTAGATCCGCTCACGAGGAGTTGATTCGGCTTCTCGCCGGGTCTAGCTTCCCTCCGCCCCAGGCCCGTGGGGCGCGAGCGCGTGAACCCCGTCAGGGCCGCGAAGGCAGCAGCGGTAAGCGCGGGAGCGTCGCCACGGTCCGCCTGGGGTTCTGCTCTGATAAAAGGGGCTCGCCCCGTCTTTCGACCCGTTCCCCGCGATCGTAGCTTGGGGCCGATGCACCACACCGCACTTGCCAGAAAGCACCGACCTCGTCAGTTCACCGAGCTTGTAGGCCAGCAGCACGTCAGTGCCACGATCCGGTCTGCCGTTCAGGGGAACCGTGTCGCTCACGCCTATCTCTTCTGCGGACCGCGGGGCGTGGGCAAAACGACCGCCGCCCGGCTCCTCGCGATGGCCCTCAACTGCGAGTCGACGCAGGACGGTGAGCCCTGCGGGGCGTGCGTTTCCTGCCAGCGGATCTGGGCGGGACAAGCCTCGCTCGACGTGGTGGAGATCGACGCGGCCTCCCACCGTGGCGTCGACGATGCCAGGGATCTGCGGGAACGGGCGATGTACGCGCCGTCCGATGAGCACCGCTTCAAGGTGTACATTGTCGACGAGGCGCATATGCTCACCCGCGAGGCCTGGAACGCGCTGCTGAAGATCCTGGAGGAGCCTCCGCCGCGCGTGATCTTCGTGTTCGCCACGACCGAGCCGCACAAGATCAGGAATACCGCCGCGCCGGTCCTCTCCCGCTGTCAGCGGTTCGACTTCCGCCGGGTACCGGTCTCGGAGATCGTCGAGAGGCTCCGGGAGGTGGTGGACCGGGAGGAGGTCGCCGCCGAGGATGCCGCGCTCATCTCCATCGCGCGCAGGGCGGAAGGTGGAGTGCGAGACGCGCTCTCGCTTCTCGATCAGGTACTCTCTCTCGGTGAGAGGGTGGAGGTCGATGAAGTCCGCCGCATGCTGGGACTCGTGGACGAGGAGCGCTATCTCGAGTTCCTGGGTGCCGTGTCGAATCGTGACGGCGCTGCCGTGTTTCCCTTCGTCCGCGCGCTGCTGGACGACGGATACGACGCGTCGGAGTTCGTGCGCGGCTTGGCCGAGACCCTGAGGACGCTCCTCATTCTGCGTGCCGACTCCGAGAGCGCTTCGCTGGAGATCCTTCCCGAGAGCCGGGAGCGCTTCGCCGAGATCGCTGCCTGCTTCGAGGAAGTCGACCTCCTGCGGCTCCTGGTCGCGGTCACCGACTTCGAAGCGCGCGGTGGGCTGGGTCGGAGCGGTCACGAGCGGGTGCAGCTCGAGGTGTTGCTGCTTCGGCTCGTCGCCATGGAGTCGACGGTCGAGCTCCAGGAGCTGCTCGAGGCGGCTGGCGCCGGCCCGCCCCCTCGTCAGGACACGAAGGGAGGCTCCGGCGGTCGCCCCGAGCCCGAGATCGGGCTTCGTCCCGAGACCCGGCCTGCGCCGGGAAGCCGGCCCGCGCCGGGAAGCCGCTCCGCTCCGGCGTCGCAAGCGTCCCGGAAGGCCCGCCCCCGGCTAGAGCCCCCGCCGGCCGCGGAAGCGACCGCCGCCAGGACGAGTTCCGGAGGAACGGCCACCGCATTGCGCGACATTTGGAGAGAGACTCTCGAGGGTACGACCGAGTTGGGAGGACAGGCCCTGGCGCTGCGCGGGGCACGCCCCGTCGAAGTCGACGGTCAGGTCCTGGTGCTCGAAGTCCCGCCGGGCCTGCGCGAGGATCTCGAGGCGTTTCTCTCGGACGTGGCGCGCTCCGGGGCCTTTCGGAGCACGCTGGCGACACGCCTCGGGCAGGACGCCGATGCGTTCTCGATTCGGCTTGAGGAGAGCCGGCGGACGGAAAGGTTCACCGCTCGGACTACCCGCCAGCAGCGGGTTGATGAGATGGTGGCACTGGATCCCGCGCTGCGCGATGCGGTAGAAAAGCTTGATCTCACCTTGAAGGAGTGACCCCGTGGATAGTCTCGGAAACCTGCAACAGCTGTTTCAACTCGGTCAGCAGATGCAGACTCGGCTGGCCGACCTGAACGATCGATTGGAGAAGGAGACCCTCGGCGCCACGAGCGGTGGGGGAATGGTGGAGGTCAGCGCGGATGGCCGCGGGAACGTACGTCGGCTGAAGATCGATCCGGCCGTGGTGGATCCCGAGGACGTCGAGATGCTGGAGGACCTCATCCTGGCAGCGGTCTCCGAGGTCCAGCGGCGGGCCAGAGAGACGATGGAGAAAGAGATGAAGGAGGCCGCCGCCGGCCTTCCGATCTCGAACGTCGCAGGCCTGTTCGGCGGCTGATGCGCCGATGCCTGCCATCGAGGAGCTGATCACCGAGTTCAGCCGCCTGCCCGGCATCGGCCGCAAGACCGCGCAACGCCTGACGTATCACTTGCTGAAGAGCTCGCAGACGGAGACGCGCCGGCTGGCAGGGGCTCTCGTTCGAGTGGCCGACGAGGTGCGAACCTGCAGCCGGTGCGCCAACCTCAGTGACCGGGATCCGTGCGAGTACTGCGGCGACCCGAGACGGGTCTCCGACCAAGTGTGCGTCGTGGAGGAAGCCTCCGACATCGCGGCGATCGAGAAAGCGGGGAACTACCGCGGTCTCTACCACGTGTTGGGCGGGAGGCTCTCGCCGCTCGACGGGATCGGGCCCGATCAGCTGAACATCTCCGAGCTGCTCGCGCGTCTGCGCGACGGGGTGCGGGAGGTGATCGTGGCCACGAATCCGAGCGTCGAAGGCGAGGCGACGGCGACGTACCTCCACCGGATCGTGTCGCCGCTGGAGGACGTCAGGGTCACGCGGCTTGCCCGGGGCCTGCCGGTGGGTGGAGACTTGGAATACGCGGACGGGGTTACGATAGCGGAAGCGTTCGCAGGACGGAGGGAGATGTGACGTGTGGGTCGTGAGGAGGGAACGGGTGCCATCGCGCGCTGTGAAGGTGACGGGGTTCGTTTTGCTCGGAGCGGCTACGGCCGCCCTGGTCGGCGTGGTTCTGGCGCGAGACCAGATGGTCAGACACAGGCGGGGCCTGTTCAGCCCTCATCCGCTGCGGCGGCTGGCGGCGTTGGGGTACCTGCGGTCGTATCCGAACGTCGACAACGTCCTCTTGCTGCGCGACTATCTCGCTTGGGAGCAGCGGCCCATGCTTCGGAAGAAGGCCTCGGCGGTCCTGGAAGACATGGAGCGGGAGCTGACCGGACCTCGGATGGCGGAAGGGACCTAGCAATCGACGCGACGGCCGACTGGCCGGTTGGCAACTGATGTCAGTCAATCTTCCGAACACGATCACGTCCATCCGCGTCGCGCTCGCGCCGGTGGTGGCGCTTCTCCTGCTCGGACCGACGTTTAATTCCCGACTACTGGCCTTCCTCGTCTTCGTGCTCGCAGGGATCTCGGACCTCTGGGACGGTCAGCTGGCCCGTCGTCGCGGGCAGATCACCGACTTCGGCAAGATGGTCGATCCTGTCGCCGACAAGCTCCTCGTCCTCGCGACGTTGCTGCCGCTGTACTGGATCGGTCTCGCAGACCCCGATCTGCTTCCGATCCCTCTGTATGGCGGACTGCCGCTTTGGGCGGTAATCGTCCTGCTGGGGCGCGAGATCGTGATCACGACCCTGAGGTTCGCCGCCGCCAAGCGCGGCACCGTGGTTCCCGCCAGCTCCGTCGGAAAGCGAAAGGCACTGGCTCAGAACGTCTTCGTCGGCTCGGCCATTCTCCTTATCGCGTTGCGTACCGGCGCTCGGGCCGGTGGCTGGTCCGGCCCGTTCTGGGAGGGCTTTCAGCCCGTTCATCAGTGGTTCACCACGGTGAGCCTGACGATTGCCCTCGCTCTCACGCTCTTCTCTCTCGTCACGTATCTCGCGGCATTCGGCCGGATCTTCGCCGGTCAGGAGGCGTGACCGGGTCGCGGGGGAGCGTGTCACGGGTGCGGCGTCCGGATCGGTGATATCCCCTCCGCGGATCATCCGCCTGGCCGACGTGACGGCGGCCGAGGTGCACGAGGCACTGGATGAGGTCGCACCGGTAGAGGGGTCGGTGGATCTGCGACCGCGCGGATACCTTCTCGATCTCAGCATCCGCGCTCCCGATGAGACCCTGGGCCGAATCGTTCGGCAGGTCCGGCGTAGGTTCGGGGAACGGGTCTACGAGATCGGGCCGCGCTCCCTCGCCGCGGTCGTGGTCGGGCTGCTCAGGGAGCGAGGTGACACCGTGTCGACCGCCGAAAGCTGTACCGGGGGCTGGGTGGCCACCGCGCTGACCTCGGTTCCAGGGGCTTCCGACGTCTTCTGGGGCGGCATCGTGGCATACGACGACGCGGCGAAGATCGCGGAACTGGAGGTGCAGACGAACACCCTCGAGCGCTGCGGAGCGGTGTCGGAGGAGGTGGCGCTGGAAATGGCTCGCGGCATCCTCCACAGATCGGGAACGACCCTGTCGGTTGCCGTCACCGGAATCGCCGGCCCGAGTGGCGGAACGGCGGAGAAGCCGGTGGGCACGGTGTGGATCGCGTCGGCCGGGGGGCAAGAGAGAGGGCGCGCGTTCCGCTTTCCGGGAGACCGGCGGGAGGTCCGGCTGCGTTCCGTGAGAGCGGCGCTGGACATGATCCGCCTGGCTGGCATGGCCGAGAGGGCACGACCTTCTTGAACCAGACATGCCCATTGCGCCATCGTTTGCCGACGGCGACCTGAAACGCGAACAGGGATGGTGCGAGTACCGATGAAGGATAAAGAGACTAAGGATAAAGACACTATGGAGAACGCGGACGAGGCGATCGCTCAGGATGCTGACACGCTCGCCCAGGATGCGGGTGCGCTCGAACACGAGGAGTTGATGGTCGCCGAGGAGTCCGTCGCCGAAGAGTCCCCCACCGAGGATGGGTTGCTTCAAGACCTGGAGGAGCTCCAGGACCGCCACCTACGACTGGCCGCTGAGTTCGAGAACTACAGGAAGCGCACGCGCCGGGAGCTGGCCGAGATGAGGAGGCGGTCCCAGGCGGACCTGGTGGCCGGTCTCCTCGACGTCCTCGACGATCTCACCCGCGTGGCTCATGCGGCTCCCGCGGCTCCTGACGCGACTGTGCAGTCGCTGATGGAAGGGGTGGGCCTCGTGGAGGCGAAGATGCGCAAGGCGCTCGGCGACGCCGGGCTGACGCGGATCGAAGCGGCCGGCCAGCCTTTCGATCCGAATCTCCATGAAGCCCTGGCGACACGGCCCACGACCGATCCGCGCGAGGACGACATCGTCTGCGACGTGATCGTCGATGGGTACACGTTCGACGAGATCCTCGTCCGACCGGCGCGCGTCCAGGTTACGAAGTATGGGCCGCCGAGCTCGCCTACTCAGGAAGAAGCGGTCGAGGGCGACGACGCCTGATGGCGACGAGGACCAAGAACTACTACGAGATTCTCGGCGTCGGCGAGAAAGCCGGGGCCGACGAGCTCAAGAAGGCCTACCGCAAGCTCGCCAAGCAGTACCATCCCGATACCCACCCGGATGACCCAATGGCGGTCGAGCGGTTCAAGGAGATCTCGGAGGCCTACCGTGTTCTGTCGGACGACGATCAACGCAAGAAGTACGATCATATGCGGCGCTTCGGCGGCCTCGGCTTCGGGGGGGGCGGCGCACCCCGCGGCGGACCCCAGCCAGGGGGATTCCGCTTCGAGGACCTGAGTGACACCGGGGGGTTGGGTGATCTCTTCAGCTCGATCTTCGACTTCGGCAAGCGCGCGACGAAAAAACCAAGGCCCCAAAGCCGCGGCCAGAACGTCGAGTACCTCGTCGAGGTCCCGTTCAGGACGGCCGCGCGGGGCGGGAAGGTCAACGTCACCGTACCTATCGTGGAGGCGTGCGCGGCGTGCGATGGGGACGGGGTCGCGCCGGGTGGACGGCTTCGCGACTGCGCCGAGTGCCAGGGTACGGGCCGAGTGACCTTCGGACAGGGCACCTTCTCGGTCCAGCGGCCCTGCCCCAACTGCCTCGCTCGCGGCACGATACCGGATCCGCCCTGTCCTACCTGCGATGGACGCGGTGAGGTGCGCTCCCGGCGAAGGATCAGCGTGGCGGTGCCGCCCGGAGTGGAAACGGGATCGAAGGTTCGAATTCCGGGTCAGGGCGAGCGGGGTCCGGCCGGCGGCAAGTCAGGCGATCTCATCATCCAATTCCGCGTGAAAGACGACCGGTTCTTCAAGCGGGAAGGCCTGAACGTCATCTGCGAGGTGCCGATCAACATCGCGCAGGCGATGCTGGGGTCGCGAATCCGCGTGCGCACGGTGGACAACAAGAAGATCGTGCTCAAGGTCCCTTCTGGGACGCAGGGCGGGACGACGTTTCGGGTCCGGGGACACGGCATCGAGAAGGGCGGCGCCCGCGGCGACCAGCTCGTACGGGTTCGCATCGAGGCGCCGAAGGATCTCTCGGACCGTGGCAAGCAGGCGGCCGAGCAGCTGGCCGTGGCGGAAGGCCTGCGATACTAGGCACGTCGGCCGTCTGCTAGGAGAGGATCACCCCTCCACCGAGCACCACGCCGTCCCGGTAGAGGACCGCGCTCTGGCCGGGCGTGATCGCCTCCTGCGGAAGCCCCAGCTCGACAGAAAAGCGGTCCTCGGCGCTCTCAACGACGTGTCCCTCGACGATCGGCGCGCCGTGCCTGACCCTCGCTCCGACCGCCTCGCCTGCCTCGGGTCGCGGGCCGAGCCAGTTCGCCTGGGCGGCCTTGACGCGCGTCCGGGCCAGCGAAGATCGCCGACCGATGACGACCGCCCTCTCGCCGGGGCGGATCGCGACGACGTACATCGGCTCGTCGAAGCCACCGGGAAGACCCCGGCGTTGTCCGATGGTGAAACGCGCGTAGCCTTCGTGCTCTCCCACCTGCCGTCCGTCCTCCAGCAAAACGGGTCCGCGCGCCAGGGCAGGGTGGTCTTCGCCCAGGTATCGTCGCAGCAGGCCCGCGTAGTCGTTGTCCGGCACGAAACAGATCTCGAACGATTCCGGCTTGTCGGCGGTCGACAGCCCGAGAGCACGCGCCTTCCGTCGCACCGCGCTCTTGTTCAGCTCCCCGATCGGGAGGAACAGCCGCTCCAGCACCTCGCGGGGGATCCCCCACAGAAAGTACGTCTGGTCCTTGCGGTCGTCTTCGGCCCGGCAAAGACGCGCCGTCCCGTTTGCCCGCTCCACGCGCGCGTAGTGACCCGTGGCCAGGTACTCGCAGCCGAGCAGGTCGGCGCGGGCGACTAGATCGCGGAACTTGGTGAAGCTGTTGCAGCGGACGCACGGGATAGGTGTCCGACCCGCCGCGTACTCCGAGACGAAGTCGTCGATCACGTCCCGTGAGAAGCTCTCCTCGACATCGAAGACGGTGTGGGCGACGCCGAGTCGGGCGGCGACGGACTTGGCGTCGGAGATTCCCTCGAGTCCGCAGCAGGTCCGAGTCGGGCCGGGAACGTCACCGTAGCAGAAGGTCTTCATGGTGACGCCGACGACCCGGTACCCGCGCTCGCTCAGGAGAGCGGCGGCAACGCTGGAGTCCACGCCCCCCGACATGGCGGTCAGGACCGAGCAGGTCGACATGGGTCTCATGGGTCTCATGGATCTCGCCGTTTCAGACCTGAGCGGCGATCCGCGACGTCGCCCGGACCATGGCCTCCGCGGCTACATCCAACTCATCCGAGGTCGTTTCCGGACCGAAGCTGAGACGCACCGTCGCGTATTCCTCTTCTTGGCCTATACCCATCGCCCCCAGGACGTGCGAGCCTGCCACCGAGCCGCTGCTGCACGCCGAGCCGCCGGAGACCGCCACGCCCTCGAGGTCGAGTGAGAGCAGGAGCGCGCCGGCATCGCAACCGGGCACGCCAACGCTCAGCACGTGTGGTAGCCGCCGGTCGGCGCCGGCCGCGTGCACGACGAGGTTCGGGACGCGGTCGCGGAGCCGAGCCTCTAGGCGCTCACGCATCTCGCGCCAGGCCGGGGCCTTCTCCTCGCGATGCTCCGCAGCCAGACGCGCCGCACAGGCGAACCCCGCCGCCGCCAACGGGTTCTGCGTGCCCGGCCACAGAGCTCGCTCCTGGCTTCCGCCGAAAGTCAGTGGCTGCAGATCCACGCCCTCGCGGCAGAACAACAGTCCGATGCCGACGGGACCGCCGAGCTTGTGGGCCGTCGCCGTCAACAGGTCGACGGGGATCCGGTCGAGTGACACGTCCTCCTTGCCGCAGGCCTGCACGGCGTCCGTATGCAGAAGGGCGCCTCTCTCGTGAACGAGCCGCTCGATCTCGGCCATCGGCTGGACCGTCCCGACCTCGTTGTTCGCCCACATGATCGAGACGAGCGTGGGCCGCCCCGCCGCCTCGGCGAGTGCCCGCTCGAGGTCCGCGAGCCGCACCGTGGCGGAGACGTCCACGGGCAGCAGTCGGACCTCCGCGCCCTCGGCGCCGGCTTGCCTCGCCGCCTCGAGACACGCCTTGTGCTCCACTTCGGAGAGGATCAGGCACGGCGCCTGCTCGAGGTTCGCACGCGCGAAGCCCAGGATCGCCAGGTTGTCGGATTCCGTTCCCCCGCCCGTGAAGCAGATCTCCCGCGGCCGGCACCCGAGCAGCTCGGCGAACTCCGCCCGGGCGTCCTCGAGACGCTCGTGAGCCCTGCGGCCGAACGCGTGCGCGCTGACGGGGTTGTAGCCGCAGTCGCGAGCCGCCTCCATGGCGGCCCAAACCTCGGCGCGCATCGGCGACGTCGCCGCGTGATCGAGGTAGATGGCGTCGGATCCCTGCAGTGTGTTCGTCATTAGCTACGATATCCGTGGCGCCGCCCGGGGTTCCGGCGGCCCATCCCGCCGATTCGCCGTACCGGTATTCCGACCAGCAGGTTTCCCACGCGGTTCCGGCGCTCTAGGTTATGTGATGTAGGTCGAAAGAAGTCCGCAACTCAATCGCTCGTAGAGGATTATGCCTGGAATCCCCGTTCCAGAGTCGGCTCTTCCCCCCCGTGCTGCCCGCGTGTTTCGCGCGACCGTGCACGGGCTCCCCTTCGGCGACCGGACGCGCCACCTCACCCGGATCCGCTCCGGCGAGCCGCTCATGCTCTTGCCGGATCCTCCGGACTCCCCGATCGAGTGCGTCTGGGTACATCTGATGGCGGGAGACGTGGTTGGACACCTTCCGAACGAGATCTGCAGCTGGCTCGGGCCCTGGATGCGCCGAGGCGGTCGAGCGAGGATCCGGACGCTCCGAGTGGGAGACGAGAGCGTTCCGAGCTGGAAACGCCTTCTCGTCGAGGTGAGCTGCGGCTGAGCCTCTCACCCGGAGCCTGAGCCAGTCGGTCCGAAGACCGTCCGGCCTGCTGCCGAAGAGGACCTACAGCGACCGAACCGGCATCTCGACGATGTCATCTATCCGGACGGTCTCCTCCGTATAGAACGGCTCGCCGTACGGCGAGCGGATGAGCGAGCCGTAGTGGCGGCCCTGTGTCTCGACGAGCTCGTACAGGGGCTGGCCGGTTGGGAAGATCTCCCCGGCCGCGTCCGACCCATCGAACTGGGAGGCGAAGCAGCGGATCGCCTCCATCTTCCGGCGGAAGTGCTCCTCCTCCAGGTGGACGACGAAGGTCGGCTTTACGGGGTCCTCTCGATAGCTGAGCGCGTAGAGGACCTTCCGAGGCTTGTGGGCCGGCGGCTCGGGCGGGCCGAAGCGCTTCAGGCCGGCGAGGAAGGCAGCATCGCGGCCGAGCTCGGCCGCGACCCGGTGGTCTGGATGGCGGCCCATGAAGTAGGGGAGAATGAGCACACGCGGACGCAGCTCCCGGATCATCGTCGCGAGGCGCTCGCGGTTCTCCTGGTTGTTGAACAGGCCCGCGTCCGGGAGGCCGGCGTTCAAACGAGACGTCAGCCCTAGGACGTCGGCCGCCCGAGCCGCCTCCTCGGCTCGCAGCGTCGCCGAGCCGCGTGTCCCCATCTCGCCTTCGGTGAGGTCGATGACGCCGGTCCGGTACCCCTGCTCCGCGCACCGCACCAGCGTGCCGCCGCACGTGAGCTCCACGTCGTCGCAGTGCGCGGCGATCGCCAGGACGTCGACGCCGCGATCGCTCACGTCGGGGGCTTCGCCGTGCGTGCGGCGCTCCCGCTCCGGACGAGCCGCGTCGTAGCGCGCCCGGCCAAGTCCTACTCGTACCTCAACGCATCGACCGGATCGAGGCGGGCGCCGCGAGACGCCGGGAAGAGTCCGAAGCCGATCCCGGTGAAGGCGGAGGCGGCGAGCGCGACAACGATGGCCCACAGCGGAGCCTCCGCCGGGACGGGCGTCCAGCGGTTCAGGCCCCACACGATCGCGCCCCCCAGAAAGAGGCCGCAGAAGCCTCCGATCAGCGTCAGCGTCGAGGCCTCGACGAGGAATTGCCACAGGATGTCGCGCCGTCTGGCGCCCATCGATTTCCGAAGCCCGATCTCACGCGTTCGCTCGGTCACCGAGATCATCATGATCCCGATCACGCCCACGCCGCCGACCATCAGGCCGACACTCGAAAGGGCGACCATCACGGTGAATAGCACGCCCGTGAGCTGGTTCCACAGATCCATCACCTGGTCCTGCGTGACGAGGGCGAAGTTGGATTCCTGGCCGGGCTTGAGCCCGCGAAGTTCCCGTAGCCGCGCCTCCACGGCGTCGAGCGCCGTCTCGAGGGGGACGCCGGGATTCGGCCGCACCGCGAAGCCGATCAGCCGGTCCCAGATGTCCAGGTCCTTGTAGGCCGTGGGGAAGGGGATGAAGACGTAGTGCGTCGCGAAGCCCGCGAACAGGTTGGCCGGCGGCCGGTAGATGCCCACGACCTGGAAGGGGGCGTCGCTCGCGCCGGTGACGCCGAACCCCGGGCTCGAGATCACGAAGTCCTTCCCGACCGGGTCGCGTCCCTCGAACAGGTCGAGCGCCGTCGCGGAGTCGATAACCGCCACGTTCCGGGCACGATAGTTCTCGGTCGCGGTAAACCAGCGTCCGTCCGTCAGATCGCCGTTGTCGAACTCGAGATAGGAATCGGTGACCGCCACCAGCGCGACCTCGACGCGCTCAGACCCCCCCCGCGCCTCGAAGCCGGACTGCGATAGGTCGGCGTACTCCCAGACGTCCTGTATCTCCGGGAGTTTGGCCAGGTCACGGGCCCAAATCGGATCGAGGGGCGGATTCGTCATGAAATCCGACTCCTCATCCTCGTACCCGGTGTTGATGTCGATGCCGAAGGAGGCATGGACGACGTAAAAGGTCGTCACCCCTCGGGAGGAGATGGCCTCCGTGAAGCTGCCGTTGACGCCCTGGATCACGGCCGCGATGACCATGACGACAAGCACGCCGATCGCGACGCCCAGGATGGTGAGGCCGCTCCGCACCTTGTTCGCGCGAAGCGCCGACAGCGCGATGCGGATCCCTTCGTCCAGCGTCGTCCGCCAGTTCACTCGCCGCCTCCCTTCCATGATCCGGGATCTTGTCGAGCCGACGCTCGGGTGGACTCGCCGGCCGATCGGGCCGACCTACTCGTAGCGCAACGCATCGATCGGATTCAGACGTGACGCTCTCCGAGCCGGGTAGATGCCCGAGGAGAGTCCGACCAGGAGACCCAGGGCGATGGCCGTCGCCACCGCCCACGGCGGGATGGAGGCCGGCAGCGGACTGAACCGCTCGACGAGCTTGCCGAGGCCCAGGCCGAAGAGGATCCCGAGCGCCGCCCCGAGCAGGGAGATGAAGGACGACTCGGCGAGAAATTGCATCATGATGTCGCGTTGCGTGGCCCCCATCGCCTTGCGTACGCCGATCTCACGGGTGCGCTGCGTCACAGACACGAGCATGATGTTCATGATCACGATTCCGCCGACCACCAAGGAGATGGAGACCAGGCCGGGCACCGCGGCGAGAAGTATGTTGTTGATCGTCTCCCAGGCGCTGAGCAGCCCACTCGACGTCTGGAAGTAGAAGTTGTTCTCCTCCCCGGGCCTGAGCCCTCGGCTGATCCGAAGCGCCTCTTCGGCCGCATCCATCGCGACCTGTAACTCGCTCTCGTTGTTGGTCTTGACCGAGATCTCGAGGACGCGATCCCGCTTGCGGCTCAGGGTCTGGTTGTACGCCTCGTAGGGCATGAGGATCGCAGCGTCCCACGCGTTGCCCAGCAGCCCTCCCTTTCGCTCGAAGACGCCGACCACCTCGTAGCGGTGGGCCTCGAGCCGGATCTGCCTCCCCAACGGCGACCCGGCGGGGAAGAGCTTCTCGGCGATCTCCGGTCCGATCACCGCCACTTTCAGCCCGCGCTGCTGATCGAGGGGCGTCAGTCCGCGCCCCTCCTCGATCTTCCAGCCCTGGACGTCCTGATAGTCCTCGGAGCCGCCGATCACGCGGATGTTGCGCCGCCGCCGCACGCCGTGCCAAACCTCGCGCATCCGTCTCGCATCCCGATAGGCGAAGTAGCGCGCGTCCGGGACGGCGTTCCTCAGTGCCTCGACATCGTCCAGGTCCGGGTACGGGTTCCGGTCGAGGCGCCGACGCTCTTCCGCCGACCGGTTTCCGGTACTCACCGTCGGCCGCCGGACCACGGAGAAGGTGTTCACCCCGAACAGGGAGCCCGCGAAGTCTTCCTGGACGTATCGGTTCATGCCCTCGACGACGGTGATGACGGCGATGAGGAAGGTGATCCCGATGACCACCCCGAGCAGCGAGAAAATGGACTTCAGCTTGTGTGCCCAGAGCTGGGTGAGCGCGACGCGGAGTGCTTCGAAGATGCTCATCCCCTCCTCCCGCTCCCGTTAGGGCTCGGAGATGACCGGCGGGGCGGTCGAGGCGAAAGGTGCTGTCGTGAGCGTGGCGTGGCTGGACGCGACCATGCCGTCCACGAGCGTGATGATCCGCTCGGCGAACTCGGCGATGTCGTGCTCGTGCGTGACCATGATGATGGTCTGGCCCTGACGGTGGAGGTCGACGAAGAGCGACATGATCTCGGCGGAGGTCGAGGAATCCAGGTTTCCCGTCGGCTCGTCGGCCAGGAGGATCGAGGGCTCGTTGACGAGGGCGCGCGCGATCGCGACGCGCTGGCGCTGGCCACCGGACAGCTCGTTGGGCTGGTGCTGCATGCGGTCGGCGAGGCTGACGAGGCCGAGGGCCCGGGCGGCGCGCTCACGCCGCTCGCCCGCTTTCACGCCCGCGTAGATCAGCGGCAGCTCCACGTTGTGCAGCGCCGTGGCCCGGGGCAGCAGGTTGAAGGTCTGGAAGACGAAGCCGATCTCGCGGTTACGGATTCGGGCCAGCTCGTCGTCCTCCAGATCCTGCACCGGAACGCCGTTGAGGATGTACTCGCCCGCCGTCGGCGTATCCAGGCACCCGATCACGTTCATGAGCGTCGACTTGCCGGAGCCGGAGGGCCCCATCACCGCGATGAACTCGTTGCTTCGAATCTGGATGTCGACACCCCGCAGCGCGTGCACGATCTCGGCACCCATGTCGTATTCCTTGCTCAGGCCGTGGGTGACGATGACGGTCGGCGTCGAGGCTTCCATGCCGCCTCAGTTCTCGCTTCTGGCGCTTCGGTCGTCGCCCTCTTCAATCTCGATGGAGGTCCCGTCCCGGAGCTCCCGGATCGCCTGATAGCTGCCCGACACGACCGTCTGTCCCTCGTCGAGACCGTCGAGGACCTCGAAGTAGTTGTCGCCGGTGACCCCGATCTCGACGGGCCTAAAGCGGACCACGCCGTCCTCCTCCACGACGTACACCCCCTCGATCTGCGAGGCATCCTTGCCCTCGAAGGGCGATTCATCGGTCTCGCCGTCGCCGGTCAGCTCGTTCTCGAGCAGCTCGAAGTCCTCCTCGTCGATGAGCGTCAGAGCGATGATCGGGATCGCGAGCACATCTTCGCGGGTGGCGGTCACGACGTTCGCCGTCGCCGAAAGATCGGGCCGGATCGCCTCCGGGGGCTCATCCAGCGAGATCCGCACCTCGAAATCGATCGCCTGATCGCTGGCCGTCGAGGTCACCGACGATACGGGACGAATGGAGCTGTTGCCGATCTTCGTCACCCTGCCCGCGAAGCGGCGATTCGGGAACGCGTCAATCTCGACCGAGGCCGAGTCCCCGATCGAGATCTCGGGCACGTCCGTCTCGTCCACCTCGATCACGGCTTCCATCTCAGAGAGGTCGGCCACGGTGAGCAGCAGGCTTCCGGGGTTGTTCATCGTGCCGACGATCGCCGTCTCGCCCTTCTCGACGGAGAGCCGCGTGATGCGGCCGGTCATCGGGGCCCGGATCACGGTCTTGTCGACTCGGTCACGCGCCTCGCTGACGGCGGCCCGGGCGTTCGCCACGCCGTGCTCGGCCGCTTCCCAAAACGACTTCCTCACCTCGGCTACGGTGATCGCCTGTTCGACCTCCTGGTCGGTGACGAGATCCTCCGTCCGCTCCTTGAGCTGGCTCATACGGTCGGCATCCCGCTGTGCCTGGGTGTATTCGGTACGCGCCTGGACCTCTCGTGCCCGCGCCTCCGCGAGCGAGGCCTCAGCCCGCCGCATGGCTGCCTCGTACTGAGTCGGATCGATGATGAGCAGGAGGTCGCCCTCACTGACGTTCTGCCCCTCCTCGACGGGCAGCTGCACGATCCGGCCCGAGATGTCGGCACTGATGTCGACCGATCGCTTGGGCTCGATGTGGCCACTGGCCCTCACCTTGGCGACGAGGTCACGCCGTTCGACGTCCTCGGCGCGCACGGTGATCGCGTCTTCGCCGCCGGCCATGACCGCTCTCGCCGCCAAAACGCCGACGACGGCGGCCACGCCAACACCGATCAGGATCTTCCTGCCCCGGCTCATGCCCGTTCGGCTCCTCTATCTCTCTTCACCACACAGGATTCCCGGCCCGCTACCTTCTACGCCGCTCGGGCACGCTCGGTTTCAGCGCTCAAAAGAAGGCAGCCGCGACCGCCTTGAAGACCACGTAAAGGGCGAGGATCGCGAAGGAGGCCGATCCCGCCGATGCCTTCGGGTAGAGCCTGCTCACGCCGATTCCCAGCACGACAGCTGCCCAGATGCTGAAGACATTGAGGCCGTGCAGGAAGCCGTATAGGAAGCCTTCCTCGTCGAGTCCCGGCAACAGGAGATCGAGGCTCAGGCTCACGGTGGCGTCCCCCGAGGCGATCATCAGGGGGACGGTGAGCAGTCCGCCGACGGTCGGGATGAAGAGCGTGTGGGCGCTTACGCTCATCGTCTGGGCGAACGAGGCTTCGCCTCCCAGGATGAGGTTCCAGATCAGGAGGATCAGTCCTGCGAGTATCACCGCGAGAATGGGGGTGAAGACGACAGGTCCGATGTACCGGAAGATCCCGGCCAATCGCATCGCGGCATCGATTTGCGCGGGCTCGGGGTTGTCCCCCAGCTGCTCCATCACGAGCTGCCGGATCAGCTCTTCCGGGATGATGATGTTGATGAGGAGGCTCACCACCATCAGGGTCAGGAGCGCTCCCATCCAGGCCGGTTTGGCCTCGAGCCTGTCGAATAGAGCGGCAGGCGAGAAGAAGACCTGCGCGATGCGGGCCGGCAGTGAAGGAAGATCCGCTGCTTGCTCGGGCGCTCCGTTGTCGGGCGAAGACTCCTCGGTCATGCCACCTGCCTCCGTCGAGCGTCGCTAGGGCCGCCGGCGCGCGGCCCACCCCAGAGTGGGGATTTCCACGCGAAGGACACGTCCATCCGCCGATGCCCACAGGGTATGGGTCTCGCCACCACCTTCGACCACGTATCGGCGTGCCGTGACCGTCTCCCCGTGCACGGGGACCGCTTCCTCCCCTTCGTCGCGTATGGTGGCACGAAACTGCCGACCCTCGGAGGGAACAACAAGGGAGAGCTGGCGACCTCCGGCGCCTTCACGGACGAGCCTCAGCAGAAGGAAGTAGTGGTGAGCGAAGCCCCTCTCGAGGATGACGAGACCATCGGGAGCGACGAACTCTTTCACCCTCTCGCCCTCTTCCGATTCCGTCGCCATACGCAGGCGGTTGGCGCGCCGAAGACCGACGACGGAGCCGAGTGAGCCGCCGGAAGGCTTCAGCTCGTACCGATCGGGACGATAGGACTGGTCGAGGAGTAATCGGACCTCGCCGGATACGATCCCGGCGGCGTCACGGCTCGACGTCGCGCGCGCAGCCGCGCGCACGACGTCCCCATCGCTCTGCACCACGAAACGCTCCAGACCGACCAGCTCGCCGTTCAGAAGGATTTCGTAGGTGCCCGCATCGAGCTCCTCACCCCCCTGTGCGTGGAGGGCCGGCGCGGCGGCGAGGCAGCCCACGGCGGTCACAGCCAGACTCCGGACCACGCCGGTCCAGGAGCCCGCGGTCCGTTCAAGCGACATCCTGTCCTCCCTCCGCCCCGGATCCGAACAGTCCGCTTCCGATGTGGTCGATCAGGTACTCGAAGATGGCGCGTCCGGTCTTGGCCGAAGCGCGCGACGGTCTTCCCACGACGCCGATCGAGCCCGAGACGGGGACAGGCTCCTCGCCGGCGACCAGCTTTTGGAGCTTGCGCTCCTCGATCACGACGTCGCGGATCGCCTCCAACCGGACGAGCTCCGGCGCGAGGTGAAGCAACAGCGCGGTGGCGAGCTCTCCGGCGTGCTCATGCGTGTGGGGCTGACGGAGGAACGCCGACAGATCGATCGCGTGAAGATCGACCGACCGGATTCGAGCCGTCTCGCTGACGACCGTGGCCAACGCGTACAGGTGCGGTCCGTAGCCGTGCACGGTCATGAGGACCAGCTCCTCCACGCCGTGCGCCTCCCAGCAGCTCACGAGCTCGTTCAAAACCCGGTGCAGGGTCTTTCCCGAGAGGGACGCGGTTCCGGCGTACTCGGCGTCCCGGGGCGATGCCGCCCCGAACGGGAGGGTGGGAGCCAGGAGGACCTCGTACCGGGCAGCGATCGCCTCGGCCAGCCGGGTGATGATCAGAGCGTCTGCTCCAAGCGGCAGGTGGGGTCCGTGCTGCATGCAGGTTCCCACGGGAAGGATGAGCCGGGGATCGCGGCTCAGGCGCTCGGCGGCCTCGGACCAGGGGAGCCGGTCAAGCCGCACGGCGGCGGTCGGCGTCATCTCGCTTCCGTCGTAGCGGTCATCCCCATCAAGCTCTCCGCGCGGGCCGGGCTCCACAAGCGAGCCCGCTCCCGGCTTCTTCTCTCGCACCCCGGGATGCTACCTTGAAGGGTCCGCTCGGGACCGATGCACCCCGGATCGAAATCCACGCCACGAGACTGGTACGAACGCACGACATGGACTTCTACGAGATGCCTCCCGGCGCCGAGGCCCCGGAGATCGTCAACGTGATTGTCGAGATCCCCAAGGGGACCCGGAACAAGATCGAGTACGATCCGACCGACCACGTGTTTCGATTGGATCGTGTTCTGTATTCGCCCGTCTACTACCCGGGAGACTACGGGTTCATTCCCGGGACGCTCTCCAAGGACGGGGATGCCCTGGACGTGCTCGTGCTCGTCACGGACCCGACGTTCACCGGCTGCGTGCTGCAGGCCCGTCCGATCGGCGTCCTCGAGATGCGCGACGAGAAGGGCTTCGACGAGAAAATCCTCACCGTGCCGGCTAACGATCCGCGCTTCGATGAGATCTCCGATCTCTCCAATCTGCCCGATCACCTGCTGACCGAGGTGCAGTACTTCTTCGAGGTCTACAAGGACCTGGAGGGGAAGGAGACCGCGCTGCTCGGCTGGCATCCGAAGAAGGTGGCGCACGAGTGGATCCGCCGGGCGATCGACCATTTCACGGGCCTTCGGTCCATCTAGCCGCCCTGGCTGGCGGATCCGGCTCGACGCGGGCTTGAGCCGAGGTTGATCGCCGGGTCCACTCTCGGCACATGATCCAGATGGTTCCGTCGGCCGCTCTGGTCGGTCTCGACGTCGTAAGGGTGCGCGTCGAGGTGTCGATCACGCGGGGTACGCCTCTGATCCAGGTCGTCGGTCTTCCCGAAAGCGCCGTACGTGAGGGACGCGAGCGGATCAGGGCGGCTGCAGCGCAGCTGGGCCTGCATGTGCCCGGACTCCGCATCACCGTGAACCTGGCCCCGGCCGACGTCCGAAAGCACGGTGCCGCGTTCGACCTGCCGATCATCGTCGGCATCCTGGCCGCGTCCGGGGCCGTCCCGGGGGAGCGCGCCGGCCGCACCGCGATGCTGGGAGAGCTCGGCCTGGCCGGAGATCTCCGTCCCGTTCGAGGCGTGTTGCCGATCGCGCTTCACGCGGCGAGCGAAGGCGATGTAGAGGGCCTCATCGTGCCCGCGGCCAACCTGGGCGAGGCTCGGCCGGTAAGCGGCATCGACGTGCGTGGCGCGAGCTCCCTCGGAGAAGTCATCGAGTTTCTGAGGGACGGTCGCCCGCTACCATCGGCGCGAGACGCCCGCTCGCAGCTCCCCGAAACCATGGCCATCGACGAAGGACCGGATCTCCGAGACGTTCGCGGACAGGACCGGGCTAAGAGGGCGCTGGAGATCGCGGCCGCCGGCTGTCACAACCTCCTCCTGCGAGGCCCGCCTGGCGCCGGGAAGACGATGCTCGCCCGCCGGCTCCCGGCGATCCTTCCCGCCATGGACCTGGAGGAGAGCCTCGAAGTCACAGCCATCCACAGCGTGGCGGGACGACTCTCCTGCGGCGAGGTCGTGACCGCCCGGCCCTTCCGGGCGCCGCACCACACCATCAGCGAGGCGGGACTCGTGGGTGGCGGCGCCGTGCCGAGGCCCGGCGAGGTCTCTCTGGCCCACCGAGGCGTCCTCTTCATGGACGAACTTCCCGAATTTCGCCGCCGCTCGCTCGACGTCTTGCGGCAGCCTCTGGAGGAGGGCGTTGTCCACGTCGTCAGGGTGCGGGCGGCAGTGAGCTTTCCGGCCCGATTCCAGCTCGTGGCGGCCATGAACCCATGCCCGTGTGGCAAGCACGCGCTGGGAGCGGAGGAGAGCCCCTGCGAGTGCGACGAGGCTACGGTCCGGCGTTACGCCGGCCACGTCAGCGGTCCCCTGCTCGATCGTATCGACATCTGCCTGGACGTCCCGCCCGTACGTTGGCGGGAGCTGAGGCGGGAGCCGCGCGGCGAGCCGAGTGTCATGGTGCGGGAGCGAGTGATGGAGGCGCGCGAGCGGGCGACCGCTCGGTGGCAAGGGAGGGCAAACGCCGATATGGGCATCGGCGAGACAGAGCGTTTCTGCCGAACGAGCGGCGAAGCTGAGCGCCTGCTGCGATCCGCCGTCCGGCGGTTTGGCCTCAGCGCTCGTGCCTACCACCGGGTGCTGAGGGTGGCGAGAACCGTCGCGGACTTGGGGGGAGCCGGCGACCTCACGGCGACGCACGTCGCCGAGGCCGTTCAGTACAGGGCGTCGAGCTTGGCAGGTCGCTGACCCACCAGGGTTGTTCGGCGACTTGCTAGGGGCCGGCCGCTAGCGTCCGCCGGAAGGTCGCGGACTGGCCGGGTGACTCCTCGACCTCCACCACGATGGCCGCGAGGTTCGAGCGCTCGCCGAGCTCCTCGACCAAGAGCCCGGCCAGGTACTCGGCGAGCATCTCGGCCGTGGTGTTCTCGACAGGCAGAAGCACCACGTCGCGGCGCGGAAAGACGTAGGTGTACTCGCCGTGCAGCACGCGGACTTCCCGGTCATCCGCCTCCACGCCCAGCGTCCGGTTCTCAGTCTGCACGAGCATCTTGTGGTCCAGGTCGGCCACCAGAGCCGACACCCGGCGCTTGAGCGCCACGAAGTCGTAGACGAGCCCGTCCTCGTTCAGCTCGCCGCTGATCCGGACGGCGACCCGGTAGTTGTGGCCGTGCAGCCTCTCGCACCGTCCCCCGCCGTAGGTGATGAAGTGGCCGGCGGCGAAGGAGAGCTCACTCTTCGCGACGTCGATCTCGAACGTGCTCATGGTGGACAATAGGGCGCGGCTGTTCCCGGCGGGCAACCTTGCTCGCTCGGGCCTCGGGAGGGCAGGTTAACGCCGGACGACGATCAAGGGGTGATGGTGCGGCTCTTCGTGGCGATCAACCCGCCGGAGCGCGTCCGCGAGCGGATCGGCGCGGGCACGGAAGATCTCCGAGGTCTCGAGTGTATCCGATGGGTAGCACCCGACCGCGTCCACCTCACGCTCAAGTTTCTCGGAGAGGTGGACGAAGAGTCGGAGCGCTCTATCGCTGAAGCGCTCGTCCGGGTCGCGATGGGGCGCGGACCCTTCGAGGCGCGCGTCACCGCCCCAGGCGCGTTCCCGAACATCCGTCGCCCGAGGATCATCTGGCTCGGGCTGGAGAAGAGCCCCGAGCTCGCCGCCCTTCAGGGCGACCTGGAGGACGCGTTGGCGGATCTGGGATTCGAGCGAGAGGAGCGCGAATTCCGGCCCCATCTGACGCTTGGCAGGGTGCGTCGGGGCCGGCGGGTCGACGGTAGCGTGCTGGACAGCCTGGTCTGCCGAACGGAGGTTTCGGGCGCCTGGCAGGTTGAGGCTGTGGAGCTCATGCGCAGCCATCTGCTCCCCACCGGAGCGGTCTATGATGTTCGAGCTTCGGCGCGGCTGACGGGATAAACAGGACGAAGCGAGGATGGCGCCTTGAGAACGATCCGGAGCTGTCTGGCCGGCGTCGGATGTCTGACGCTGCTCGCCCTCGGTGGTGGAGCGGCGTGGACGTACTGGCCCGAGATCCAGGAGTGGTGGAGCGCTCGCTCGGCGAACGTGGTTTTCGCGGTCGAGCCGAGCGAGGAACTGGCCGCCGACGCCGAGGCGAGGCTGCGGTCCCTGTTCGAGGAGGGTGGGCCGGTAGAGGTAAGACTCACTGAAACGGAGGTCCAGAGCCTCGTCGTGTATCGAGTCGCCCCGACGCTGCCCCCGGGCGTCAGCGAGCCGCTCGCCACGTTGCAGGACTCGACGGTCCAGGTGAGCGCCCTGCTCGATCTCGAGCAGTTGGCCGCCTCCATCGATTCCGAGGCGGCCGGACGTCTCCAGGAGTTCATCGGAGACACGGCGCGCGTGACGGCGCGCCTCCACCCGCGGGTCGCCGGACCCGCTCGAGGCGAGCTCTCGATCCTTCGTCTCCAGGCCGGGCTGTTTCCCGTCCCGCCGCTGCTGATTCCGGGCATGATCACGCAGCTCGGCTTCTCCACCGCGCCGGGAAACCCGCGGGCGATGGCCGTCGAGATCCCTCCCGAGATTCAGAGTGTGACGGTCGAAGCACAGGAGCTGGTCGTTCGGCTCGCCGAGCCATAAGCCACCCGAAACACATGCGATGAGCCACCCGAATCCGAGTAGAGAGACAGAGACCGGAGAGAGGTAGACCGATGAGCGTGAAAGTCGCCGAGCCCGCCGCCGGTGCGAGCGGAGAGAGGGGCTCTGAAGGTGAAGCGCAGCGCTTTCTGAACTTCATAGATGGCGAGTGGTGCGAGTCGAGCACAGGCGAATTCTACGAGAACCGGAATCCGGCCCGCATGTCGGATCTCATCGGGCATTTTCCGCTCTCGGGCGACGAGGACGTCCAGCGGGCCGTCTCCTCCGCCCGGCAGGGCTTCCTGGAGTGGCGGGCGGTGCCGGCCCCCGAGCGCGGCGAGATCCTGCGCCACGCGGGCGATCTGCTGACGAGCGGCAAGGAGGAAATCGCCCGGGCGGCCACGAGGGAGATGGGGAAGGTGCTCGACGAGACGCGGGGGGACGTCCAGGAGGCGATCGATACCGCCTACTATGCATCGAGCGAGGGCCGCCGCCTGTTCGGGCACACGGTCCCCTCGGAGCTGCGCGACAAGTGGGCGATGAGCTACCGTCGCCCGATTGGCGTCTTCGGCGTCATCACTCCCTTCAACTTCCCGGTGGCGATCCCGAGCTGGAAGATCTTCCCGGCGCTACTGTGCGGAAACGCGGTCGTGTTCAAGCCGGCCGCCCTGGTTCCTCACTCCGCCCACCTGTTCGTCGAAGCCCTGTTGGAAGCGGGGGTGCCGCCCCGCTGCCTGCAGCTCGTCCACGGCGCGGGCCGGGCCGCCGGGCAGGCGATCGTCGATCATCCCGATATCTCGGGGATCTCCTTCACCGGCTCCACCGAGGTCGGCAGCAAGATCGGCGAGACCTGCGGGCGCATGCACAAGCGCTGCTCCCTGGAGATGGGAGGCAAGAACGCACAGATCGTGATGTCCGACGCGAACATGGATCTGGCGATCGAGGGCGTGCTCTGGGGCGCCTTCGGCACGACCGGTCAGCGGTGCACCGCCACGAGCCGGCTGCTACTGCACGCTGAGATCCACGACGCCTTCGTCGAGCGCCTGGTTGCCGAGGCGGGCGCCCTCCGGCTCGGCGACGGGCTCGACCCGGACGTGGATGTAGGACCCCTGATTCACCTGGACGCGTTAGAGAAGGTGGAGGAGTACGTGGAGATCGCCCGCAACGAGGGGGCGGAGGTCGCGGGCGGCGGCCAGGTGGCGCAGGGGGATGGGCTCTCGGACGGGTTCTTCTTCGAGCCCACAATCCTGACGGGCGTCAAACCGGGCATGCGCGTCGAGCAGGAAGAGATCTTCGGACCGGTGCTCTCGGTCGTGCGGTTCGGATCTCTGGATGAGGCGATCGAGATCAACAACGGTGTACAGTACGGACTGTCATCCTCGATTTACACGAGGGATGTGGAAGCCTCCTTCAGGGCGATAGAGCAGCTGGACACCGGCATCAGTTACGTGAACGCTCCCACGATCGGCGCTGAGGCCCACCTTCCGTTCGGCGGGGTGAAACAAACCGGAAACGGCCACCGTGAAGGAGGCTGGGAAGTCTACGATTTCTACTCCGAGACGAAAGTGGCGTACGTCGACTACAGCGGGCGGCTGCAGCGTGCCCAGATCGATGTGACCTGGTGATCTCGGCCCACGTCCACTTCGCGCTCCGGATGAGCGCCAATTGAGAGGTCCGTGTAACTTATGGCCGCGGTCCGGCGAGACCGGCGGTCCGAGGCTTGCGGAACGGGCCTCTTGAGGCTCGTGTACCGATCCCACGGAGGCTGGCTGAAGGTCGATATGGCGAGGCAGGAGCAACAGGCGGAGTCGATGGAGAAGCAAAGCGCGCCCGAGCAGGGCGAGGCCCCGAACGTGGTGCCGGCCAGACCCAGCGGTGTGCGTTGGGCGTGGGAGTGGACGAAGTCCATTCTGGTGGCGTTCGTTCTCTTTCTCGTCGTGCGCGCCTTCGTCGTCGAGGCCTTCCAGATTCCCACGGCCTCGATGGAGAACACTCTCCTCGTTGGAGACTTCCTCCTCGTGAACAAGATGGTCTACGGCGCCGAGATCCCCGGCACGATGGCGCGGCTGCCGGCCTTCGACGCTCCCGAGCGTGGAGACATCGTCGTCTTCGAGCCGCCTTCGGCGGCCGGACAGCCCGAGCGTACGAACTACGTGAAGCGCATCGTGGGCACGCCCGGCGATACGCTGCAGATGGTCGACGGCGCCCTCCACCTGAACGGGGTCGACATCGACGAGCCGTACGCTCAGCATTCTCGCTCGTTCGAGGACCCCTACAGCCCTCAGTTTCGATGGCAGCGCTCCTACCTGGTGCGAGACGGCCGGCTGCAGGGCGAGTACAGGCCTACGCGGGACAACTGGGGTCCGATCGCCGTGCCCCGCGAACGGTTCTTTGTGATGGGCGACAACCGCGACAACTCGGAGGATTCCCGCTACTGGGGGTTCGTGCCGGCCGACGCCATCAAGGGGAAGCCGCTGATCATCTACTATTCGTATGACCGCGAGGAGATCGCGCCCTTCCCATGGTTGACCGAGATACGCTGGGACCGCTTGCTGAACTTGATCCGCTAGAGACCGCCGTCCTTTGACGGCGACGAGGTTCCGGGCGAAGAGCCCTCATCTGCCATAGAGTCGATAATAACCGTGACGCTCACCCGGGCGCGCAAGGGCGACGTACGCCCGCGGGCTCCACAGGACTCGTTTGCTCTCTACCTTCGGGAGATCGGCGGCCACCCCCTGATCGGACCGGAGGAGGAGAGACGGTTGGCCCGGCGCATCCGAGCCGGTGACCGCCGTGCGCTCGACCGCATGGTCGTATCCAACCTCCGCTTTGTCGTCTCCGTCGCCAAGCGCTACCTCCATCTGGGCGTTCCGCTGCAGGATCTCGTCACGGAGGGAAACGTGGGCCTTCTCGAGGCCGCCGAGAGGTTCGATGAACGAAGGGGCGTCCGCTTCACCAGCTACGCCGTTTGGTGGGTCCGCCAGTCCATCATCTCGGCTATCCGCCAACAGATCGGAATCGTGAGGGTACCGGCGTCGAAGCGGCGCGGCCGCACGGCGCTCGCGTGCGGATCCATGCCGAGGCGCTCGAAAAGCCTTGTCCGAGATGGAGAGGCTACGGAAACACCGGGGCTCACGACGGATCCTCACAGCCCGTTCGGGGTTCGCTATCTCTCGCTGGATGCCCCGCTCGGAGATCCGCGGGGGATGCGCGGGACGGTCTTCGGCGAGCTGGTCGCGCGAGAGGCCGTCGTGGATCCGGCAGATCGGGTCGATCGAGCGGCGCTCCGCGATGTTTTGGAAAGGAGCCTGACCCTTCTCGACGAGCGCGAAGCCCGCGTGATCCGGCTTTTTTTCGGTCTCGAGGACGGCGAACCGCAAAGCTTGGGGGAGATCGGGGATCGCCTGGGAGTATCGCGAGAGCGGGTGAGGCAGATCCGCGAGCGGGCGCTGGTGCGGCTCAGAAGCAGCGTCATGCGGCGGAATCTGGAGAGCTTCCACCGGTAGCTCGAGTCCCTCGGCTGCAGCCGCCGCCGGGTTGACACTTCGACTTGTAAAAAATAAACTTACGGGCTGTGAGCGATTCGCCGAGAGCCGCCGGTGACGGGTGGCTCCTTTTTTCACCTAGGAATCCCAGGGTAAGGACGCGTCGGGGTCGGACCCGACGCACGCTCGATATGAAGACGTATACGGTCAAGGCGGGAGAGATCGAGCATCGCTGGTACGTGGTCGATGCGAAAGACCAGGTGCTCGGCAGGCTGGCATCCTCGATAGCGACGATCCTTCGCGGCAAGCACAAGCCGACCTACAGTCCGCACCTGGACGTGGGCGACTTCGTGATCGTCGTGAACGCGAAGGATATCCGGCTGACCGGCAAGAAGGCGTCGCAGAAGACGTACTTCCGGCACAGTGGTTACATGGGGGGGGACCGCCAAATCCCGTTTCGGCGGATGCTCGAGCGGCACCCCGATCGGATCATCAAGTTGGCGGTAAAGGGCATGCTCCCGAAGAACACTCTGGGCCGTGCCATGCTGCGCAAGCTCAAGGTCTACGCTGGACCGGAGCACCCGCACGAGGCGCAGCTGCCCGAGCCGATGGAGTTTTGAGGAGGAAGCTTGGCGGACACTCAGATTCAGTCGGTGGGTCGACGCAAATCGGCCGTGGCGAGACTCACGATGCGTCCCGGGACCGGCCTTTGGCGGATCAACGGGCGCGAGCTGGACGAATACTTCCCGACGCACCGGCACCGGGAGGTGGTCGAGCGGCCTATCGGGGTCGTCAGTGCCGAGGGGTGCTACGACATGCTGGTGCGCGTCCGTGGTGGCGGTCCGACGGGGCAGGCGGGAGCCGTGCAGTTGGCTGTGGCGCGGGCGCTCGTCGAGGCCGATCCGGACCAGCGCCCGGTGCTTCGTTCCCATGGCCTGCTCACGAGGGACCCGCGCAAAGTCGAGCGCAAGAAGCCCGGACAGCCGAAGGCGCGCAAGCGCTTCCAGTTCTCCAAGCGGTAGACGAACGGGATTGGATCTCCACCAGGGAGTCGCCATTAGAATGTCGGATGTCGGTCTGAAGGATCTGCTGCAAGCGGGTGTGCATTTCGGGCACCAGACACACCGCTGGAACCCGAAGATGAAGAGGTACATCTTCGCGGAGCGCGGCGGGATCTATATCATCGACCTCAAGAAGACCATGCTGCAGATCAGTCGAGCTCAGGATCTCGTTCGCGAGACGGTGCTCGCCGGCGATTCCGTGCTTTTCGTGTGCACGAAGCCGCAGTTGAAGGGGACCGTCAAGGCCGAAGCGGAGCGCGCCGGCGCCTTCTACGTGACCGAGCGCTGGATGGGCGGCATGCTCACGAACTTCCAGACGATCAAGAAGAACATCTCGCGGCTCAAGGAGCTCGAGCGGGGTGTCGATGAAGGCGCGTTCGAATTCTACACCAAGAAGGAGCAGTTGCTTCTGGAGCGGGAGCGGCAGAAGCTCGATCGCTATCTCTCGGGCATCAAGGACATGTCGAAGCTGCCCGGCCTCGTCTTCGTCGTCGATGCGAAGAAGGAGGAGATAGCCGTACGGGAAGCGTATCGGCTCGACATCCCGGTGGTGGCGATCGCCGACACGAACGCGGATCCCGATATGATCACGATCCCGATAGCGGGCAATGACGACGCCATTCGCTCCGTCGCGCTGATCACGCGGATCATCTCGGACTCGCTCGAGCGAGCGACACGCGAGGCTCCGCAGTTGGCCGCCGTGGCGAAGGACGAGGAGGATGTCTACACCTACTCGTCCGACATGACAGAGCGGCAGGACAAGTCGACTCGTAGCAAACGACGGAAGCCGCGTCCGCGTCGTCGGCCCAAGCCCGAGGTGATCGCCGCGCGGCGGCACCACGCGGACGGTGACGGGGAGGGATCGGAGCAGGACGCGGCCGCTGCGGCCGCCGAAGGTGAGGCAGCCGCTGCCGTTGCCGACGGTGAAACAGCCGCTGCGGCCGCCGACGGCGAGACAGCCGCTGCCGCCGCCGACAGCGAGACAGCCGATGCCGGCGTCTCGGAGGCAGACGGCGGTCCGACCGAACCGGAAGGCGATGACGACGCGTCCTCGGGAGAGGAGGCGGTGGCGGTCTCGCCCGACGCGTCCGGAGGTGAAGAGGAGCGCGGGGCGAGCTGAGGAGCTGCAAAGGCCACCGCGGGGTGGCCTTTTTTTTGGCCCGAGCTTCCGAAGAGATCGCCGTCCTGGGCGGCGTGCTGAACTAGATAACGACGAGCGGAAGGATCGACGAAGATGACCGAGATCACGGCTGCAGCGGTCAAGGCGTTGAGAGAGCGGACCGGGGCCGGAATGATGGACTGCAAGCGAGCCTTGCAGGAGGCGGGCGGCGACGAGGAGAAGGCCATCGACCTTCTCAGGCAGAGTGGCGCGGCCAAGGCGGCAAAACGAGCTCACCGGGAGGCCACGGAAGGAACGGTGGTTCTGGCGCGGGACGAGGCGACCGGGGCCGTGGCGATGGTGGAGGTGTCGAGCGAGACGGATTTCGTGGCGCGAAACGAGGAATTCCTCGCCTTCGCCGAGCGGGCGGCCGCCACGGCGCTTGCCGAGGGAGGCGAGGGCGCGGCGCGTCCAGGAGAAGAGCTTCTGGACCTGCCGGAGGACGCGCCCCTGCGAGCCGAGCTCGAAGGGCTGCGGGCCAAGATCGGGGAGAACCTGGACCTGTCTCGATTCGTTCGATACCAGCCGGCGCCGAATGCGCTTCTCGCCAGCTACATCCACTTCGGGAACCGTATCGGCGTGCTCATCGAGCTGGAGGGAACGAGCGAGTCTGCCGACCTGGCGAACCTGGCACGGGACGTGGCGATGCACATCGCTGCCAGTCGTCCGTCGGGGATCACGCCGGATGACATCCCCGAGGAGGAGAGGGAGCGCGAGCGGCACGTCCTCGTCGAGCAGGCCGCGGCCGAGGGCAAGCCGCCCGAGATCGCCGAGCGGATCGTCGACGGTCGCATGCGCAAGTTTTACGAGCAGGCCGCGCTTCTGTGGCAGCCTTTCGTGAAGGATCCGGATCGGAAGATCTCGGATCTGCTCGAAGAGGCGGGGCCCGAGGTGGCCGTGGCGCGCTTCGTCCGCTTCGACGTCGCGGATTGATCGCGGCTGGAGCCGATAGGAGCCGTCCGCCGATGAGAGTTGTCCGGAGATGACCGAGTCCAACGCCTTGAAGTACAACCGCGCCGTCGTCAAACTGTCGGGCGAGTCCCTCGCGGGAGATCGAGGCTTCGGCATCCAGCCGCCCGTCATCGAGGGCCTCATCCGGGAGATCGAGAAGGTATATGCTGCCGGCGTGCGCTTGGGTGTCGTCGTCGGCGGCGGCAACATCGTCCGCGGGGCCGTGGCGAGCAGCCAGGGAATGGACCGGGTGAGCGCCGATTACATGGGGATGCTCGCCACCGTCATCAACGCCCTTGCACTCCAGGACATGCTGGAGCGCCACGGGATCGAGACCCGCGTGATGAGCGCGATCCGCATGGAGGAGCTCGCGGAGCCCTACATCCGGCGCCGGGCCCTCCGCCACCTGGCGAAGGGTCGTGTGGTGATCTTCGCCGGTGGCACCGGGAATCCGTATTTTTCGACCGACACGGCGGCGGTGCTCCGGGCGATCGAGATCGAGGCCGACGTCATTCTGAAGGCGACGAAGGTGGATGGCATCTACACGGCCGATCCGGAGGCCCACCCGGATGCCGAGTTCATCCCCCGGATCTCGTACCTCGAGGTGATGACACGCGAGCTGGGCGTGATGGATGCGGCGGCGATATCGCTTTGCAAGGAGAACGACCTTCCCGTGATCGTGCTCAACATTCGCCGGCCGGGAGCGATCCTGAGCGCCTTGAGGGGCGATCAGATCGGCACCATCGTGGCAAAGGCCTAGAGGTCGGAAGGAGAGAGAGGGATGGCCGAGGAGAGGATGCGAGAAGCTTCGGCTTCCATGGACAAAGCGATCGAGGCGGTCCAGCGGGAGTTCACGACCGTGAGAACGGGAAAGGCCTCGCCGATGATCTTGGAGACGGTGCGCGTCGAGGCCTACGAATCCGTCATGCCCCTCAACCAGCTCGCCAACGTGTCGGTCCCGGAGCCGCAGCTTCTCGTGGTGCAGCCCTACGACGCCAGCATCGCGTCCTCCATCGCCGCGGCGATACAGTCGGCCGACCTCGGCCTCAACCCGTCCGTGGACGGCAACATCATCAGAGTGCCGATCCCGCCGCTGACGGAGGAACGCCGGCTGGAGTTCGCCAAGGTGCTCCACCGGATGTCCGAGGAGGGCCGCGTCTCCGTGCGCCACGTCCGACACGTGGTCAAGAAGGACCTGGAGACGATGCAGCGGGAAGGAGATATCGGCGAGGACGACCTCCACCGGCGGCTTCACGAGCTCCAGGAGCTTACCGACAAGCACATCGAGTTCATCGACCGCCTCCTCGAGAAGAAGGAGGAGGAGGTCATGGAGGTGTGACCGGGGCCGGCGGGATCGACGTCCGGCGGGCTCTCCGCACGTACGTTCTCGGACGCGACGCCGGCTATGATCCGGCCCTGAAGGAAGAACTGGCCGAATCGCGCCGCGAGCGGGGATCGGCGGCGGGATCCGTGCCGGCCTCCACCCCGGAACCGGCTCTCAGGGCGCCTGACTCAGGATCCCGACCCTCGTTCGGCGTGCCGGTACCCGAGCGCCTAGCCTTCCACCGCTCGGCGAGCCGCTGGCGCGATCTCATCCCGGGCCTGAGAAGCGGAGGAGCCTAGAACGGCCTCGCTCGTCGATCGCCTCGCAGCACATCTCTCCCGCCGTCCCCATCTGCTCCCGCCGGGAAGCCGCGTCCTCCTGGCCGTCTCAGGCGGCCCCGATTCCATCGCCCTCCTCCACCTCGTGCGCTCGCTGGCCGAGGAAAACCACTGGCACCCCCTCGTCGCTCACTTCGACCATCGGATCCGGGCGGGAAGCGACGAGGAGGCGAGACAGGTCGTCGAGTGGGCCGAAGGGCTCGGCCTCGAGTGTCGAGTTGGCGCTCCTTCCCATGCCCTGTCCCCGAGGCAGGCGCAACTGCGAGCTGCCCGCTACTCCTTTCTGCACGAGGTCGCCGAGGAGGAGGGCGCAGACCGGATTGCGACCGCTCACCACGCCGACGATCAGGCCGAGACGGTACTTTTCCGGATTCTCCGGGGGACGGGCGTGCGAGGGCTGGCCGGGATCCCGGAGCGGCGAGGCAGGATCGTGAGGCCGCTCCTGGGGTTTTGGCGCGCAGAGCTGGAAAGCTACTTGCAGGAGGCTGGAATCGCGTACTTGACGGATCCATCCAACGTGGATCCGCGCTGGGCGCGGGCATTGATTCGAACGAGGGTGCTGCCCGCATTGGAGTCGGCGTGGGACGGACCCGTGCGCGAGCGCCTGGTGCAGGTGGCCAATTCCGCTCGGCGGACAGATCGGGCGCTGTTGGCGCAGGCGCGCCAAGCGCTGAAACGAAGCGATGTTACAAAGGATGAACGCGGGTTCGGGTTTGTACGATCAAGCTTCGCCCGGTATCATCCGGCGGTACAGGCGAGAGCGCTCGCCTTTCTGGCCGAGCGGCTGAATGTGCGCTTGTCGCGCGGAGGAACGCGCGTTGCGGTGGAGTTTATCAAGGACGGGCGAAGCGGCGCTTCGGTGGATGTGGGTGGTGGGCTCGAGCTGCGGCGCGAGTTCGAAGAGTTGCGGCTCGGGGCTTCGGCGGCCGAGACGGGCTCGAGCACCGTGCGGATCGAGGCACCGGGCGCGGGAGAGGGCTCGCTGGAGTTGGCCGGACGGGACTTCCGCGTGACATGGGCGCCCGCGCAGCAGGCGGCGGCAGGCGGGCCGCGCGACGACAATGGGGACAGCTACTCGCTCCCGCAGGAGGGTGCGAGCTGGCCGCTCGAGGTACGGAGCTGGCTGCCGGGCGACCGGATTCGCCTCAGGAGCGGAAGCCGCAAGTTGAAGCGTCTCTTCGGCGACCGGCGGATTCCGCTCTCGGAACGCGGCCGAATCCCGGTGCTCTCGGACGCGGAGGGTCGCGTGCTCTGGGTTCGGGGAATAGCGAAGGCCGGTCTCGCCGATCCGAGCAGCGACGAGCGAGAGCGTGCCCCGCTGACCATCAAGATCAAGGAGCGTAAAAGGGCTTCAAGATGACTGAGACCACAGCTGAGCCGGACACCGTCGCCGACGTGGACGTCGAAAAGCTGACGGGCGGACGCCCGGTCGAGCGCATCGTGTACTCGTCGAAGGAGATCGCCGAGCAGGTCGCCCGCATCGGGGAGGAGATCACCCGGGAGTACGAGGGAGAGGAGGATCTTCTGATCCTCGGGCTCCTCAAGGGCTCGTTCATCTTCCTGAGCGACCTCGTCCGGCGGATCTCACGCCCGCTGCAGGTGGATTTCCTCGTGGCTTCGAGCTACGGCTCCCGCACCTCTTCATCGGGTAAGGTGGAGCTGCTGTACGATCCGGCGGCGCCGATCGCGGGCCGCAACGTCATCATCGTCGAAGACATCGTGGACAGCGGTAACACCGTGAGCCGGATGATCGAGGCGCTGGCGGGCCGCGGCCCGAAATCCTTGGAGATCTGCGCCTTGCTGCACAAGCACATAGCGCCGCGACTGGCCAAGGAGCCGCGCTGGGTGGGCTTCGATGCGCCTGCCGATTTTCTCGTGGGTTACGGGCTCGACCACGCCGAGGACTTCCGTCATCTCCCGTTTGTAGCGAGCCTTTCAGAATAGGACCGATCTTCCGCGGACGCGTTCGCGGGAAGAGGTATAGGTAGAACGGATGCAAAAACCAGCAAACGGACCGGAGAACCCGGATGGGGGCCGCATGAACCGATTCCTGCGGACCGCGTCCTTCTGGGCCCTCATCGTTCTGATTCCGCTGCTGATCTTCCAGTTGATGAACAGCAACCGGGAAGCCCAGCAGGAGCTCACCTACTCCGAGTTTCGCGCCCAGGTAGAGGGCGGAAACGTGGAGAGCGTCACGATTCAGGAGGGCCGCAAGCTGAAGGGAATCCTCCGGTCGAGCATTGAGAAGAGCGGCGCCCAGGTGGAGAAGTTCCACACGCTCCTGCCGTTCGAGGCGGACAAAGCGCTCCTCGACGAGCTGGAGGAGGCCGGGGTCCAGAGTCAGGGCGAAGGCCCCGGGAACAACTGGGTCGGACTCCTGGTGGGCGTCCTGCCGTGGCTGCTGATCATCGGTCTGTGGGTCTTCCTGTTCCGACAGATGCAGAGTGGTGGATCGCGGGCGTTCAGCTTCGGGAAATCCAAGGCCAAGCTGCTGACGGGGGACACGCCCAAGGTCACGTTCGCGGATGTCGCGGGATGCGACGAAGCGAAGGAGGAGCTCGAAGAGATCATCGAGTTCCTGAAGGACCCGGCCAAGTTCAGCCGGCTCGGCGGCCGCCTTCCCAAAGGCGCGCTGCTCATCGGCCCTCCAGGAACCGGGAAGACACTGCTCGCCCGGGCCGTCGCCGGTGAGGCGGCGCGTCCCTTCTTCTCGATGTCGGGCTCCGACTTCGTCGAGATGTTCGTCGGCGTCGGCGCCAGCCGGGTTCGCGATCTGTTCGAGCAGGGAAAGACGCACGCCCCCTGCATCATCTTCATCGACGAGATCGATGCCGTCGGCCGGCACCGTGGAGCGGGCCTGGGCGGAGGGCATGACGAGCGGGAGCAGACACTCAACCAGCTCCTCGTCGAGATGGACGGCTTCGAGTCGAACGAAGGCGTGATCCTGCTTGCCGCCACGAACCGGCCGGATGTGCTGGACCCGGCGCTTCTGCGGCCCGGACGCTTCGATCGGCAGATCGTCGTTGACAGCCCCGACGTGAAGGGACGCGAGGGGATTTTCCGGGTTCATACGCGCGACATCCCGATCGCGGACGACGTCGAGATAACGGTGCTCGCGAAGGGAACGCCGGGACTCTCCGGCGCCGACATCGAGAACGTAGTGAACGAGGCCGCGCTCCTTGCCGCCCGCTACGACAAGGACAAGGTGTACATGGAGGACTTCGAGACGGCGAAGGACAAGGTGATGCTTGGTGTCGAGCGGAAGAGCCTCGTCATCTCGGAGGAAGAGCGGAAGGTCACCGCGTACCACGAAGCCGGCCATGCGGTGATCGCAATCAAGGTCCCCGGCATGGACCCGCTCCACAAGGTCACGATCGTGCCGCGCGGGCGGGCGCTGGGCCTCACCGCCTCACTTCCCGAGGAAGACCGCCACAACTACACCCGCGACTGGTTGCTCGGGCAGCTGAAGATGCTGTTCGGCGGTCGCGTGGCCGAGGAGATGATCTTCGGAGATGAGAAGATCACCACGGGAGCCGGAAACGACATCGAGCGTGCCACTTCGATCGCGCGGAATATGGTGACCCAGTTCGGCATGTCCCCCGTGGTGGGGCCGATCGCCGTGGGAGATCGGGCGCAGGAGATCTTCCTCGGCCGCGAGCTGGCGCAGCGCCGCGAGATCAGCGAGCGGACGGCACAGCTCGTCGACTCCGAGATCAAGCGCATCCTGGATGAGGCATTCGCAGCGGCGCGCACGGTTCTGGAGAACAACACCGATCTGCTGGAGACGATCGCCGAGGCGCTCCTCGAGCGGGAGACGCTGGACGCGGACGAGATCAAGCTCCTCGCCCGGGGCGAGGAGCTGCCGCCTGTCCGGAGCGCCGAGCCCGTCGAGGAGCCTCCCGAAGCCGCGGATGCCGAGGAGGCGAAGCCGGCGGCGAGCCGACCCGCGCAGGACACGGGTGGAGGGGAGCCATCTCCCGCGCTCGCCTGACCCGGTCGGGCGGCTGAAAGTGTCTGGCGGTCCCCCGGACCCGGTAGACGCGGGCGATCTGCCCACATGGCGTATCCGGGGCGGCACTCTCGACCTTCGCCGCCCTCTCATCCTCGGCGTTCTCAACGTCACGCCCGACTCGTTCTCCGACGGCGGAGTGCACCTGGACCCTCGGATCGCCGCACGGCGTGCCGAGGAGCTGGCTGAAGAGGGCGCCGATCTCGTGGATATCGGGGCGGAATCGACCCGTCCCGGCGCGCCGCCCGTGTCGGCCGAGGACGAATGGAGCCGGCTCGAGCCGGTGCTGCGGCGGCTTCAGGGCTCGCTGCCGGTCCCGATCTCCATCGACACGACCAAGGCGGAGGTGGCTGCCCGGGCGCTCGAGCTCGGCGCCGCGGTCATCAACGACGTCTCGGGCCTCCGGGCGGAGCCCGCGATCGCCGGGTTGGCCGCCGAAACCGGTGCCGGTCTCATCGTGATGCACATGCGTGGCGATCCCCGGACCATGCAGCGAGATGTCGAGTACGAGGACTTGATCGGCGAGATCCGGGCCTCGCTCGCCGAGTCGCTTTCGGCGGCCGAGCGCGCGGGGTGCGAGCCCTCGCAGACCGTCGTGGATCCGGGCATCGGCTTCGGGAAGTCGCCAGAGGGGAGCCTTCGCCTGCTGGCCCGGTTGGGCGAGCTTCGCTCCCTGGGTCGGCCGATTATGGTGGGTCCATCCCGTAAGTCGTTTATCGGAAATGTCTTGGAACTGTCCGTGGAGGAGAGGCTCGAGGCGACTATAGCCGCGTGCGTCGTGGCGCTCGAGCGTGGTGCCCACCTCTTCCGGGTTCACGACGTGCGGGCCTTGCGTCGCGCTCTGGACATGGCGAATTCGATTCAACAAGCTGGTCGGATGATGATGGTCGGCTGATGATGGTGATGAAGGCCGGATGATGGGGACGCTGTTGGAGTATCTCGGTTTCCTCCAGCTCGACTGGAAGGATGTGATCGAGATCGTGATCGTCTCCTATCTCATCTACCGCATCCTGGTTCTCTGGACCGGCACGCGGGCGTTTCAGATCCTCGTGGGCCTCGTCCTGCTGGTCGCCGTGTACGCCGTGGCTCAGCTGTTGGAGCTGGGCCTGATCACGGCGATTCTGTCCCAAGCGTTCACGTACGGCGTGTTCGCTCTCCTCGTCGTCTTCCAGCCCGAGCTCCGGAACGCGCTCGCGCAGCTCGGCCGGAGCCGACTTTGGAACGTTTTTGCCCGGTTCGAAGAGAGCGAGGTGCTCGAGGAGATCGTCAAGGCCTCCGAGCGCCTCTCGCGCGCCAAGATCGGTGGCCTGATCGCGCTGGAGCGGGAGGTGGGGCTCGGCGAGTACGCGGAGCGGGGAACTCGGTTCGAGGCGGATGTGTCGGCCGACCTGCTCACGACGATCTTCACGCCGTACTCCCCGCTGCATGACGGGGCGGTGATCGTTCGCGGCGACAAGATCATCGCAGCGGGCGCGCCGCTGCCCCTCACCCAGTATCCCGTGCGGGACAAGACGCTTGGGATGCGTCACCGGGCGGCGATCGGTTTATCGGAGGAGACGGATTCCTACGTCGTCGTGATCTCCGAGGAATCAAGCCAGATATCGCTGGCGGTGGGCGGTCAGCTCTTCCGCGGCCTGGACCAGGACCGGCTGCTCGCCCATCTCTCACGCGGACGGTCCTTAGAGGCCGGCCCTCCCCGAGAAGGTGCGCGCTGGCGGGACATGGTGCTGACGGGTCGCGCCAGGACCACGGTGCCGCCGACCGGAGGCGCGCCCGAGATCGGTGAGAACCAGGTGGCTCGCGCGGACCAAGCGCCATCCGGAGGCGGGTTGGAAGAAGGAGCGGCACCGGGTGAAGCGGCCGCAGGCGCGGATCGGAGCTCCGAGCTCGCCGTTTGACGCGATCCGGCCTGGACTTTAATATTTTCGTCTGTTTTTCGCCTTGAAGCGTCCGAGGCGTCGGGCTCTCATCACTCCTTTGGGAGGCAGGTAGCTTGCAGCAGGTCGACACCAGCTATCAGCTCCTCACGTTGTTCTCGGACGGGGGCTTTATGATGTACCCCCTCGTGCTCTGCTCACTGGTCGCTCTCGGGGTCATCATCGCCAAGGGCTGGACCCTCTTCGTCGCCCACCGGGAATCTCAGAAGCTCTTGGAGGAGATCGAGATGCTGGGCGGGAGAGGCCGCTTGGACGACGCGATCCGCACGGCGGAGGAGACCAGAGGACCGGTCGCAGCGATCCTTCTAGCGGGTCTGCGTCGCGTCCAGGAGAAGCACACGGGCTCCGACGTAGCGAAGGCGATCTCGACGACGGGATCGATCGAGCTCGGCTTCCTCGAGCGGGGTCTCCCCGTGCTGGCGACGATCGCGAACGTCTCCCCGATGCTCGGCTTCCTCGGCACGGTCATCGGGATGATCCTGGCCTTCCAGGCGATCGAGATTGCCGGACAGGTGGAGCCCAGCCTCGTGGCGGGCGGCATCAAGGTGGCTCTGATCACAACGGCCACCGGGCTGTCGATCGCCATTCCGGTGAACGTGGCGTACAACTTCTTCGTGACCCGCATCGACCGGTTGGTGGCGGACATGGAGGAAGGTGCGCAAGCCGTGCTCGATCTCGTCTGGTCGCTGGACACGCGCCTCGACGCCGAGGGGCAGGGGTCGAGCGAACGGATCCAGGGGTAAGGTTCTTCCAGGGGCTTTCCATGCCGATTCTGAACCGCAAGCAGCGCGTCTCCGACGAGATTCCCACGGCGTCGATGGCGGATATCGCTTTCCTTCTTCTGGTCTTCTTCCTGACGACCACGGTGTTCAACGAGGAGAAGGGGCTCCCGATCGTCCTTCCCGAAGAGAAGGAGGAGCAGGAGGTCTCTCCGAAGAACATCCTCTTCCTCATCATCCAGCCGGATGGCTCGGTCGTGGTTCGACGAGGTGAGAGCGAGCAGGAACAGATCGTCGGCTATCGGCAGGTGGAGGGAATCCTCAGGCAGGAGCTGGCGGCGAACGAGAACCTGATCGCGGCGATCAAGACGGACCCGACGGCCCCCTACCGCCACATGATCAACGTGCTGGACGAGGTTAAGAAGGCGGGCGCGGAACGCATCTCACTGCAGATGGTAGGAGAGTGACCATATGGCAGTGAAAGCGGGCGGTTTCAAGCGAAGGTCGGGCACCAGCAGTGACATTCCGTCGTCGTCGATGGCGGACATCGCATTCCTGCTGCTGATCTTCTTCATGGTGACGACGGTGTTCCGGCGGGAGAAGAAGCGGGACATCGACTGGGTGAGCGCCGAGGCCACGAGGAAGATCGATGAGAAGCGGAAGAACATCCTGCACCTTTGGATCGACACCGACTCTCAGGTGTGGATCAACGACCAGGCGATCGCGGACCAGGACATCGCCCAGATCATTCGTCCGTTGTACGCGGAAAACCGGGAGATCGTGATCGCGATTCGTGGAGACCGCGACGTTCCGTATAGCAAGATCAATACGATTACGAAGCAGCTTCAGGCGGCGGGGGCGGTGAGGGTGACGTTTGCGACCCGCATGGAGCAACGCATGACACGCCCCAGGAGGTAGGGAGGAACGTGCCGATGTCCCAACAGACCGAAGTACACGCCGTTCATGAAACCGCCAATGACGCCTTCAAGCGAAACGCTTCGAACTGGCTGTCCTACGGCCTGATTGGCGCCGTCGCCGTCCACTTCGCGCTCTTCGCCTTCTTCCCGAAGCTGCAGGCCGCCGACCTGTCAGGTGCGGGTGATGCGCTGGAGACGATCGAGCTGCCGCCGGAAGTCCAGATTCCGCCGCCGCCCGAGCAGATCTCGCGGCCGGCCACTCCGAAGGTAAGCGCGGCGGACATCCTGGAAGACGTGACGATCGCCCCGACCACGTTCGAGTCGAACCCCGTGGAGAACCTGCCGCCGCCGCCGAAGACGGGCAGCCCGGCGGACCGGCCGTCGTTCATTCCTTACGACGTGCCGCCGAAGCTGACGAATCCCGGAGACATCCAGAAGCTCCTCCAGCGCCTCTACCCCTCGCAACTGCGCGAGGCGGGCATCGAGGGCACGGTGGTGCTGTGGATCTACATCGATGAGAACGGCGCCGTTCAGAAGACGCAGGTTCAGAAGACCAGCGGCTACGACGCGATGGACAAGGCCGCGATGGGCACGGCCGGCAAGATGAAGTTCTCGCCGGCCAAGAACCGCGACAAGAAGACCCCGGTCTGGGTGGCCCAGGCCATTACGTTCGAGGTTCGATAGAGCCAACCGGCGGAGCCAAGGACGACAGAGCCGCTCGCGCCGCGGGCGGCTCTTTTTTTGTGGACCCTTGGAAGCGGTCGTGCGGTCCTTTCGGCGCGAATAAGGGCATGAGCGAGATCAAGCGACGCCTCGCCCAGGTGCGGGGGCGGATCGAAGAGGCGGCGCTTCGGGCCGGACGGCCGGGAGCGGACGTCGAGATCGTGGCGGTGACGAAGGGGCATCCTGCTTCCGTGCTGCGAGACGTGGCGGCGAGCGGCCTTCCGATCATCGGCGAGAACCGGGTCGACGAGGCGGAGCTGAAGTTCCGCGAGCTGGACCGGCTCGGGATCCGGTGGCACATGATCGGCCATCTCCAGAGGAACAAGGCCGGGCGGGCGGTCCAGCTGTTCGACGTCATCGAATCGGTCGACTCGCTGCGGCTTGCCCGCAAGCTGTCGAGCGAGTCGGAGCGAGCGGAGCGTGAGCAGTTGGAGGTCCTGCTGGAGGTGAACACCTCGGGCGAGGCGACCAAGGGCGGCTTCGCGGGCGAGCAGGTCCTGCAGGCTGCACCGGAGATCTTGGCGTTGGAGCGACTCAAGGTCACGGGCCTGATGACGATGGCGCCGTTCACCTCAGACGAGGGAGTGCTGCGCGGGGTGTTCCGGCGTACGCGGGAGCTGTTCGAGCGCTGTGGTCGGGAGGTTTCCGGCTTCGAGGCCAGGACCCTGTCGATGGGGATGAGCAACGACTTCGAGATCGCCGTGGAGGAGGGGAGCACGCGCCTGAGACTGGGCACGGTGTTGATCGGGCCACGGCCCGGAGAGACCGGCTGACGAGTGTCGAGACGATGACGAACGAGATCACGATGGAGACGGTACGTGGCGCCGCGGAAGCGATCCGCGTGGCCTCCGACTTTCGTCCGGAGATCGGGATCGTGCTGGGCACGGGCCTCGGCGCCCTGGCCGCCGAGATCGAGGTCGAGGCCTCGATTCCCTACGAGGAGATCACCGGCTTTCCGCGTTCGACCGTGGAGTCCCACGCGGGCCGGTTGATCCTCGGAGCGATGGAGGGCGTGAATGTCGTGGCAATGGAGGGTCGTTTCCACCGCTACGAGGGCTACTCCATGCAGCAGGTCACGCTCTCGATCCGGGTCATGAGGGAGCTCGGCGCCGAGGCTTTGATCGTCTCCAACGCGTGCGGTGGCATGAATCCGCTCTGGTGCGACGGCGATCTGGTCCTGATCAGCGATCACATCAACATGATGGGCGACAACCCGCTCGTCGGGCCGAACCTGGAGCAGGGCGTCCGCTTTCCGGACATGTCCGAGCCGTACGACGCCGGGCTTCGGGCGATCGCTCGCGAGGAGGCTATGCGTCTGGGAATCACGCTGCGCGAGGGCATCTACGTAGCGGTGGCCGGTCCCTGCCTGGAGACGGCGGCCGAGTACCGGATGCTGCGCGGGATCGGCGCGGACACCGTCGGCATGTCCACCGTTCCTGAGGTGATCGTGGCCCGACATGCGGGGCTGCGTGTCCTCGGCCTGTCGATCATCAGCGACATGGCCCTGCCTGACGCGCTGGAGCCGGTGGACGTCTCCAAGATCATCGCGACCGCCCAGGAGGCGGAGCCGGTGCTCACGCGACTGGTGCGCGCCGTGGTCGCGCGGCTCTCCGAGGCCGGTGAGGGCGGCTGAATCCGGCCGACGCCACGATGACGACATGACGAGGACGTCGAGAGTGATGCGATGACGTACCCCGAGCTCCCCGCGAGCCACCCGGCGCTGGAAGAGGGGATCCTCCGGATCTGGGAGGAGGAGGACACCTTCCACGCGAGCCTGCGCGCGAGAGAGGGTGACCCCGAGTTCGTCTTCTACGAGGGTCCGCCGACCGCCAACGGGCGCCCAGGCGTACACCACATCATCTCCAGGACGATCAAGGATCTGGTGGCCCGCTACCGGACGATGACGGGGCACCACGTGACGCGGATCGCCGGTTGGGACACGCACGGCCTGCCCGTGGAGCTCGAAGCCGAGCGTCAGCTGGGGATCTCGGGGAAGGCGCAGATCGAGGAGCTGGGCATCGCCGAGTTCAACCGCGTATGCCGGGAAGGGATCTTCACCTACAAGGACGACTGGGAGCGGCTCTCACAGCGGATCGGATACTGGCTTGACTACGAGAACGCCTACGTCACCTGCACCAACGAGTACGTGGAATCGGTGTGGTGGGCGATCTCGGAGATCGAGCGAAAGGGCTTGCTCTACCGTGGCTACAAGGTCGTTCCGTACTGCTCGCGCTGCGGGACGGGCCTCAGCAGCCACGAGGTGGCGCTGGGGTGGGCCGACGTCGTGGATACCGCCGTCTTCGTCAAATTCCACCTGACCGGCGACCCGGACGGAGCGCGCGTCCTCAGCTGGACCACGACCCCCTGGACCCTTCCGGGCAACGTCGCACTCGCCGTCGGCGATGAGATCGAGTACGTGAAGGTCCGCGTGCAAGGAGCTCGGGATGGAGGGAGCGGAGGGAGCGGAGGGAGCGGAAGGGCGCTCGCGGAACCGGGAGAGGTCTTCATCCTGGCCCGGCCGCTGATGGAGCTGACGCTCCGGCACGAGGTGGAGGTGCTGGAAGTGATGACGGGCACGGATCTCGTGGGCCGACGGTACGAGCCGCTCTTTCCGGGAGCCGTCGACGCGGAGGGCGCGGAGGATGCGAACGCAGCCTGGACGATCCTGCCCGCCGACTTCGTGACGGTGGACGAGGGGACGGGGGTCGTGCATACGGCCGTCATGTACGGCGAGGACGATTTCCGACTGGGTGCGCAGACCGGCCTGCCGATGCAGCACTCGGTGGATGGCGAGGGTCGTTTCGTCGAGCGGGTGCCCGGCGGGCTCGCCGGAGGTCATGTGAAGGATCCCGACGTGGAGCGCGGAATCCTGGCGTGGCTGACGGAGCACGATCTTCTCTACCGGTCCGAGAAATACCCCCACAGCTACCCGCACTGTTGGCGCTGCGACAGCGCGCTGCTCTACATGGCCAGGGACGCCTGGTACGCACGCACGACGGCCGTCAAGGGGCGGCTGGAGGAGCTCAACGCCTCGATCGATTGGAACCCGGCCGAGATCGGAACGGGACGTATGGGCGAGTGGCTGGCCAACAACGTGGACTGGTCGCTCTCCCGGGATCGCTACTGGGGCACGCCGCTGCCGATCTGGGTCTGCGATACGGACGAGGAACACCGGGAGGTGTTGGGCTCCTACGAGGCCCTGGCGGAGCGGGTCGGGGCGCTGTCGTCGGAGTTCGATCCGCACCGTCCCGACATCGATGAGTTCGAGTGGGATTGCCGGTCAGAGGGCTGTGGGGGGCGGATGCGCCGGATCCCGCAGGTGCTGGACGCCTGGTTCGATTCCGGCTCGATGCCATACGCGCAGTGGCACTACCCGTTCGAGAACGAGGAGGAGTTCCAAGTCCACTTCCCGGCCGATTTCATCGCGGAGGGAGTGGATCAAACCCGAGGGTGGTTCTACTCCCTGCTCGCGCTCTCGACGCTCCTGTTCGACGAGACATCCTACCGCTCCGTCGTCGTCAACGACCTGATCCTGGATCAGGAAGGGCAGAAGATGTCCAAGTCGCGCGGCAACGTCGTGGACCCGTGGAAGGCGATCGACCGGCACGGCGCCGATGCCATCCGCTACTACCTGATGTCGGTCAGCAATCCCTGGCTGCCGAAGCGCTGGGACCCGGACGGCATCGGCGATGTGGAGCGCAAGCTCTTCGCCACGCTACGCAACACCTACCGGTTCTTCTCGCTCTACGCGGGGCTGGAGGGGTGGACGCACGAGGATTCCGGCGCACGGCCGCCATCGGAGCGCTCCGTGATGGATCGCTGGCTCCTCAGCCGCACGGACTCGCTCGCCGAGGAGCTACGCGAGGAGCTCGAGGGCTACGAGCTGACGCGGGCGGCCCGTAGGCTCTCCGGGTTCGTGATCGACGAGCTCTCCAACTGGTACGTTCGCCGGTCACGCGACCGCTTCTGGGCGACGCGGCCCGATGCGGAAGCCAAGCAGGCCGCACGCGACGCCTTCGCCACCCTGCACGAGACGCTGCGGACGACCGCGGCTCTCCTGGCGCCGTTCGCTCCCTTCTTCGCCGACTGGATCCACCGGGCCCTGGTCGGAGACTCCGTGCACCTGGTGGATTATCCGGTCTCGGCGGGACGGATCGACCGGGATCTGGAGAGGGATATGCGAGATGTGCGCGAGCTGGCCGTTCTCGGCCGGGCGGCGCGCGAGCAGGAGAATCTGCGGGTTCGTCAGCCACTCCGGCTGCTGAGAGCGGTCGTGCCCGGAGGGCGCCGGCCGTCGCAGGCCGTGCTGGAGCTTCTCGCCCAGGAATTGAACGTCAAACGGGTTGAGTTTCTTTCCGACACCGATGATATTGTGCGGCTTGTCGTGAAACCCGACTTCGGCCGACTGGGCCCGCGGTTCGGGGCGTCTACCCCCGAGGTAGCGCGGCTCGTTCAGAACCTCGAGCCGGAGCAGGCCCGCCGTCTCCGAGCCGGTGATCCCATCGAGCTGGAGCTGGACGGCGAAGGCATCGCGATCGCACCCGATGAGGTGTCGATCACAGAGGTCGCGTCGGGAGAGCTCGTCGTGAAGAGCGCCGACGGCTATCTGGTCGGGCTGGACCGGACGCTCGACGAGGGGCTCGTGGCAGAGGGGATCGCCCGCGAGCTGGTGAACCGGGTACAACGACTTCGACGGGACTCGGGGCTGGAAGTGTCCGATCGGATCGAGCTCGGGATCCGAAGCAGCGAGGAGGTCGAGAGCGCTGCGCACCAGCACCGCGATTATATCGCCGGCGAAACACTCGCCGTGGGCGTGCAGATCGGCGGCGAGGGTGACGGGGGAAGCGAGGAGTGGCGCGATAGCGAACTCGACGGACACACCGTACGGATCGGATTGAGCCGAGCGCGGTAGAAAGGTCGTTCCGCCAGGCGGATCGAGTGGAAGAACATGGGTGGCGCGGCGGATGTCGCGTCCGACAGATACTAAGACGGCAACGATGAAGAAAACAGAACTCAAGCACTTCGAGGATCGGCTGCTCAAGGAGCGGGCGCGCGCTCTCAAAGAGCTCGGCCACTACGACGAGTCGTTCTCGGAGGCCCCCCAAGGCTCCGATGGCGACCTGTCGGCCTACAGCTTCCATATGGCCGATCAGGGCACCGACGCGATGGAGCGAGAGAAGGCCTTCCTGTTCGCGAGCAAAGAGGGTCGCTTCCTCTACCATATCGACGAGGCACTCCGCCGCCTGTATCGGGACCCGAAGGGGTTTGGCAGCTGCGAGGAGTGTGGAGACGAGATCGTCTGGGAGCGCCTCGATGCCCTTCCGCACACGCGCCTCTGCATCACGTGCAAGGAGCGCGAGGAGAGCGGTGTCCCGCTCTGACGGGACCGAGACGGCGGAAGCGCTGAGCGAGGAGGGTTCAGCTCGCAAGGGACTCAGCAAGCCCGCCCTGGCGCTTCTGGTTCTGACAGTCGTCGTTACGCTCGATCTGGCCACCAAATGGTGGATCGTCAACAACATGAGCTATCACGAGACGATCTCCGTCATCGGAGACTTCGTGCGGCTCACCTACACCCACAATCCGGGCGCCGCTTTCGGCATCAACATCGGAGAGCATTCCCGGATCTTCTTCCTCGTGCTCTCGGTCGTGGCGCTCGGCGTTCTCGCCGCGATCTACCGGTCGACTCCGGCGACCGACCGCCTCCGGCTCCTCGCGGTAGCGCTTGTCGGGTCCGGAGCGATCGGGAACATCATCGATCGCCTGCGCTACGAGCGCGGCGTGGTCGATTTCCTGGACGTGGGCATCGGGAGCCATCGCTGGTGGGTGTTCAACGTGGCCGACTCCGCGGTGACGGTCGGCGCGATCCTGCTTCTCGTCTCGTTCCTGCTGGAGGAGGGACGTGAGAGATCCTCCGCGCGGCGTGCCCCCGAAGGAGCGAGCGTCGGAGAGTCCTGAGGCCGGCCTTCCCGAAGTCGTCACCTTCCAGATCGAAGAGCCGCACTCCCGGCTCGACCGTCACCTGGCGGAGCGCCTCGACATCAGCCGCAGTCGGGTCGCCGCCCTCATCGCCGAGGGCCTCGTCGAGGTGGATGGCAAGGCGGTAGCCAAGAGCCGGGCCGTCACTCCCGGCGAGACCGTGACCGTCGCGCTTCCTCCGAAGACGCCGATCGCGGTCGGGCCGGAGGAGATCCCCCTGGAGATCCGCTACGAAGACGACGACCTGGCGGTCGTCGAGAAGCCGGCCGGGATGGTCGTACATCCGGCTCCCGGTCACCCGAGCGGCACGCTCGTCAACGCGCTTCTGCACCGTCTGGGAGATCTGTCCTCCATCGGCGCTCCGTCTCGGCCCGGCATCATTCACAGGTTGGATCGCGACACGAGCGGCCTGCTCGTCGTGGCCAGGACGGACGAGGCCCATCGCGAGCTCTCCGACGCGATCGCGCGACGACGCGTGCGTCGAGGGTACCTGGCGGCTTCCTGGGGGAAACTGCCGGAGGGGGAGGGAACGATCGACCTGCCGATTGCGAGGGATCCCCGGGCCCGGAAGCGGATGGCCGTCGTCGAGGGTGGGCGTCACGCCGTCACCCACTACCGGCGGCTCGAGCAGTGGCCCTCGGCCGAGTACCTGGGCGTTCGGTTGGAGACCGGCCGCACGCACCAGGTGCGTGTGCACCTACGCGCGCTCGGGCACCCCGTCGTCGGCGACCCGATCTACGCTCCGCGCTGGGAGCGCGGTTTCGTCGGGGCCGGAGGCCACTGGGCCGACGAGTTCGCTCGCCGCTGCGGCAGGATGTTTCTCCACGCCGCTCGCCTCGTCTTCCGCCACCCGCGAACGGGGGAGCGGATGGACTTCACCTCCCCCCTGCCCGAGCCGCTGCGCGGTGCTGCGCAATGGGCGGGCCGGCCGTGATGCCGCTCCGTCGCTTCCACCTCGGCTGGGTCGTGCTCCTCGGTCTGCTCAGGTTCGCGGCGCTCCAAGCGGCTCAGCAGGAAGGCCTCGACTGCCCGGAGGAGGTCGAGCGCTTCGAGACGAACGGGTTGATCTGGGAGGCGGATCCGGGCCTGGAGCGGATGGCGCGGACACTGGCCGACGATCCCCGAACCCGGGCTCCGATGCCGGCGATTGGCGAGACCGAGGTGGCGCTAAGAGGAAGCACGATCCGCCTCGCACGCGACCTCGCATGCGCCGATCCCTCTGCGCCGGGCGCCGATTGGGTGGCGGGAGCGGCGTGGCCGGAGCGAGGCCTGGTGGTCGTGCGGGCCGGGGAGGCGGTCGGCGCGCTGGCGCCGGTGCGGCGCGTCCTTCGCCACGAGCTCGCGCACCTGGCTCTCCATCGCGCCACGAACGGCCGTGCTCCCCGGTGGCTGAACGAGGGCTACGCCCAGCTCGCATCCGGTGAATGGGGATGGGAGGAGGGCTGGGCGGTTCGGCTGGCCTTCCTGCGTGGACACACCAGCCTGTCGGATCTCTCGCTTCGCTTTCCGAGCCACCGAGACGGCGCCGCGGAGGCCTACCTGCTGTCGTACACGGCGGTGGAACAGCTGCTGGAGTCGGGCGGCGAGCCCGGTCTGCGGGCGCTCTTCGACGGATTGGCCGAGGGGAGCTCGTTCGACGAGACCTTGCGCACCGTCTACGGCCTGACCGCGGACCAGTTCGAGACTCGATGGAAACGGACCGTGTCGAGCCGCTACGGCACGCTGTACGTCCTGTCGCGTGCGGCGCTATTCTGGATTGCGATCACGCTCCTCGTGCTCTGGGTCGGCTCGCGCCGCCGGCGCCGGGACCGCGCCAAGTTGGATCGCATGCGCCGGGAGGAGATGGAGAGCGCGGCCGCCGGGCTGCCAATGGAGATCATCGACTGGATCCCGCCCGACGCCGACGAGTGGAAACAAGGGTCATGAGGAACCGGCGAGCGTTTCGGTTCGCCCGCCCCGCGGCGACGCCAGCGGCGCTGTTCCCGGTGTTTGACGCCGTCATTCCGGTCGTCTATCGTCCCCGCCATGCCTGAAGAACGTAAAGACCGCGACCCCACCGGGTTCGCGTTCGCGCCGATCAACTACGCGCTGTTCGGGGCGGCGCTGGCGGCGATCATCGCCGGATACCTGCTTCTCAGCCGCGGCTCCGTCACCGCGGCACCGCTGCTGTTGGTTCTCGGATATATCGTTCTCGTTCCCGCCGCTCTCCTCATGGGTCTCTCCAGCCGGAGTCGCGGCACCGACGCTCCATCGAACGACGAGTAATTCGGTGAGCGCCGGCGCCGAGCTCCACGATGCTGGGATGTTCCAGCGTTTCTTCCGCTCCGAGGTGTCCGGGGCCATCGTGCTCGTGGTCGCCACGGTGCTCGCTCTCGCATGGGCGAACTCCCCCTGGGCCGCCTCGTACTTCGACCTTCAGCACACCTCCATCGGCGTCTCGTGGGGAGACGCCACGTTTCAGCTCTCGCTCCAGCATTGGGTCAGCGACGGCCTCATGGTGCTCTTCTTCTTCGTCGTGGGCCTGGAGATCAAACGGGAGATCCTGGTCGGCCACATCTCGTCCCTGCGGCTGGCAAGCGTGCCCGTGGCGGCGGCCGTCGGCGGGATGCTCATCCCGGCCGCCATCTACCTCGCCTTCAACGTCGGCACCGAGGCGGCCCGCGGATGGGGCGTGCCGATGGCAACGGACATCGCCTTCGCGCTCGGCATCCTTGCGCTCCTCGGGAGCCGGGTTCCGACGAGCCTGAAGGTGTTTCTGACGGCCATAGCGATCGCCGACGACATCGGGGCCGTGTTCGTGATCGCCCTCTTCTATACGGAGAAGGTGAACGTCGTTGCGCTCGGCGTGGCCGTGGTGCTCTTTCTCCTCCTCGTCGCGGCGAACCGCGCCCACCTGCGTGTACCCCTCATCTACATCCTGCTGGGGCTTGGAGTGTGGGTCGGGGTCTTCGCCTCCGGGGTTCATGCGACGGTGGCCGGCATCCTCGTCGCGTTCGCGGTCCCGATCCGGGCGCGCATCGAGCCGCGTGAGTTCTTCGAGCGCATGCGCCGGGCGGGACGCGATCTGGAGGAGGTCAAGGAGGACGGGATCTCCCGTGAGAGCATGCTGCTGGAACCGGCGCAGCTGGAATGGCTGGATGACCTGCAGCACACCATCGGTGACATGATCCCATCCGGCATCGCGCTGGAGCACGCCCTGCACAGGGTCGTGTCATTTATCATCCTACCGCTCTTCGCGCTGTTCAACGCGGGAATCGTGCTGGGCCAGGATCGGCTTGCCCTGCTGGTTGACCCGGTCACCCTCGGCGTGATTCTGGGACTGGTCCTGGGGAAGCAGATCGGCGTCACGCTGTTCACATGGCTGATCGTCAAGAGCGGGCGGGGCTCGCGGCCCGAAGGGGTGACCTGGCCGATGATCTACGGCGTGAGCTGCGTGGCCGGCGTCGGCTTCACGATGTCGCTATTCATCAGCGAGCTGGCCTTCAAGGGGATCCTGGTGGACGAAGCGAAGATCGGGATCATCGCCGGTTCGTTGATCTCAGGCGTGTGGGGATACCTGGTTCTCAGGCGCGCGATCGCGAGAGCGCCGGCCGCGGCCTGAGCCGCGATTCGGCGCTGGCTACCCTCTCCACAGCCCCTACTTGGCGAGTCGAACCATGAGATCGAGCGCCACCTGTCCGAACACGTCCTCCAGCTGGGCAGCCGACGGCGCGAAGTAGGAGCGACCGCGCGGTTGATCGGCGTCCACGATTCCGCCCACGTTGGCCAGTAGCTCCAGGTAACCCACGTCCGGCGTCTCGATCGGGTCCGTGGCGGACGGGTTTCCCAATCCGATCGTATAAAGCACCGTGCCCTCGCTCCGGATCTTGTCCGCCCAGTGGAGACCCCTCTGTCGAGCCTCCTCGCGGACCGTTGCCTCCGTCCATCCGTAACAGGTGGGCACCCCGGCGCAATCGTCGGGCGTCGCTACTGTGGACATCGGCAGGGATTCGGGGTTGTCGAAGAGGCCGCGTACGTTTCCCGTGATAATCTTCCGAACGGCGATCACGCGGTCTATCCCGTTGATCTCGTCCCGAAAGGCGGTGGGCCGCCCGTCGGTGAAGAAGACCACGACCTTGGCTGAGCGCTCCCGGACGACCTTCGACTTCATCTGCCTTCGGGCCAGCCGCAGGCCTTCGCCCGTGTTTGTGTCACCGGCCGAGCTCATGTTGTCGATCGCGTTCGTGATCGACGTGGTGAAGAGACCGTCGATCTCGAAGGCATCCTCCGCCCGGACCTGATAGTGGACGAGCCCGATCTGGTCGAGTGAGTCATCGAAGTGAGTGACGAACTGATTCGCGGCCGTCTGCAGAGCATCCCACACGCCCTGAGCCCCCAGCGAGCCGGACTGGTCCAGCACGAGGATCATGTCCACCGGCGGCACCGCCGCGACTGCCTCCGTCGACAGATCGAGCTTATCCTGGCCGAGAACCTTGGCGAAGGTCGTGGTCATCGACTGACTCGCTCTCACCGTCACCGTCGTCTCGCCGAAGAGGTTGGTGTCGAAGGAGAGAGAGAGCGAGACCCCATCGACACCGTCAACGATGCCGTTGAGCGCGGCAAGCGCCCGGCCCGTTTCCTCGGCCTTCGTTTGGCCGAGCCGAATGTTCGATGCCGCCTCGATGGCGGCGGCGTCGACCGCCCGAGAGAGACGAATCTTCGTCACGTAGCCGCGCCCGAGGTCGATCGCCAAACCGCTGAAGCCGAGGATTCCGACGAGCGATACGGCGACGAACACGAGGATAGCCCCCCGTTGGTCGGAGATCCTGCCGCGACACCGAGCCACGACGCGAGGCACCAGCCGGGCCCGCCTGGATGAGTCGTGGCTCTTCTTACTGCCGACATCTCTACTGCTGTACAGCGGCGATAGGGTATGCACCTCGGCCTCCCTGCGAGCTATTTGCTGCCAACAGCTACCGGCAGGGGATTAGATGCACCCAGGGCTGCCAACCTTACGAGTCGATCGGGAGCGTCTTCGGTGTGTGTTCGGGCGCGACTTCGCTCTGAGGCTCGATCTGTCGAGCTTGTTCGCCGCGCTCACCCTTCCCACCGGGATGCCGGGGTGCGCATCTTACCGCTCGTTTCTTTCTTTACACCTCACGCGGAGGCCCCCATGAGACGCATCCTGCTCATCCCCCTGTTTGCCGCGCTGGCCATCCCCGGGACCGCTTTGGCCCAGGAGGAAGAGGATCAGCCACCATCTCTACGCCTTTCGTTCTACATGTGTGACTTCAACAAGCTCGGCGAAGCCATGGAAGAGGTGGAGGCGCAGAACATTCCGGTTTGGGACGAGCTCATCGCCGAGGGCATGGTAGAGAGCCACGGGTACTTCGTGCATGCCTGGGCCAGCGAGTACAACGTCGGCATCTACACGATCGGCGCGAGCATCGAGTCCATCATTGCGGCGGTCGAGGAATCGGGCCAGCGGCTCGAGGAGCGTTTCGGCGACGGGCCCAGCGCGTTCGGTGAAGCCTGCCCGCATCACCGGGACGGGTTCTACGTGTTGGGACCGAGCGCCGGCGACGACGACTCAGAGGAAGGCGACGCGCAGTAGTCGCAGCCGGCTCGTCCGCGAGATAGCCGAGCGCGCTAGCGATCTGACGGGCGGTTCCTTCGGGGGCCGCCCTTCGCCTACCACTCATCCAAAGGAGGGCTCCGATGCGACGAATAGCACCTTTATTGGCAGGTCTGTTGTTGATCCTGGCGAGCGGCAAAGCGATCGCTCAAACCGATGAACAGGTCGCGGCTGAAGTGATCGCACTCGCCAAGGCCCAGTGGGCGGCGGAAATGGCGAATCAGCCCGCAGCCACCGTAATGAAAGACGTGGCGGACGAATACTCGGTATTCAGCCCCGAGTTTCCGACGCGGGTTGACGGCAAGGACGTGAACATGCGGATCAACGACGCCTTCTCGGCTGACCCAGCCCGAACCATAGCCGCAGAGATGGCCAATCCGAGAGTCCAGGTATACGGTGATGTGGCGATTCTGAGCTACAACTATATCGGTCTCGTTGAGCAGGATGGCGGCGTGGAGACGTCGCTCGCCAAGTCAACGCGAGTGTACGCGCGAATAGACGGAGCCTGGCGGCTCGTGCACGCGAACTTCGCTCCGGTGGGCAACGACGACTAGGTGATTCCGCGCCGAGGCCAATCTGCGCGCGACTGATCGATGCGGTAGGGGCGGCCCTCTGGTCGCCCCTACCCTCAGACCTAGGCCTGCCGTGTACGCAGGCCCGGACGGACTAGGGGCGGCCACTTCTGCGGGAGCCGCCCCTCTCGTATCCCTCTGCCTCTGCGCGGGTTTCGGCGGATCTGAGCCCGGGCCTCAGCGAATCCCTGCGGCCGTCTCCGGCTCGCGATCCGTCCAGCGGAACGGCGGGAACGGCCGCTCGCGCGGATAGACCTCGTCCAGCGTCTCGCCGTCGTACAGCCGGCCGTTCTTCATCACGTAGCGGATCTGAGCCGTGTTGCGGATGTCGGCCAGCGGGTCGGCACCGAACACGACGAGGTCGGCCAGCTTCCCATCCTCGATGCTGCCGATGTCCCGCTCGAAGCCGATCGCTTCGGCGCCCAGGATCGTGGCGGCCCGCAGCGCGTCGTGCTGCGACATGCCTCCCGACTGCATGGACCACAGCTCCCAGAGGTAGCCCACGCCCTGCAGCTGGCCGTGGCTCCCGATGCCCACCCGGCCGCCCGCTTCGATCAGGTCCTTCGCGAAACGGGCGTGATTGTCGAACACGTACTCCTCGCGCATGAACCAGCCGCCGGGCCCCGGGTTGTTGCCGCGACGGCGCGACTTGGCGTCGATCTCGGCGTGCGGCGTGAAGCGGCGCAGCTTCTCGTCATCGTGCACGCGCTCGGTCGCGTAGTAGTAGTTCTCCCCGAACGGCCCGCCGTAGGAGACGAGCAGGGTGGGGGAGTGGGTGATGCCGGCCTCGACGAACAGCTCCACCACGTCCTCGTAGATCGGGGTGATCGGAAGCGAGTGCTCGAGTCCCGAGTAGCCGTCGATGGCGTGGGTCAGGTTGAGGGGGAAGTCGAGGCCGCCCTCGGTCGTCGGCATCAGCTCGAGCTCCTTCGCGGCCATGATCAGCCACTGCCGCTGCTGCCTGTTCCCCGACATGTACATCTTGAACGTCTTCGTGTCATAGTACTCCGCGTAGCGGCGGAGCACGTCGCGGGCGTGATCCAGATCGCGGATCTGTTCCGTCAGAAAGACGCCGGGGCCGGTCGAGTAGATGCGCGGGCCGATCAGGTTCCCGGTCTCGACCCGATCGCTGTAGGTGAGGATGTCGGTCGTGGCGGTCTGGGGGTCGCGGGTCGTCGTGACCCCGTAGGCGAGGTTGGCCGGATACTGCCAGACGCGGGTGTTGTGGATGCCGGGGACCAGCCACTGCGCGTGGTAGTGGGTGTCCACGAACCCCGGGATGATCGTGGTTCCGGTCATATCGATCTCACGCGCCCCCGAGGGCGTCTCCACGTCGGCGCTCGGCCCGACCTGTTCGATCCGGTTGTCGCGGACGACGATCGCGGCGTCCTCGATGATCTGGTCGCCGACCATGGTGATCGCCCGTCCGCCGCGGAGCACGACGGTCCCCCGCGGGATGTCCCGCTCCGCCGTGATCTCGATCCGCCGCTCATCGGGCTCGTAGCGCGGCTCCTCTTCCTCTTCTGCCTCGCCTTCCTCCTCACCGTCCTCTCCCGGCTCCTCCGCCTGAGCGTCGCCGGGCTCACCCTCATCTCCTCCTTCCGCGCCTTCGCCCTCGGCCTCCGCCTCAGCCTTCTCGGCGGCAGCGGCGGCCTCGGCCTTCTTGACCGCCTTCACGCTGTCCTCGAACGCCTCGGCGCGCCCGAGGTCGTAGACGATGTGGGCGTTTCCGATCGACCAGTGGACGGTCTCGCCGTCCTCCGCCCAGGCCGGGAATTGCCCGCCGACGTCGGTGAGCTTGCGCACCGGGAAAGCCGCCGCCTCCGGCTTGGCCACCGAGACGGTGGGCGTCTCGCCGCCCACGTACGGGACCGTGACCACGTAGAGGTCGTTCACGACCTGAGCGAGCGCCTTTCCTCCCGTGGGCGCGAGGAGCACGAGCGAGGCGCGCATCGGCTCATCCGCCCCCGGCAGCTTCGCCCCCGTGACCTTGAGGTGCTCCTTCTCATCGGTGCCGTCCCACCGGAAGGAGACGAGCCCGTCGGATGGGCTGTAGGCGTAGATCCGGTCGCTGGAGCCCGAGAAGTGGGGAGCCGATCGGTTGCCGGCGGGCGCGACAAGCTGCAGATCCCCGCCCGTCGCCGGTATCCAGACGAACTCCTCGCCCAGGCCGCTGCGGAAGAAGCCTCTCGCCTCCTGCATGTCCCTGGCCGCGCTTCTGACCGCCACGATCCTTGACCCATCCGGGGCCCAGGCGGGCTGCCGGTAGTAGCCGGAGACGCGGGTCAGCCGTTCCGCCGTCCCGCCGCCGTCGGCCCGCGTGCGGTAGATGTGGCCCCCCTCCGCGTCGGACCAGGTGACGAAGGCGATCGAGGTCCCATCAGGCGACCAGGCGGGATGGAACTCGCCGACCTCGTGGTCCGTGAGCCGGACGGGCTCCCCGTCCGGGTAGTCCATCATCCAGAGATGATCCAGGGCGATGAACGCGAGCCGGTCGCCCGAGGGAGAGGGAACCGCGTCTCGAATCTGCTGCAGCGTGAACGTCGGGGAGTCCTCGATGCGGTACTCGAATCGGACGGCGGGGCCGAGGGGCAGCGCGACCTCGATCCGGAAGGGGATCTCGGTCCCCTCGGCGCCGTCGACCGGTACCCGCCAGATCCGTCCGCCGTAGGAGACGACAACGGCGCGGGAGTCGGGCGTGAAGGCGTAGCCCGGAAGGACGTCGAGGCTGGCCCTCGACTCCTGGTCGTCGCGCTGCACCGGGTAGGCGAGCCACCGCTCCTCGCCGGACTCCGTGTCCCGGATGCGCAGCCCCGTGTGCACGTCCAGCCGGCTCCCATAGACCAGCCACCGGCCGTCGGGGGAGATCGCCGGGCGGAAGGCCGAGCCGTAGCGCGCGGACATCCTCGTGCGCCGGCCGGTCTCCCGGTCGTAGACTGCGAGCTGGTACTGGGGGAAGATGGCGTTGTACTGCCAGTTTCCCGTCCTCTCCGCGAACCAGATGTACCGCTGGTCCGGGCCGAAGGCCGCGCCCATCGTCTTCAGGTCGTCGGGCTCCTTGATGAGCGCCGTGCCCGTGCCTCCGTCCACGTGGTAGAGCCACAGCTTGGCGGGCCCGAAGAGGCCGTCGACTTTGGAGGCCACGATGTAATCGCCGTCGAGCGTCCACTCCGGCGAGGCGTACTCGTTCTGCTTCCCCTTGGTGATCTGGAGGGTGTCGACCGCATCGGTCGAGATCACCCACACGTTCTCGGCGCCGCTCCGGTCGGAGATGTAGACGATGCGGTTCCCGTCCGGGCTGAAGCGGGGCTGAGCATCGAACGACAACCCCTCCGTGAGCCGGGTGGCCGCTCCCCCTCCGATCGGCAGCAGGTAGAGATCCCCGAGGTGATCGAAGACGATCTGAGAGCCGTCCGGGCTCACATCGAGGGAGATCCAGGTGCCGCTCTCCGCCGTGAAGCGAAGCGTGCGCGTCGGCTCGAGCGGGAGACCCTTCTGCTCCTCCCCTTTGCCGTTCTCCTTGGTCGTGTCCTGCTGCGCGGCATGGAACTCGGCCAAGGTGGCCATCTCGACCGGGGCAGCCAGCGTAACGGCCGGAGCTTCGAGGATCAGAATCGCCGCCGCGGCGAGCGCGGGAAGCCCGAGGGCCTTAATGCTTCTCATCGTCCATCCAGGTGGTTAGAGGAGCGGTCAAACGAGAGGAGAAACCTCCGCCGAGCGACGCATCCGCACAAGGGAAGGGCGCGGGCCTATTTCGTCGATACGATGACGGATTGCGGCGGCCCCTGCAGGCGATGCAGCTCGCTCTTCGCAAAACCGGCCTCGCGGAACATGCCCCGTGAGTTCAGCCAGATCCGTGGCCGAGCAGCACCGACGCGCTGTCGTCATCGGAGTTCGAGGTGACGATATCCAGGTCGCCGTCCGAATCGACGTCGGCGACGGCCAGGCCCCACGAGCCGCTACCCGTGGCGAAAGGCGAGCCCGGTGCCGGAGCGAACGACCCCTGGCCATCGCCCAGCAATACGGCCACCCGGGCCCCCCCGCTCGTGATCAGGTCGATCTGCCCGTCGAGGTTCACGTCGCTAAAACGCACCTTGTAGCCACGGTTCTCCGCATCAATCGGTGATTCCGGCGCCGGAACGAATCCGCCACCGCCGTCCCCGATCAAGATCGTCAGCAGGCTCGTGTCAGCGTGGCTCGTGACCAGATCGAGCTCGGAGTCCCCGTTGAGGTCGGCCAATCCGGCGAAGTACGGCCGGCTCTCGACCGAAAAAGGAGAGCCGGGCGCCACGCTGAAGCTCCCGTCGGCTTTTCCAAGCAGTATCGTCACGTCGTCGTCGCGCGCGTTCGGGATCGCCAGGTCGAGGCGGCCGTCGCCATCGACGTCTCCCGCCGCCGGTAGATACGGCATGCGTCCGACCGGAAGCGGAGAGCCGGGCGCGGGCGTGAAACGGCCCCCTCCATCGGCGAGCAGTACCGAGACGCTCTGCTCCTCCTGATTCGTCGTCACGAGATCGATGTTGCCGTCGCCGTCGAGGTCGACCGCGAGCAAACCGTGGTTGTGCGGCTCGCCGGAGCTCGAGGCGGCGACGCGGAGTCTCGCTGCCGCGCCGAGCCCACCTTCTCCATCACCGGGCAGGATGACGACGTCATGGCTGTCGTGGCTCGTCACGGCCACATCGGGATGGCCATCGCCGGTCAGGTCGGCGCAGACGATGAGGTGGCTCGCGATGCCGGTCCCTACCGGCGAGGCGGTTGCGGGGCGGAATCCTCCCCCGCCATCGCCCACCCACACGGACACGTCATCGCTGCCGGAGTTCGCGGTAAGAATGTCGGGGCTCTCGTCCCCGTCGATATCGCAGACGACCACGTCCTGCGGCCTGTCGCCGGTCGGAAAGGGCGATCCGTTCGCCGGATCGAAGAGCGGGACCTGAGGCTGCGCGGAGCAGGTCAAGGCGGCAGCACCCAGGCCCAGGAGAATCGGTAGACGGATGGCTCGGCCCTCCGGCGGCATGGGTCGGTTTTTCGTTCATTACGGCACGTGGTGGCGTTGCTATCCAACCTGGAGGGCCGCGCCAGGCCGGACAACTGCTCTACAGGCAAGTGTGTTTGACAATACGTCAAGTAACCTTGACAATTTGTCAAGGGTGCCTTACTGTTGTTGAGTGAAACCGGTTCTGGGAAGATCAGACCGGCTCCGACCACACGACCTGGCCGCCCGCGCGAGAGCGCAGAGCCCGGCACTGACGATAAAGGAAGTAAACGATGCAAGGTGAAGCAATGACGAAGCGTAGGCGCGGGTGGAACTACTTCGAGGCCTGTCGCGCCAACCTGACCCCAGAGGCGAAGCGAAACTCGCGCATCTTCACGGTCTGGTGCCTCGGGTGGGCGCTCAGCTTCGTGGGCGCCACGTGGCTCCTTCTTAATGAGACGGTCACGGCTGCTCCGCTCACCTGGCTGCTCGCTCTCGTGCCGACCGTCATCGGGCTGCTGCTCATCCGATCGTACGTGCGCTTTTTCCGGTCGGCCGACGAGCTGATGCAGAAAGTCCATCTCGAGGCGCTGGCGTTCGGCTTCGGCGCGGGCTTCCTGTTCATGACCGGCTACGCTCTGTTCGAGCGGATCGGGGCGCCTGCGATGAGCGTCAGCGACCCGGTCGCGGTCATCGCGTTCGCCTGGGCTCTCGGGCAGTTGCTGGCCATGCGAAGGTATTCGTGAGAAACCGGCTGCGGGTGCTCAGGGCGGAGCTGGGGTGGTCCCAGGCCGAGGTGGCTCAGCGGCTGAGCGTATCACGGCAGACGGTGAACGCGATCGAGAACGGCAAGTACGATCCCAGCCTGCCGCTCGCGTTCGGGATCGCACGTCTGTTCGAGCTCCAGATCGAGGACGTGTTCGATCCGAATCATTCGGAGACAGCAGAGATCGCCTAGCAGATGCCGCGCATCTTACGAACAGTACGCTGGCGTCTCTCTCACTCGTTGTCGGCATCCTGCTCGGAGCGGCCCTATTCGCCCGACTCAAGTCGAGACCCGGTCGATAGCCGGACGTCCTCCGCGACATCCGGGGCAAGCGGGGCGTCGAGCCGAGCCAGGCCCCGATCCTCGATCAGATAGGCGGTGACCGCCCAGGACTCCTCGGCGCTCAGCGACCCCGGCTCGTCGTAGGGCATCGAGAGATCGATGTAGTCGTAGAGAGAGCGTGCGTCGTAGTAAGACGCCAGGACGCGAGGCGAAAGCTCCTCGCCGGCCCCGCTCTCCCCCTCGTGGCAGGCGTAGCATTGCTGCCGATATACGGCCCCTCCCCGCTGCAGCTGTGCCTCCGCCAGGCCGGCAGTTCCCTCTGAAGATGGCCCGCTTCCCGCGCCACCGCTGGCGCAGGCCACCAGGAGGAGGAGAAGCAGCGCGACGGTGAAGGCAGGAGCGCTTCGTAGCACTACCGCCGGCTTATCGGGTCTGCTCACGAACGACGCCGACCTCCTGCGGGAGCACCTCGAAACCCGCATTCTCCCACTGGCTATAGATGTAGGTCAGCACGTTGGCTACATCCTCGTCACTGAGTTGCAGCAACGGCATGATGCTGTTGAACAGGCTGCCGTTCACCGTAATCGGACCGTCCAGCCCATTCACAACCACCTCGATCGCGCGCGTCTCGTCCGCGTTCAGGAAGTCGGAGCCCGCCAGCGGCGGGATCGCGCCGGGGATGCCCTGGCCTTCGGCCTGGTGGCAGGCCACGCAGTTCTGGGCGTAGACCCGCTGCCCGAACGCGACTCGCTCTTCGGTCGTGGAGGCTCGCGGAGGCTGCGCCTGAACGCCAGGTATGGCCTGCACGGCACCGCCCTCAGGCAGGTACACGCCCTCGGCGATACGACCGGAGTAAACCACCGAGTCCTCAGGGCCAGCGACGGTCAACATGCCCAAGGCACCTTTGTTGAATGCCCGAAAGATCGCGTGGTCCACCAAGAGAAAGTTCCCTGGGACCTGGACTTCGAACTCAACGATGGCCGCGCCACCCGCTGGCACCAGTGTGGTCTGGACGTTCTCGGATACGGTCGATCCTGCCTCCTGGTAGACCAGGTCGAAGATCTCCCCTATCACGTGGAACGATGACACCAGGTTGGGACCTCCGTTTCCCACGAAAAGCCGTATTCTCTCCCCGACATTTGCCCGGAGCGCGTTGTCTCCAACGAGCGAGCCTACGGAGCCGTTGAACACTACGTAGTCTGGGGATTCGGCCAGAGCCTTTTCCATGCTGAAGTTCTGGAGTCCCTCCTCACCGTACCCGCCCATCGTGTAGATCTCACCCTGCATCACGTAGTACTCATGGTCCACCGGCGGAAGGCCGCCTTCGGGCTCCACCAGGATCAGACCGTACATCCCGTTAGCGATATGCATTCCGACCGGAGCCGTCGCGCAGTGGTAGACGTAAAGGCCTGGGTTGAGTGCCTTGAAGACGAACGTGGCGGTCTGCCCGGGAGCGACGAACGAGGAAGTGGCACCCCCGCCGGGGCCGGTGACGGCATGCAGGTCGATGTTGTGCGGCACGCGGCTGTCCGGGCGATTGTTGAGATGGAACTCCACGACATCACCCTTACGCACGCGGATGAATTG